>Ga0208180_1000039_pt1 | contig 198382 bp, 196 predicted proteins | sample MalvireepMed_s16_FD_184241 | JGI IMG/M metagenome (GOLD analysis project Ga0208180, IMG submission 184241) | Marine viral communities from the Global Malaspina Expedition - Malaspina viral metaG DeepMed_s16 (SPAdes) (version 2) | ecosystem: Environmental > Aquatic > Marine > Oceanic | place...
AGACCGAAACGGTTGTCCGGACGACGCCGAAATCACTGTCCGGATGATACCGAAATGCTTGTCCGGCTCAGACCGAAATCAATGTCCGGAGGACCCCGAAATACGCACACGTAAACAGTCAAACTGCAAATATGGCGATACGACGCATGGATTACAAAGATAAGCTCGTTAGCCACGGTTTAAGAGCTTTGGCGAGTACTATTCTAAATGAAGAAGGGAAGGATCCGGACCTTATTGAATCTGCGTTGGCACATACTGACCCTAACCAGGTACGCAGTGCTTACAATAGGTCTCAGTATTTGGAGCGCCGTCGAGAATTGATGCAGTGGTGGGGCGATTATCTTGATGAAGCCTTCCGCGCGGGGATATGAGACGGTATGGGATAAACGGGGAGCTACTGAGACGGAGCTGTAGAAGAGTTCAATTGTTGGCGAACATATTCAGTAATGCTAAAAGCTTGACCACCTACCTCATAGTGCGCATCAAGTTGGTAGGCCATCTTTTCTAACGGCGCTCTTTCATAACCAAAAGTTTGGATCTCTTGAATGTAACGTTTGAGGAATCCAAGTGATCCTAGCTCTTTCCATTGGATAACGTGAACCAACTCATGAAAGTGCAATCGTAATTCCCCGACAACATCTCTATGAATATAGTACGTATTTCCGTATGTAATGCCAGCTATATCTTTGTCTATAAAGTTTCCTAAGCCAGTATAACGAAGTTCAGGGAAGTCAGGTTTAGGAATTCTATCAACAACAACGAAGTAGCTTGATGCAAGGATCTCCTTCGAATAGAAACCGTGAAAACGGTCGTGGAAGCTCGAACAAGATTGTCTTACTGGTTCGTGGGCAGTATTAACGTCTTTAATCCAATTTTCAACTTTACGAAGCATAATTTCCATTATTGATGATGTTTTACCTTAAATTGAGCCATAAAAATCTTTTATTGCGTTCAAGGTATTTATTGAATCTTCCATTATTGCCGGTTGCGAGTAGATAAAATACTCATCCTCATTATAAAGTACTTCGGCTTTTGGCAACCTGTATGTGAGATGCTCTTGCGCTTGTAACCAGTTTTCAGTGAACGCCATAATTTGATCTTGTACTCTGGAACCATTTAGTGAACCTACCCGTGTTTCATCTATTAGTTTGTGAAGATGGAAACCGGCTTTGTATAGTAAAAGCTGTGATTCACTTCTGGACTCCAAATGTCCCTCAAAGCTTTCTCTTATTTCGGCGTTTTGTGACATTCTCAGAGAAAAGTCTGTTGGCGGTTCGAGTAAAGATGGTATTTCACCATGGCTGAAGTTTAGTCCTTTAAAGGTCTTCAGTAGTTTACGCCTAGAATGGAAATAGGTCTTTACTGATGAATCAGTATTAGATAGGGGATTGAAACTATCATATATGACGAATCCAGCCCAAAAAGCATACTTATCATTAAGCCACACATCTTTTTCGGGTTTGATATCAAACGCATACATGAAGTGTGGTTTTACGTATCGGTAGGCTTGGGCGGTGGTATCCAATGTGGCATTGAGAATTGCGATAAAAGCTAACACCATGAACGGTATACGTAAAAATCTATATTTGTAGATCGTTTTCCAAATCGATTCTTCTAACTTTTCTTGGCCATTCATGTAATTATTGAACCCCCACGAGACTGTCTAACTTTTACCAGAGTACCGGGTCATTTTTGAAAAATCCAATTTTCTCTTTTAGCTCTCTTGCTGGCCGACATAGTTCAAATAACAGACATCAGGCATTAAGTTTGGTACGCTAATTTCAATTCGAATTAAAACTAACAGTTATCGCTTTCAGTAATGTAAAAGGACAATCGAAGGCATTTTCTAAGGCTTAAGAAGTGCTTGATATAGCATTCGGTTAAAAAAATAAATGAAAAAAGACTCGCCAACAAAGAAAACAGTTTCCCCCAATTTAGTTGCCTATTCCAGGGTGGGAGATACATTTCATTACCGCTGGGCAGCTAGACGATGCTTACGGCTGTTGGATTTTAACTCTAATCTATATGAGGTTACGATAGAAGGCTCGAAAGAGCCAAAGTCTGGAGGCGAATATGTTATCGATACGGCGGAATATAGCTTTGAGGAGAATAATGCTCGCAGTTCTGTTGAGTATTTTCAACTAAAACACTCTACGGTGCAACTTGATAAAGACTTTACGTTGAGTGGTCTCAAAGAAACTATCAAAGGATTCGCCAGTCGTTTTAAAAGTTTGAATAAAAGTGCACATAATTTTTCAGATGTTAAGTTTACTATCGTCACTAACAGGCCGATTAGTCCACAGTTCAAAAAATCAATAGATAGGCTAGCTTTTGGTGAGTCAGGCGGTAAGCGTTTCGATAACACCATAAAAGACTATACTCAGCTAAAAGGAGAAAAGCTCACAGAGTTTTGTCGTTCTTTAGAGCTTGTTGATGGTGAGGGTAATTACGATGCACAAAAGCATCAACTCCATAGAGAACTAGTTAGGTTAACGTGTGAAGCCAATGATACCAAGCCATTACTTAGTCTCGTCGATTTGGTCAGAACACGTATTGAACCTAGTAGCCCTAGGAAAAATATCACTAAAGATGATGTACTAGAGCAATTTGATCAAACATCAGAGCAAGATCTTTTTCCTGCGCCTCCGTTATTTGAAAATTTATCACACCCGATTGTTCGGGAAGAGAACAATCGGCTCTACGAATTAATTACTGCTCCGCAATCATCTTTTCTAATATTTACCGCTGTAGGTGGAACAGGAAAGTCTGTTACTTGTAATCAGTTAGTTGATCGCTTTAATGGTGGCTCGTTGGCCATAGCTTATGACTGTTTTGGTAATGGCGGATATCGAAAAATAAGTGAACATAGACACAGAGCTTGCGACGCATACGTACAGGTCGTTAATCAACTTGCTCAGAGAGGGTTATGCGATCCCATGGTTCTTGTAAAACGGGATCAAGACGATAGGTTAACTCAGGCATTCTTGCAACGATTATCGCAGGCAGTAGGGAAACTACGTGAGTCCAACCGAAATGCTCTGTTGACCATACTATTTGATGCAGTAGATAACGCAGAGATGGCAGCACGGGAATTTGGTGATCGGTGTTTTGCTAGTCATTTGCTAAGAGAAAATCTTCCTGAAGGATGCAGAGTAGTCTATTTATCTAGACCAGAGCGTGTACATCTTTTCAATCCTCCAGACTCGATTCAAAAGATAGAAATAAATCCATTTACTGATCAGGAATCTCTTCAGTTCCTTCAAAGTAAGTATTCAGAATCTTGCTTGAATGATGCTATTGAATTTCGTCGGCTGACCGACGGTAATCCTCGTGTTCAAGCGAATGCTTTGGCACTTGAGACGGAATCAGTTGAAGATGTCTTTGCCTATTTGGGAGCGGGGGCAAATACGGTTGATAAGTTGATTGAGGAGCAACTTAGAAATGCAGTTTCCAAGGTAAAAGAGCTATATCCACAGAGCTTCGAACAGCATGTTGAAGATATATGTACTGGCCTTGCATCGCTTCCTCCTTTTGTTCCTCTCGAGGTATTAGCTGCTGTGTCAGGTACTGATATATCTGCAGTTAAGAGCTTTATCGCTGATTTGGGTCGGCCGCTTTGGTTAACTGATAATTATGTACAGTTTAGAGATGAGCCAACAGAAACCTGGTTTACTAAAACTTACGCAGCGTCATCAGAACAAATCAGAACTTATATCGAAAGATTGGAACCGTTTACTAATGACTATCCGTATGTAGCGGAGGCACTCCCGTCGTTGCTATTAAGATCGGGTCAGTATAAAAGGCTAATAGTATTAGCTTTATCCGAAAGTAAGTTACCAATTGATAACCCTGTTGATGCGAGAAACATTCAGGTTTACCGACTTCAGTTTGCATTTAGGGCTGCATTAAAAAATAAGCAATATGCCGATGCTTGTAAGTTGGCTTTACGAGCCGGTGAGGAAGTGGCTGGCAACGCTAGGCAATTAGAGGTTTTATCTGAGAACATCGATTTATGCAATCGCTTTTTGTCAGAGCAGAGGTTGATAGAGCTAAGCCACCAGCGCGGTATACGCAGTGGATGGAACGGGTCAGAGACTGTGTACTCTGCAGTGTTATTGTCTTGGATCCCTGAGTGTCAAGGAGAAGCTCGAAGTTATTTGCGATCAGGTTGGCATTGGCTACAACGGTATTTTGAATTGAGGGATAAGGGTAGTAGTCATGATAATGATCAATTAGAGGATAAAGATATACTCGCCATGCTATTTTGCTATTACCAGCTGGATGGTGAAGAGGCTGCCGTAGACTTTATACTTCGATGGCGGCCCGAAGAATTGATCTATCGGATAATGCGAGAATTTGCTGAGAGAATTATAGATGCATCAGAATATTCAGTACTGGAGCGAATGGCACTATACGGGAAGGATTGTGCGAGCTTAGTCATCGCTTTAAACCATGAATTATTAAAAGTAGGGCGAACTTTACAAAAAAAGTCGTTAACACGGACATTAAATAGAATTGTCGGCCCTGGTAAATGGTTGGATAAACCCCAAGATACCTTCGGTAGTAACCGCATAAGTGCTGGTGCTTTCTTATCATTCCTTGAAGCTTGTGTTATTAACAAGCTGCCAATGGGGATGATTCGACGAGCTCTGAATTACTATATCGATGAGCCAAAGCAGTATTTAATTACTGATAACTGGAACAGTAATGAAAGAAGAAATTTCCTAAGAAGTGTCTCAATTCGTGCCTGCATCAAGAATAATTATGATTTATCCATTGAAGATATCATCCCAAAAAGCTGGAAAAAGGAGGCTCGGTCTTACCAAGAAAATCAAGAGTTCAAAGAGGCTAGTAAGATCCTTGAGACGCTTATGCCTTGGTATATGGTTAGAGCTAAATTACTGACTGGCGAGTGCGTCTCTATAGAGGAATCGCACAGTCAAGCTGAAGGGGTGTCTTCACAAAAGATAAGTGGACGCTATAGAGATTATGATCCTCTCCCCTTTGAAATTACCGATACACGATTTTTCAACCTGCTGCTGACAAAAGAAAATGTGGACTCGGAACTTAGTGAGCTAATTAAATCAGTACAAAGCGATGACCTTAAATTTAGGCACAATGATAAATTGAGTGCTTTACGAGCAGCCAACAGAAATAGCCACATGCATGCTATTGCCGACTCTCTTGAAGAGTCGTGCTATAAAACCTTATCAGCTTTGGATGAAAATGAAGGGCCGATTGAACGCGCAAATGGTCTTATAAAGTTGTCTCGGGCTGTTCTGGCATCTAGCCAAGCTGATGCTGAAGTTTATTTTGAAAAGGCGATAGAGGCTGTCTCGCGTTTTGGTGACGAGGCAATCGAACGGTGGGAAGCGGTAGTTGGACTTGCCAAGTACATAGCTTCTGGGATCAACGCTTCGCCGGAACAAGCTTACCGTTTTATGCGATGTGCTGAGCTGATTGGCAACACAGTAGCAAAAGAAAAGTACTGGGATAGAGATGAGGCAATGGCGACGTGTCTCGGCCTAAGTCCACAGTCAGCATTTGCCATCGCTAGTCGTTGGAATGATAGAGAAGTTGGGCGTTCCGGGCGAATGCTTGCCGCTTTACTTGAGGCTGCTTTGCATTCCAATGTGATACTTCCGGCTTCTGCATGGTCTGCTACAACGTTACCGTTTGATTATGACTTGGTGGGTTTTGCGCGGCAATGTATCGCGAAAGAGAAGGATGCAGAAAAACAACAGGTTATTTTTAATGATTTGGTTACTAATTATCGTCAACGGGGAGTTACGGGGGATTCTTGGGAGTCTATCTATAACCTCGCAAAAGATTACGATCTTAAACATGCGGCCTTGGACGATCTGAGTTTATTAATTGGTAAAGCAAGAAAAGACGGTACGTTAAAGCAGGCATTAAAATTGAGCGAAGAGGATATTACCCATACCAGCTGTGAGAAGTTATATGGTGATATTGATTTTCTTTCAGACGAGCAATTGCGGAAGGCTTTAACTCGGTTCAAAGCGCAGGAGGCGCCTAGGAACCCCGAAGGGTTATGGCAATATGCAGGGAGTAAAATACCTAATAACAATGCTATTGAATATTTATCGCTTATTGCTAATGCTAAATATTTAGATTTCTTCGAAATCCGAATGGCTTTAAAAACCTTCCCCGACTCATTAAAGAAGAAGCAGGGAGTAAAGAAAGTTTGGCCTAAGATTATTAAGACTATCGTAGCACGATTCCCTGATGACTTTGTTGGATATTACCAGCGGCGTTGGGTGTTAATGGATATTGGGAATGATGATATTACTCTCAATTCGGTAATAGAAGGTAGTTTAGAGGCACTATCAGAATCTAAAGGGTTAGAGTCTGCTGCTACCTTTTACGGCTTTGTTACCTTATGTCTATCAAAGCTAACAATGGAAGAAGCGGAAGATATATTTGACTTTGCGCTGACTCGATTTGAAATTCACGTTCATAGCGATTTCGCTGATGGGGCGTGGAAACCTGAACTAGACCCTCCAAAGCAAGTAACAGCCTCGTTTACTGGTTATATTTGGGCTAGGCTAGGTTCACCTGAATCATACGAACGATGGTGTGCTGCTCATTCGGTTAGGCGTCTATATAAGTTAGGCTGCGAGCATGAAATAGATAGTTTGATAGCGTGGATGGTTAGTGGCCAGACGGAGGCATTTATTGATGGTAAATATCCTTTTTATACAAAACACGCTAAGCAGTATTTATTGGTAGCACTGGGATATTGTGCGGCTGACAACCCTAGTTTATTAGTTAAGCATAGTCAAATTTTCAGTAAAATCGCGTTATGTAACGAAGAGCATCTTATCATACAGCTGTACGCGGCAGCGGTAGCTTTAGAGATATCGCGATACGAGCCATCGGCTTATGAGCTAGATACGATTGATCGTTTAAAAAGAGTAGGCAAAACACCATTTCCAATAGAGGTATTAGATACTAATCATAATAAGCGTGATACCCCCTGGCATAAGGAGGGGGCGGTCGATAAGTCGTTAAACTTGTCTTTAAGCTATGACTTCCCAAGCTATTGGCTTGAACCTTTAGGACGTGTCTTTGGGGTTTCAGGTAAACAAGTTGGAGAGTTAGTTACTGAAGTTATATTAAAGAACTGGGATCTTGATTTTTCTGAGAATTATATTCGCGATCCGCGGCAAGAGATTTGGAATAGAAAGAGGGATAGAAGCACTTGGCACAGTCATTCAAGCTATCCGAAAACTGATAACTATAACTTCTATCTCTCTTATCACGCAATGATGGTGGTAGCTGCCAAATTATTGAAAGTTATGCCTGTGGTTAAATATGATGAAGGAGACGATGATGCATGGCAGGATTGGTTAGAACGTCATCTCTTAACGAAAAATAGTGAATTCTGGTTAGCTGACAGGAGAGACTTTGTGCCAGCTAACCGCAGGCTATGGCTAAATGATAAGAAGGAAAGTGATTGGTGCTGGCAAATTTGGCCTAAAGACTTTCTTGAGGTCTTACTTTGCGAGTATAAGGGGGAAACATGGATAAACGCTGCTGGGTATGTGAATGAATACAGCAACGGGCACAATGAGACTATTGATATTTCAAGTAGGTTAGTACCAAGAGGGAGCTCAACTTCATTGCAACGAACCATTATGTCCGATCTTGATGGTGTGCCGGGAAGCAGTTTACCTCATTTTGATAGCTGGGATGATGACAGCTCCTTAATGGGCTTGAAAGATTGGTATAGAGATTACGAATGCTATAGTGCGGTCGATGAATTAGATCCTTATGCAGGTGCGCTTGATACCTCTCCTTTTGTGGTTACAAACGAAATTGCGTCAAAGTTTAAGCTGCACCCTGATAGTAGAAATCGCTATTGGTATTGTTCAGACAAAGAGCAAGCACAACTATTCAGCCAGCTGTGGAGTGAAGATAAACCTCAACAGGAAGATTACGATTACTGCAGCAAAGGGAAACGGCTACAGGCCTCGTTAACGTTTTTGAAAACTCTATTAAGCACATTGGATATGGATTTAGTCATCCAGGTCGATATTCGTAGACAATTAACCGGTATATATAGGGAAAATAGTAATGAAGTTGGATATCCCCGCCCATATAGAAAAGTTTATATCCTCTCAGGAGATGGACGACTCAGAGACACAAGAACGTCTTTTGCACTTAGGGAGAAAGTTAGAACAGAACCTCAGAAGAAATAGTGATGATGAAATATGCACATGGCTGGCACACTACATAGCCGAGAAAATGACAGATGCAAATGCTGCTAATGGAGAAACAAGGGCGTCTGCTCAGCGTGATTGTTTTGAGTCGATCTTACTACTTTGGGAGCATCAAAGAAGTTTTCCTGACCAAATAAGACCGTTTAAAAGCTTTGATCCTATTTTTAGCGCTCTAGCGCATATCGATCCTAATAAAAGTAGTCCCTCATTTTTTAGGAATGAAAATAGCGATATAAAACCTCCAGAAGAGATTGAGGAATTGATTGAAGTTATTACGAGCTTAGATTCAGCTGCTCGCGCTATCATTTCCTTTTTTGTCCGTGAGTCAATATCGCAAGCAACTAAAAAGTCTACGTTGGAATGGCTAGATGCTATAAAAGGAGTCGTTAAATCAGATGAGGTAACTCTAATATTAAAATTCATTTCAGAACTTGAAGGTGACGATATGGATAAAAAGAGTAAAAGAAGTGATGAACTCGCTGAAAATATAAAACGGCTAGAAGCTTTTGAATCGATTAGTAAGGATATTAGAGTTACGCTAAAAGCTGAATTGGAAAAGCTTGAGGCGAAAGACTAATTTCGTCAATTTGGGTTCCAGTCTCATGTTCTTTGATGCCTTGATGATTTGTTCTTTGCTATAACGTTTTTTTTATCTGAAATCTCCACTTCACCATTGTTGAAGGCCCCAGTAAATAGATTACGGTCTTGCTACTGTTCGAGAGCCATAAAAACGATTTTACTCCGATGAGAACTCAAAGGTTTCCCGTAATAGAGGTAAGCAGGTAATATTCTGCGATACGCCCTTACCATCAGTATGCTGTGGCTGATCGATTAAAATAAAGCCAAAGAACTGTAGAAATCGTTCTGCGAAACGAGTTTCTATAATCATGCCCAAAAATTTTTTCTTAAGGAATAAGTCCTCTTCTTCTAACTCATCCAGTAGTTTCGGGAATGCATGGCAGGTTTCATCAAAAAGCTTTGTTAACGAGCTGTGCTTTTGAAGGCGCCAGAGCATAAATAGCCATAGGCGTTGTAAGGGGACTGTATATTTCCAACCATCTAAGTAGCCCCAATTATAGTGATATAGGGCTGTCTCGAGCATCGGTGTGAAAAGTGAGTTTATGCCATCTTGCAGATATTTTTGCTTGGCCCAACTGGATATATGGAATCTATTGTTTTTTAGATGCAATATATCGGCTACTTCTGCAAGTACACGGCAATAGTGTAATGCATCAAACATGTCTTCGTTTTCACCTGAATAATCACTGATTATCGAATCTTCGCATGAAGAAACAGAAAATTGCGATGAAAGCATACTTGCTTCCCTAGCAATATTGAGAGGGAGATTTCCTTTAGTATCAGCTTCAACGTAATCGCCATTAATCAGCGCCGCATCTAAAATTAGTTCTAGATAGCGCATTACTGGGCTTGTGCTTAAATCGCTTGGCGTGTTAATTCTTACCCACTGCAATTTGGAAAAAGGTGCATATAACCAATTGTTCAAGTGTTCTGGTGTTAGTTCAAAAAAATCATCATTGGATGCATTGTAAATTTCGTTAGTGTGGCGTGGAGCTATAGTTTTTAACTTTGCTACCGTTACTTGTGGGTTTATCGATGGCTCCTTCGAAACTTGCTTCATACAGCAATTTTGATACTTCTTTCCACTGCCACATGGGCAAGGTTCACTTTGATCTATATTCAATGCTAATTACCTCATATATCGAAATTTAGCTTACCCATTAAAAATCCGCCCAGCCATCTGGTCCAGCCGAGCCTTAACACGCTCCCAGTTCGGCATAACCTGTCCCATGAGTCGATAAAACCGTTCGCTGTGGTTGTGTTCTGCAATGTGACACAGCTCGTGCAATATGACGTAATCAATGCACTCGCGGGGGGCTTTAACGAGCAATGGGTTTAAGGTAATGCGTCCGTTAGGCGAGCAGCTGCCCCATTGAGTTTGCATCGTCAATATTCGCAGAGGCGGGTGTTTATCAACCCATAGAGCTTGCTCTAAAACGACGTCTAAACGCTTGTGAAAGACGTCTTTTGCTCTGACCTTGTACCAACCTTCTAATGCTGCCTTTACGCGCTCAGTTGCGTACTCACGCACGGTGACTTCAAATTGACCGCGAAGCAGTTTAACGCCTGGTGCCTGGTCGGGTTTTATCAGTACTTTAAGTACGTATTGCTTGCCCAGGTAATAATGACTTTCACCACTGACATAACAGCGTGGAGTAATGTGCGTTAGTTGCTTACGAAATTCTCGCAATTGCTGATAGATCCAACGCGCCCGTTTTCTGGCGGCACGCAATACGTCGTCATTGGAACTATCTTCAGGTGCAGCGACTTTAACCGAGCAATCCGGTAACACCTTTATTTTAATTTTACGATCAGGGCTTTTGGCTTCAACGCGCTCAAACTCAATCAGCTCGTCGGAGTAATAAAAACTAAGCTTATCTCCGTATGGCTGACGCTTCTCAGCAACCTGATTAGCAAAACGTATCGCAACGTTCATGGCTTAATGATCCAACTGTCCAACACGAACAACCTGCACAATAGCTTCAACAATCTTTTTCGTTTGCTCAATACCGCCACCGACCGCTTTGGCTTCGGCAAAAATCTTTGGTAGCAATTTATTGCGAATATCAGCTTCAATGTTGTTCGGGTTAATCGAGTTCTCAGCAACAGACTGACTGACGACGTTATCGACATCAAACGCAATCTCCACCCATTTATCCTGTGCCTGTTCATCCATCACCGTAAACGCCTCGGGCAGGTGTTTTTTGAACACGCCGTAGTACGCCTGTGCATGATGATTGCCGTTCAAGCGCTCCGGGATATCGTCTAAGCGCCGCTCTTGCACCTGCTCTTCAAACTCGCGGAACAGCATGTACTGTTTCAGCGGGTGATCAAACAGCTTTTCCGCTTCTTCGATGGCTTCACGCAGGAGCTTAGAAAAGGCTTCTTGAGCGTAAGGGTCGTCACCGAGCTCTTGTTCAATCATTTTAGTGACGCGAGTTTTAATGATATCGGTTTCGTTACGGGTTTTATCTTCGGTCCAGTCTTCCGGTGCCTGCTTCTGGCCCATTTTACCGACTTCATAAACGCCTTCCGAGTCACGGACGCCAACACTGACCACGTGTTTGTTCAGGAGTTTTTTCACCTCGTGAGCGTACTCGTCATAGCTGATACGCTCACCGGAATCCTGTTGCACGGTTTGACGAAGACTGGACAGTTGTTTCACTGTCTCTTTGTATTGCCGACGGTCTTTATCGGTAAAGCTCTTATCTTCAAAGAAGGTAGCCGACTGCAGTGCAACTTTAAGGCAAGTGGCAAACGCGGTCAGTGCTTCGTAAAAGTCTTCGCGGCGTTTTTGGTTTTTATCGACCATTTCGCCGTTTACTTCTTCCATGCGAGGCAGCAGGGCATGACGCAGGGCTTCGGTATCCGATTTATTCTTAACATCGTCAAATATCGCCCATAGCTCTTTATAAAGCTGGGGTAGGCGTTTGTACTCGGTACTCATTTGCTGGTAAAGGCCATCAATATCATCGATGTCGTAACCGCCCAGGGTACGTGAAGCCAGATCCTGATATTCCTTTATGGTGGTATCCAGTTCGGACAGAATACCGCGATAATCAATCAGCAGACCAAATCTCTTGTCGGGGTGTAGTCGGTTCACGCGAGCAATCGCCTGAATGAGATTATGCCCCTTTAGTGGCTTGTCGATATAGAGTACGGCGTTTTTCGGCTCATCAAAACCGGTTAACAGCTTATCAACCACAATCAACAGCTTAAGTTTAGGGTCTTTATCAAATCGTTCGACCAGCTCTTTGGTGTAATTCTGTTCATCTGATGAGCCGACATGATCCTTCCACCACTTAGTGACTTCCGGCATGGTTTTCTCGTCAACCGAGGTATTGCCTTCACGGGTATCTGGGGAACTCATGACCACAGCTGATTCAAACAGGCCGACTTCATCCAGGTATTTTTTGTACTTAATGGCCGAGGCTTTGCTATCGCAGCAAAGCTGGCCTTTTAAACCTTCATCGATGTTTTTGTCAAAGTGATGAGCAATATCGTACGCAATCAGCTTTATGCGCTCGTCGGTGCCATAAACCTGACCGCGACGGCTGAATTTTTTCTTTAAATCGCCTTTTTGCTCGTCACTTAAGCCGTCCGTCATACGCTCAAACCAGGCGTCGATGGCGCGTTCATTCACGTCCAGGTCGGGTATACGCTCTTCGTAGAGCAGAGGGGTGACGGTTTTATCTTCGACCGCACGCTGCATGGTGTAGGCGTGAACAATAGGTCCGAATTTATTCGTGGTTTTATCGTCCTTTAACAGAGGTGTACCGGTAAAGGCTACAAAGGATGCATTTGGCAATGCCTGGTTCATGCGAATATTGTTTTCGCCGCCCTGGCTGCGGTGACCTTCGTCAATCAGCACGATAATATTCGGGCTGTCGTTATGGCACTCGGGCAGTTTGGTGGCGGAGTTAAACTTCTGAATGAGCGTGAAGATAATGCGCTCATTGCCTTTACCGATTTGCTGAGCCAGGCGCTTACCCGATGTGGCCATCGCCGCTTCTTTGTCTTTTTTACTCGACAACTCGCCACCGGAAGCAAAGGTCTTCGAGAGCTGGTTTTCTAAATCAACACGGTCGGTTACAACAATCACCCGGCATTGTTTTAGTTCGTCGTGCAGAATCAGCGCTTTGGACAAAAATACCATGGTGAAGGACTTGCCCGAGCCGGTGGTATGCCAGATAACGCCGCCTTCGCGACCGCCTTTGCTGTTGCGCTTTTGAATGCGTTCAAGCAAACGTTTGATGCCAAACACTTGCTGATAGCGGCCAACAATTTTACCGATTTTCCTATCGAAAATGGTGAAGTAGTGGATCATGTCGAACAGACGCTCTTTCGACAGCAGGCTTATCAGCAGCTTATCCTGCCCTGTGACCATCAACTCGCCACCGGCAAGCAGGTTTTGATACCAGGCCAGGTCGTGGTCATCACGGTGGTCGAATAAGTGTTGAAGGGTAGCTTCGTCCAGCGGCTTATTTTTTAGCGCCAGCATTTCGGCATCGCTGATATCTTCTTCTTTCCAGGCAGCCCAGAACTTTTCTGGGGTCTCAACAGTGCCATAGCGCCCATCAATGCCGTTAACCGATAACAATAGCTGTGAATAGGCAAAAAGGTGAGGGACTTCGTCAGGACGTTGGTTACGCAAGCTCTGTGAAATGCCCTCGTTAATCGTTGGACCTTTTTGTGCATTACCGTCCGGGCGTTTTGCTTCAATAACGATCAGCGGCAGGCCATTTACAAAGCAAATCAAGTCAGGGCGACGGCTATCAAAGCCACCGGCACGGGTTACGGTGTATTCTTCGGTAAAATGGAATAGGTTGTTGTCCGAGCTCTGCCAGTCAATGATAGAGACGGTTGGCGTGACTTTTTTCCCGTCGACGAATTCCGTCACCGGAATACCGTACATTAAATGGTTGTAAATCGCCTCATTGGCGTGACGAAGTCCCTCATTAAGAGCTGGGCTGCAAAGGTGCGAGACGATGTTATCAATGGAATTTTCGGACAGCGGGTAGCTTTTACCGGCATACTGAAAGGTACGCTTGCTCAATACATCGCGTAATACTTCACGCAACACCACCCGGTCCTGTTTACCACCACGTAGAGCTAGTGCCTCCTGTGGTGACAAAAATGACCACCCCAAACCGGCTAATAGCGTCATGGCCGGTATTTTAGCGGCGTATTCTTCCTGAAATTTTGGGGCAAACTGTTCCATTGTCCTCTCCGCGTATCGTTGCCTGATAGCAACAGACGCTTTTATTATTTTTAAATAAAAAAATAAGCTACCAGATTAAGCTGTTCGGTGAAAACGAACAACTTAGCTCTGTCCAGTAGTAAACACTAGGTTGACTACTGCCTATTCAGCTTTTGTCATTCTTTGTTTTGAGATTCGCTGATACCGTTATCACGTCCAACATAATCATCCAGTGTTTGACCATGTTTGGTTTTCCATTCCTTCCAGCCATTCGTAGCGCCAAGCACTAAAAGGCATGATGCACCGCTCGGTGTTTTAAAAAGGTAATCTTTTTGGAAAACGACTTCATTACCGTCCTTCGCTAAAACGCCTTTTTCTAATAGCGAGTCACGCTGGGCAATTAACCGAGGCTGCGTTGTTTTTCGCTTAGGTACATAGGGCGCTGATGAGCCTTTTAAAATGACCATACCTTCATTGGTGTAGAAAGCTTTGGCATCAACGCCACCGCGCTTACAGAAGAAAACTTCTTCTGTGGCCGCATCTTCGGCATCAACTAACTCTTCAAAGATAGGGTAGCCTAGCGTAGCCAGGAGCAAAGAGCCTACTCGGTGTATTTCATCGCAGTCCGCTTTCAATGGAATAGGGGTATGAGGCTTCTGTCCTCGATTGCCATTGACCAACTCATAGCGTCCACATTGGCGTGCTTTTTCAATACTTAACGACTCAAGGTACAGCACGTGTGTTTGCGTTAGATTATTAGTAAGTGAAATTAAAACTAACGCTCGTTCCCAGTCCTTTGAGTCATCTTTTAAGTGCTGACCTAAACGATGCCCGACATCACCGGACTGACCAATGTAAACTTCATCCTGATTTTCTCTCCCGACAAGGAAATAAAGACCGACCTGATGGGCTTCCGGCATTTTGAGAAACTCACCAATCTGATTGCGAGGCACCTCAACCAATCGAACGATTGAGGTAGTGACCTCCGCAACGCGAATGCCGGATGGGTCGCCGTTGGGTAAGAATATCTGGATGGTTCTTGGTTGTTTATCTATTGTCATGTCTTGCTTCCAAGGCTAAAGCTTCTAATAGCATCAACTACAGTATCTAAAGGCTGATTGTCATCAAGTCCCCACCCACCGAAAAGGCTAGTTTCAAGACTTGAAAATGTAGCTTTATGTTCGTCTGGGACCGTATATTTAGGTCGTAATGACTTAATGTCACGCACCAAAAAGTAAGCTATTAGGCTTAGTGTATCTCGGGGAGGTATTTCTCTATTCCACTCTTTGGAAGGACTTAAGCCAAGATAAGTTGCCAAATCATCACCGTTAATATCTCTATCGAGAATTGATTCCGCAATCTCTTGCTCAAAACAGAATGTAAAGATGCCAAAGATTCTAAGATAGCAATAACCCAAATAAGTATTTTTGTTCAGCCCTTGAGTCAGTTGTTGATAGATCTCAATATGCCTTGCGAAAGTCTCAACTTCTCGCAACGAAAGCGATCTTTTGACTATTAATAACTCGGCCAACTTTAGTTCTTGGCTATTAGATTGCGAGAAGTTGCTATTTTCAAGCGATTGGCTTTGGGATACGAGTAATCGGAAATACTCTACGGAAGAATCTCTCTCGTTAAGATGAGAATCTCCTTGCTTTCTAAACCGTCTAGGCAATGTACATTTAAACTTTATGAATTTATTGAGGTACCTTTCGGCAGCAACTCCTGCACCATAAGCATGGTTGATCGCGGCCTTTAACTGTGTAGTGTTTGTTACGAGTACGAACTTTACTTCAGGAATATCAAACGTGTGCTTAATGAGTTCTAATACCTGTACTGAAAAGTCAGGTCTGCATCGGTCAAGCTCATCAATGAAAATTACAATAGGCGTATCGCTTGCAATGGACGCAAGTGTATCCTGTAAGGCTCTTATATTAGCCTCTGCTTCTTCGTGATCTTTCAGTAAATTTCGAACTGTTGCATCAATTGCTTCATCAGTGGCACAATCTAGTTCACTTGCTAACTCACCACCTAGGTTGTCTGCGTTCGCTTTGAGAACATGGCCAAGAATAGCTTTTCCAAAAACCTTAGCTCCAAATCTCAAAACTGGAATTGCTTTTTTCCTAAGGTCAGATTGTTTTTCGCTATCCTCTACGAGCGATAATACTCCGCTTAGAATTGTCATGAGAGGATTGTCAGCATGATCTGATTTGAATGCATCTATATATAGGACTTTGTGGTTATCCTCTAAGTTGAGTTTATGAATAAGTTTTTGGCAGAATTCCGTTTTTCCGGTTCCCCAGTCGCCATCAATGATTAAAGGAGATATATCAATATCAGATGACAATAAGTTAATGAGCTGGGTTGCCATTGGCTCACGACGAAACTCATCTCTTGCTTCGAACGTTAATTCTGGTTCGTGAGTGACTGTCATGTAGCCTCCTTATCTAACTTTACGCGGCGCTTTCCGGTAAGCAATTGTTGCATGAGAGCTTTCTTCTCATATTTAAGACGCACTAGCTGTTTGCTTAATTGAGCTGTCACATTGTCAGCGTTTGATAGAACTGATGCTATTTTAATTTGCTCATTGATTGGGGGCACCTTGAACTCGAATCTAGTTGTTAATTGCTTTTTAGATAAATTGTACCGTGTAGCCCCTTGACCAAGCTTTGAAATTTTTCTCCTCGAGCTTTCGCTACGAAATAAATGTTGTGCGAACTGGGGGGTTAGTGTTTCAAAGTCATTTAAACGAAAGCCGAAACAGAACGAGTTTAGATAAAGAGTTTCTACATCGTCTATAAGTACAGAAGACATCCCTACCTCTTCGATAACTTCAGAGGATGTTGTAAAGAAGATATCGCCAAACTTGACGGCTGACTGATTTTCTCCTTCATTCACTTCAACATAATCAAGCTCATTCAAGTCGGTTCGGGAGTTCTTGAAGATGTTTTTGTAAGGGATATACGGCGTACCTTTTCCAAAGTCTGCTTTTGATTTGCCGGTTAATCCAGAAAATGTATTACCAATGTCCTTCAACTTGTATCTACTCCACTCCCCACTAAACCGCACACCATTTTCATCCAGAAGACGTTTTTTGCCGGTGAGCAGTTGTTGCATAAGGGCTTTTTTCTGCTGCTGGCTGTTGGCGAGCAGTTGCTCGGTGGTAGTGATGGCCTTATCCCAAGTTGAAAGGAGTTGGGCCATTTTCTTTTGCTCTTGAAGTGGTGGGACTAGGACAGGAAAACCTTTTAACTGAGTCGAGTTTATACTTGCTAAATTTGTACTCCTTTTTGCGCAACCTAAAAAGTAGGTTTTCCCATAGTTACTTGCGGCTAACGCTGCTAAATAAAAGGAGTCAATAATATTAGGATTTGGTCTTACAGCAAAAACATGGTTTTGATGTAGGCAAGGCTCAATTTGTCCGAGCCATACGTCGCCCCGTCCGAGCTTATCGAAGTCACCTCCCTCGTTCATTAGAACGTCACCTTTTTTCAGTGAGTAACGATCTATCTTCGACTTTTCAATTTCAATTTCTTTAATGTCATCCAGAACTACATGTCCGTCTTGAACGTTGGCTACACGTAAATATGGGAGCCTTACCGGATCTTTTAAGTTTTTCTTTCCCTTAGCCACTCCAGATCTTATTTCAGCTACCCTTTCTAGTGGCAACCTTTCCCACCCCTCAGGCACCATAACCTAACTCCTTCAGGTATTTTTCCATCTGGTTTTCCAGTTCATCCAGTTCGGTTTTTAACTTCTGACGTTCAGCGCGTACCGCCATTAAATCGATTTCTTCTTCCTCTTCGAAAGTATCGACGTAGCGGGGGATGTTCAGGTTGTAGTCGTTTTCCTGAATTTCCTCGAGCGTTGCCAGGTATGAGTATTTGTCGACGGTTTCACGGCTGTGGAAGTTGTCGACGATTTTCTGAATGTTGTCTTGGCTTAGCTGGTTTTGGTTTTTACCTGATTTAAATTCACGCGATGCGTCGATGAACAGCACTTTGTCATCGGACTTCGATTTTTTGAAAACTAAAATAGCGGCAGGGATACCTGTGCCGTAGAAAAGCTTTTCGGGTAGACCGATAACGGCGTCTAGCAGGTTCTCATCAATCAGTTGCTGACGAATTTTGCCTTCTTTCGAGCCTCGGAATAATACGCCGTGTGGTACAACGACGCCCATGCGGCCCCCGAGTTTCGTCGAAGACGCGGGCTTCAGCGTTTCTATCATGTGCAGAATGAACGCGTAGTCGCCTTTGGTTTTTGGCGGCACGCCGCGACGGAAACGACTGAATTTGTCATTCTCCGCGTCGTCATGGCCCCATTTGTCCAAACTGAAGGGTGGGTTAGCGGTCACGATATCAAACAACATGAGGTCGCCGTTTTTATCTAACAGCTTCGGGTTGCGAATGGTATCGCCCCATTCAATTTTATGATTGTCCTCACCATGCAGGAACATGTTCATTTTGGCTAATGACCAGGTAGAGCCGATAGCTTCCTGACCGAACAGGGCATACTCTTTACTGTCATGGTTTGCGATAACTTTACGACCACACTTCATCAATAAAGAGCCGGAGCCACAGGCTGGGTCACAAATGCTGTCACCGGGTTGCGGGTCGAGTAGCTCTGCTATTAAGTCGGATATTTCAGGTGGTGTATAAAACTCACCGGCTTTTTGACCACCGCTGGCGGCGAAGTGTTTAATCAGATACTCATATGCGTTACCGATAACGTCCAGAGAACCGACGCGGCTTGGTTTTAAATTCAACTCAGGCTCGGCAAAATCTTCCAGCAAGTGGCGCAGAATGTCGTTTTTCTGCTTTTCTTCACCCAGCTTGTCGGTATTAAAGCTAATGTCCTGGAACACACTTTTTCCGGCGTCTTTCAGCTTTGTGCCGTTGGCTTCTTCAATGGCATGCAGAGCCTGGTCAATGCGCTCGCCATTACCCGGCTCGTAGCGACGGTCATAGAGCGCATAAAAGCTGGCCTCACGCGGCAACACAAAGCGCTCGTTTTTCATCATTTCTTCAATGAGCTCAGGCTCGTCACCATACTGCGCTGCGTATTGGTCGTAATGGTCCTGCCATACATCCGAGATGTATTTGAGAAATAGGGTGGTCAGAATGAAGTCTTTATAGGTGTCGGCACTGACGGTACCGCGAAAAGTGTCACAAGCGTTCCAAAGTGCTTTATTGATGCTGTCCTGGCTAATTGTTGTCATTATTATTAACGTCCCCGTACAACCTGATTGTAAGCGTTATTGTTATCCATTATTTGCAGTCATTATGCCACGGATAGCAATGATGTCACGGGTTCAAGTTTGGAGGAACGGTGCGACAGTTTAGGTCGCACTCTCATCGAGTATAGGTAGTCAGGGTAATACCAGTTCGATTGGGCGAGCTACCTGGGCTGTTAGTGCAGCTTTTTCGTCAATGCGGTGATAGCAATTGAGATGGCCTTTTTATCAAACATATTTAGTTTGCGTTGCGCCCATTTAGCGCCAGCAGGCCAATCGGTTAATGCTTCTATTACACTATCTGTGTCTGGATTTACGTTCCCCTCAGTTATCAGCCAGTCAACTGTCGCGAGCAGCTCGAGTCCAAAGGGAGATTCGAACCCTTCAATAATTTCTGTCGCTTTATCCAATGCATATTGAAACTCAGTTGCTTCAGCTTGTAGGAAAGCTGCAACGGTTTCCCGCTTATTATCATTAAAGGCAATCACATCTGTCGCTTTTGCGTCGGGAATCCGCTTATCCGACTGTAAATAACTACCATCTAACCGGTTTAATAAGTGAGTTAAGTCACTGGCATAGGGTCCGTAATTTCTGGGCTGAAAGGTCAGTCTAAGCGGGCTCTCTTTCCCTTCTTGCTGTATGGCTCGTTGCAGGAACCATGCAAGCTTTTGCACCTCAAGTAGGGTACATTCATTACCTAATACCCAGTAACGTCTTATCAGCTCTGCAATCATTGCTCGAGCAGCTGTTAGTTGCTCAACTCCAGATTGTTTGCTTACGTTCTGGTACTGCTGCGTAGGCTGATAAATTTGAATGTCGATGTCAGTCATATCGCCCAGATGCTTTTGTATCAGGGGCAAAACGTTATTCCAGTCTAAACCACCATTGCCTGCCCCTAGAGGAGGGATGGCAATTGAGCGAATGTTATTATCAATAATGAAAGCTCTTAAGTCTTTTAACCCTTCTTCAATCCATTCTATTTTTGATTTGGCACGCCAATGCTGCTTTGTCGGAAAGTTCACGATCCATTGAGGATTGACCAGTTCGTTGGTGTGAGTAACGAACATTTTGCCTGTCTTAACTTTATTCTCTTTACAGGCCTGAGAATAGGCTTCCATATTTGCAGGAAACCTTTCTTTAAACATCAAAGCGATCCCTTTACCCATAACACCGACTGTATTTACGGTATTAACAAGGGCTTCAGCTTCAGATTCTAATAAATTGCCTGTCTTATAATTGAGCATCAAAAGTACCAATCTGGGCGGTTTATGACTTTTATATTTTGACCGTAGTTATCGACTTTTTGTTCGATAAATTGTTTTACTTTTTCGTCATAACACACAATACCTTTTAAAAGTGTAATAGGGAAGTGACGGTGGATTAAAGCCTCTGCTTGGTATCTATCGAGCTTGCCTAAGTCATTGAAGTCACGTTTAAAGTCGCGCCGTTGGATGAGGTCCCAATCGATCTTCCTAATACTGTTGAGATCGGAGTAGTAATTAGCTAGTGCTGAGTATGCATGGCTGTCTGTATAAACGTAGCTTAAACCAGCTTCATTAACGTCGTACAGACTTGAAACGAGTATGATGATTTCATCATTGTTGCGTTGTATTACACCACCTCGCCCCGTTTTTATGTTGTAAAGCATCGGCGAAAAAGGAGTGAAATAGAAGGGAACATAATCACTGAGCATTCCCCCTGGCGCAATTGGGACCTCTTTCTTCGACCGCTTATCAATGAGCTCTTCACTGCCTATACTTACCCAGTCATCAGACTTATATTCACTGCTCGAAGCGTAAACCCCGTGCTGAAGAATCCACTCGAGATTATCTCGATGGATAATCCGCCATATGAGCGCCTTTTCGGGATTTAAACTTTTAGACATGCTTTTCGTCCGCTATTCAGAATAGTGTGATGATATTAACTGACTTAGCCGGTAAGTTCGAGACAGGCAAGCTATTGATATCAATTATTTAGCCCTCTTTAGTTTCATCAGCCAGGTTGAAAATACCTTTCTCGTATTACGAGCAGATTTCAACACTGTATCTCAATGTTTAGTCATGGGAAATGCTGCATTCGCGGCATTTGGCACCATTCTAACTTTACTTTGACAGAATAGGGCTAACACTAGCGGACTAATCTACGAAGCGATATGGATATCAGATACCTTTTCACTTTCCGTATTTCGACCATTTCTAACCGCCTCACCCGGCAAAAATTCAAACCTATATCACTGCTGCGCATTGCGAATTATTAAGGAGAAAAGCTATGTGCAGATACTGGTCTATGGGAAATAGTTACTTGTGGTTGTGGAGTTTCAGCCATGATTAGTCAGCACGGGTTATTAGCAGTTAAAACCGAGCCCGGTAAAATAACAGTAGTCGAGAATCCTAAGGTTATTTTATTACGAGCGGCGGGTAACTACGTTGAGCTGTTCTTCGATGATGGACGTTTGCTCCACCGAGCAACTTTGCAGTCTATGCTTGGGAAAATGCCTGAATATTTCGTCCAAATTCACCGAAGCTACGCTGTGAATTTAAAACACTTGAAGTACATACAGAGCGAGTTAGGGCGTTATACCGAGTGTGTTATGTCAGATGGGCAGCAGGTTCCCATTGGCCCCCAATTCCGATCGCTGTTAATGATGAAGCTAGGTCTCCAATCAGACGATTAACTCTCCATATTCACCACCAATATCTACCGTTTACTCCATTATTCGTTAGTGTTCGTCACAAATTACCATCAATTACTGCGGCGTGTGTAACCCTTTCATATGAGCCTAATTGTGTTTATTCAGCGAGGATTAATTAAATGGATGTTCGGGTTTATGGGGTACGTGAGTTACCCGATGTAAAGTTGAAGAAGTTATTACGTGACCACGAGTCTTTCGTCATTGAGAAGGTTCCGCGCAAACACTTCAAAGAGGTTATCAAGACGCTGGAAAGGCATATTGAGACACTCGATATGAAGTGCCGAGTTTTTTCAAAGGGACGTAAGACATTAATGGCAGGGTCTTTCTTCGGTCCAACGGCAATATGGGGTGTCGCTTCTGCGGCGTTTATGGGCGCGCACAACGTAGCAACTTGGGACCCGGACTATGAAATTGCTAAGAACCGGGTAACTGGCACCTTAACCGTTACCTACAAGAAAAAGGACGACTGAGGGCTCTAGGAGCCCTCTTTATTTTTTGTCTACTCAAGTTCGTTGTCGCGTTCAGCAATACGTTGCTCCATCCACTCTTAAATTTCGTTTTTGAAATTCGCTTGTTAATAAAAGTTTGTGATTGAGTTAGTGTCCTCACCACGTGATTTTCTGAGGCATTGCATTAGCCATTCGTCGACTTCACTTTCTAGCCAGCCACTAGCTCGGCCACCAAGTAATACTGGTTTGGGGAATCCGTCGTTTTCTATACGGCGGTAAATGGATGAACGACTAAGGCCAACTTTGTTAATGACTTCTTCTAAACGAATGAATCTCATGAGTTTTCTCCTATCTGAGTTTGTCTCATGGGATTGGTTGACCCTGTAAGAAATTATTTGAGACTGGTTTACGGCTCGCCTTAAGCCTGAGCATTAATTAGTTCGTTGTCTTTAAGCACGCACTCGTCCTTTATTTTGTCTGTCTGGTCACAAATAACCCTGCACTAATTAGGCATGTGGAAATCTGGGCTAACGTTTATTCCAATGACTGAAAGGAGCTAGTCATGAAAAGGGCATTATCTATTGCATTTTTTGCTGGACTTTTAGCTGCGTGTAGTGATCCGGAACCTCAAGTAAGTATTGAGGCTTGGGAGCATACCAACCGGCATACAGGTGGCACGTACTTCGTAATTGAGATTACATCGATTGAAGAGCAGGTAACGGTGGAAGATATGTTGGTTAATCGCGGGAACTGCGACTACAGTGATAAAACGCCTTACTCAAGAAAACCATACCTACCAACCGATCTGAAGTACGGTGAATCCATTGAGCTTAAAATCTACGATGACTGCTCGCTGACTGAGATTGAAGTGGTCACTGATAGTGGCTCTACAGTAGTTAATTATTAGACTAACTTTATGCCGCAAAATGGAAGCATAGAAGCGCTCAAGGAACAGTAATTTAATCCGTAGAGCGCTTAAATTTATTCAGGACCTAGCCGCGACGCTTTCGACCTAATTCTTTTTCTGCTAGCTCAGTTGCTTGCTCAAGAAACTCGTCAGGAGCATCAGCCCAGCTTGAATACTCCCCATACTTGCGAAGATGCGTCTCTACACACGCAACGAACTCTGAGTCATATTCGTTATTATCAACTTTGTGGTCACTCATCATGATTTACCCTCTTTAGTTTGAGTTTTAGTTATTCTTCAAACAAAGAGGTTGGGGCTGATTTTCGATAGTTCAATACCGAAGAACCTGAATTTCTATGATCGAAATGCCCCTATTGAGTTACATTTGAGACCTATATTACCGCTGTGCATTGATACATCAATACTTAAGGAATCCATATGCACAAGCAAATCACAATTGATAAAAGCGCTGAGTTCGACTCAGAGCGAGAGTTGTTGGACAAAGCGTATTTCCTAATCCAGTCAAGATTTAAACAGGGAGAAGGCTTTACTGAGCCTGCAATGGTTAAAGAATTCGTCCAGGGGAACTATCAGCAGTGCTCAAAAGAAGTCGCAGGTTTACTGCTGCTTGATAGTCAACATCGACTCATAGACAACGTTGAGTTTGAAGAGGGCGAAGAACTGGCAGCTTCAATGGTGTACCGCGAAGTTCTCAAGGTTAATGCAGCGGCGGTTATTGTCAGTTACTTCTCACCTTCTAAAGAGCTGAATCATTCTGACAAAGAGCATGAGTTATCAACGCTAAAGTCGGCCCTGAACCTGATTGACGTGTCACTATTGGACTGCATGCTAGTGACTGACGAAGTTGTCTCGCTTGCTGAGCGGGGGCTATTATGATTGTACGGCTGTACTGCTAGGGTACAGCCGTTTTGCATCCAGAGTTTTATAAATCGACCAATCTGACCCAACGCTTTCTGCGACCACCTAACCACGGCTTCTTTATTTTTTGGCAAGCCCCGTAGTCTCCGTTTACGTCATAAGCCATTTTTATAGCGGCAGTAAGCGATACAGCCATGTCTTCATCGAGAGTTATCTCAGGAATGTCCATAGCGACATGAGGCCGTTGAAGATGAAGAGACTCAACATAGCTTTCAGCTCCGGCATAAGCACCGGAAAGGCAGATAGCCATCGTTTCAGGGTCTGCGTGTCGCTCGATGAAATTGTAAAGATACTGCTGTGTACAGACAAAACCGTGACCGTAGAGCCGAAGGAAAAGCAGGGCGCAGACCAAAGCCGTATCACCGCTTTGTCTACCAAAAGCGTTTGAGCGAATGAGCTGGTACGCGTAAACGCCTGCCGCTTCAAAAGCTCCATATGTCGGGTTATTCCAAATTTCGTTGGACGCTTGTTTTACTGCAGACTCCAACGCATCCCTTTTAATGTAGTAAGGGTTGTCGTGAAAGTGATTGTGAATGAGTGCAATGTGCTCTGCGTCGAAGGTAAAAGGGTTATACATGATGACTCCAAGTTTCTGTTGTGTTGACTGATCGTGCTTGCTTTCAAAGCATCGGTCGGAGCCGTAATGTTTTATTGCGATAGTTAAGAGCCCATCAGATTTCAGACCTATATCACTGCTGTGCATTTACCAAATTAGGAGGTTAACAATGCACACACTTGATAAAGGCTTTTACTCATCAGCCAACAATAAAGCTGAGCGAGACGTTTTTCATCGCGCCAGCCAGATCCTGGAAGAGCGTCACTTACGAGGCAAAGAGCCTTACAACCCGAACGTCATTAAGGACTTTTTGACGTATAAGCTGGCGCACTACGAGCGCGAGGTATTCAGCATCATCTTCCTGGATGAAAAGGGTCACTTCATTGAGTACCGCGAGCTGTTCTACGGCACCATCAATGCGGCCAGTGTTTACCCACGGGAAGTGGTTCGAGCTGCACTGGAAACGAAAGCGTCGTCACTCGTGCTGTCACACAACCATCCTTCGGGAGAGCCTGAGCCTTCCAATGCGGATATCCGTTTGACGGAGCGCCTGCAAAAAGCCCTCGCGGTTATCGACGTTGACGTGAAAGACCACATCGTTGTCGGCAAAGAGTGCGTGTCATTCTCTGAGCGCGGTCTTCTTTAGCGCTAATTCACTTGTAACCTAATACTGGAGTAAACCTTTATGGCGGCAATATTTAAGACACCGGCATCGAGAAAGTGGGTAGTGCTGGGAATTAAGGCAGCAATAACCGCATTAGCGCTTTTACCGCAATTGCGAGAGCGCCAGCAAAATACTGGATGCTTACGGTCAGAGTCAGACTTTCCTAACGCTATGTCAGCAAGCCCACTTGGCCTACTCCTGCTCGATGAGCGGGGCTATGTCATCACGTCCTACCAAATCCGTCATCACATCACTGATGACTCTGCGATTGATAGTGAAGGCATAAAACGGGCAGCGTCCACAGCGAAAGCGTACGGAGCTGTTTTAACGTTCGACAAAGGTGTGTATGCCAATGGCCTGTCGATAGAGCCTGACGTTGTTGAGAGCGTCAGAGCGGCTTTGGAAGAGGTCGGTGTACGATTATTTAACCAAAGCTTTTCGTCTAGAACGGGACCTTAAAAAGCTGTTCCGTTTGTAGTCATATCAGCACTTAGTAGCCCTTGTAAAACGAGGGCTAAAAATGGAGTGTTGTAATTCCGAAACCATAGAAAAATAAGGAAACTTAACCATGGCTGAAGTACAAGCAGTGAAGGACTTGGACCAGGTGAAGCTTATTGGCCATCTTCTTCTAAAAACTTACGGTCAGCAGATATCTGATATCTGGAACGTTGGCTTAAACTTAGCTTTACGTATTTCTGACTTACTGTCAATTCGATTTAGCGATATCCAAGGGGATAGATTAGTTCTCAGGGAAAGCAAAACCGGTAAGGTAGCAAGTATCAAGCTCAACGAAAAAGCTAGAACGATTATTGAACGGATACGTTCGGAGCACCCTGACCATGCTTACCTGTTTCAGTCCTATCGGAACCGTTGGTCGCTTAACCAGTCACCCAGGCCATTGAGCAGCCGGTATGTGAATCGTGCAATCTCAATGATTGGTGAAGAAGTGGGCTTAGATCTGGGAACGCACTCAATGCGTAAAACGCGAGGTTACCATCTCTACAAAAACACCAATGACCTTGCACGGGTTATGAAGATGCTTAGGCACAGTAATGAGGCGGTTACCTTGCGTTACATCGGCATTACGCAGGAAGACGTTGATAGAGACTTTGTTGAGTTGGAGATATAGCAGCGCGCATTGCGCACGCTGCTTCTTTCTTAGGTTGTATGACATCCATTGCAACAGTAGTAACAACCATTAATACGTTTATCCGACCATCTCCGTTTAGCTTCAGATACGGCCCCTACACACGATTCATGAAGACCCAAATCAATTTGGTTTTCAGTGTTTGGCATGTGGTCACAGCCTTTAGTCGTATTGTGAACTTCATGGTCGCCGTTAGCTTGGCTATTATTATTAATGATAAATCGCTGCATCGAGCTGTCTCCTAAAGTGGATATGAATTTTAGGCTTAGACCATTTGGGTTTTATTTTCAATGACTTCATTTTTTGTTCCCTCAAGTTTAATTGGGGCTGTTGACCGGCGCCTTGGTGTAGGCGTTGCTAGTGTAAAACGACTGGTGGCGTCCTTGATATTTGGTCGTCTCTTCTTTGCATAAGTAACTTAACCAGCGGAAAGCAGCTTGATGCTCTTCAACCACGGGGGAAAACTCGCCCTGTATTACTATGCTTGATGGATTGGAACCATGCACAAGTGCGACGGGAGAGTTCTCGTCTATCTTGTGGACTTTAAGCCATGCTTTGCGAATTATCTGCCCTAGTATTGACTGGTCTAAATGACTCAGGTTACCGACGTGGTAGTACTCATCTTTATTCAAAAGCAAAACGACATGGTAGTGCTCCAATGGACACTCTACTTTTTGCTCCACTTTGACCACGTATTCTAAAAAGCAGGGGTGAACTCGTTTACCCAATTGGCGCTTCATATTTGCATGCGACTTTATTCCCCGCTTCAAGTATTCCATAAAGTCAGTGATCGGATTCCTTTCTATATTTCGGCGACTATTGAACGGCATGTGTAGACAGAACACTACCGCTAAAGTGCGAGGTTGGCTCCTAAGGCTTCGTTGAATCGTGCCATGCAGGTTATCCAGGAAATTCCCGAAGTAAGGCGAGTTCTTTTTCCACAGGTTAAAGCCTTTATAAGTTGGCTCGTGATGCAGCCTAAGATTGTGGTTATAACGTGAGCGTTTGCACATTTTAATCTCCTATGTGTGGTTAGTCTCATAGAAGATCTATTGCTGTAATTTTTTATGCGGTTACTCAATACGGTAGCTTGGGTGCTTACCCCGGTAATTACTTCGTATTGGTTACTAGACGTACCAATAACAACAGATAAGTAATTACTGTATATATTACTATTACCGACAATGAGCACTTAAACTTAGCTGGGGTTTAAATGGCGCAGTCACCGCTTTTAGGCTTTACCTTTATCAAAGACTCAATTGATAGTTTAGAAGTTTTGTTCAATGGATAACGAGCAATTCATTATCGTTCCTACACTGTCTTAGACGCAGGTTCTTGGGGAGGGCGGAATTGTAATTATCCTTGAACAGCTGAGTATATACCTCGGATACTATTAGTGCAGTTGCCATAACGGTAGTTCGGAATATTAGTTGCTTTTGCTCTGAAACAAGTTCACGAACACCTGGGGAATCAGCTTTGTAGTTAGTTTCTAAACAGTAAAATTCAAGAAGGCGTCTCAAACTCAAATCTTTGAAAATTTGCCTGTAGATATGAGTGGCTGCTCTTTGTAATTTTTTATCGGACTTGGCTAATTCTACTAACCTATCGAACGGTAAATACGCAATAGATGGGATTCGATCTGAGAGCTGATTTATCATTAACTCCGCATATCCGATACACAGCTTTCCCAAGTAGCTGTAAAACCGAGCTTTCTCAGTAGTTTTAGTACCTCCAAGCGCTTCTGAAAAGCCTTCAAGCCGTTTCAAGGGATGAATAAGTCCTTGGGAGACGAGACGTTTAGTTTTTTCCGACGACGACTGAAGTAACTCAGCTAGACGGCTTACAGATCGCAATTCTATTAACTCGACCTTTGGCTCAGTCTTCACGCGGTCTAAATAAAGTGAATCTCTAGTAGAAGCATGTTCGGTTAAAGCTAAGCTCTCAATGATGGTGAGGTTTAATTGGAGCTTCGATTTTACGCGACCAGCAACAGCATGGTAGGACCCGCCAGGTAGGCGAACTTCTAGTATAGAGAGCTTTTTCAGTTTTTGTAGTTGGGACTTTAGCTGTGCTTCCGATATGTTTAGAAGACTCTTTATGTTTGTTTGAGATAGTTGAGTAATTCTCCCGCTTTCATCGGCAAAACTTAGCAGCAAGCATAGTAAAAGACAGTTTTTTTCATTCAGCCTTTTTCTTCTCCCTTTGATCGTCCGGTCTGTGTACATTTTTTCTAGCAGTAGGTCGGTTAATTTACGGTGTTTAACGGATAAAAAATTGAGTTTGCTTGCATCTATTACTGTTGTTTTTTTCAGCTTACCTTCGTTGATAAGAACCTTTGATGACTCTAGAACTTTGGCCTTACTAAGCTCATCAATTTCTGCACTTAAAGCGCTTCTGTAGACCCCCATAAAATCTGCGACTGCTGTCTTTTTTAATTGTGGTAGGGCGTTACCATTGGCTTGCTTGAAGTAAAGAAAGTTAAGAAGGCATAAAGATTTAAAGCTTACTTTTAGATTCTTAGTGTTAAAAATTAAATTATAATGCAATTTAATACCCTGTTAAAAGTAATCAAATGAGCAATATTAAATGCATTATTGTGTAAAATTTTCAATTGTTTTTTTAATTAAATTTTTACTTATATTTTTAATGCTGTAAATTTAGCTACTAGAAACAGATATTAGGGGGATAATTTTGGACACTGAATTACTAAAGAAATGTGAGTGGCTTAACGCTATTGGTGAGCAAGATTTCATAAAGATAATTAATTATTTGAGTAACAGACTCAGAAAGATCTCTGAGCCAGGAGCACCACTTCGGCCTATGAATAATCCTGAAATTAAGGTAAGTGAAGTTGTTACAGGGTGGGTAATACAATGCCTTCATTTTCCAGTGGTTCAAATGGCTCCGCTTAGTGAAAAAGATAGGCAATTGGCGAAATCTTTGATCAGTGATGCAAGGAATCGGTATAACGGTGAGAAACGTAGAAGATCCAAAGATGTAAAGGTTAGTACGCTGGAGTTAACGAGTAATGGGCAACGTGCTTTAAATGAGTGGAAAAAGCGAACGAATAGCTCCGCCGGATTATTAATTGAAAGTATGCTGTTAGACCATGTAGATCTGCATAAAGATATAAAGTCGAAAAATGCTAAGTTGATGGAGAAAAACAATAGCTTGGGCGATCAGATAAGTATGCTGGAGTGCAAAGTGAAAGAGCTCAATGCTCAGGTGATGGAAAAACAAGAGTTTGTAAAAAATCTGCAGGCTCAGAATGAGAGTCTGCTTGAAAAAATTCGCGCTGTTGATGCTGAGGTTGATAGCGAAAATGAATATCACATGAGCGAAACTAATACAGCGGAAAGCTCAACAAGTCTAGAAGACGTAAGCTTTGAGGCTGAAAGAAAACTCGAGGATGGAAAAATAGCAACTGAGCTTCAAGCAGCTAATTATGAGGTTGAAGACATGGGGAAAAGAGTAAGTTGCCTGCTCACCGGTGACTATTCAAAGAGGAAACGGCTTTGCAGAACTAAAGGCCATTAGTGAATATAATTGAATTTACTATATATTAGCCCTCTGTCTTAATCGCTATAACTGCTCTTATAGATGGTCTTTTAGCGGTTGAAGCTTTCTGAGCTATGCTTTCATCAATATTCAGCTCTAGCCCAGAAGCTAATTCTTTTGGAATTGCTGATGCTGGATTTGAGGCATGGAGATCCGACAATAGATCAGAGAGCCAACTCCTAACCTGTTTTTGCGTATTATTGTTGAGCATCGGCTGTATGGGTGAGCCTATTAGTCCTTCGTCGAGAGCCTTGCCAAACTCAATGAAACACGAGCAGCCTGTCGTTTCAGGGTATCCAGATATACGATGTGTACTATGCATCGGGCACGACATGTATAGGGTTCCAGACGCGCTCTTGTTATTATTAACTGGGAGTAATTCTTTAGCGACGAAATATGCAAAGTCAAAGTTGGTTGTTGTAGGATAAAAAACACCAAAGCTTCCGACTGAAGGTAGTAATGCATCTGATAATAAATTGGGCGCAGGCTTAAATTTTTTCACTGCACTACTTATTATTGGCCTGTGGGCAAGTAAATCCCACTGCTCTAGATTAGCTCTAAAACTGTATGGGGCTGTTTTTCTTGGGGGAGTAGAGAAGTGACGCTTGTCTGTAACCTTTGCCTGATTAAATGTGATTCTAGCACTTTGTGCGTTGCCTTTAGGGTATTGAATTATTACTACGTCACACAACTCACATCTTGGCTGTGGACGACCAGCACCGCGCGATTGATTAAAGGTGACTTGGTAACTATTGCCATGATACTCCTTTGAGATTGATGTTGCCCCCAACGAGTTGAAAGCGTTGATAAAAGCACGGAAAAGATCAATTTCTTTCCTCTTCCCTTTAGCCAAAGCTGAGAACTCTCTTTTAAGGTCTGCTCCTAAAGCCATATAATGTTCACCTTGCTGGAATCTTTTCTTTATTGTTATGAGGACCGGATAAGGCCTTGTTGCTATGCACCTTTGTACTATATTCCGCCTTTGGGAATCTAGTTTGCATGACTTCATTTCACGATTGCTTCAGGTTAACTCATCTCTGTTCGATTTCAATTCATCGTAATTCCAACTAAGGAATATGGGTGATGATTTTCGGTCCACTCTGCACCTATTGCCTTTGAATGCCAAAACAATAGATGGCAACTCTCAAACCCTTTTCAGCGAATTCACTTAACTTTTTTTTCACAACTGTCATGCAACATTAATCTAAATCTGATTAACTTGTACGCGTTTTCGTACAAACGTTGCGATAAACACTTGATGTACACACCAAAAATTTATAAAAAAACAAAATAGGTAACTCGATGAAAAACTCGTCTACCCTAGGCAACCTGACGCGAACATTAACGACTCTATCGTGTTTACTTGCCGTTTCATTTTCAAGTAGTGCAGAGCCTCCAACGGGCTATTACAATAACGTCGACCAAAGTAATGCCCAAACCTTGCGTCAGTCACTTCACACTATTATTGATGACCACCAACGCTTCCCCTACACCTCAAGCAGTACCGACACCTGGGATATATTAGAAGCAGCCGATGAAGATCCGGGTAACCCCAACAATGTGATTGATGTTTATCGAAATGCTAGCTACACCAAGCAGGGCGGTGGTAACAGCTATTATAATCGCGAGCACAGCTGGCCAAAGTCCTATGGCTTTCCTTCGGATGGCAGCTCTAATTACCCGTATACCGATGCCCACCACTTATTTATTTCGGATAGCGGTTATAACTCCAGTCGCAGCAACAAACCTTACGCAAACTGTTCATCGGCTTGTTCGGAAAAACCAACAGAGTACAACAATAATCGCGGCGGCAGTTCAAGCCAATCAAACTGGACAGGCGGCTCTTATTCGGCTGGAACCTGGGAAACCTGGTCAGGTCGTCGCGGTGATGTTGCCCGTGCGTTGATGTATATGGCGGTGCGCTATGAAGGCGGAAACCATGGCGTAACCGGTTATAGCGAACCTGATTTGCTCCTTACTGATGATCGCAATTTAATCGATCAATCCAATCAAGGCACCAACATCTCGGTGGCTTATATGGGATTAAAGTCGGTGCTATTACAATGGCACAGCGAAGATCCCGTGGATGATTTTGAGCGCCGCCGTAATGACGCCATTTATGCTCAGCAAGGCAACCGGAATCCGTTTATCGATCATCCGGAGTACGTTGACTGCGTATTCCAAAGCGTATGCAGTGGTAGTGATGGTGGTGGGATGGGCGACACGACAGCGCCAAGTGCACCGACTTACTTAAGTGCATCGGCTGGCAGCGGTTACGTTACTCTAACCTGGAACGCTAACAGCGAAGCTGACTTAGCGGGTTATAATGTCTATCGCAGCACTAATTCGGGAACAGGCTATATTCGACTGAATAGTAACTTAGTGACCACCGCGAACTTTGATGATAGCTCGGCAACGGCAGGTACTACCTATTTTTATGTTGTGACTGCTATTGATACCTCTGCTAATGAGTCAGCTTATAGTGGTGAGGTATCAGCTATAGCAGAGGGGGGGAACTCCGCCGGTAGCTCAGTCTGGATCAATGAAATTCACTACGACAACGATGGTGGTGATACAAGCGAGTTTGTTGAGGTTGCCGGTACTGCTGGAACTGATCTAAGTGGATGGCAATTGGTTGCCTACAACGGCAATGGCGGCGGTGCTTACCATACCGAATCTTTAGTCGGTACTTTACCGGAGCAAAGCAACGGGTTTGGTACACAAAGCTATGCGATTAGTGGGTTACAGAATGGCTCTCCCGATGGAATTGCGTTAATTGATGCTAACGGTAATGTGGTTCAGTTCTTAAGTTACGAAGGCAGCTTTACGGCAACGGACGGTGCAGCGGCCGGCATAGCCTCGGAAAATATCGGTGTTGAGGAATCGTCTTCTACGCCAATAGGCTTCTCTCTGCAGCTGACAGGCACCGGTAGTCAATACACAGACTTTAGCTGGCAAATGCCACAGTCTGCCAGCGCTGGCTCCGTTAATACTGAGCAAGTGTTCGTGAATCCCAACGCGCCTGCCGATCCGGTGGTTTGGATTAACGAATTTCATTACGACAACGATGGCAGCGATAGTGGTGAGTTCATTGAGGTTGCAGGTACTGCAGGCGTTGACCTGAGTGGCTGGAGTCTGGTTGGTTATAATGGTAGCAATGGGCGTGTCTATGGAGCCATTAATCTAGCGGGTGTTATCGCTGACCAGCAAAATGGTTTCGGCACGTTAGCAAGCGCCTTTGCGGGTCTACAAAACGGCTCTCCTGATGGAATTGCGCTGGTCGATGCACAAGGTCAGGTTGTGCAGTTTATCAGTTACGAGGGCTCTATTCGCGCCAAAGATGGCGCAGCTAAAGGGCTGGTGTCTGAAGATATCGGTGTTTCTGAGTCAGCGAGCACAGCAGTTGGGCATTCATTGCAACTGTCCGGTTCGGGTGTTGAATACGGAGACTTCACCTGGCAGTTCCCTCGCCAAAATACCGAAGGCTCGGTAAATAGCAGCCAGTCGTTTGGTTACTAGCCATTAAACTTAACCTTTAAACAAGAGGGCGTAGTTTTATGCTGCGCCCAATTTGTTTATGGTTAGTTCCGTTATGTAAGAAGAGCGGGCATTTTACGCAGCCAGGTGGACGTTACAAATATGCTATTTTGCCTATGATACGCATTACTAATGTGCAATGCGTCTTATAGCATAATTTTTCACTTCAGCTTTCCTACAGCATGGGCCACACATTTCTTAATTTTTTTGAAGTCTGACTCAGATTGTATAGAAACATAGTCACACCCCTTGTACGTCAAATGCATGTAGTCAGCGGTTAGCTCAAATGGTTGTATAAAACATGGAGGTAATTCATTGTTGAACCCCGTCGATAAAACAGAGAACGACTTGCCTTTAAGCGCGCGACCCAGCCCTTTTTCTATCGTAAGAAGATCTGACAAACGGTCGAAAAAAGTCTTTAGCTGGGCCGACATCGAATACCAATAAACGGGTGAAGAAAAAACTAAATGATCAAATTCAATCAGCTCACTAATAAGGGGTAGGAAGTCATCATTTCTATTCTCATGCCGGTAATCATAAGCCGATATGTCATAGTCGGCCAGATTAAAGAAAACAGCATTAGCTTGTGAAGTGAATTCGTCCGCGAGCTGCCTAGTATTCCCGTCTGATCGAGAACTACCTAATATAACCGCTATTTTCATTTAATTTCCTTTCAACAATACACGCTGATTAATCACTTTAACATTTATCTACATTTAGTGGATGTGCAGCGTGGCGCCTTCTCTCTGCTAACAAGCTTGTCCTGGCCCAACGAAAAAGGTAAAGGATAATGAGCTTGGTACAGGCACTAACTACTGCTAGTAGCAATAGAGGCCAGCCATCCTCGAGTCCCATGGCAAAAGCGAATGCGATTGTCGACATATCCATAAGCAAAATAAACTGACTCATCTTGATATCTAATGCGCCTGTGCTGCCTAACTTCAGAACTTGGGTGATTTGATGAATATAACCTTGTGCAAGGAAGATGGTAATTACAACAATCATTATTGTCATTAAATGACGTCCTTCATCTTCGTAAGTGCCTGCCGTTAGTCCGAAAATAGCTCCCGATGTAAGCAGAAAAATCGCGAAAATAAAGAAAGTTAGAGGAGCAGCAGTTTTCCGGTCAAACCAGATTTCATACAAAATAACAGCTACGAGCAGAGCCGCAGACAATCTCGGCCAGACAATGAAGTGATTAAAAGGCTCTATTGACATGCCGTATACGAAGAATGAATAGTAAGCCAAAAAGCTCACGAAAAACTTATTAAGAGAGAGGGCTTCAGTTGCTCTATTCAAGCTCCCTTTTTTTCGTGACCAAATTGTTCGTACCTGAGAGAAAACACCAATCAAGCTGACTACAATCAATATTGAATTCAAAGTCCCAAAAAAATTGAAAAGCATAGCATTCGAACTTTGTCGGTTTGTCGACAATATATACTTATAAGTTGTAAATTATAAATAATTACTGATTATATTCGTTATATTGTCGACAATGCTGGTGTTAGTGCAGATTTTTATTGCTTAGTCGAAGTGGAGGACGGGCTTGATACTTCTGAACCGATTGAGGTTTGATAATTATCCGTACTGAATTGGCTTTGATAATCTTTTTGTAAATTCAAAGCCTTTGAAAATACTTCCCGTGCTTTTTCTGTTTTCCCTATACTCAAATACCCAAATGCGAGTCCATCATGAACGTCTGGAACATCTGGGTAACGCGTAGTTAAAAACCGTAAAAGAGGAATAGCTTCGTGACCTTTTTCGTCAGCAATGAGTTCCCTTGCTAAGTCTGTTACAACTTTACCTATAAAAGAGCGATAGTTGGCTTTTTCATAAGCAGCCTCAAATTCCGATACGAATGTTTCCTCATTCTTTTGCTTATAAAAACGGTAAGTGAAGAGTTGAGGTGAAACCTTTATCTCTGCGTATTTGCCTGTTGCCACAAAGCTTCTAAGTCTTGATGAAAGGCGTTCAGCGACTAAACGATCTGTATTTGCTAATACAATCACCCAAGTATCGTTGACAAAATCAAGTTCTACGGCAGTGCTGACACCAATTCCACCGCCAAACGCCAACCACTGCTGCTGATCTTTTTGTAGTGCTCTGAAGACCTTCAAGCTGTCAGCTGACAACAATTTTTTGTCGATGAATAGGTGATGATAGAACGCATATAGCTCAAACACACTCATTTGGCCGCCTCCATCAGGAGACTTATGTTCGCGCAGATTCGACGCTACCGGCAACCGTCTCCCGTCATAACTCAAGTGATAAGGCTCGGCTAACGTGTTTTGTACATGGCTGAGTTGCTTAGGAGTAAGTACTTTACGAGAAGGCTGAAAAACATTTTCTTCGAGCAGCTCCCAATAATCCTGGTCGGTTGTTTTCTCGAGAATCGCTCCAAGCACAATGTAGCCATAATTTGAATACTTCCGATTGCTGCCGGGCTTGAACAGCAGGGGGGCCTGTCGCAAAACTTCCAACTTTTCGTTGATGGTTTCGTATTTGCTTGGGTTCTTACGGTATTCCGCTGTAAATATGTCACCAAAACCAGAACGATGTTCCAGTAAGTGTTTTATTGTGATGCTCTGCGTCTGCGGATCCGTGAAACCCAGTGAAAACTTATCGAGAGTGTCGTCAAGATTAAATAGCCCTTTATCGTGAGCTTGAAGGACTAATACAGCAGTAAGGTTCTTTTGGATAGAGCCAATATCAAAACGTGTTTGTAGAGTCACTGGTTCTGGCACCGTATCATCTGCATACCCCACAGCCTTTGCTAACAAAGGCTTGCCATTTTTCATAACGAGTACAGAGCCAGAGAAACCAATTTGTTGATGATACTGATCTAATAGCTTATCAAAGACGCTATTGGGTTCAGCCTTTACGACCGGGAAAGTCAGACTCATGAGAAGTATAAAATAAGTAATAGGTTTCATTACGTTCCTTGTGCAGTTAGAAAATCATATTCCGCTTAACACGTTAACTACCCAGTCTCCCCAGACCTGTGAGCGGAAAACTGTGTAAATTGAGATCGCCAAAAGGATAAACAGCGCAAGAGAAGTAAGGGTACTCCAGTGAAGGCGGCGGTCGGTTCTCCAGTCATACACCATAATCGATAAGTAAACCAGAAACATAATGATCAGCATCCCGTAACCCGGCAGGCCCAGTACATGAGTAATACGAGACAGGCTTTCGGGCATCATTTGTATAGCAGAGGCCAACATAAATCGTTTGTGGTGTGTCGGGTTACGGACATTAAGCAAACCCAAAATGTATAAAGCTGCAAATATGATCCACTGCAAAAAGGTGCCGCCTATCAAGCCTCCTGCTCGTGTTCGAGCGCTTGCATCGGAAGGATCAAAAGCACCAATATTAACCAGGTAGTCGTATAGTCCCAGCACCATCATTACACCAGTCGACAAGATGCCTATCACCAGCACGACACTCAGTTTTCCCATACGTCTATGTGCTTCCATACGACCGGCTCTGGAAAGCCTTAACTGATTAATAAGTAACAGGTACCAAGCAGCGCTGCATGCTCCATGTAACCCTATCCATAAAGTGAATCGTCCAAACTGTTCATGGTTGACGACCCCATTAAGAATAAATCCAGCAAATACTACGACAGTAATGAAAACGGCTAAGCGTGAGAAGAAAGTTGAATCTTGAAACTGGGGCTCAGGCGGCGTTCTTGGCGTTGAGGTCATATGCATTAAAGTGTCTCGATCTAATTGCATCTCCTAGCTTTAACTAGACAGTCTGTAAACTAGAAAGTGAAAATTTAACATGTTGATTTTTTTGAGATTACCGTACTCTCAACTACATTAACAAGAAAATAAAAAAATCATTCTAGACATTGGTGTTACCCCTTGAATCGCTATGGACTTGTTAGACGCTTTGTGGGCATAGCTGAAGATAACCTGGACTGTTTTATCTATAAAGTAAGATTGTTGATATATTGTAAAAGTGCGGCTAATCTGAGGGCAGGATTCTTTTGTCCTTTTACAGCATCATTTAGAACTGGTACTTAAAAGAGGTTAATTAATAAGCCGTATGCGAGAGAGTATCCTGAAGATTATTAAAAACTGCAGCTGAAACGGGGAGGAGGACCGAATGGCTTCGTTTACAAAAAGCTCAAATATGTACGGTATCTCTGCTCAGAGAGATTCACGTACTAAGCTACTTTCCAGGAATGAATTTTATCGAGATGTGACCCCCTTAATCTCGGATGGAAAATTATTAATCGAGTCTTTTGCACTGATGGTTATTGATATAGAAGGGTTAGATTTTATTTTACGTACCTTCGGACCGTCCCAACGAGATAACGTTATTGAACAAGTTTCTCGGAGAATTCAGCAAACAATTGGTAACGACCATGTTCTCTATCATATTACCCAAGATCGATTTGCTCTCATTTATTGTGAAGTGTATTTAGCTGAAGTAGAAAAAATGGCAGCTAAGCTTCTTAAATCATTCAAAGATCCGTTTGAAGTGAGTGGGGTTGCTTACAATCTGAAAGGTTATATTGGAGTGAGCTCTTTTCCTGAAGACGCATCGTCTGTTTCCGAACTAGTAAGAACGGCGGTGTTCGCCTGTAATAAAGCACGCACAACGGACGACCAATACATGTTGTATGAAAAAGAGCAGGACGATAAAGAGCGGGAGCGATTTTATCTTTTGCTGGATCTTGAAAAAGCGTTAATCAGTGACTCCGAAATTGAAGTGGCCTATCAGCCTCAGATTAATTTAGGTACAGGTGAAATATATGGTGTTGAAGCACTGTGCCGATGGCGTCATCCCTCGCTTGGTATTATACCACCCGGGCACTTTTTACCCTTTGTTGAACATAGTCCGTTAATGATGCCTCTCACCGAAAAAATTCTACGCACAAGCCTTGAAGATACAGAAAGCTGGAGGAAGCTAGGTTTTAATGGCAGTTTAGCGGTTAACCTGAGCACAACATTATTCGGTGTGCCTGACATGATGGACCGGCTTAACGAATTGCTTGATGATAGCCCGGTTAGCTCAGACAGAATCCATTTTGAAATAACCGAAACAAGTGTAATGGAACGTTTAAACCGTGCAATTGAGATTCTCTCTGAATTAAAAAGCTCTGGCTACGGCATCGCCATTGATGACTTTGGCACCGGCCATTCATCGCTGGCATACATATCTGATTTACCGATAGATACTATTAAGATAGATATGCATTTTGTTCAAAATATGGATAAACCCTGGGGTAGAGCCATTGTGGGTGCCGCCTCTGCATTAGCTGAAAATTTAAACCTGAGAACCTGTGCAGAAGGTATTGAATCCGAAGAGCAACTCAAAGCTTGTGAGGAATTAGGGGTTTCATTTGGACAGGGGTACTTGATTGGCCGGCCTATGTTCAGAGCCGAGTTTGAAGATTGGCTGAGAACAAATGTTGCTGCCAGTAAAAGATACGATAAAGCCAACTAAAGTCAGTGAGTTTAATTTGCCAGTGTTTGAAAATGCTGAGACTTTTTTATGTATTCCTAGTTGTATTCCTAGGTGTCTGGTATTTTTTAAATATTATTTAATTATAAGTAGTTACGGCTAGAACAAAACTCCCGCCAGCTCCACCAATTCCATAAAAAGCCGCTCACCCGAGCGGCTTTTTTATTGCCTGTAGCCGACGTTGCGCGTCAGGTGTAGACTCTATCCTAAGAAGTGAGCCGTATAAATGAGGAGTGACTAATGAGACAGGTTTTATATATCGCTCATGGTGGCGGCCCTATGCCACTATTAGGCGATAAAACTCATGAAAGCCTGAACAACGCGCTTCAGGATGTTGTCTCGCATATGCCAAAACCCGATGCCATTCTTGTCGTTAGCGCTCACTGGGAAGCTGATATTCCGCATGTAACGACCGGTGAAAAACCGGAGCTAATTTATGATTATTACGGTTTCCCGCCAGAATCGTACCAAATCACTTATCCAGCACCTGGCGAGCCTAATTTAGCTAAAGAACTACTTGGAGCAATAACGGCGGCGGGCATCGAGTCGGTGGGGGAGCCGGAGCGTGGTTTTGACCATGGCCTTTTCGTGCCGCTTAAAATTATGTTCCCACAGGCTGATATTCCTTGCGTACAGCTGTCGCTGTTGAATACGCTTGATGCTAATGCTCATATCAAACTTGGGAAAGCTTTGGCGAACTTCAATTATGACAACCTGCTAATTTTGGGTTCCGGCTTTTCATTCCACAATATGAAGGCATTTTTCTCTCCGGAAGACGCGACAGCAGATAGTAAAAACGCAGAGTTCCAAAGCTGGTTAGAGCAAGTATGCAGTAGTAAAACGTTAAATGAAGAAGAGCGCGCTGATAAACTCAGTCATTGGCAACAAGCACCATTTGCCGAATTTTGTCATCCGCGCGAAGAACACTTGTTACCGTTACACGTTTGCTACGGCGCTGCCGGAAAAGCCAGTGACGAAGCTATTACCGTAACAGCACTCAATAAAGAAGCTCGAATGTTTTACTGGCAGCTAAATTAGCCTTTAGTTAGAGAGTCTGTGAAAACGACGCTAATTGCTGTGCCAACACACCATCAACTATCGGAGCTAGCTTGGTAAAGTCGGTGGTTGGGTAGCCGCCGACGATGTAATTCAGCGACACTTTGTTATCGCTAAAACTAATGGTCATGGTGCCATTCATACCTAAGGATTGTAATGGTCCTAGACCACCTACTAACCGCAGGGTTTTTCGTGGGTCAACATAAGCAACCTGCATGTGCATTGCCTGCAAATCTCCGTTAATTTCGCAGAAACACCCGCCGGCAGTTGCATCAATACTTAAGTTCGCCGCATCGCCAAACCAGGTATGATCATCCAGCCACCATTCACTAACGTTATTGATAAAATGTCTATAACCCTGTTGAGCAGAGCCCTCAAAGCTTTGCTCTAGTTGTATTTGAAAGCCGTGCTCTGATGATGAAGCGACTTCAGCCTGGCTGAACGTAGCGAAACTGAGTGCTACCGCTGCTAGAGCCATTTTTATTGTTGTTTTCATTTTGTGATCCTATTCTTAGTGGGCGGCTATTTTAAAGTAGACCTCAGGGTCTTCGTTGATAGTTTCTAATACTTTAGCAGCTAACCCAGTAGGGTTTCTTCTTTTGCTTTCCCAGCTTTTTATTGTATCTAAGCTGGTTCCCAGGGCTTGGGCGAAATCAACTTGAGAGACATTTAAGCGAGAACGAATAGCCTTTACATCAGCTATTTCATATCGGGTTACTTTGTGTGCTGGTTTATTCCGTTGCTCTATTTCAACGGCTTCTTCCAGTGAGCTTTTTAACTCATTAAAAATACTCATTACATGCCTCCTTTAAGGTGAGCTGAAAGTTGCTTTAACTCAGATTTCTCAACATTAGTTAGGTTATCCTTTTTACTTTTAGGATAAGCGTATAAAAAATAGATTCTGCCCCTATGAGCAATTAGATAGACAACTCTTACTCCCGCACTCTTTCCTCGCTTCCCCACGGACATTCTTACTTTACGTAATCCTCCTGTTCCTTCAATAAGCCTACCTTTTCTTGGCTGTGCGATTAATTCAACTTGTAGTTTTAGAAGGTCTTCATCGCTTGCAAGTTGCTTTATTTGACTTGTGAAAACTGAAGTTTCTACAAACTCGATAGCTTCGACCATGCTTAATCCTTAAGTTTATTTTAGGTGTACAGTGTACACTTGTCAACAAAAGGCTAATTACATACTGAGGAGGTCAAATTGTCGACTGAGAGATTTCACATCAGTATGTCCTACTTTACCCAATTTCAGTTAAACTGGACGAAAGTTTGAAATGAAAGCAACGGATAAAACACCTCTCATGCAAAAACTCTACTTAACTTACGTTGGCGGTACTGCTCCCGGCGCGAATATTGAGCTGCACGATGTGCGTTTTGTTGTGGGGGAAACTATTGAGCATACCTACCCAGAAATTCGAGCAGGTTGGTTCGGTACGCAAAAAGGCTTGCATCTGGACAGCTATGTTCAGTTGCACCATGTCGATGGTTATCGTATTGAACTCGCACAAGAACCACAATCGACTTGTGCTAAAAAGCTTTATTTCGTGAACTTTGGCGGTTACTTTGACGGTAAGTTGGCGGAGTTTCATGATTTTACGGTTGTTGTGGCCGAATCTGTTCAAGCGGCTAAACAGTTGGCGAAAGTACAAGTTATCAATAAAGGCTTAGCTGGTGCGGAGCAATTGCATAAAGATGACTTGATAGCTGTCGACGATTGCCTGTGTCTCGATCTTATCGATAGTCACTACATTCACTTGTACCACGACGGCAAAAGCCAGCCTTTGGTTCCTGACTGGAAAGGTTATCAGCCGCTTCCGTGATGAGTGTATTAAATGACATGGGTATTACTGTTCGAGCTTTTTATGACGATGGTTTTTCCACACGTGATAAATCAACGAAATGGTGAAAGCCGTGGCAAAGTGTAAAACGCCGGCGTGTCCCCAGGTAAACTCCCCAGTTTGAAAGTAAGTGACGAACATGGCGGCAACTGAGTAACCACCAACCAATACCAGTGTTAAGTATAGCGTAGAGAGTACCGGGTTACTGTCTGAAACCATAACGGCATATTCCTTCGGTTGTTTATTAATCTTCATAAGGTAAGTTATTAAAACTACTAGTCAAATTTTTCGATGCAACCATAAGGAAGTGCTTGTTTCACACCAATACACTCTCAATATCTTCATCTATTTTAAATGTAGCTAAGTCATCAGCGCGGGTTTTACCGCGTGTTAAAATGGCGATGGGTTGGTTATTTTCAGCGGCCTGGCGGGCAAAGCGATAACCCGAAAACACCATTAATGATGAGCCTATAACTAATAACCCTTCGCTTTCAGCTAACGCCTGCTTTGCTTCTGCGACACGGGTCTTCGGCACCGTGTCGCCAAAGTACACTACGTCTGGTTTTAAAATACCGCTGCAATTTAAGCAGTCGGCTATTTGGAAGGTTGAGAAGTCGGTTTCTATGTCAGCATCGCCGTCGGGTAGGGCGACGGCGTCCATTTCAGCGAACTCTGGGTTCAGTGCCAGGCAACGTTCGTGCATTTCCAAACGAGGCGATTGTGCGCCACAGCTCATGCAAACCATTTCATTAGCGTAGCCATGTAAATTTATTACGTCTGTGGCTCCGGCTCTTTGGTGTAAGCCGTCTACATTTTGAGTAATAATAGTACCTATTAAGCCTTCTTTCTGCATTTTTGCTAGTGCCAAATGTGAAGCATTAGGCTGTGCGTTATAAAGCACCGGCCAACCGTGTAAAGCGCGTGCCCAGTAACGCTTGCGCAGTAGCTCGTTAGTCATAAAGTCGCGATGCTGCATCGGCGGAGCGCTTTTCCAGTTACCGTTACTGTCGCGGTAGTCGGGAATACCTGAAGCCGTACTTAAGCCTGCACCTGTTAACACGGTTACTGGTTTATTCTGCTCTAAAAAATGTTGGAGTGTTTTTCTATTCTCAGACATAAAGCTTCTAGTTGAGCCTAACCTTGCAGCAAACGCCGCTGCAGTAATGCTTGCATATCCCGGCGACCATCAGCAACGATAAGAACAAAAACATCGGTGTTTATTATTCTGTATATACAGCGATACGGAGGCGTTTGAATTTGACGAAACTCTTTTATACCAAGTGACGTAAGTTCGTTTGGGTATGCCCCACGCTCCGGCGATTCGCTTAAGCTGGCAACTGAAGACCTTAACTTTTCAAGAGTATTAAGCGCTTTAGCTTTAGAGTCGTTTAGAGCTATGTAATCAACAATGTCCTGAATATCTTTAATTGCGTCAGCGGTCAGTTTTACAGAGTAGGTCATTAACGATCATTAAGCTCTTGTTTTAGATTATCAAAAGCGCTGTCGGCCGCTTGAATGTTGCCGCTCTTTATTTGCTGGTTACCCAAGGCTAGAATTTTAAGCATGGCCAGTGTTTCCTGAGTCTTTTCAAAGCTCTTTACGTCCTGAACCACCATCTTCGCTTCACCATTCTGAGTAATGTACATTGGGCCTTCACTCTCAGTGAGCTCTAATGAAATTTTCGCAGCATTGGCTTTTAAATAGCTTATCGGTTTAATTTTGTCAGAAAGTGCCATAACAGATCCTGGTAACTAAATTTGGTCTAAATATAGTCTTTATTTGCGATGCGGTCAAAAAGCTTTACTATGAAAAAAACACGCAACAAAGAAGCTTATGACAATAACCCCCGGTATTTACGAACACTACAAAGGCAACCGTTACCGAGTGATAGACACGGTAACGCACAGTGAAACGGAAGAAATGCTGGTACTGTATCAGCCGCTGTATGGTGAACAAAAACTATGGGTAAGACCGTATGATATGTTTATCGAGTCAGTCGACGTTGGAGGGCAGAGCGTGCCTCGATTTCGTCTCATAAAGGAGTAGTCCGGCAGTATGGACTCAAAATTGAAATTTAACGAGCTCATGATGGAATGCAAGGAAGGTCAGCTGAAGCCGAACCTCCGCATTATTCTCCCTATTCTGCTTGCTATTTTGTTGCTTGTTCCTGTTACTCGTGCGGTGACACTTCAAGTGTTGTCGGACGCGTTTTTGCAGGTATCTGTATTTGTCTTTGCGTCGCTGGCGCTGTATTACAGTTTAACTCGCAACCTCGATAAAGAGCGTTTAGCCAGTTATATGCAACGGCATCCACTACAGGAAGTTGCTATAGCTGCGTTACTGGGCGCGTTGCCCGGCTGCGGTGGCGCCATTATTGTCGTGACACAGTTCACTCGCGGTATGACAAGCTTTGGTGCGGTAGTTGCTGTGTTAACCAGCACTATGGGCGATGCTGCGTTTTTACTGCTGGCACAAAAGCCTGCTGATGCGTTACTTATTGTCACAATAAGTTTGGTGGTTGGAGCCATCAGTGGCTATATCGTTAATCTGTTTCATAAAGGGAAAACCGACTGGCTGCTGAGTAAAGGTGCTCCTGACAGCAAAGAAAACCTGTGTGGACCCGAGCCAAGCAGAACCCGCAAAACGGTGCTGAGGTGGTCTGTGCGTTTTTGGAAAGTTATTTTTATACCTGCACTTATTGGGGCAGTCGCGGTTGCACTTCAACTTGAGCTTAACGAGCCGTTAAATTTACCCTCTAATACCGTTGAGACCATTGCCGCAACAGTGACGTTTCTTATTTTGGTGTTATGGGCGTTTACGTCAGATCTCACCGGTTATTCATCGATTACCAGTGAAGAGCCCACAACGCATCATGAAGGGTGGTTGAATAAATCGGTTCTAGACACTCAGTTTGTAACGGGATGGGTCGTCTTGGCGTTTTTAGCTTTCGAGATTCCAGTACAGCTTTTTGGTATTGATGTGGCTGGCATGTTTAATTCCTGGGGACCAATGGTCGTATTAATGGCTGTGGTTATTGGCTTTTTGCCAGGCTGTGGACCGCAAATACTCGTGACTAGTTTGTACATTAATGGTTCTATTCCTTTTTCTGCCCAACTTGGTAATGCTATTAGTAATGACGGCGATGCGCTTTTTCCTGCCATAGCTTTAGCCCCGAAAGCAGCACTTTTGGCAACGTTATACTCCGCTATACCGGCCTTTGTCGCCGCATATGGCTTTTACTTTTTGTTTGAATAATCGGTGCCAATTAAAAGTATCTGAAAATAGTTATTAGAAACTTGAAATAAAAACAAGAATAATTCGCATTTACTAAGTAGTGTCCCCTGAGTATGATGAGCGCCGCTAAACATATAACAGGGGATGAATATATGAAAAGGTTTCTGCCGAGTGTGGTTGCACTCTCTCTTGCTGCTACTTTCTCTCACGGTGCTATGGCCAAAGCGGCAGCGATAAACATGGACGACATTGAGCGCATGGTCGTTACTGCGTCTGGTTTTGAGCAAAAGCTAACTGAAGCACCTGCCAGTATTTCTGTCATTACTAATGACGATCTCCGTTTACGCTCGTTTACCTCTTTGCTTGATGCGGTGAAATTCCAGGAGGGTGTTGATATTGGCGTGTCTCGCGACAAAACAGGCCAGGGCAGTATTAGTATGCGAGGGTTAACCGGCGAGTACACTCTCATACTGGTTGACGGAGTGCGGCAGAACAATCATGGTGATATTTATCCGAATAACTTTGGCGGCAACGCGTTTAATCATATTCCGCCATTAACCGCTATTGACCGAATTGAGGTCATAAGAGGCCCGGCGTCGACGTTATATGGTGCTGATGCGCTCGGTGGTGTTATTAACGTCATCACTAAGAAACATGCCAACGAATGGAATGGTTCAGTCAGCTTTGGCCGTAGCTTGCAAACTGATGACGATTTTGGCGATGACTTTACCACCGACTTTAATGTTAGCGGACCCATTATTAAAGATGTTCTGACACTGGGTATACGCGGCAGCCTGTATGATCAGCAAGCGTCCAGTCCAGAGTTTGAACCGGCAGTAGACCCGAATGGCACCGTTCATGTGCGTCAACTAGGTTTCGGTAGCGGCGGGCGTACTGTTGACAATACCGACGAGCATTACGGTTTTTCGTTGTCATTTACGCCTGCAGAAAACCAAAACCTGAAGTTCAATTTTGACGACTCGCATCAGTCTTATGACAACACGCCAAGCTATGACTTAGAAACCGGTACTATTACTTATCCGCTGGGAACAAAAGACAGTATCGAATCACTGTGGCAGGATCGTGGGGGTAATGTCGCACCACGAGCTGGCTATGCTCAGGACCAATCTTATGATCGTACCTGGTGGTCATTAATTCACGACGCTGAATGGTCGTTTGGTAGTAGTTTATTCTCAGTGTCGCATGTTGATACGCAAAATAATGGCCGGACATTGCCGTTAAGCGTCGACGAGCGTTTGTTATTGCAGGAAATGTATGACGGCACAGGGGACTACGAAGGGCTCACTGAACAAGAGCGTCGACAAATTGCGGAAGATACTTTCCTGCCACGTCCGGCAAGACCTTTGGAGAGCAGCCAGTATACGGTAGATGTGCGCTTTGATATCCCCATTGAGAATGTTGCGGGACATCACAACCTGGTTGTTGGTGGTCAGCTTATTGACGGCGAGCTAAAAGACGGTGTTTTTGGTCTGGAAGAAGGAAGCGCTGGCGCTATTCAAGAGCAAAAAATGTACTCGCTGTTTGTTGAGGATAACTGGATGCCTATTGCTGACTTTACGCTAACCGGTGGTGTTCGTTATGACGAGCACGACGTTTTTGGCAGTCAGGTCTCGCCGCGTTTATACGCCGTTTATAATCTATCGCCAAGCTGGGTGGTAAAAGGCGGTGTGAGCACCGGCTATAAAACACCTAAAACGACCGATTTGTACGATGGAATAACTGGGTTTGGCGGACAAGGTACGATTCCATTTGCCGGTAACCCCAACCTCGAGCCTGAGACCAGTGTTAACTCGGAAATAGCGCTTTACTGGAATTCGCAACGAGCTGATCACAACTTTAATATCACCTACTTCAATACTCAGTTCGAAGACAAAATTGGTCGAGGCGATACCGTTCCAAGCTGCGATGTCACCGGCGGTGAGAGACCATGTGTGAACTTAGGTGATTACCAGGCGTTGGGTTATGACTCGTTTAGTCAGGTTATCAATATTGATGAAGTGGACTTGCAAGGCATTGAAGTTGCCGGACGTTATGCCATTAGTCAACTTTGGGCGGTACGTGGTAACTATACCTGGACAGACAGTGAGCAGATCACGGGGAGCCAGGCTGGTCAGCCGCTAACAAATACCGCAGAGCACATGGCCAACCTCTGGCTAGAATGGCAGGCAGCGGATGACTTAAACATTTACCTGCAGGGAGAAATTCGCTCTGATCGCTATCGTGGCTATGACGCGGTTATTGAAGAACAGCAGTACTATGAAAATTACAGCTTGTTGAACTTGGGACTAAGTTATCAACTGAATGACTATACCCAGGTAAACTTGCGTGTGAATAACTTGCTCGATCGCGACTTTACAACCTATTCAACGACCTACACGGACTTAAACGGCGACGGGGAATATGCGTACGTCACGGGACGCGGCGCAGTCAGTGAAGTTGTTTTTACTGATGACTATAACGTCAAAGATAAAGCCCGTAATTTATGGATGGGCGTGACGGTTACTTTCTAAAAGACTTAAGGCGCCGGGATAAACCCGGCGTTGCCCTTCTTTATCAGAGGTGTTACAAAATACCTTTGCATCGTAAGAACAAATAGTCTAGTGGAAAAACTATTTCAACAAACATCAGAGCTTCAGCATTTTTTTGAACAACTTTATGAGAAATCGTTAAACCCGTTCTGGATAACTGAAGTGAAAGGCGATGACTTTATTATTGTTATTGCGAACCCAGCAGCGCAAAGACTGGAGCCTGAGCAAGTACCGGGGGCTTCTATTCGTCGGCTAGCCAATAAAATAGGTGATGCTGATGAGATGTTGAAAGGATACTACCAAGCTATCGCTAGCGGTAATTCCGTACAGTTTGAACAACGCCCAGTTGTTGGTGAAAAAGAATATTTATTCAGAACGCTTATAGTTCCAATAAAAAATGCAGATGGGGAGATTACTCATATATGGGGGAGTGCTCATAACCTCACTGATTTTTTAGATCCTCATAAAGAGCTTTTAGCTATCAACAAACTGCTGGATGAAAAAGTCAAAGAGCGAACCTTGCAACTGGATAAGGCAATAGAAGATCTTGAGTATCTTTCCTGTACCGATGACTTAACGTCACTGGCAAATCGTCGTCATTTTGATAAGCAATTGCAGCAGTCAATAGCAAAATGTAATGCTAATGAATTACCTTTATCGTTAATTTATATGGATATTGATTTTTTCAAACAATTTAACGATAAGTACGGACACGCCGCTGGTGATGCCTGTTTGAAGAGTGTTGCCGATACATTAAATGACTTTAATCATGGTGAAACAACTTTAGTTGCTCGTTATGGTGGTGAGGAGTTTGTTGTGTTACTTGCTAATACAGATGAAGTAAAAGCAAAGTCCATCGCAAAAACTATTCTAAGGTCGGTAGAAAGCTTATCAGTTTTTATTGGAAATAGGACTGAGAATGTAACGGTAAGTGCTGGTGTAGCCTGCTCTCTCTCATCATCACATGACTCAGATACAATATTAAAGGCGGCGGATGATGCGCTTTATAAGGCAAAAGAAAATGGTCGCAATTGTGTAGAGGTGGAGATCATTCAATAAATGACAGCGAAAGAACAATGCCCATGTGGCAGCGGCAATAGCTATGCGCAATGCTGTGAAAAACTTCACCATAATCAAGCTTACGCTCAAACCCCAGAGCAACTCATGCGCTCGCGTTATTGTGCCTTTGTAAAACAGCTGACCAATTACCTACTTAAAACCTGGCATCCCAGTACACGTCCCATGTCGCTTGACCTCTCCGACTCGCCCGATTGGCTAAAATTACAGGTCATGTCCTCTGAACAAACAGGCGATAAAGGTAAAGTGCATTTCCGAGCGTTTTACAAAGAGGGTGTTGATGTGGGTTTTATGGAAGAGCACTCCGATTTTGTCCGCGAACAGGGGCGTTGGTTTTACGTAAGTGGTAAGGTGAAATAGCAAAAGGGAGATAAGGATATCCAAACTTTTATAAGAGAGTTTTGGTTGTTTGGAGTCAAGCAGGCGTATGCCTGTATTTTTGGCGGCTTTTTGTTGTTCGTTATGTTAGCGACCAAACTGTATTATCCCATTGAAGCGATACACCGTTACGATTTCATCTTTATTTCCGCCATTGTATTTCAGGTGTTTTTGCTTCTTTGTCGGTTCGAAACGTTACGTGAGTCTGTCGTTATTCTGATCTTTCATTTAGTTGCGACGATTATGGAGCTTTTTAAAACGTCAGATGCCATTGGTTCTTGGGCTTACCCGGAAGAGTATATTTTTGGCATCGCCAACGTTCCTTTGTTTACAGGGTTTATGTACAGCGCGGTGGGTAGTTATATTGCTCGCGTCTGGAGAATTTTTGATTTTAGGTATTCTTATTACCCCAACCACAGCTGGACCGTTATTCTAGTCGCGCTAATTTACATTAACTTCTTCACTCATCACTTTATTTGGGACTTCCGTTGGGTTTTGGTTGCGGGGACTATTGCTTTATTCTATAGAACTCGAGTTTACTATCGGGTAGATTTTGAGTACCGCAGTATGCCCCTATTAGTCGGCTGGAGTTTAGTCGCTTTTTTTATCTGGATAGCTGAAAACTTAGCGACTTATGCGAATGTTTGGGTTTATCCAAACCAACATGGTCAATGGGAAATGGTATCGCTCTCAAAGTTTGGCTCTTGGTATCTTCTGATGATACTAAGCTTTGTTTTAGTGGCTTCTATTAATCAAATAAAAACTATTAAACGACGCCCTTAAGAGCGTCGTTTTAGAAAGAAAGCGACAATAGCGGCGGTTATAGCTCCCATAACCAAGGCGCCTATTGCTGACTGCATCATGTACGATGTCAGGTTAAAATATTTTTCAGCTCGGTCTTCACTCATCATGCCAGATTCAATGGCGTGATTTTTCATATTTGGAAAGAACTGCGGCGATATGACGTAGTGGACTAACAGTTGAACCGCTGGTGACAGCACCGCAACAACGACCGCAATTTTCAAACCGCTAATAAAGCCTTGTAGCCAGGTCATTTCTTCATTGGGTAACGACGCTCTTTTATCGCGTAACGCTAAGATATAAATGACGATTGCAACCAAGGCAAATACGTTAGTAAATATAGCGTGGTACTGAATATTGTGGGTATGCAGGCCTGCCAACCTCTCAATTATCATCCACAGAATAATGGCTACTACAAAAATTAAGCCCCATTTAATTTCTTTCATAACGTTGACCTTGGTTCCGATTATTGTTGTTTAGCTTGTCTTGATAATAGCATTTGTTCAAAATACTTGTTAGATTTACGAAAAAAAACAATGGTCTAGTATTTTGGAAAGACGGAAGGATGACCGCCGATTACAGCGGCGAGAGAAGTTAACGACAGCTTTGCTGGTAAAAATCAGTATATGGGCTATTTCTATCGTTCTTATTGCCTCGTCTATTACTTTTCTAACAACCTATAACAACGCCAGAGAGCAGGTTATAACCGTTCTACAGCGGGATTTAGCGCCTACCCTTGAACGTAACCAGGCATTATTTAAGCGTATTGAAAGTAACGCCAATATTTTAGCGGACGAGTTTCTTTCTCAATACGACATAGCGCGAACTACCGAAGACATTACTCAACGGTTTGATGCATGGTATCAAGAAACCTCTCCCGGCGTTTTACGGTTAAAGCCTGAATTTAATCGCGGTATAGCGGTTAACTCTAATCACTTTGAGAACTTGAGTGCTTTTTTGGGCCCCCGAGATAAGTCAATAAGTGATGAGCTGAAAGCACGGGTTATAGCCGCTCAATTGACATTGAGCAAATTGGGGCCAGCTTGGCGGAATGATGTTGCGAACACGCATTTTTCCATGCCTGAGAATATTCTTTTAATGTATTCGGTCGACTCCCCTTGGGGACTTTTGGCCGACAAAGACTTGGTGATTACTGACTTTTCAGTGGTTAAATCAACACTTCGAAATGAAAACCCAGAGCGAACTCCTAACTGGACCGGTCTCTATTACGATATTTCTGCTGATGTGTGGACTATTACCTACCAAAAACCTATTGATTTAAATGGACAGCATTTAGCCAATGCCAGCTTTGATGTTGCTTTAGGTAGTTTGCTGAGTGATTTAACACAGAAAAAAAGGCCGAAGTCAGAACACATTGTTTTAAATGCAAAAGGCGATTTAATTGCTGCTTCAAACCTGGCGCAAGAGGCTATTGTTGAGCGCTCAACGCTTACTTCAGAAACCTATGACGAGCCTCTGTATCAGCAACTAAGTCATTTGGTAACAAGCGAAAACTGGACGAATAAGTCCTTTATCTTAGAAAACGAGATAGAAGGACAACTGCTTATTATCGATAAAATAGCTGGTCCGAATTGGTGGCACATTACCGCCTACCCATTGAGTGACATTCGTAAACAAGCGGTAGAACTTCCAATTAGATTGGTAGCGGCGGGTGTCGGCTTAGTCATACTTATTTTGTTGATGACGTACTGGCTTATTCAAAGAGAAATTAGTAAACCTTTGCACGAAGTAGCAACAGTAGCGTCATTAATGGGGCAGCGTAATTATCAGGAAGCTTTATCTCATAGAGCGGCATCTATAAAAGCCCGGGGTGAAGTTAAACAAGCGCTAGATGCATTTAAAACGATGGCGGCTCGGTTTATTGCTGCACAAAATGAGTTGGAGCAGCAGGTAGAGTCGCGCACGGCAGAGTTGGCTGAGGCTAACAAGCAATTAGACGCGCTGGCGCATATGGATGGTTTAACAGGGCTGTTTAATCGCCGAGCTTTTGACAAGGATTTGAATGCCTATATCGAGTCAGGGAAGTCCTATTATTTAATGATGGCCGACATTGACGAATTTAAGCCATACAACGACAACTACGGGCATGAGGCGGGCGATCGTGCCCTGAAAAAAATAGCCGATTGCTTGCGCGACAAAACACCCCTGAAAGTATATCGTTATGGCGGCGAAGAGTTTGCAATAATTATCCCGGCAGCTGAACCCATTGAGCAGAAGTTGAATGAATTGCGTGATGCCATAGTCGAGCTAGCGATTACGCATGAGTACAAACAAGCTGATCTGCCTGTATTAACCTTAAGTATGGGGGCTGCGCCTGTTGAAGCCAATGAAGCGGCCGCCGATGCAATTCGGCGGGCCGACCGGCAATTATATAAAGCGAAAAATGCCGGTCGGAACTGCGTTTGTGTGCAGGAGGGGATAGTTGATAGCTAACTTATTGCTTGGGCACAAAGTACGCTCGTTGCTGATATAAAATAGACGGCAGCATCGCAAAAGCCTGGACCTTGCGGATATGCTCCGGTTGCGGTTTGCCCTCAATTGGCGCTAGTGACTGTGACGATGATTGATAGCGAAATTGTTTTACTGATTTATCGACGTGCAGCACCGTTAAACGTGGACCGTTAATATGCTGTTCCAGCCAACCATAATTGTCGCCAAATTGCATCATAGCTCGATTGGCCGGTTGCACATCGGGCTGACTAAGATCCTGCCCTACCATCGGTAAGTAGGCCGATATGCCGGCAAGAGATAATAGTGTTGGCGCTAAGTCGATTTGGCTGCTAATTGCAGAAATGGTTCTTGGCTTAATATCCGAACCCAGAATGAGTCCCGGAATATGGAATTTGCTGACGGGGACTAACTCATCGCCATAAACTCGAGTATCGTGGTCAGCAACCACTAGAAATAATGTGTTTTGCCAGTAGTCACTCTTCTGTGCTTTTTCAAAAAATTCACCGAGTGCATGGTCAGCATATTTAACCGCATTGTTGACCGTCTGCTTAGGTTGTTCTGCTAATGTAATCTCACCATCAGGGAACTCAAATGGCTCGTGGTTTGACGAGGTAAACGCAAGAGTAAACTGGGGGGCTGAGTTATCGGCTTGTGACAAGCGTTGATGTAACTTATTCAGTAAGTCTTGGTCACTAACTCCCCAGCTACCAGCAAACTGGGGAGATTCATAGTCGTCCTGGTCGATGACAGACTGAAACCCATTACCAACAAAGAAACTCGCCATATTGTCAAAGTGGGCTTGTCCTCCGTATATAAACTCAGTGTTGTAGCCTTTTCTGGAAAGCGCGTCTGCGAGCGTGAAAAACTGACGCTGTGACCCAGACAGCTTGACGGTTGAGCGAGCACGGGTTGGTAAAAAACCGGAAATTACGGCTTCGATACCTCTGACTGAGCGAGTACCGGTTGCGTAGAGGTTTTCAAACCACCATCCCTGTTTCTTTAAACGCTCAAGGTTCGGCGTTAATGGCTTACCACCGAGCGACTCAACAAAGGTCGCACCAAGGCTTTCCTCCAGAATGACCACAATATTTAAAGGTACTTTGCGCTTGGCTGAGGCAGGTTGGTAATGCACGGTAGGATACTCAGCAAATGGAAACTCTAAATTGGCTAAATAGGGCACTTTTCGTACTTCATTAATGATCTCGTCGTCAGTGAGTTTCCCGTAAACACGATTTGCCTGTGCTTCGTGCTTAAGGTTATACAGTGCGTACTCAAGGGTGTAAGTGGAGTTTAAAATTAATGAATTAACCATTGCATCGGAGGTGACCGCAAAAAATGCCGGATTGGCAGGCCGATGTGCAAGAGTCGATCGAATGCCAAACAATGTTGTAACGATTAATACTGGAATGACTGCGATTAGGTAACGCCGTTTTATGGCTCTTGGTTGGAAGTTATGTTCGGATTTCTTATACCAACGATATGAAAGGTAAACGAATACCAGTGTTGAGGCAATTCCGGTGAAAAGCCAACCAGTAAAGCCATGTATTAGGGTAGATAAAACCTCTTTTGGGTACGCAAGGTACTCAAAGAACAATCGGTTTGGGCGAGTATCATACTGCGCTAAGAATGCGGGTGTTGAGATTTCCATGAACCACAACACTAATGCACAAATCAAAAACCAGGCTGTCCATAATCGCCGCCACCACCTCTGAGCTATCGATTTGTGTAAAACCACACTTAATGGCGACAATACTAATAATGGAATCAGTGTAAAGTATCCTACTTGAATTAAGTCTGCGCGTACGCCAAGTACAATAAAGTCGAGCCAGTTAATAGCGCTGTCAACGCGCTCTGCATAGAGTCCAGCAAGTAATAAACGACAGCAGGTTAACAGCGCCAAAGTGGCTCCTGCGAAATAGGCTACTGGTTTAAACAGTGCTAGAGTTTGCCATAAGGTATTGTTAGACGTTGCTGCCCGCATAGATGTTAGCTCTTCTTTTTTACTGACTACGTGAAGAAACTAACAGGCATTCCTTAAGTAAAGCTTAAGACTGCTTTAATAAACTGTGCCGAGTATTTTAAATCAGGGGCCAGGAGAGGATAGACAATGAAGCCAGCCTATACCGGTATGACTCGAATTTGGAAAGCGACGTTTAACTCACTAAGAGGAATAAAAACTGCCTGGCGTTATGAAGCCGCGTTTCGACAGGAAGCTCTTATGTGTGCTGCTCTAATACCGGTCGCATTGCTCGTTGAAGCGTCGGTTGCAGAACGCCTGCTACTCATTATGAGCTTATTTGTTTTAGTCATTACTGAGCTACTTAATTCGGCTGTAGAAGCGGTTGTTGATCGTATTGGTGCTGAGTTTCACGAGTTGAGTGGTCGCGCAAAAGACATAGCGTCAGCTGCGGTATTCTTTGCGTTGCTGCTGTTAATAGTCACCTGGATCAGTATTTTGTTTTTCTAATTTTCTAAAAAATTTGGAACTTTTAATCAAACGCTTAAGCCATGATTTCTGACTGCAACTTAAGCTTTCCTTAAGTCTTTATTTATAAAGTGACAGCATCGAAGCTGTTTCAGCCGCTGACTTAAGGAGTAAACATATGCGTCACTGCTGGATATTACCGGATCATCCGTTACGTGAGCAGGTTGAATCATTTATTTGTGAACGTTACTGGCTTAACTTCAATGCCTGTCTACGCTCTTTGCCGCGTTTACTTATCGCTGTATTCGATGACGCTAAGCTGATTGCTGCTTGCGGAGTTCAGTTGGCTGACGAACAACCGCTATTTTCGCAGACGTATTTAACCAAACCTATTACAGGTTACCAGGTGAACTCCAGACCTCTGCCTCCCCCGGAACGCCTGGCCGAAGTTGGGTCAATGGCGGCATTAGATCCAAGTTACTTACCCTTATTATTTCGTGCGGTAGTTAGGCTTCTGAACTCGCATAACCGAACCGCTGTGATATTTACCGCCACTCGTGCGCTACAAAAGTACTTTAGTCGCTTGGGTATTGCATTAACAGCATTAGAAACCGCGCAACAAAGCGCGTTACCTGAGTCAACACGTGACCTCTGGGGGAACTACTATCAGCATCAGCCGGTGGTGTTGGCCGGGTGGTTAGAGCAAGGCTGCGTTTTTGAGCAACTTATTACGACACAAGATTCAAATCATATCTCTGTTCGCGAGGTTGCCTTATGAATACTTTGTTCGAACGAATACAGCAGCACGCGTTAACTGCTCCTGATGCAATTGCACTGTCCTCTGAACAGCAAAAGTTGAGTTACCAATCGCTTGTAGACGCGGTTTATAAGCGAGTTGAGCAACTTAATCAGCAACCTCAGAGAATCTTTCTTTTACAAAACCCAGACTCTATTGCGTGGGTGATTGAAGACTTAGCGCTCATGCTGGCTAATAAGGTTTGCATACCGGTACCGCCATTTTTCAGTCAGCAACAGCAGTCCTACTTACAGAAAAAGGTAAGTGATAACAAACCGCTTCCGTCTGGAACATCAAAAGTTACTTTTACTTCAGGTAGTACCGGCGAACCCAAAGGTGTCTGCTTATCTGTCGTAAACCAACTGAACACGGTTGCTGCTTTGGCTGAGCGTGTTGCTGAGGTTAGTGTCAATCGCCACATGGTTATTATGCCGTTATCTATTCTTCTGGAGAATATTGCGGGTGTTTATCTGGCATTGTGGCTAGGAGCAGAAGTTCTGCTTTTTAAAGGCGAAACACTAGGGCTGAAAGGCTCGTCCTCAATACACGCTAATACGTTCTTTTCAGCATTATCTCACTATCAACCCGATAGCTTAATTCTCACGCCGGCGTTGCTTAATGCTCTTGTCGAAGGAACTAAACGCGGGGCTGTTGATGCGAAACAGTTCAAGTTACTCGCCGTCGGTGGTGCTCGTCTGAGTTCAACATTGGAACGACAAGCGCTGGCGTTGGGGCTGCCAGTTGTTCAGGGGTATGGGTTATCTGAATTCAGTTCGGTGGTTGCGCTGAATGTGCCCGCTGCGGTCGTGCCAGGAACGGTTGGACATCCTCTGAACCATGCCGTTGTCACAATACGCGATGGTGGTGTGGTCGTCAGAGGAAATACCATGCTGGGTTATTGGGACAGCCCTGACAGCTGGTTTCCGAGCGAGATTAACACGGGCGATTTAGGGCAGTTTGATGAAGACGGGCGATTAATCATTTTAGGGCGACGCAAGCACATCATTGTGAATGCTTATGGCCGTAATATTGACCCTGAGTGGCTAGAGGCGGAACTGTGCAGTCAGCAAGCGATTCACCAAGCGGCAGTATTTGGCGATGAAGAAACACCGCTGACAGCGTTGGTGGTGCTAACGAGTCCTTCAACAGCTGAGCAGGTTAGCTCGGTTATTTATCAGGTCAACCAACAGCTCCCGGACTACGCGCGCATCCAACGTTATGTTGTTTTGAAAGAACCTTTCACCGTCAGCAACGGTTTGTTAACCGGCACCGGGCGCTTACGACGTCTCGCTATCAAAGACGCTTATCAAGTTGATATTGACCCTACAACTTATTCATCTGCTAACGAGGTATACGATGATGTTCTTTAATACTTTATGCGAACAAACCCAAAACGAACAACGCTATTTACTGAGCGCACCTGCCATTCAACAAGCGTTGCAGGGTGAGATAACCATAGAAAGATATCGTGCTTTTTTAACTCAGGCTTACCACCATGTTAAGCACACCACGCCATTATTAATGCGCTGTGGCAGCAAACTGTCGTTTCGGGATGAGTGGCTGCGTAAAGCAGTCATCGAGTATATCAATGAAGAATACGGCCATGAACGCTGGATACTTAATGATATTAAGGCGGCTGGCGGTGACGTTGAAGTCGCGCAGTCGAGTGAACCACATACATCAACCCAAGCGATGGTATCACTGGTTTATCAAGCTATCGACAATGAGCACCCTGCGGCATTTTTCGGCATGGCGCATGTGCTGGAAGGCACTAGCGTTAAGCTGGCAACACAGGCTGCGGGAAAAATAAAAGACGCACTGCAACTACCGGATTCTGCGTTCAGCTATTTACTGTCGCACGGTGACTTAGACCAGGAGCATGTGCAGTTTTTTGAACAGTTGATGAACCAAGTGACCGATGAAAAAGCTCAGCAAGTCATTGTGCGTACAGCGAAGCATGTTTATCGGCTTTACGGTGACATGTTTCGCGCTCTTCCTGAACTGGCAGGAGAGCCGCTATGAGTCAGTTTAACTGGCAACAGCAAACTATTGTACTAACCGGTGCGGCGGGCGGACTTGGTCAAGCCCTTGCAGAAGCACTGAGTCAACGAGGGGCCAGGCTTATTATGGTAGGACGCACCATTGGCACGCTTGACGCTCTGGCAAAGCGGCTTAATCAGACGTCATTTGTGGCTGACTTGACCCAACAGAGTGAACGTGTGCGGCTGCTTAAATTTATAACAGAGCAGGGCGCAGCGGTAACCGGATTAATTAACAATGCCGCAGTCACTCATGAAGGCTTGTTCGGTAATGCTACTGCCGATGATATTGAGCGTGTCATTACTACGAACTTAATGGTCCCCATTGCATTGACTCATGATTTTCTGCCGGTGTTAAGCGCCAATAAAGGTTGGGTTTTAAATGTCGGCTCGGTATTCGGTGCTATCGGTTTTCCGGGGCAAGGCCTTTACTGTGCCAGCAAATTCGGCTTGCGAGGCTTTAGCGAAGCGTTGAATAGGGAGTTGCTGAACAGCGATATTAATGTGATGTACGCAGCCCCACGTGCCATTAAGACCTCACTGAATAATGGTTTGATTAGCCGATTAAATACAACACTAAAAACGAAACAGGATGCTCCGCAGCGGGTTGCGCAGCAGCTTGCCACGCAAATAGAGAGACAGTCGTGGTTGCGAACACTCGGATGGCCGGAGCGGCTATTTGTTCGCCTAAACGGGCTGTGGCCTGAACAGGTAGGACGGAGTTTAAAAAAAGCACGAGATACTTTATATCAATTACTTGAGGAATACCGCCATGAAAAGCACTAAATTATACGCATTTGTTCTAATCGGTTTATTGGGGCTGCCAGCGTTATCGGCTGAATTTAATAGCAGCGATAACAGTCAGCAACGCTTGCATGACCTTCAACAGCGCTGGGCAACGGTGAACTACCAATTAGAAAATGACAAACAAAAGCAAGAGTTTGAAGCGCTTGTCGCAGATGCTCAGCAGTGGGTTGAGCAAGAACCTGAGTCCGCCCCCGCACACATTTGGTTGGGTATTATTAAAAGCACTTACGCAGGTGCAAAAGGTGGGTTAGGAGCGCTGAGTCTGGCGAAAGAGTCGAAAAAGTCGCTGGAGAAAGCGCTTGAGTTAGATCCGAATGCGCTCGATGGTTCAGCTTACGCCTCTCTGGGTACCTTGTATTACAAAGTCCCGGGTTGGCCGTTCGGATTTGGTGACGATGATAAGGCACAGCAACTGCTTGAAAAAGCCTTAACAATTAACCCCGATGGCATTGACCCTAACTACTTTTACGCGGATTATTGGTTTGAGCAGGGCAATTACGCAAAAGCAGAGCATTACGCTCAAAAAGCATTGAAAGCGGCTCCCAGACCTGAACGACCATTAGCGGATGAAGCACGTCGTGCAGAAGTGAGTCAGTTGTTGGCTAAAATACAACGCGAACAATAAATAGTAAGGATAATAGCTACATGGATCTATTGTTGGTCGAAGATGATGCAATGCTCGGACAAGCCGTTGAACTTGGTTTGTCCGAGCGGCAATTTAACGTGCAATGGGTTCGTACTGGTGCGGCAGCGATTAGTGAGAGTCAGCGAGTTAATTATGATGTCGTTGTTCTTGACCTGGGGCTGCCGGATTTAGATGGTAGTCGCGTATTGTCCTCCTTGCGTAAAAAAGGACAAGTGCTGCCGGTACTAGTGCTGACAGCGAGAGACGACAGCGCAGAAACTGTGAAGCTGCTGGATCTTGGTGCTGATGATTACATGATAAAGCCTTTTGATATGAACGAGCTTGCAGCGAGACTGCGCGCTTTAGTAAGGCGTCAACGAGGGTATGCGACACCAGAGTTGAGTTGCGGGCCTATCAGCCTGGATGAGCTGAATTTTCAGGTGCTTGTTAATCAACAGCCAGTGAACTTGTCGAAACGTGAATTTGAGCTGTTGCGTGCAATGATGGCTGCGCCGGAACGGGTTCATAGTCGTGATAAGTTAGAGCAAATCGTTTTTCGTAATGAGCAGCAGGTAAAGAGTAATGCGTTGGAAGTGCATGTCCACAACTTGCGCAAAAAGCTTGGCAATAAGGAATGGATTCAGACCATTCGCGGCGTGGGGTATCGTTTAGCATGTGGCTAAAGAGCAGGGTAAAAACGAAACTCAACTCGATACGTCGGCGAATCCTTGTCGCTGTCTCTGCGGTTTATTTGTTAAGCGCGACGGTATCTGCCATATGGATTTACGCAGAAATAAGTCACGAGGTTGATGAGCTATTTGATGCAGAGATGGTTCAGCAGGCAAAAACGCTATTGGCGTTGTTGCCGAGTGATGGAGCTGGTGTAGCGCGTGACATAACGATTAGTCGTATAAATGCGCATTCATACGAAGACAAGCTCTCCTATCGTATTGAGACGATTGACGGTAAGCGCATAATGCAAACGGAAGGATCTTTGGATCCCTCTGTTATCCCTTTTAAAGAAGGCTTTTCAGTTAAGACGGTAGATAATGAACTTTGGCATAGCTTCGGTTTGAGTTCGCCGGCTAGAGATTATCGTATTCTTCTCTTACAGCAAGATGAATTTCGTTCTGAAATACGTAGTGATCTGACGACCGATATGGTTGTGCCCATTTTAACCTTATTACCGTTAATGTTGTGGTTAGGTTGGTGGACTATAAACCGAAATTTTGCCAGCTTCAGAAGGCTGGCAGAAGCACTTAGACTCAAGCGCTCTGACGATTATAGGCCGTTCATTGAGTCGAATGACACCGAGGAAGTGTCGTTGGTGAAAGGCGCGTTAAATCATTATCTGACGCGTATCGAGCAGACATTTTTGAGAGAAAAACAGTTTTCTGCGGATGCCGCGCATGAGCTCAGAACGCCACTGGCCAGCCTGAAAGCGCAGTTGCAGAATCAGTGGCAAAAAGCTTCTACTCAGCAGCAAAAAGAAGAGCTGGAATTGCTGTTAGCCAGTACGGATAGATTAGTGAGTCTGGTCGAAAGTCTACTTTTACTCTCCAAGACGGAGTTACCGCCGCAGCATTGGAGACAAGTCAACGCTGCCGCTATTCTTCGACAAGTCATTTCGGATTATTACCAGCGGGCTGATTCGCGGCGGTTAGTGATGGATGTGGATCTTCCCGACACCGTCTTATGGCGCTCAGAAGAGCGTTATCTAACGATGTTATTCAGTAACCTTGTTGATAATGCAATTAAATACGCAGCACCTCAATCATCGATTGACGTTCAATGTGATGGTTCTCTCTTTACAATATGCAATCGTATTGAAAAATCCCACCACGTTGACGCTAAGCGGCTGACCGAGCGTTTTTATCGTGGTGGGCAGTTGAGAGAAGAAGGCGCTGGGTTAGGTCTGAGTATTGTCAGTAATTTAGCCAAACAGTTAGGGTTAAAGTTGACTCTTGCTCTTGAAGACGATTGGTTTGTTGCAAAAGTTGAGGCTGATCAAGCATTGCTTGAAAAGCCTGTAATCTCCAGAAAGCCTTAATGTTGGCTTAATATTGTCCTGTTACTCTGAAGTTAATGACTAGAAGGAGTAACATTATGGATAGGCATTATTCACCATTATCGCGCATATTGCACTGGCTAGGCGCCATGGCAGTTATTGTCATGCTGACACTCGGGTTTATGATGTTTTTTGCCGACTCCCGGGAGGTAAAACATTTTTCTGAAGCTGCCCACATTGGTGTTGGCTTTTTTGCCTTCTTATTAATAGGCTGGCGCAGTGTATTACGACTGTATCAGGGGTTCCCTGAGCCGGCCCACACTTCCACAGAAAGGGTTGCCAGATACCTTCATTACGCTCTGCTATTAACAATGCTGGTTTTAATTGTAACGGGACCACTGTATTTATTTACTGAAAATGATCCACTGTCAGTTTTTGGTTGGTTTGCCGTATCATTTGACTTAAGAGTTCTCGAATGGATTCATGAGCCTGCAGAGGAAGTGCACAAGGTGCTGGGTACTTATATACTGCCGTTGCTATTGATATTACATATTGGTGGCGGGGGTCGCCACTTCTATAAACACCGTGCTTAACTCGCGTTACTTTTCACGAGTTAAGCCGCTATCAGTAGTAAGAAGGCTATCACTTTAACGCTGAGATATTTTCAGCCGTTAATTCAATAATGCGTTGTCGTGCTTCTGGAGAGGTCCAGGCGTTATGCGGCGTTACAATGAGGTTCAAGGGCTCATTTAACGCATCTAGCAACGGATGACCGTCTTTTGGCGGCTCTTGCGGAAGAACGTCCGTTGCATAGCCGCCAATTTGGCCTTTCCGTAATGCGTCCAGCACGTCGTGCTCGTTTGCAACGCCACCTCGGGCATTATTAATGACTAAAGTGTGAGGCTGGCAATGCTTGATATTCTGGCGGTTAAGCAAGCCTTTTGTTTCGTCGGTGAGCGGGCAATGAAACGAAATAACGTCGGCTTCAGGCAATAGCTCATCAAAACTTGGGCGCGAGTCGTCTGTTTTACCCGGTCGAGCGGTAAAGGTTACGCGCATACCCAATGCTTCAGCCTGTTTTTTTACCGCTTGCCCAAGTTCACCCGAGCCGACAATCACTAAATGCTTGCCTTCTAGTTGATAAGTAGGCGGGTCAAGCAGAGTAAATAAAGGGGACTTTTGCCAGTCGCCAGCGGCCATACGTTTTTGCATTACCGGCATTTTGGTGGCCAGCGACAGCATCATCATTAATGTGTGCTGAACCACACTGGGCGTTCCGTAAGCTTCGACATTTTTAACGGGGATACCAAGCTTTTCAGCAGCTTTTAAGTCGATATTATTCATACCTGTAGCTAGCACACAAACGAGCTTTAACTTTTCTGCCTTCTTTAAAGAAGCTTCGTTCAGCACCACTTTATTGGTAATAACAATGTCAGCGTCTTTAATACGCTCATCGACTTGTTCGGGCGAAGTCAGTGAATGGCAAATGAGCTCGTTAACCTGATTTTCAATAGGAGATAAATCAACGCCTTTCCCCAAACTGTCGTTATCTAATATTACCGCTTTCATAATGACTCCTACTGCAGACAATAATTACTGGTTTTAGCGATAGCTTATCATTAACTCCAAGTTTTGCTGGTACTGGTGAGGAAGAAATATTAAGCTTTCTTCCTCAATTCAAACAAACTGATATTGCAAAACGTGCTCTATTATAAAAACAACAAAGCACTTATTTCGCTGCTAAAAAACATTAAAAGGCAAGTGTCATTAAGCCGCTCCCGGCAGGAGTTGGACGCAGTTATTTCTGAGCTCAAATGTTTTTCTGGTAGTTATCAATTTAATACAAAAGTCTATTGGATTATTTTTACCGTCGTCTTATTAGCAACAGGGCTACTGAGTTACTGGGACTGGTCTCAGCGACAGTACTTCCAGCAAAGTACCTGGATTATTATTGCGGCCGGCGGGGCATTAACGTTGCTTTCCGGTATTACCGCTTATTACCCGCATCATCTTATGGCGAAAGTGTCTCATGCTTTGTTACAGCGCGACGGCTTGCTCGATAATAACCTTACGCCGGTCACTTTTAATGGGAAAGCGACAGCGCGCCAGTTTCAACAACGTTTTAGTGAGTTTCACCGAGGTAATTACAGCCGTGAAATTCAAGAGCTGTTTAAAGGCAGTTATCAGGGCGATGAATACTCGTTTGAGTACTATTACTACCATTTTCACTACGTCGATGAGCGTATTGTTACTGAAACCTACACTGACAGTAACGGTCGGGTAAGAACGCGCACCCGTCGTGAATATGATCATTATGATCGCTATGGTTTGATTTTACCTTTTGGCTTACTGCGTAATTTTGCGGTTATTGGCTTTAGCCTTCCCGGGGCAGGTAAAGCAACTTACAAGCCTGCATCTAACCGGTTTAATAAAGTATTTAAGGTGGTCGCTGCTAGTGAGATTGAAGCGGCTAAAGCCATGAAACCAACGGTTGTTGTCGCTTTTGAAGAGCTTAGCAATGTATTATCGAAAGTAAATTTTGAAGTGAATGATGCGGCTGACTTATGTCTCTCATTTGCTGACAAGGATCTTATTGCAACGCCGAATAAGGTTAAAATAAGTGAGTTTGAGGCTTTTATCGAGGCATTAGAAGGCGAGCAGGAGTTTGAAAAATTAAAGGCAGCACTGAGTCATGTTCACTATGTGATGACTAAGCTGGACAGTAACTTTTAGGAGCACGTCAATGACTGGAATGTGGATAGCTATTGGTATCGCGGTAGTTTTGGTTATCGCTATTATTGCCATTTACAACGCCATTATTAACCGGGCGAATGCGGTTGAGAGAGCCTGGGCGAACGTTATTACGCAGGAACGCCAGAAAAATAAAATCATTCCTCACTTAGAAGATGTCGTAAAAGACTACAAAGAGTTTGAGCAGGGTACATTGACCAAAGTCACTGAACTTCGCAGTGCGCTGCAAGGTTTAGATAGCGGCAAAGTCGATACAGCGAAACTTGAACAAGCTGAAGCAAAAACGGGTGAGTTACTAAAAAGCTTAAACGTGACGGTTGAAAATTACCCTGAATTGAAAGCGTCAGAAACCTACCAGAAACTCATGCGCGAAATTACTGACCAACAGGAAAACATTGGTGCGGCTATTCGTATTTTTAACCAGAACGTTGAAGACTTTAATAACGGCATTGAAGTTTTCCCGAACTCACTGGTTAATGCCATGCTGAACCGTAAAGAGAAGATAAAAACGTTTTCTGACTCTCAGGCAGAAGAAGGCTTTGAGTATAAGCCTAATATTTAGCTCTGGGTTGCGTAAAAGAACTGCAAATAGCGTTAGCGAATTTCTGATTTGATGCTAATTTTATGAGTACTCAAAGCGTTAAAAAGGAAACGGTATGAAGAAGTTAGCGTTATTAACGGTAATGACATCTCTCGCCTTAGTCGGCTGTGAGAATATGAGTAACACTCAAAAAGGTGCGACGATTGGCGCGGTGACAGGTGCTTTATTAGGAAAAGGCACGGGTGACCACGATAAAAGTCGTTATGTCTGGGGGGCTGCTGTTGGTGCGTTAGCAGGTGGTGCTATTGGTTCCTATATGGACAAGCAGGAAGAAGAGTTTAGGGAAGAGTTGGCCGATAGCGGCGTTAAAGTCATACGTGAAGGCGATAACATTCGTCTGCAGCTACCAAGCAACATAACCTTTGCTACCGGCAGTGCAACCATTTCGCAAAGCTTCAACCCGGTTTTAGACGACGTTGCCCGAGTGCTGCAAAAGTATGAAAAAACCACCATGCTTATTCAGGGGCATACGGACAGTACGGGTACTGCTGAATACAATCAGCAGCTTTCTTTAAACCGAGCGAACGCAGTACGTAACCACTTGGTTGGTAACGGTGTTGATACCCGTCGTGTGACAACTGAAGGTTACGGTGAAAGTCAGCCAGTAGCAGACAACGACACGGAAAGCGGTCGTCAGCTAAACCGTCGTGTTGAGCTAAGAATTGTTCCCAATACCAAATAAACTTATGCGTTAAAGACTAACGCTGAAACTCCAGAAGTTGATTGTTTGCCGGCATAGTATGGGTGTTTTTCAAATGAAACCCATGCTGGCTGGCAAGCTTTGCAATCCATTGTTTGTCACGTATTCCCATTCGGCTGTCACGAGTACGCAGAGACTGATTAAACGCTCGGTTACTGTCACTGGTGAAATGCCCGTTGTCATTAAACGGTCCGTAAATACATAAAAGCTTTACTGATTTAAGCTTGTCCGCTAAGTGATTAAACAGCGCTTCGACACCCTCTTTGGGCATAATGTGACAAGTATTTGCGGTAAATAAGGCATCGAACTGCCCATCAGGTACAGACTGAAACACATCGAACTCAACCGGCAAAGGCTGGCCTGGTACCCCTTCTTTTTCAATTCGGGCTGTTACTCCCGGTAAATACTCCGGTTGGTCACTTGCCTGCCATTCTAAATGAGAGAGTTTTTTGGCGAAGTAGACGGCATGTTGCCCTGTACCGCTGCCAACTTCCAAAACTCGTGACGCATTAGCAAAAGCGACTTCCAGAACCCCAAGGATTGGGTCTTTATTGTTTTCACAGGCTTGCGAGAACGGTAGTTCCATAAAATATCACCGAATTGTCTTATTAGTGTCGAATAATCTAACAACTCTCCGCAGCATTTTACATCCAGGACTTTCTCAAAGCTTCTACCCGGTATAAGGTGTTATCAATTAAAGCGTCACCTGTGGTTTCTTTAATAAAAGGAACTGACTGACCACCACAGGCAAGCACGAAGCCAACAGAGCACAGTTTAAAGCGACGCATAAACCAGCTTTGGTAAAACGAGGTTTGTTGAACTTTGTGAACGGGAAAGCAACGGTAATTAACGCCAATGAGACCTTTACGAATGTATATAAACTGACCGTCGTTTGCATACCCCCAGCGTTTCCATCGCAGCGCAATAAAAGGCAGGCTAGCTAGGAACAGGGCAACTAGGGCGGCTGAAAGTTGGTAATGGCCAAAGTAACTTATAACGATTGCAGACCCCACCAATAGCCAAAAGGAGACCAATGCGTTTCGCACCATTAACCGCTTACTAATAGGGTGAAACTTAATGCTGCCCATCTGATGCTCAGGCCAGGCATCTCTCGCCAGCTCTTCGGCTTCACTCAAAGTAACGGAGGGAACCATGATTTTTCCACCAGCTGTGGAAGCACTATGCCGCTCAACACTGGAATTGAGCTGCTCAAATTTAAGGTTCACACGCTGAAGCAAACGGTCCAGCCAGTTTTGTTGGTATACGATCATCTGTAGTCGGCGCAGTCGCATAGCCACCTCATGGCGGGTAAATAGGCCATTCCTTCGAATATAGCGGTCGCCTGAACGAGTAAGGCGAAAATCGTAAAAGGTAATGACCGAGCCAATGACAGAAATTAACGCCAGTAATGCAACAATAATGAAGGTGGCTGAAGCAATAACCAGAATGTATTGCCACATCGCGTACTGAGTGGAGGACATGAGCGCTTCCACGTCTACACCGAAACTTTCTATTCCTTCAATTACTTGTTCAGAAATAGCGTTGAAAAAGGGCGCTAACGCACCTAGGACAATCCATATACGGTTGCTTGCTAAGCCGTGAATAACGAGATCTCTCACTGAGCGAGTATTAAGCACAGTTTCTTGATCATGCTGCTGTTCTGTCTCAGTCTGACTCTCTGTGTCACTGGTGTGACTCTTAAACAGCAATATTTCTTGCTTAAGTGTTTCGGCAACTGATTTGGGCAAAGCAATGATTTTCGCTTCTGCTTTGCTTGAACCGGCGGTATCGAGCAGCATACAGACGTGATCAGTAAAGCGGTAATAAATAGGCTGCTCGAATCGAATGTTTTGAATGCGCTCAAAAGGCAAATCGATGTGCTTTTTTTGAAAAACACCCGAGTGAATTTGCGCTCGCTGCCCGGTAATTCGGTATTGATAAAAATAAAATTTAACCAACGCACTGACAGCGATAAACACCAAAATTCCAGCGACGCCAATAAGAATAGAAACAATATTGTCTGCCAGTTTCTGATACCCAACAACGAGGGCTGGAATTAAATAAACGAAGTTACTGGCGGTATTTTTTATAAATTGAATCGCAAAATAAATAATTGCGACCGGAGACAGCTTGAGCCATTTATCACGGTACTCTTCAGTGGTAGTGTCAATACTGCTTGTTTGTTCGTTATTCATTAGCCGCAATATCACCGTGTTCAAGTATATACTGACGAAGCTCGCGGGCTTTTTCTTCAGGCAAGCCCGGTATGGCAAAGGTGTGCATAGCGCCGCCAGCACTGAAAACCTCTAATGAAGCCAAGCCAAAATGACGATCGATAGGGCCATGCTTAAGCTCGACGTGCTGTATACGCAATATGGGTTGGCTGATAATCGATTTGAAAATAACGCCGCTTTTGTAACTTAAGTCATGCTCTCGCAAAGCATAACCTTTGACTTTGTCGCCAATAATTCCGTAAACCGAGAGCAAAAAACCTAATGAAGCAATGGCAATAAGTAAGCCGGGAATGGCGTTTTGCATAGGGCTGGGCAGTTCAAACCAGGGTTGCCAATTAACGGCAACAAGTGCGACCAAAATAATAAGGCAAATAAGCAGGCGACAGAGTAAGTTCACTTTTACGTAGGCCGGGCTTAGCGGTAAAAAGTGTTGCTCACGCGCCTTGGCAAGGTCGTGGTTTTCGATTGTCTCATTAGAGAATGAATGGGTAGACATAACAGGCTGCTTGTTATTGTTGTTGCGGCTTAAGTTAGCAAGCTTTTCTGTCTATCGCTAGTGTCTGAAATGGTTTGATACAAATAAAAAGAGCGGCTAATTTGCCGCTCTTTTGAGTCTTAAAAAGTGCTTACTCTTTCACTTGAAGGTCGTTCTCAATATCTTTCACGCCTTCAACGGTTGAAGCTAAATTTTCAGCCGTATCAATATCAGCTTCACTTTCAACAAAGCCCGACAGCTGCACAATACCGTTGTTTGTTTCAACGCTAATATTCATGCTGTTCAAGTTGTCATCTTCAAAGATAACCGCTTTAACACGAGTGGTGATGATAGAGTCATCAATGTAGCCGCCAGCTTGGTCAGCTTTTTGCTCAGCGTAGTCACCCGCTTCTTGAGCTTCCTCTTTGGTTTTGTTCCAGGCATCTTCTGACTTTTCCTTGGTTTCATCCCAGGCGTCTTCCGATTTTTCCTGAGCGGCATCCATGGTTTCTTTAGCTTTTTGTTCAGCCTGTTCCATTTTGCTTTCAACTTCAGATTCTGCTTCGTTTGCTTCTTTTTCGCTACAACCTGATAGCGCAAGAAGCGATAAAGGAATTAAACTTGCGAATAAAGCCGCTTTTACGTTTTTCATAACTAACCTCCAGTGTTAACTAAAATACTAACGTCATTAAATATAGGACAATAATTGATGTTTATGGCGCTCTTTACAGATGTTTTTCAAAATACCCACAAAAAATAAAGTGATATTCATTAATTTGATGTAGCTCAATAATCAATTTGCCGCGTTCTCATAAACTGAAGAAAACACGATAGGAGTATTAGTTATGAGTCTATGGCAAGAGTTTTTCAGTGATCCGGTCATCTTTATTTCGTTTAGCGGGTTAGCTATTGTTATTGGTATGTGCGTTTTTTACGCTGTATTTTTCTATATAAAAATGGTCAAGTCGGAGCAAAAACGCAAATAAGCGTACCGGTAATCGAGAAAGGAGAGCCATGAAATATATTTTTCAGGTTCATATAAAAGATGGGCATACAGCAGAAGAATATGCGGAAGCCTGGGTTAAAGCGAGCAAGATCATTCAGCGTGCGCCAGGAGCAAAGGGAACAGAGCTTCATCGAAAGATTGGCGATGAAAAAACGTTAATTGCTATAGCGTCCTGGGACACGAAAGCGCAGCGGGATGCGATGGAAGGACAGCATAACCCGGAGGTCGCTGAAATTATTCGCAGTGCAGCGCCATTTTGCGACATTACGCCCTTAGGGGAGTTCGAAGACCCTGACTGGGTGGTATTACCGCCTGACAACACCTAAAAGACAAACATGTTTCAGACTTTGGTTAACCAGCCGTGTTCGTCTTCCGTTTTGCCCCACTGAATATCATTTAAGGCTTTACGGAGTTTCAGTGTTGTTTCGCCGGGTTTGCCGCTGCCAACAGAAAACTCTTTGTTGTTATGAATAAGGGTGCCAACTGGCGCCAATACAGCAGCTGTGCCGGACAAAGCAGCTTCACAGCTTGGCTTCGCGGCGCGTTCTAGTAGCTCTTCAACACTCAACTCTCGCTCCGATACCTTCATTCCTAAATCTTTCGCGATAGTGAGAATAGAATCACGAGTGACACCGTGCAAAAAACTGCTATCCAGTGCTTTGGTGATAATCTCATTACCATCGATAAGTAGAAAGTTTGCAGCCCCGGTTTCCTGAACGTCACCATTAGGGCAAAACAGAACCTGGTCAGCGTTAACAGAAGCACGAGCTTTAAGAATTGGCTGGAGCGCGCTGGCATAATTACCGCCACTTTTTACCATCCCCATGTGGGCGGCACAGCGTGAACCATCTTCTTCAAGTAGTAACCGCAATGCTTTATCGCCGCCTGAGAAATAGTCGCCAACAGGAGACAAAAGAACATAGAGCATGGATGAGTGCGTAGGTGAAGCGGCTTTACCAATAGCGGCTTCGGTGCCAATGTGGGTTGGCCGAATGTACATAGAGCCCGGAGGAGCAGGGACTTCTTCGCTAAAGTGTTTTACAACATCGATAATCATATGTTCGAGCATAGATTCGTCGAACGCTGGCAATGACAGCAGCTCACTGCTCTGTTGCATACGTTTTACATTTCTATCCATCCGAAAAATATTAATTGAGCCGTCCTCATGCCGGAAAGCTTTTAGCCCCTCGAAGCAGGTGCTAGCATAATGCAAAACATGGGCACCTGGGTGCAACTGAATAGCGTCAGATGGAACAAGTTCAGGCGTGCTCCAATTTGAGTTCTCATACGTTGCTAACGCCATTTGTGGCATAAATACAGAGCCAAAAGCTGCCATAAGTTAATCCTGCTCGAGTAAAAAGTTGCGCAGTAATATACCATATTTTTTAACAATCGGATGACACTGACTGAACAGGTTCCTTATGATTCAAATTTCTCAGCGCGTTCAAATTGCAGAAAATGAAATAGAATGGCAGTTTATCCGTTCCAGTGGGGCGGGTGGTCAGAACGTCAATAAGGTGGCCACGGCCGCTCAACTTATTTTTGATATTCAGGCTTCGTCACTACCGGATTTTTATAAACAACGACTGCTTAAAAAGCATGATCACCGTATTACTCAAAGTGGCAAAGTGATTATTAAAAGTCAGGAAACACGTAGCCAGGCAAGGAACAGAGAACTAGCATTAGAGCAACTGACAGAGCTTATTCGAAGCGTTTCGAAAACACAGAAAAAGCGTATTCCGACCAAACCAAGCCGGGCAGCAAAAGAGAAGCGCTTGAATAAGAAGAAGCAGCACGGCCAGAAAAAGGTGCTTCGCAAAAAAGAGTTTTAGCTTCCCATATTTCTGGTTTCACTTGAGCAGGTTATCCGTGTGCACTCCAGTATTAGCTCTTTTAACTCGCATTGGCTACAGTAGTCACAGCAACGAATATCACTGGCGACAAGTCGCTTTTCTAAGAGTAAACGCTTTAATTGCTCTTTACTCAGGGATAGTTGCAAACGTTCAGGTTTGTTCCTGCGCATGGTTCAATTCCTCCAGTTGTTGAACGTAGTGACCCACACAACGAGAATGTTGGCACCCCGTAACAAGTAATTGGCAGCAGTAGCGGCACAAGTCTTTAACTTGTCTGGAGTTCGAGGTTGTTCGCCATTTCTCAAGCTGTCGACTCGCATCTTCTTGTTTTTCTTGAGCAAGGAATTGGTTATTGAGTCGAATATAAACAGCGATTAGCAAAACTGATGCCGTCGTGTAGGTTTGTATTGCATTCGCAGTTAATGCCGCCTCTTCTGCTGCACATCGAGCATTGTCAATAGTCTCAGATAGTATTGAGGCTGCGCTGCAGTAGCTTTTTTGCTGTAAATACTGGGTAGCTTCTTGCAGATGTTTCTGACTGCTAAAGTAAGCTGTGTAGGCATTATTCATTTTTGTCTCTTTCCCTATTGATCGTTATTGAAAATAAGTTAACGCAAATGATAACTGTTCGCAATAGAGATTTTGTAAATGTTCTTTTAAACGATCAAAAGCGGCTATTTGTGCGTAACACAGACTATAAGTAAATTTCTGAGGTCATTATGAAACACTATAAACAGAGCGACTTAGCCCAAATGAAAGATAGAGAGCGGGCTCGTTTCGTGAACTGCTTGTCTGGCTTTAAGAGCGCCAATGTCATAGGTACTCGCGATCGTCATCAGCAGGATAACCTGGCAATTGTGAGCTCTGTTGTTCACCTTGGTAGTAATCCGCCTTTTCTCGGTTTTATTATGCGCCCGCAATCAGTTACCAGGCACACCTGGGAGAATATCGAGGAAAGTGGTGTGTATACTATTAATCATGTTGGCGAGAGCTTTTTTAAAAGGGCGCATAAAACCTCTGCCCGCTACCCGAGAGAGCAGTCCGAGTTTGATGCTTGTGACCTAACACCTGAGTTTATGGATGGTTTTCACGCGCCCTATGTGGCTGAGAGCTCTTTGCGTATTGGTATGCAATTGGTTGAAATTATTCCGATACAACACAACGACACGGCGCTTATTGTTGGCGAAGTGCGTTGGGTCGATGTACAAGAGGATGTAGTTCAAAGTGATGGTTATATCGACATTGAAGGTCTGGGTACTATGACTATTTCCGGACTAGATGGTTATCACTCGACCTCTCGCGCAGTGCGTTTGTCTTACGCAAAGCCCGACGAAGAGTTGCGCGAATTGCACATCAACGGCGAGACTAAAGGCTAATAATATCGGGCGCTTTACGGCTGTGTTCTTTAGTGATCCAGAATAGCAATAAGCCTGCGAGGGACAAACCGCAGCCGACCCAACCGGTACCTTGCCAGCTCAGGGGGGAAACAATAGCTAAACCACCTAGCCAGGCGCCTAAGGCGTTGGCCGCGTTAAATGCCGAGTGATTCAGCGATGCGGCTAAGGTTTGTGCTTCTCCCGCTACATCCATAAGGCGAACCTGAAGCGCGGGAACCAAAGCCGCTGCACTGCCAAGTAGCAGGACCATTGGCATAACGCTCCAAATGCTTTCTAGCGTAAAGGGGAAAATACCTAGTACAACCGCTGACCAAATAAGTGAGCCACCAATCGTTAACTTAAGGCTTCGGTCCGCTGCCCAACCGCCGACTAAACTTCCTGCTAACGAGCCGATACCGTAGATAAGCAATGCAATAGGTATCCAGTGGGGAGCCAGTCCGGTAGCGTTAATCAAGGTGGGGGCTATGTAGCTTAAAACCGCAAACATGCCGCCAAAACCGATAGCGCCAATAGCCAGCGTTAGCCAAACCTGTGGGTTCTGTAAGGCTCTCATTTCGCCTCGAGCAGAGGTTTTTTGTTCGTTTGGATGTTGTGGAACCACAAGTGCAATCATAACCAGTGCAACTAAACCTAATGCACCAACAGTGTGGTAGACCGTACGCCAGTCGATGAGCTGCCCGAGCCATGTGGCTAGAGGGTTACCAACCAAAATGGCGATGGTAAGGCCCATCATAACCATAGTGACAGCCATACCGCGTTGGTTCCGGCGTACCATATCGGCAGCGACCAAACAGGCTATGCCAAAATAAGCCCCATGCGGCAGACCAGTTAGAAATCGTAAAATTTGCAGCAAAAAGTAATTATCGGCCGATGCGCTGGCAAAATTACCAATAGCGAAAACGAACAACAGTATGAGTAGCATAGGCTTACGAGGAAAGCGCGCAAAGAGGATAGTAATAAGTGGCGCACCGACAACAACACCTAAAGCGTAAAGACTGATTAAGTGCCCGGTTGTACGCGTGTCAGTATTAAAATCGGTAGCGACGTCAGGCAGCAAACCCATAATCACGAACTCACCGATACCAATAGCAAAACTGCCAATGGCCATGGCAAATATAGCCAGTCGAACTTGTGCTTTGGAGAACTGAGTCATGGGGCTGGCTGTATTCCTGTACTTATCGTCTTTATTAAGAGTGCGCAGTTTAGCGAATGTGGCAGCTATTGCAATTACTTGCTTTATACTGTACAAATAACCAGTATCTGTAAACCTCAGCAAAGGACACAACCATGGCTGTAGTAACCCAATACGTAGTGATTCGCGATGGAGCCGAAAAAATGACATTTACCTCGAAAGCCGAAGCTGATGCACACGATAAAATGTTGGATATGGCAGAGGCGCTAACGCCCTTAATTGAAAGCAGCGAGCTTTTTACTGACGACAAGCAGCTTGAAGATATGGCGATGTTTTTAGCGAAAGAACGAGAAAATGTTCTAATTGCTCTGGGCGCCAAGAAACCGAAAAAGCCGAAAGTAGAAAAAGCACAGGCAGAGAAAGTAGAGAATAAAGCGGGTAATAAAGAGGCGACCAAGGCAGCATAGCTTTGGTGCATGAGAAGACTTTGGTAGTATAGCTATCTCTCTTTAAAAGACGTAATGAATAGGATCAGGTTATGACGCAAGAAACGATTTACCACATTGGTACTCCGGGTAAACCATGGGGTGCGGAAGAAAAAGCGCAATGGTTAGCGGAGCAAACTCAAAAGCGTTCATACTTTGATGATGTTGTTAGCAAAATAGAGACATTTAAAGACGACTTTGACGTTGAGCAATATGGTGAATTAGCGTACGAAAGTGCGACTTACCCGCTGTTTGCGGTGAAAACTAAAAGCTGGGACACCAATAAACCAACGGTATTAGTAACTGGTGGTGTTCATGGTTATGAGACCAGCGGTGTTCATGGCGCGTTGCGGTTTATTGAAACCAAGGCGAAAGACTACAGTGAACAGTTCAACGTGGTTGTTGCGCCATGCTTAAGTCCATGGGGTTATGAAACCATTAACCGCTGGAATCCGGCAGCTATTGATCCTAACCGTTCGTTTGTTGCTGAATCACCGGCTGGCGAGTGCGCTCATATTATGAAGTACGTCGCGGATTTAGGCGTAGATATTCTGGCGCACATTGACTTGCATGAAACCACAGATACTGACAACAGTGAGTTTCGTCCGGCAAAAGCCGCAATGGATGGTACCGTGAATACTAATTGGAATATCCCTGACGGCTTCTATTTGGTCGGTAATGCCGAAAAGCCTTACCCGGAATTCCAAAAGGCCGTACTGGACTCTGTTGAGAAAGTCACACACATAGCGGACGCTGACGATGAAAATAAACTGATTGGCGAAGACATTGCGCAGCGAGGTGTTATTTTACTGCCAACGTCTAAGCTGGGACTTTGCATTAGCTTCAGTAAAGCAGAGTACGCCACAACCACAGAAGTTTACCCCGACAGCCCCAAAGCAACGCCTGAGCAGTGTATTGAAGCTCAGGTCGCTGCAGTAACTGGCGGGCTGGATTTTTTGAAGTAAAACCCAGCCGACAGTGAAGTGGCTAGCGTCGTGTCGCCGGGCGGTTTTGTCTCGGCGCACGGCGCGAGTTATTTGGCCGGCTACCTCTGGGCTTTTGGATAGGCTCAGGTTTTATGCTCGGATCGGGCTCAAAACCCGGAACCACTTCTTTCGGTATCTCATTCTTGGTCAGCTTTTCAATGTCGCGTAGCAACTTATGTTCGTCAACGCAGACCAAAGAAGCGGCTTCGCCTTCGCTGCCGGCTCGACCGGTACGTCCAATGCGGTGCACATAGTCTTCGGCAACTTGCGGTAATTCAAAGTTAATAACGTGAGGTAATTCGTCGATATCAATACCGCGCGCGGCAATATCCGTCGCGACTAAGACTCGTAATTTACCCGCCTTAAATTGTGCTAAGGCTTTGGTTCTGGCGCCCTGGCTCTTATTACCGTGAATAGCCATCGCCGGTAAGCCATCGTCAGAGAGTTGAGTCGCCAAGCGGTTTGCGCCGTGCTTGGTACGGGTAAAGACTAATACTTGTCGCCAGTTTCTGCTGCCAATTAGATAGCTTAATAGCTCGCGTTTGCGTTTTTTATCGACAGGGTAGACACGCTGCTCAATTGTATCTGCTGCTGCATTCTGGCGTGCAACTTCAACCAGTTTAGGTTGATGCATAAACTGCTGAGCCAACGCTTTAATCTCTTTAGAAAAAGTGGCTGAGAAGAGCAGGGTCTGACGCTGTTCAGGAATCAGCTTCATGACTTTTTTAATGTCATGAATAAAGCCCATGTCTAGCATCCGGTCAGCTTCATCTAATATCAGCACATCAATCTTGCTTAAATCGACGGTACCCTGACGGCTGTGATCAAGCAGTCGTCCTGGTGTTGCGACTAAGATATCGACGCCGCGACGTAACGCATTAATTTGCGGGTTTATGCCCACGCCACCGAAAATGACCAGCGATTTGAGGCCTGTGTACTTTGCGTAGGTGTTGAGGTTGTCCTCAACCTGAGCTGCTAACTCACGTGTCGGTGTTAATATTAGCGCTCGAATAACAGGCTTACCTTCTGTCTTCGTCGAAGACAAGTTATGCAATAAAGGAAGCGTGAAGCCTGCTGTTTTCCCGGTTCCGGTTTGTGCCGCTGCCAGTAAGTCATGACCTTTCATTACGGTCGGAATGGCTTGCTCTTGAATCGGGGTAGGGGTGGTATAACCGCACTCAGTAACGGCTCGTAAGATATTGTCGTTCAGTCCTAGTGACTGGAACGAGCTCTGATTTTGTTCTGTGGACATGAAGCTCCGGGAATTTTATTTAAATAGACATCACAGTTGCTGTGAATTTCGCTGCATTATAACACAGCCGTACCAGCACAGTTTTAGTTATTATTTTTGATCTGCATCAACTATCGTTTCGGAATGCGTTTTTTCTTGTGAGCTGACCGGTGATTCTGCTTAATGCTTCAACAAAACTGTTATATATTGGTTATCTTAGCCAAGACAAACTTATCGCTTTAAAACGGACTGCGCTGTAACGGAGAACTGCTCATGGAAGTAAAACACGCCTTTACTGATTTTCTGGAAATTATTCCCGATGGTGCAGTTGTTATAAATCCGCATGGCTTTATTGTTGCAGTGAATCAAGCGGCCGCCGCAATGTTTGGCTATTCGTCCTCTTCTATGTTGGAAATGCCACTTAACTGTTTGTTACCGGAAGAGTTTCGGGAAAAGCATGACGAGCATCTCTCTAAGTTTTTTAAACATCCGGGGCGGCGCTCCATGGGGAATGGCTTAATCTTTCCCGCCGTACGACGTGATGGCTCTAAGTTCTACGTCGATATCATGCTGAACCAAATGGAAATTGACGGTGAACTGTTTGGTATTGCGATAGTTCGAGACTATACCTTGCTGAAAAAAGCAGAAGACAAAATTCGTTTAGAGCTTGAGTTTGAAAAGCGCCAGGCGCTGACTGATCATCTTACCGGCATTATGAACCGCCGAGCATTCACCACTCAACTGACTGATGAAATTGCGCAGCTGGAACAGCACGGCACACCGTTCGCAGTCAGCTTTATCGACCTGGACGACTTTAAAGACATTAACGATGAATATGGTCATCAGTACGGTGATGAAGTCCTGCAAAAAATTGCTGAGCTTATTCGCCTGCACAGCCGCCATACCGATTATGTTGCCCGAATTGGCGGGGATGAATTCGCCACTATTCATCCAATGATTACAGCCAATGACGCAGAGCAAATGATGCAGCGTTTAAGAGCCGAGTTGGTCAGTGGAATAGGGCATGCGAACTTGCCAGTAACCTTGTCTATTGGCCTGTGCCAGTGTGATAAACCATCAGAGCACTATACCGTTGAAAACATTATGGCACGCGCAGATCGAGCCATGTACCAGGCGAAAAAAGAAGGTAAGAATGCCGTTGTTCTGACCGGTTAGCTTCTCTTGCGTTAAGTCGTGTAATTTTGTTTGATTATTGACCATGGTCTGGCCTAGAGTAGCTTTAGGCTATGTAAGGAGAGAGCATGGGCGTTTTCACATCTTACCTGCGAATTATTTTGTTGATTTTTGGCGTACTGGCAGGCATTCAGCTACCGGGCTTCGTCGACCAATATGGTAAAAGCCTCAATGCTCACCTAGTAGAATCGGAACGAAGCCTCGATGAGTTCAGAGATGAAGCTGAGAAATTTTTCGATGGTGATATTGAGCAACTTATTGCCCATTATGAGGCCAGCGATGATGTTGTTTTTCAGGAAGGAGGGCAAAGTATCAGCGCTATTTATAAGCGCCACCAGTTATTACTTCGTGCCTTGAATGAATTTAACGAAAATGTCTGGAGCGCATATACCCAAGCCTTTGTTTCTCCAGTAGCAGATATTCAGCAGGAAGTAAGACGCGACTTTTCCTACACCGTCAAGTTGAACCCGGGCGCTATTTTATTTGGTTTAGTTTGTGGCTTAGTGTTAGCGGTTCTCGGTGAAATTTTTATACGCTTGTTGGCGCGGCCCTTTCGACGATCGCAGCACAGTTAACGCCTGTCGGCATTGTCCCATAATTTGAGCCACCGTTTGACGCCAGACGGCTTAGGCAAAATGCATCGGCAACGTCGCTAGTTGAGTGTTGAAGCAATAACGCCGCTTGTAAGCCAAGTGCCATTTTATCGGCTATGATTCGGCCCCGGTATTGCAGCGTGTTGGTGTCTGTAAACTCGGACTTTATGTCATTCAAAAATGTATCAAAATGTCTATTCGCTCCCTGCGCTTTCTGTAATTCCATAAAGTAGGCATCGAGAACGTCAGGTTGCTTCTCAATAGCACGCAAAATATCCAGACATTGAACGTTACCGCTACCCTCCCATATTGCGTTAACCGGAGACTCCCGGAAAAGGCGTGGCATAATGTGGTTTTCCATCACTCCACTACCACCAATAACCTCCATCGCCTCATAGGCGTGGGTAGGTGTGCGCTTACAAATCCAGTATTTGCCAATGGGCGTAGCAATGCGGGACAGCAGTTTTTCGTGCTCATTGTCTTGGTTGTCCATTGCGCGAGCTATGCGCATGGTATAGGTCATGGCGGCTTCGCTTTCTAGTGCCAGGTCGGCCAGGAGATTTTGCATGAGTGGTTGTTCGCTTAACCGAGCACCGAAAGCTTCCCGATTTGAGGCATGGTGAATGGCCTGAGCAGCGGCCTGGCGCATACCGGAAGAGGAGCCAATCATACAGTCGTAGCGAGTGGTAGCGACCATTTCAATAATAGTGCGAACACCGCGACCTTCTTCGCCGACCATCCAGCCCAAAGCTCCGCGCAATTCGGTTTCGCTGGATGCGTTGGCGGCGTTGCCCATTTTTTGTTTGAGTTGTTGTATTTGTAGTGGGTTTTTAGATCCGTCGGGACGCCAGCGGGGAACTAAAAAGCAAGACAGCCCATTATCGGTTTGGGCTAACACTAGAAACGCATCACACATAGGCGCCGACACAAACCACTTATGCCCAACCAACTCATAAGCTTCGCCGGGACCCGTTTGGCCAATAGGGTAAGCCCTCGTCGTATTTCTTCTTACGTCAGAGCCGCCTTGTTTCTCAGTCATAGCCATACCAATAGTTACTGCGCTTTTCTCGGTATGCGGGCGGTTACTGGGATCATAGGTGCGAGCCATAATTTTGGGCGCCCATTCCCGCAACAAATTTGGTTGATGACGCAATGCCGGAATAGCCGCAAAAGTCATGGTAATAGGGCAGCCGTGGGCAGCTTCTACTTGGGTATGCAAATAATACTTGGCAGCTCGTGCCACATGAGCTCCCGGTTTGGGGTCGCTCCACGGGCTTGCGTGCAGGCCGTGTTCAATCGCTGTTGTCATTAGTTGATGGTAACTGGGGTGAAAATCGACTTGGTCAATACGGTGTCCGTAGCGGTCGTGGGTGCGAAGCTCTGGCTGATATTTGTTAGCCTGAAAGCCTCGTTCAATACTTTCACGTTGGCCTGCCAGCTCACCAAAGGCAATAAGGTCAGAAAATGCCCAGCTTGCCCCTTCTCGCTCAACAGCACTTTGCAGCGCAGTATCGGCTAAATAAAGGTTATAGTTCTCCAAAGGCTGGGGCTGGTTTTCAACCTCATGTGTATTGGCCATAAACTGGTCCGCTTTAGGGTATTGCTGCGTCATTATTCACTCCTTATTAACTTTGAGTGAAGCAAGTTAAATTGCCTTCGTCAATACACTAAAGGTTGCCTTTTGGGCGTTTTTTGATAACAGTTAGAAGCATAACGAAAAATAAAAAGAAGCTTATTTTGCGCCAACACCTACTACGAACAATTTTACTGATTCTGGCCTGGGTACTCTTGTGGCGTGTTGCCGCTGTTATGGAGTACGGCCCGCACGCCAGTATTTGGTTTCCACCGGCAGGTCTGACATTTGCGGCTTTTTTGGTCATGAGTTGGCGAGCGTTTCCGGCAATATTGCTGGGAGGCGTAATTACCACTTTATGGGTCTCAGATTTATACGGTGACCAAACACCTGTTAAAGAGTTGCTGGTTACTGGTGTGACTTTTGGCGTGGCTCATACTGTGCCTTATTTTCTGGGCGCATGGCTACTTCGTTCTAAGCTAATACGGTTGGGCAGCCACGGTTTATCCAGCACTATTATGACGTTTTTGGGAATAGCTGCGTTGTCGTCATTTTGCGCGGCTTGGCTGGGTACTGAAGTCATGATTTCCGGCAGTTTGCTTGAGCCTGAGGCACTTTGGTACACCTGGCTGCCATGGTGGATTGGCGATTTAAGTGGCGTTATCGTACTCACTCCTATTTTCATTGCGTTGGTCAGTTGGCGTTATCCTCAAATCGAGCGTTGGCTGGGCGGTTTAAAGTTCACAGAAGGGGGAGGGAGTTGGTCGTCTTTTGCCAGTAAACTGCTGATTACATTGGTTATGTTGGCCGTTTGCTTGATCATTTCTAAGTTTTCGAGCTATGAAGAAGCGGCTTTTGTCGTCTTTTTCTTAATACTACCCCTGCTTTGGATTTCTTACACCGAATCGCCATTAAAAACGGCTATTGCGCTTGCTGTTTTTAGCACAATTACGGCGTTTTCTATCGGTTTATTAGGTTTAATGGACTACGCTATAGTGTATCAGTTTGCGGTAACCGTTATTGCCTCAAGTGCTTGGTTTGGACTAACGGTCCCGGCGCTTATCGCGCACAACCAATATCTGACCCATCAGGTGTCGCAAGACGGCTTAACAAGCGCCGCTTCTCGCGAACACTTTATGCAGCAGGCTGACTTATTATTAAAAATGGCGAAACGGCGCAATAAGCCTATTTCGGTCATTATGTTCGATGTCGACAAGTTTAAGTCAATTAATGATATTTACGGACATATTATCGGTGACTCAGCACTTGTTGAAATTACTCAGGCGGTCAATACGCAACTGCGTGAGTCCGACATACTCGGTCGCTTTGGCGGTGATGAATTTATGATCTTATTGCCTGATACCGATCAAAGCGGAGCTGTTGGTGTTGCGCATAAACTGAGAGAGGCGATATCAAGAATAACAATATCATCGCTTTCAGAACGTTTGTCCTGTAGCTTTGGTGTTGCGCAGGTGTCGAAAAATGAACACATAATGGTCACTATCGACCGAGCAGATAGAGCGCTATTGCAGGCAAAACGCAACGGCCGTGATCGCATTGAAAAGGACGCTGTATGAAAATTGTATTTCTAGGCGGTGCAGAGACCGTAACCGGCTCAAAATATTTAGTCGAAACCGAATCTACTCGTCTATTGGTCGACTGTGGGTTGTTTCAGGGCTATAAGTGGTTACGCCGACGTAATTGGCAGCCTTTGCCAATGGGTATTCAGAACGTTGACGGTGTTGTTCTGACACATGCGCATTTAGACCATTCCGGTTTTATTCCGGTTTTATATAAAAATGGCTACCGTGGTCCTGTGTTTACGCATCATGCAACGGTTGGCTTGTGTGATATCTTGCTGGCGGACAGTGGTCGTATACAAGAAGAGGACGCCAAGTATCTCGGTAAACATAAGCTCAGTCGGCATGAAAAGCCTGAGCCGCTTTATGATGAAGCGACCGCAAAAGCGTCCATGACGTTGTTTCAGGGCGTGGAGTATCATCAGCAGTTTTCTATCGGCGATATCACCATAACCCTGCGCAAGGCAGGTCATATTTTAGGAGCTGCCAGCGTGATTCTTGAAGCCGATGGTAAGCGAGTAGGGTTTTCCGGCGACATTGGACGTCCCAACGACATTATGATGTACCCACCAGAGCCTTTGCCAGACCTCGATTTGTTGATGCTCGAGTCAACGTATGGTGACAGACGACATGCTGACACAGAAAGTACGGAAGAGCAGCTTGCTGAAGTGGTTAATGAGACTTCTCAGTCTGGTGGTGTGTTATTAATTCCGAGTTTTTCGGTAGGACGAGCGCAGTTGCTGCAGTATTTGCTTGTGAAATTGATGGACGAAAAGCGTATTCCGCGACAGCCTATTTTCCTGGACTCGCCAATGGCCATTAACGTGTCTGGTTTGTATCAGCGCTTTCATGAGTTGCATAAACTTTCCGATGCTCAGTGCCAGAATACTTTTAATAAAGTGGAATACACCCGCTCGGTGGATGCATCGAAAGCGATTGCATCGCAGTCGGGCCCACATATTATTATAGCCGGCAGTGGTATGGCGACCGGCGGCCGTATATTGCACCATTTTAAGCGTTGGCTGGCTGACCATCGTGCTACGGTGTTATTCAGTGGTCATCAGGCAGGCGGTACGCGCGGTGCTAAGATGTTACAGGGTGTGGAGTCGATTAAATTGCATGGCCAATGGTTGCCGGTAAAAGCCCGCATAAGAGCCCTGGAGGGCTTGTCGGGCCATGCCGATTATGAAGAAATTACGCAGTGGCTGAAACAGTCTGAATTAAAGCCAAATACGGCAGTTCAGTTAGTGCATGGGGAGCTGGACGCCTTAGAAACATTCCGCGACCATCTTATGCGAACAACATCTTTCGACGTAGATGTCGCGGATTATCAAAGTGTTTACCATTTATAAGAAAATGGCACTTAAAAGTGCCATTTAATCAATAAGTTCGGGTTTTTCTCATTAACACCATCAATGTAAAACTTGTTGCGCCAGTAAACGTACTCAACACCAACGTAAAATGGCGCAGATAGGTCGAAATACGGTGCCAGGTTCCACTTTAACTGGGAAGTAAAGTTCATATTGGCTGGGCCAACGCCACTAATGCCAGACGTGTAATCTAAAAAGCCGTCGTACATCCACTCGGTTTCGCCAATGGAGAAAGGCAGGCCCCATGACAGCGTTACCTGATAGTTGTTTTCAAAACCGTCGTTGTTTCTTCTGTACGCGTCAATTTCGAAGAACTGAAAGCCCGGTAAGTCAAAAGCGGCGCCAATACCATACAGGTAATGAGTAAAACCATCGCCAATTTCTGCTGTTGTAGTAAAGCTTAAGTTGTTCACTAAATTGTCTTCGAATTCGACAAAGTAGACTTCCGGAGATACCTCAATATAGGTTTCGGTGTCGCCGTTGTCAGACTCGAGTCTGTCGCCAAATGCGAATATTTTACCCCAGCTGTAACCGCCGACATATTCCAGGGTGATGACCTGGCGATCGGGGTCGCCAACTTCATAGTCACCGCCGTTCAAATAGGTAAGGCTGGTGTCTGACCAGTATTTTTCTGCCGTTGCCGTGAAGGGTAAAGCTAAAAGAATCAATAAAGAGAAAACAATGTGTTTCATTGAGAAAACGCCTAAATTTTAGTCAAGTTTGTAAAAGCGAGTGGATTATACGCAAGCTAGACCGTAAATTTAAAGAAATATCTGCTGTTGCGGGCTGTTATTATCCTATCGAATTCGTTACATTACAAAAAGCTAACATCTATATTGAGTTGCTGAGGTAACCAAGCGCGAATGCGTGATCAATTTTTGTTAAAGCAGTACATAAATACACTAGAGTCTACTGCGCTTTGTGCCCGACTGTCTCCGTCTGGTCACATTCGGTGGTTAAGTGACTCCATGCATAAGCTGCTCGATATTCACTACCTGAAACAAACAACACTGTTTCACAACTTTCTGCACCCTGATAACCGTGATCATATAAAAGAAGTGATTAGCTACGCTATTGAGTCGGGGAATAGCTGGAATGGTACTGTTTGCCTGGAAAGTAATACCCGCACTAACTGGTGCCGTTGTATGACGATACCGCTGTACGACGAGAAAGGTAGTTTGAGCGAGCTAGTCTTGCTGTTTCAGGATATTTCCCGTGAAGTTTATTTAGATGAGCTTTTGCAGGAAGCTCGTTATGATCGGGTAACAGGTTTGCCGACGCGGGTCGACCTGCTAAATGACTTAAAGCGTGTTAAAGCGCAGTGCCTAGCGGTACTCGACATTCGCAAATTCCGTAGTTATGCCGATTTTTACGGCTTAGATTTCGGCGATGAACTGCTCCGAAAGTTCAGTCTTTGGGCTCAGAACCAGTTAAAACCTAACCATATTAATATTTATCGCCTGTATAGCGACAAGTTTGCTCTGATTCCCGACTTTCGGATGATCCCCACGCTTTTTGAAAGTCACCTGCTGCATTTTTACGAATCATTGTCAGACTTAAAGCTTCAGGTTCGTGACGTAGAAGCGAATTTGGACGTGGCAATAGGTATGGGCGTAGGAGATAACAAACACCTGCAGTTGGCAGAAAGTGCACTGTCAAAGGCGAAGGCAATTTACTCTGGCCATAAAATTGAAGTGGTACGAGAGCGCGAGTTCTTAAAAGAAAACAAGATCAATTGGATTCCGAAGATTCAGTCCGCTATCACTGACCATCGTTTCATTAATTATTACCAGCCAATTAAGAGTACCTCGAAAGAACGCCCAAGTTATTACGAAGCTCTTGTCAGAATGCGAGACAATAATAGTGACTTGCCGCCAGGAATGTTCCTCGATAAAGCAAAAACGACGCGTTATTACTGTGAAATTACTCGCTCAGTCATAGAGCAGGCGGTATTAGCGTCTGAGGAATTTGGCGTCGCTATATCTGTGAATTTATCCATTGAAGACATACTCAACGATAAAACCGTTAACTTCATACGTTATGTGCTGATGGAGCACAAAAAGGCGCAATTGATATTTGAAATAACCGAAACAGAGTCGACTGAGGACTTTGAGAAAGTTCAGACCTTTGCTAAAGAGGTAAGGCAACTGGGTGGTCAAATTGCGATTGATGACTTTGGTGTGGGGTATTCAAACTTTTCTAGGCTTATCAGCCTTCGGCCCGACTACTTAAAAATTGACGGCAGTATTGTTCAGAATGTGCTTTACGATGAGACCAGTGCCAGTATTTTAAATGGCATGATAAGTATCTGTAAGGAATTAAACATTCCTATTGTTGCCGAGTTTGTCGAAAACGAAGAAGTGAATAGCTATTTGTGTAGCCAGAATATTGAGTATTTGCAAGGCTATTACATCGGCAAACCAAGCCCCGAAGTAAACCGATTACTAAACTGATTTTTCCTATGCCTGATTTTATTGAAACCTACGATAACGCGTTATCGCCGGAATTTTGCGAACAATTGATAACGACTTTTGAGAACTCCGCACATACCTTTCAGGGACGAACAGGCGGTGGTGTTGATACCAGTAAAAAGTCCAGTACGGACTTAATGCTAAATTCCCACCCGGAATATCAGGAGTTACTGTTAAAAATACAGAAAACGACAGCAGACCATGCACTGCAGTACTTTAAAAAGTATCATTTTGCACTAATTGCGCCGGTCGCACTGACACTGCAACACCCTAAAACTCAACAACCAACGCCTTTGACCCATGAAAACTTTGATGAAATAGCCAAAGGCAATGAAATGGCTATTATGCAAAAGTTGTTTCGAGTGGGTGCTATTCAAATGCAGCGATACCGAAAAGGTGAGGGTAACTATAATTACTGGCATTGCGAAACATTTCCGCAAAAAAGCTCGACCGAGCCACTGCACCGGGCGTTGCTGTTTATGTATTACTTGAATGATGTGGAAGAAGGTGGCGAAACTGATTTTTATTATCAAGAACGTTCGCTAAAACCTAAGGCTGGGCAAATGGTCATAGCGCCTGCTTATTTCACGCATACACACCGCGGCAGAATGCCGGTTTCAAACGACAAGTACATTCTCACCAGCTGGATTCTGCATAGCCGCGCTGAGCAGTTATTTGGCGCCTAGTGGCTCGATGCATTAATGTGCTTTAAGGCATAAAGAAGCCCCGGCTTAACGATTAAGCCGGGGCTTCTTTATTGAGCGAGTCTTATTTTTTATTCTTCGTCACTTTGAAGAATCGTGACTTCACCCAGGTTCAACTCGCGAACCTTATCTTCAATTTCAGCTAAGTCACCAACAATAACCCAGGTCATTGCGTTTGGCGTTAACACCTTGTCGGCGCTTTGTTGAATATCATCCAACGTTATAGCGTTAATACGCTGGCCATAAGACTCAAGATACTCAACGTCTTTGCCTTTGTTAAAGGTACTGACTAGACCGCCTAACAAGGCACCTTTGGTTTCATAAGCACCAGGCAGTTTAGCGGTTTTGTTCGCTTTAACTTTAGCAAGTTCGTCGTCAGTGGCCGGCTTGTCGTCTTCATACTGAGTAAACTCTTTGACAATCTCCTGAATAGACTCTTGGGTCTTGTCGGTTTGAACCGGCGCAAGCGCCATCAATAGTCCCGGGCCTTCGTTGTCTAGCCAAATAGAACGTGCGCCGTAAGACCAACCTTTGTCTTCGCGAAGGTTCATGTTTAAGCGACTGGTGAAGCTGCCGCCAAGAATTGTATTCATGACATCGACAGTGTCGGCGTTATCGACCTGACCCGAAGGTGCTAGCTGACCCGCTATAATCAGTGACTGCGGTGTTCCTGGCTTATCAATTAAGAACACTCGGTTTTCGTCTGACGCAGCAGATGCATCCAAGGTTTTTTCAGGTTTAGGCGTTACTGGAGCCTGCCAGCTGGCGAATTGCTCTTCCAGCAGAGATTTAGCCTGCTCTACTGTGGTATCACCTACAATAACCAGTTTTGCGTTATCCGGGCGTAGCCAGGTTTGTGCGTGCTCAACTAAGTCGTCACGCGTCAAAGACTTAATAGACTCGACTGTACCAGAGCCTGTTAATGGTTGGCTGTAAGCATGGCCATCACCAAACATTAAGCCTGGCAGAACTCGCAAAGCCTGAGTTTGAGGGCGAGCTTCTTCTTTGCGAATACCTTCAATCCAGTTTGAGCGCTTACGTTCAATTTCTTCTTCTGAGAAAGCTGGGTTTTGCAGCACGTCATTCATAAGCCCCAGACTTTCTGCAAAGTTAACGCTCAGTGTGTCCATACTAATGCGCGAGCTATCCAGGCTAGCTGATGCATTCAGGTTAGTCCCTAAAGACTCCAGACGTTCACTCAACTCTAGCGAACTCAGACTCTCAGTACCTTCTTTTAGCATCGACATAGTGTAACTTGCCGTGCCCAGTTTGCCGCCAACGTCAGAGGCGTAACCACTGTCAAAGACTAAGCTCATTTCGATGGTTGGCGTATCGGTACGTTGTGCTAAGTAAACGTCTAAGCCATTCGATAGTGTAAATTGTTCAACTTCCGGCAGCTCTAATTGTGGTAAGTCACCCACGTTCGGAAGCTCAGAACGATCAGCATCCGTTTCCTGCGCCGTGTAGTTTGGTTGTGGAACAACGTTCAGAACGAAATCACCGCTTGAAAGCCACTGTTGAGCCGCATTTTGAACGTCACTAACGGTTGCTTGCTTGGTCCACTCCATTTCCTGAGCATAGAAGCCAGGGTTATCGTGGTAGACGGCGCCAGAGGCTAGAATGTCTGACTTACCACCGAAGCCACCTACTTTTTCAGCGCGGCGGACAAAGTTAGCTGTATTACTGAATTTAGTGCGTTGTAGTTCAGCTTGCGTTGGTCCCTCATTAATTAGACGTTCCAGTTCTTCGTTAATGATGGCTTCAATTTGCTCGAGCTCGACGCCCGCTTTTGCATCAGCGGTAATCATAAACTGCCCGGCAAGAGTACGACCATATTGGAACGCGCCGACTGAGCTGGCAATTTGCTCTTCGTATACTAAGCGCTCATAAAGACGTGAGTTTTTACCGTTAGCAAGGATATCAGCAAATAGCTCAAGGTATTCGGAGTCAGCCGTACCCATTTGCGCGGTATTCCAAACTTTATATACACGAGCGGCTGGAACACGGTCTTCCATAGTCGCACGTTTAGTTTCATTGCGCTTAGCAACCCAGGCTTCTTGTTTTTTCAGAGGCTTGCCCGGACCAATATCTGCAAAATATTTAGTCACTTTCTCTTTAGCGGTTTCAACATCAATATCACCGGCTAAAACTAATACCGCGTTTGCAGCACCGTAATAATCTTTAAACCATTGATGGACGTCGTCCAGAGTTGCCGCATTTAAGTCTTCCATGGAGCCAATAACCGACCATGAATAAGGGTGACCTTCCGGGAATGTTTGCTCGGCAATGTAGCTCCAGGCTTTACCGTATGGCTGAGCTTCGCCCTGGCGCTTCTCGTTTTGCACAACGCCACGTTGTTCGTCGAGTTTTTCTTGAGTCACAGCGCCTAACAAATGACCCATGCGGTCCGACTCCATCCATAACGCCATATCAAGCGCAGGAGTCGGGACATTTTCAAAGTAGTTGGTGCGGTCATTGTTGGTGGTGCCGTTCATTTCGGTTGCACCAGCACGCTCGAAGGGACCGAAGTACTCATCGTCGTAGTTTTCAGTACCATTGAACATCAAGTGTTCAAACAGATGGGCAAAACCAGTTTTACCGGGTTTTTCGTCTTTAGAGCCAACGGCATACCAGACGTTAACAGCAACAATTGGCGCTTTGCGATCTTCATGCACAACAACGGTTAAACCGTTATCTAAAGTAAAAGTCTCATAATCGACTTTAACTTCTGGAAATTGTGACTGGCTAACGGCCGTGGTGTTATTAGCAGAGCTGGTTGACTGACAGCCGCCTAATAATACTGTTGTCACTGCCACTGCAGTGAGGGTTTTCATCATTTTCATCGTTGTTCCCAATTTGTTTTTATAAGCTCGTCTACTATACGAAAGGACGGCTTGTTATGCTCATGAAAAGGGCTATTAAATTGTAACGAAATTAAACATATTGAAATGATAGAGGGTTGTTTGTGTGAAATAAGGTCTTAGTCAAGTCTTTTAATTACACAGACAATCAAGGATAATTGCGCGCGGTTTGCAGCAAATAGATACGGTATCTTGTGAGTAAGACGACAGTTATAGCAATAGCAGGGGCTTCAGCATCAGGTAAAAGCTTGTTTGCCTCAACGGTTTATCAGGAGTTAGTGGCCGAACTCGGCACTGACGGTATCGCCATTCTCGCCGAGGATGCCTATTACCGCGACCAAAGTCATATGACAATGGAGCAGCGCGTTCTGACAAATTATGACCAGCCTGCAGCGTTTGAGCATGACTTGCTCATGCAACACCTCAAGCAGCTGAAAGCTGGCGAAGCAGTCGAAATGCCACAATACAGTCACAAAACACACACTCGCTTGCCTGAAAGTATTAAAGTTGCACCGGCAAGGGTGGTTATGGTTGAAGGTATTTTGCTGCTGACGGATGCAAAGCTTCGCGAACAGTTCGACATTTCCGTATTTATGGATACGCCGTTGGATATTTGCTTGCTGCGTCGTATTAAGCGCGATATTGAGGAGCGTGGCAGAACACTACAGTCTGTTACTGAACAGTATGAGCAGTACGTGCGCCCGGCGTTTTTTGACTTTATTTTCCCATCCAAGCAGTATGCAGATCTTGTTGTCACTCGCGGTGGCCAGAACGAAATAGCCATTGACATTATAAAAACAAAAATACGTCAGTTGCTGGCGGAATAAACTGGTTTTCTTATGAATAGTATTCTTGGCATTGCCATTATTTTTCTCGTTGCTTATTTGGTTTCTACTAACCGTAAAGCTATCCGCTGGCGCACCGTTCTCGGCGCGTTTGCCATTCAAGTGGTGCTTGCCGGATTTGTACTTTATGTGCCTATAGGGCGCGAAATGCTGTTTGGGTTCGCGCAAGGTGTTTCGACCGTTATAGGTTATACAAAAGCGGGTATCGATTTTCTTTTTGGCAACTTAGCGTCCGAAGACTTTGGTTTTGTGTTCGCCATTCAGGTGTTGTCCGTTATTGTCTTTTTCTCATCACTTATTTCAGTGCTTTATTACTTAGGCATAATGAAGTGGGTTATTAGAATTCTTGGCGGCGGTCTGCAAAAATTATTAGGTACCAGTCGTCCGGAATCAATGTCGGCAGCAGCTAATATTTTTGTGGGGCAGACTGAAGCGCCTATGATGGTGCGGCCCTTCATAGGCACTATGACCCGTTCGGAATTGTTTGCCGTGATGGTTGGCGGAATGGCGTCCGTTTCAGGCTCCGTATTGGCTGGCTATGCAGGGGTTGGTGTTGAATTAAAATACCTTATTGCGGCAAGCTTTATGGCAGCTCCGGCAGGGTTTCTCATGGCAAAAATGATGATTCCTGAATGCGAGAAGCCACGTAACGACTTAGAAGAAATTGAAGTTGAAGACAACTCAGCAAACGTGATTGATGCCGCTGCACAAGGCGCGTCTAGCGGTTTGCAGCTAGCCATGAATGTGGGTGCAATGTTGTTAGCCTTTGTGGCACTTATTGCATTAATTAACGGCATTTTTGGTTGGGTCGGTAGCTGGTTTGGTTACGCGGACTTAACTCTGCAAGAAGTCTTTGGCTACGTCTTCCAGCCGGTTGCCTATGTATTAGGGGTCAGTTGGGACGAAGCGAACCTGGCTGGTAGCTTCATTGGCCAAAAGCTGGTTATTAATGAATTTGTCGCCTACCTGGACTTTGTGAATTATAAAGACCAAATGAGTGAGCATTCGCAGGTCATTATTACTTTCGTGCTTTGTGGTTTTGCGAACTTCTCATCTATTGCTATTTTGCTTGGTGGGCTAGGTGGCATGGCGCCAAGTCGTCGTCATGATATTGCCCGACTGGGTATGAGAGCTTTATTGGCAGCGACACTCGCCAATATGATGAGTGCCGCTATTGCAGGGTTCTTTGTTTCTCTAACCTGATAAAACCCGGGAGACCGCAATTAACTGCGGTCTCTCATAACACCTTCCTGAATGGTCGATGCGACCAAAACACCGTCTCTGGTATAAATCTGACCACGTACAAGTCCACGCTGCCCGCTGGCCGAAGGACTGTCTATTGCGTATAACACCCAGTCATCCATGCGGAAGTCCCGGTGGAACCACATAGCATGGTCAATGGTAGCAACTTGCATATTAGGTTGCGCAAAACTGACGCCGTGAGGCTGCAAGGCTGTCGGTAAGAAGTTAAAGTCTGACGCATAAGCTAATAGGTATTTATGTACGCGAGTGTCCGCAGGCATGTTGCCGTTGGCTTTTAACCAAACATAACGCTTAGGTTCATCTTTCTCGGGTTTAAACGGGTTATAGGGCGTAACAAAGCGCATTTCTATCGGCTTTTCGCAGATAAACTTATTTCTCAGCGGCGCTGGGATAAGCTCTTCATGCTCGCGATAAATATCCAAGTCAGAAACCAAGCCTTCGGGACCCGGAACCTGTGGCATCACATCTTGATGCTCAAACCCTTGCTCCTGTTGTTGAAACGAGGCTGTCATGTAGAAAATAGGCTTGCCATATTGAATGGCCTGCACCCGTCGTGCCGAAAAGCTTTTGCCGTCACGAATATTTTCTACGTCATAAACAATGGGCTTTTTTGCATCGCCCGGACGTAAAAAGTAGCTGTGAAACGAATGACTTACACGCTCTGGCGGCAGTGTTTCCTTCGCAGCAGATAAAGCCTGCCCAATGACCTGACCGCCAAATACGGCACCAAAGCCTAAATCCTGACTTTGGCCGCGGTAAAGACCATCTTCAATGGTTTCCAGTGTCAGTAGGTTCAATAAGTCGTCGAGTACCTTGCTCATTTCCTGCGTCCTGTGATGCTGGTTAAAACTTAAGTCTTATTGATCTTAAACGGTTTTTCCGGACTATGTAATATAAAGTAAGAAAATAACGATTATAGTGGATTAACTGAGCATTTAGCGCCCAGTATGTTGGCACAAGTCTTTGATTTGTGTTTGCATAGAAAGCACTTTATGTGGCTCAAACGATTCAATTTGTCTATATTAGAAGTATCGTTTGGCTTAACAAAACGCTTAAGAAGCGAATGGGAGAGTATCTATGTCAGGCAAAGACAGTCTGAAAACCTTAAGTACATTAGAGGTTAACGGAAAAACCTTTCATTACTACAGTTTGCCGAAGGCGGCAGAAGCTCTAGGGGATATTTCTAAACTTCCGGCTTCAATGAAAGTGTTATTAGAAAACTTGCTGCGAAATGAAGACGGCAGCACAGTGAATGAAGACGATTTAAAAGCCATGGTCGATTGGCAGAAAGATAAGAAAATTGACCGTGAAATACAGTATCGCCCAGCGCGTGTTCTTATGCAGGACTTTACCGGCGTGCCGGGCATTGTCGACTTGGCGGCCATGCGTGACGCGGTGGATAAAGCAGGGCACAACCCTGAAACCATCAACCCGCTGTCGCCTGTTGATTTGGTCATTGACCACTCGGTTATGGTCGACAAATACGCAAGTCCCGAAGCCTTTAAAGAAAACGTTCGCATTGAAATGGAACGTAACAAAGAGCGTTACGAATTTCTGAAATGGGGACAGGGCGCGTTTGAAAATTTCCGTGTTGTACCGCCAGGCACAGGTATCTGCCACCAGGTGAACCTGGAGTACTTAGGCAAGAGTGTCTGGACCAAAGAGGAAGACGGTAAAACCTTTGCGTTCCCGGATACGTTGGTCGGTACCGACTCGCACACCACCATGATCAACGGTATTGGTGTGTTGGGCTGGGGTGTTGGTGGCATTGAAGCGGAAGCCGCAATGCTTGGCCAGCCTGTTTCTATGCTCATTCCAGAAGTGGTTGGCTTCCGTTTAACCGGTAAACTCAACGAAGGTGTGACTGCAACGGACTTGGTTTTAACTGTTACGCAAATGCTGCGTGAAAAAGGCGTAGTTGGTAAGTTTGTAGAGTTTTACGGTCCAGGCTTAGACAACCTGCCACTGGCAGACCGCGCAACGATCTCGAACATGGCACCGGAATACGGTGCAACCTGTGGCTTCTTCCCGGTGGATGATGAAACACTGCGTTACTTCCGTTTGTCTGGCCGTGATGAAGAGACCATTGAGCTGGTTGAAAAATACAGCAAAGCTCAGGGCTTATGGCGTGACAACGACAACGAACCAGAATATACCGATTCGTTGGAGTTAGATCTAAGCGATGTGACAGCATCGCTTGCAGGACCAAAACGTCCGCAAGATCGTGTCAACATGGAGCAACTGGGTAGCAACTTTGACCTGATTCTTGAGACAAACGGTCAGTCAGCTGAAAAAGATAAAGAAGTACCGGTAAAAGGAAAAGATTACAGCTTGTCACATGGTGACGTTGTTATTGCTGCTATTACCTCTTGTACGAATACGTCAAACCCAAGCGTTATGATGGCAGCGGGCTTATTAGCTCAAAAAGCCATAGAAAAAGGGTTAATGCGTAAACCGTGGGTTAAGTCGTCACTGGCACCTGGTTCGAAGGTGGTTACTGATTACTTGGCGAAAGCAGGTCTGGACGAGTACCTCGATAAACTCGGCTTTAACCTTGTGGGCTATGGCTGTACGACCTGTATTGGTAACTCGGGTCCACTGGACGATGAAATTACTGAAGCGATTCAGGAAGGCGACTTGACGGTTTCCTCAGTGTTATCCGGTAACCGTAACTTTGAAGGGCGTGTTCACCCAGAAGTTAAGGCAAACTGGCTGGCCTCACCACCGCTAGTCGTTGCTTATGCGTTAGCCGGTACAACTCGTACTGACTTAACCAAAGACCCTATTGGTAAAGACAAAGACGGAAACGACGTATTCTTGAAAGACATTTGGCCAAGCAGCGCTGAAATTTCAGAAGCGGTGAAAATGGTTGATAACCAGATGTTTGGCAAGGAATACGCTGAAGTCTTTGCTGGCGATGAAGAGTGGCAGCGCATTAGTGTTGCTGAAGGTAAAACCTATAATTGGCAGGACGAGTCTACCTACGTTAAGAACCCGCCGTTCTTCGAAGGTATTGATAAGCCGCTGGAAGACCCAAGCGATATTAAAGACGCTAATGTACTGGCGGTGTTCGCGGACTCTATTACGACTGACCATATTTCGCCGGCAGGCTCAATTAAGCCTGACTCACCTGCGGGTAAATATTTGCAGGAAAACGGTGTTGCGGTTAAGGACTTTAACTCATACGGTTCACGCCGTGGTAACCACGAAGTGATGATGCGCGGTACTTTTGCAAATATCCGCATTAAAAACCAAATGCTCGATAATGTTGAGGGTGGCTTTACTAAGTTCATTCCAACAGGCGAGCAAATGCCAATTTACGACGCCGCCATGAAGTACATGGAAAACGACACACCGTTAGTCGTGTTGGCAGGTAAAGAGTACGGTACTGGCTCTAGCCGAGACTGGGCTGCAAAAGGCACGCGTCTGCTGGGTGTTAAGGCTGTTATCGCTGAGAGTTATGAGCGTATTCACCGCTCTAACTTGGTTGGTATGGGCGTTCTACCGCTGCAATTTGTCGACGGGCAGGGCGTTGAAGCTCATAAGCTAACCGGTGAAGAGCAAATTTCTGTATTGGGACTGAACGGTGACCTGAAAGCCGGTCAAATGCTGGACGTTGTTGCAAAACGCAAAGACGGTTCAGAAGAGAGGTTCCAGGTGAAATGCCGTATCGACACCGGTAACGAAATGAACTATTACAAAAACGGCGGTATCTTGCACTACGTACTGCGCCAAATGCTTAAGTAATAGTTAGCTAAAACGACAAACCCCGGCCGAGCAGCCGGGGTTTTTTTATAGCTTAAGCGCTCTGCCACCATCAACCTTTATCGATTCACCCGTTAAGAATGGGTTGTCGCGTAAAAAGCGCACAGTGTCTATCATGGGCTTTAAGCCTCCTTCTACACGCAACGGCGTCTCATCCAGCACTTGCATTTTATGTTCGTTATCGTGCTCAGGCAGGAATAAAATAGGACCCGGCTGAATAGCGTTAACACGCACGTCCGGCGCTAATGTTTTAGCAAAAGCCTGAGTCATATTAGCTAAACCCGCTTTCGCTGCACAATAAGCAATGTAATTCGTGGACGGTTTGTCGGTGTAAATATCAGTAATATTTATGATAAGCCCATTGTCAGAGTTCGACAGTTGCTGTTGTAAGCCTGTAATGAGTAGGTAGGGCGCAACATTGTGGACCTGAAAGACAGCGGCAAGGGCTTCCGGGTCATTGTCGACCGTATCGTTGTCGAAAAAACAGGACGCATTATTAATCAATAAATCGAGCGTAGGGGCGTCTTTTTTTACCTGAGCTACCAGAGTCTTTACGTCATCCTGGCAGGTAAAGTCGGCCTGAACCGGCTCAGCGCCTAGTTTACTGAGCTCGTCGACACCGTCTTTTGAACGGTTGTAATGTGCAAATACTTTGTAGCCGTCTTCTATAAGTGCTTTGGCGACTTCAAAGCCGAAACGGCGACCAGCGCCGGTAACAAGTGCGGTTTTTGTCATGAGGCAAGCCCTAACTCTGTGGTCAGTGATTGTAAATAGTCTGGTACGTCAGGGCGTTCATCAAGAAGCCCTAAAATATCGATATCGATGGTTCTGTCTTTTTTGCTTCTTTCCGGGTCACTGCGGTCGCGACCCAGAGCTTCTTCTATTTGGTTAAATTGCTGCTTTAGCTCATCTGAGCTAAGCGGTGTATCGATAATAAATAAGGCGTTGAGAAAACCGTTGTTTGTATCAATATCAACAGGCTTCGTGGCTATGTTTTGGCTGAACAAGCAGTCGCCGCTGAGCGTTCGTAACTGCTGTTTTGCGTGATGGATGTTCATTTCAGGATCGATATTCGACCCCAGGCTGCATAAATACTTCATAAGTTAAAAGCCACTAAACGTAAAAATTATGTTGTGTCATATACGGTGTACAGCGTAAAACAGATGACCCCGTGAAACAGTTGAAATTGCTATAATTGGCTGATAGCCTGAAATTTCAACTTGCGTTGGCGAGCAGATGTCTTAATGACAAAAAACAAAAAAAGCTTTAACTATTGCTATATCTTGTTTTTATTTTGTTTTATTGGCTTTCTGCCAACGCCAACCCTTGCGAATGAATCAGCTCACCAGCTTACCATTGAAGGGCCTACTTCAGTTATTAAAGAAGGGTACTTTAATGTCTCAGTGTCTGCAAAGTCAGAGCAGCAAAAGCTCGACAAGTTAACGATTGAAGTAGCGACAGACGCAAGCTTTACTGAAAACCAGAAGCAGTTTCCTGCACTGGGTGACTTTTCCACCATATCGTTAACCGGGTTTTCAAATGGCAGTTATCACTTAAGAGCCAGAGCCGAAACAGAAAGCGGCGAGTCGCTGGTCAGTAATGTTATTCAGGTTACGGTTAAGCATTATCCTCTGTGGCAGGCACTGACACTGTTTTTTATCGGATTAATTATTTTTGTAGCAGTCGTAACCACGTTGCTTTTACTTCATCGTAAATGGACACATTCGCGACACCACTCCCATGACTGAATTTGCACTGGACACAAGTACCGGCATTCTCATCATTGTGCTTTTTGGCCTGTTTTGGATAGGTTTTGGGTATTGGCTGGGTCGCAAAAATAAAAGCCATGAAGACTTTGCGTTAGCCGGCCGAAACGTCGGTTTTGCTTTTGCGGCGGCGACGGCGATGGCAACCTGGGTGACCAGTAATACCACTTTGGTTGCGCCGCAGCTGACGTTCCAGTTTGGCGTGTGGGGCATGATAGGTTACTCATTTGCAGCGCTGGGGCTTATTTTGTTCGCCCCCATGGCGAAGCGTATTAAAGAGCTGCTGCCTAACGGTTATACCTCAGGTGACTTTATCCGGCTGCGCTATGGGCAGTTTGCCTGGGTTGTGTTCATGATTATTTCTGTGGTCTATGCATTCGGCTGGTTAATCAGTCTTGGCATGGCGGGCGGTATTCTTTTGGAGTCTTTAACCGGGCTCGATTACCACATCGGGATGACCACAATTTTAGTCATTTGCGTGGGCTACACCTTGTTTGGCGGTATGCGCGCCGTTATTGCAACCGACTTTATTCAGGCACTCATTATTATTGCCGGTGTCAGCTTTATTGCTTACTGGCTTATCGACAATATCGGTTTAAGCAGTATTCATGAGAATTTGACAGCGGAGCATCCAAAGTTGCTTGACGTCTTGTTCCCCGCTGCCGTTATGTTCCTGTTTAATAATATCTTTTTCGGTCTAGGCGAAATTTTTCATTCCAACGTGTGGTGGTCTCGGGCACTATCGTTTAAAAAGGGTGTTGCTTATAAAGCCTATTTAACCGGTGGGTTAATGTGGTTGCCTATTCCTATTGTTACCGGCTTTATTGCGTTAGCGGCGCCACAGTTAGGCATATTCCCGCCTAGTATGGATATGATAGGCCCAACCGTTGCCGCAGCTGTATTGGGTAAAGCAGGCGCTGTTATCGTTTTCATTGTGATATTTTCAGCCTTAGCCTCAAGCCTTGATTCGTTATTAGCTGCAACATCCGATCTCGTTACCCAGGATATTTACCACAAAAAACTAAAACCGAAGGCGTCCGATAAAAACCTGATGCGTTTTAACCGAAGCTGTATTTTTGCGTTGGGAGTCATTACCTGGCTTTTCTGTCTTCCTAAAATAGCCACGCTGGGCGCATTACTGAATTTTGCCGGAGCTTTTGTGGCAAGCACTATCTGGCCAATATTACTGGGGCTTTATCATAAGAAGCTGACCGGTACTTATGCAGCAATAGCTATGGCAGCGGGCACAGCGTGCGGAATGATAGGTTATTTCGCGATAGGTTTTTATGTGGCAGCGCTGGTGTCTTGCGCGGTATCCGGACTGATATGCGCGGTGGGTATCATGACCAGCCAGTACAACTTTGACTGGAAGCAGCTACAGGAGGAAGACGCACATGCTAATGAGTGAGTCGGTATTCGAGTGGATGATTATCACTGCGTTGATCCTCAGTTGCTTAGCGCCTGTAGTACTTCTGGTGCTCTGGGTAAAAGATTTAATTTCAAAAACAATATGGTAATTCTATGAACATAAAGGATGTATCCTTCGAACGTGAGCGCCCCGATGTCTGCGGCGATGCTCACCCGAAGGCGTTGTTAAAAGCTATTCAGGAGGACGGCGATTACCTACTGAAATTGGCGAATCAACATATTGTGTCGGCTGACCAGTTTTCTCAGCAAGGCATGTTGCAGTTGTTTCGTTTGGCTGCGAAGTATGAAGCGAATCCCCGCCGTTTTAGTACGTCGTTGCAGGGTAAGATATTAATCAGCGCATTTTATGAGCCAAGCACCCGCACGCGACTGTCGTTTGAAAGCGCCTGGCATCGGTTAGGGGGCGACATTATGTCGATAACTGACCGGTCAACCACAGGCATCGCAAAAGGCGAGTGTTTGTCGGATATAGCCGAGATGTTTAATAACTACGGCGATTGCGTGGTTCTTCGTGACAATAACGAAACCTCGCTTGAGGAAATGATAGATTCACTGCGTATTCCAATTATCAACGCCGGTAACGGCGCCGATGAGCATCCAACTCAGGCGCTGTCTGATATGTACGCTATATTTAAATGGCGTCCTGATTTAGTCACCGAAGAGGCGGAAAAAGCTCCGATAAAAGTCGGTATTATTGGCGTACCGAACAAAATGCGCACGGTCAGGAGTTTCATTAAGTGCTTAACTAAGTTTCCAAAAGCCATTGATGAGCTAGTCATCATTCATGACGAAGCGTCGACGGAGCAGCTGTTCGGCAGCGAACAAAAAGAGCAGGTCGAACAGGCCGGTATAAAGATTCGTAGCACCAGAGAGCTCGATGAGGTATTACCAGAGCTTGATGTGGTTTATATCAATGCTATTTCATGGGAAGGTAATTCAGTAAACACCTACGGCAGTGAGTTTCACTTGTCAGCGAAGTCGCCACTGAAAGAAAGCGCCATTATTTTACACCCATTGGCGCGTGGTGAGGAACTTTCAACGGACTTAGATCATACGCCTCATAATTGGTATTTCAGTCAGGCCAGAGGGGCAGTGTTTTTACGTATGGCGTTACTAACCTGTATGGTTCAGCGAGCTGAACGCGTCATTGATGTCGTTTAATACGAGGAAAAGCAAAGAATGTGCGGAATTGCTGGCGTTTTTCATCACCAAACGGATAGAGAAATTAATCCTCAAACTCTGGTTAACATGGCGGCGATTATGCATCATCGCGGGCCTGATGGGTTTGGTTACAAGATTCAACCGGAGCGCGGCGTAGGTTTTAGTCACGCTCGCTTGTCTATTATTGATCTCGATGAAAACCGGGGTCGTCAACCTTTTATGTCCGCAGACAAACGTTTGATGCTGACACACAACGGTGAGTTTTATGACTTTAAACGTATTCGAGCCGACTTAACGGCGCGTGGCGCACGTTTTAATAGTAAGAGTGACTCTGAAATTGTACTGCATTTATTCGAGCGTTACGGACTGGAGGACACCTTAAAGGAGTTGCGTGGCGAGTTTGCATTTGGCTTGTTTGATGCCAAAGACGACAGCCTGTATTTAGTGCGTGATCGCTTCGGTATTAAACCGCTGTACTGGACAGAAACGGAGCACGGTGTGGTGTTTGGTTCGGAGCTGAAAGTTTTATTTGCGCACCCGGATGTTAAGCGTCAATTCTCGGCGGAAGGTTTATATCACCAATTAATTCAGGTCATGGTGCCGGGCTCTACAGCGTTTGAGGGCATAAACCAGGTACAACCAGGCTATGTGGTTAAGTTACAACGCAAAAACGGCAAAGTGGTTGCGTCAGAGCATAAATACTGGGATGTCGATTTTCCTCCCGAGCACAGTTACCCGGGGGCTGACGTCGATGAAGAAGAGTACATTGAAGGTGTCCGTGCCAAGTTGTTAGAGGCGGTCCAGCATCGAATGACCGCCGATGTACCGGTCGGCTGTTATTTGTCAGGTGGTATCGATTCGTGTTCGATACTGGGGCTGGCTTCCGCGTCAACTCAAACTTCCGTAAAAGCCTTTACCATTGGTTTTGACTCGGACGACTACGACGAAACACCAATAGCGAAAGAGATGGCGGAAGCGACCAACGCTGACCATCATATTATGCGACTGAATGCGAACGATCTTTACGATCACTTCGTGAAAACCCTATGGCATACAGAGCGAACTATATACAACACGCTGGGTGTGGCGAAGTATTTAATGAGTCAGCAAGTGCATGAAGCCGGCTACAAGGTGGTTATGACAGGCGAGGGCTCGGACGAGCTCTTTGCGGGCTACCCGGCGTTCCGTAAAGATATGTTCCTGCATGGTCTTGATCATTTGCCGGAAGTTGAACGAGTTGAATGGCAGGAGTTACTGGAAAAGAACAATGCCTTATTCAAGGGCGCTATGCTGGCTCGCGAAGAGTTTGTCAGTGACGCGTTCAATAAGAAAATGGGCTTTACCCCAAGTTGCGTGCAGCCTTGGTTGTCCTGCTCGTCAGTCGCTTTACCCTTAATGTCGGCTGAGAAGCGTCAGCAGGTCGAGCATTATGACCCGAGCGAAGCTATTGCGGATACCTTGGATGAAACCATGCTGGAAGGCCGTCACCCGTTAGACAGAGCTCAATATGTATGGATAAAAACCATGCTGGAAGGGCAAATACTGACCTGGGGTGGTGACCGAGTCGATATGGCGAACTCAATGGAAGCGCGTCCCGCATTTCTTGACCATCATTTGGCGGAATATGCGTTTACTGTGCCGCCGCATTTACGTATTAAGGGCAACAAAGAAAAGTATGTACTGCGTGAAGCGATGAAAGGCCTATTGCCGGAAACTCTGTATAAGCGCGAAAAGTTTGCCTTTATGGCACCGCCCGCGCATACCGATCCGGAAAAGTGGAAAGCTGTAGAAAAGCTGGCTGAGCAGTTCTTAAGTAAAGACGCGGTGGAGTCTGCAGGGTTACTCGACTATGACGAAGTAGTTAGAACCTTTGAGCGTCATCAGGACGAAAACGTACCTAATGAAGAGCGCGTGCAGCTTGATGCGGTGATTAACCACATGCTGGGTGTTCAGGTATTGCACCATCACTTTGTAGCAACAGACGTGCCTGAGCAAGCAGCACAGCGAGCAAAAGAGCTAGGCTGGACTGCTTAGTTTTCTAACTTTTTAATCACCGGTGACTGCAGAAATGTAGTCACCGTATCCTCTCTCTTCCATGTCTTCCAGTGGAATAAACTCTAACGCTGCCGACGGTTGCTCACCACCAGGGTTTTCTTCGGTGCCACCGGCGTAACCGGATACCACCTCACGTACACCACTCAGTTGCTCAAAAGCTTCTTCCACACACCAAAAACAGCCACCCGCAAATGTGGCGACTTATTCATTATTTTGCTTTGTTGGCTCAGTATTTTGTGCCATGCTGAAACAAGAAAATAACAGTGTGGCACTAACAATAGTAATGAGCTTTTTCATAACAAACTCCAAACGCCAGGGTTAATACTTTATAGACCAACTTTTATGAAAAAGATTACTTACTCAATTATTCTCACCTTAAGTTGCTCTTTACCGAGCCTTGCTGCCGAGCAGGAACAAAAGGACGACGAGTTTTGGCTGGATGGATTCAGGGTAGGTTTAGGTGACACAGTCGATGCAACCGCACTGTGGTTTGACGGCCTTTTTGGTGATGGCGAATTTGAAGACGACTACCACCGCTCGTATGGGCGCCTTTCGGTAGCACCGCAGTGGGACGAATACGACGGTTTTGAGGTTAAGTCGCGGTTTCGTGCTCGTGTTGCATTGCCTAACCTCAAAGATAACGTGTCCGCGTTTATCGGGCGTGTTGATGACGACGAGTTTTTAGACGAAGAGTCAACGGGTAAACCGTCGGTGATACGCTCGCCTGAATCTGACCGAGAATGGTTGGTTGGATTGGGGTTTGACCCCGAGATACATGAGGGGCATCGAGTATCGTACAGTGTCGGTATCCGCGGTGGCTTGCGCTTTGATACTTACGTTAGAGCGCGCTATATGACGGGCTTTGTCATATCGGACAAACAGCAGCTTAAATTTCAGTCGGCAGCATTTTGGCGAGATAGCGATGGCTTTGGCGTCTCGCAGCGTTTCAATTATGAGTCGGCATTAGATGAACGTTGGCTGTTACAGTGGGGGGCATTAGGTACTTTTGCTGAGGAAACAGAAGGACTGCGCTGGAGCTCAACTGCACGCCTATATCACTTATATAACGAAGATAAGGCCTGGGCAACGGAGACTTGGATAGAGGGGCAAACTGACCACGAGGTGCCTATTAGTGACTATGGTTTACGGCTATTAAACCGACAGCGCTATTTAAGAGAATGGTTTTTTGTTGAAAGCTGGGTGGGCTATCACTGGCCTCGTAATCACTTACAAGAGCAACGGCAAGGCCAGTGGTTAGTGGGTATTGAGTTCGAAGTTCACTTTGGTACTACAAACGCCTACATGCCCGATGCCGAAAAGCGCAAATCCAATACTAATGGATCATGGTCTGATGAACGATAAGGCGTTGGTTCATAAAAGTCCGCATTACGGTAGTCATAAATCCACGGTTCGTCAGCGTTAAACGGTAAATGGTAAACGCCTGAAACATTGTCTTTTAGGGTATCGGCCACAAAGATATGGTCAAGCGCGCCAGCCTGGCTGTCATAAACGTAGGAATAGTCAGTTGCCTTTGATGGATTATGAAAGCCGTTTTCTGAAAAGTAACGAATAGGATCTTCTTTGTAATAGGCGTTAAAGTCACCCAGTAATACCGCATTCGGGAAGGCTTCTTCTGCAATCCATTCAGTCAGCTGCTCCGCAGATTTTACCCGCAAGTCGTTCCAGCACGCTTGTCCGTCATTTTGGTTGCTATTTGGACTTTCGTTGTCTTCCGGACAGCTTCCTTTGGACTTAAAGTGGTTAACAATAACAGTAAACTCTTCGCCAGTGTTTTTATCTTTCAGTGTTTGTGCCAACGGCGGGCGGCTCCCCCAGGCGAATGCACCAGCGGTGTTAACTAACGCATGAGAAGACGCAGAGATAGTGTCTTTGTTGTATATCAGGCCAACGGTTATCTGGTCACCGCCAATACGCTGAGCTTGCGGTTCAGAGATGTAATAGGTAGCTGAGCCGGAATCGTTTAACGCATCGACCAATTGACGAATGGCACTGTGCTCTCCAAAGCCGTCATTTTCAACTTCCATAATGCCGATAACATCGGCGTTTAATGCGTTTATTGCCGCTACAATTTTAGCTTGTTGCCGTTTCATTTCTTCCGGTGTATCGGCGCCGCGTGGCGTTGGAAAGCCTAGCCCCTGACCGTTACCATTAAAGAAGTTTAAAACATTAAAGCTGGCTATTCTTAGTGTGCCGCCAGCCTTTTCGGGAGTGTCAGAAACAACCGTTTTTCCGGGCTCTTTAAGCTGCGGCGTGTCTAATGGCTGAAACCGATAACGGTTATTAAACTGACTGACTACGCCAACTAACGGCTCTATTTCAGAGCCTGTACGTAAACTCTTCTGAGGACCTGAAAATAAACTGTCAAAAGGCAATGGGCGAGGATCTTTCTGGTTGCTGTTGTCGTCCATTTGAATGCGGTTAAGCTCGTTTTTTGCTGCCAGGTCACGGGCTTCGTCGCCTGGTTGAACAATCTGCGACGGTGTCCATAAACGACCCGCAGAAACATCCACAAAGCCGTAACGCGAGTAATTGTAATTGCCTGAAACGGTGAGAGGCTCATTATTCCTGCTGGAAAGTGTTACGCGCATGCCTTCGACACGCTCAAAGGCGCTTTTATCGGCTGCAGGCAGAGTAAACTGAGTGGCTGCCGGTAAAGCGTTAACAGACCCACAGGTAGTTAGCTCGTTAACCTCGGTTAAGGTAGTGACATCGTTGACTTCCTGAATTACTCCGGAAAGAACAATAGTGTCTTTGGGCGATACGTTACTAATGTGGCTATCTGTTCGCACGAATATACCTTCAGACGTCTTGTCATTGTCGTCAGCGTCATCTGGCGCACTTTCAATAAAGAAGCCGCCAAGCTCTTTTTCGGCTTGCCAGCTGGCCGTTACGATACCTCTCACCGTGACGCGAGTGTCGACCATCGGTGAGTTAAAGCTGCTGCCCTGAACGGCATTAATGGGTGTAATATTCGGGTTGTCGGTTTTACAGACATCAGCGACTGCGGCAAAAGGAGAGGCCGCAGCAATTAACGCTGTGATGAGCGAAGCTCGTGTGAACAGTGAAGCAGTCATAATTAATGATCCAGTTTGTGATAACTACCGACTTCTAACACCGGGGCAGCGTCGAGTCGTTCAGCATCCATCATATTGGCAATGCGCTGCATGGAAGACAGCAGTAAGGACTGCTCCCATTCTTCTAACGCCTGAAACTTTTCAATAAAGTCTTCCTGCAACGGCTGTGGTGCTTTATTTAATAACGCCATTCCGCTGTCGGTCAAATACAATGACACACGACGCTTGTCCTGTTCACTGCGATGCCGGTGAATAAGCTGGCGGTGTTCAAGGCGCTCGATAACATTCGATACCGTGGCCGGACTTAAATTAATATTCTGAGCCACTTTACTGGCAGTAATGCCATCTGCAGCTTTAATTTCCCGTAAAATGAGCAACTGAGGGGCGGTCAGCCCGGAATACTTGTTGAGTTGCTTGGAATAGAGGTCAATGGCTCTAATAACTTTTCTCAGCGCAAGCAGAAGCTCTTCATACTTTTCCATTATCGGTCTCCGTTTTAGTATCGTGGAGCTGACAAGTCAGTTCGACGAATTTGGACGACAACACCGAGTCTCGGATGGTCAAAATAATGTGTTTCATGGCTAATTACGCGGCGTAGTTGCGAGAAATAATAACTGCGTAAAAACTCTGTGTCGGTTTGCGCACCAGCTAACGCGAGTTGCGCTTGCTCTTCAATGCTATTACCAATGCGCTCCAGGCTGCTTTTTTCCCGTAAATTGAATTCGCCGTCAATATGCAGGTAGTTACCAATAAGGTATATGTCGATAAGACCGTCAAACTCCCAAACCAGCGGGTTCTTCTCATTTAACGACCGCATTTGCTCTGGCTGCGGTATTTTGCTTAAAGGTTTAAAGGGCTTGCGACCGCTTTCAATAAGTGCAAACAATTGCTCAATATCGGACTGAAGCGCATGACTACTTTGGTTTTCCAATGGCGCTATAAACTCATCGTCATTTTTAGGAAAGCCGTCATAAAAGAAGTCGTTTGAGTAATTTTTACCGGCAAATAAGCGGGACTTGGGACCAACACCTTTTTTGAAAACCGGTTGGCGCCAGGCTAAGTGTAATAACGGCTTAGCATGGCCTTTTTCTTCAAGCTCGGTACGAATTTCATTGAGCTCCAGCTTGTCAGCAGGCACTAAAAACGGGGCTGCTGCGGTATTAATGTCGCCACCTTTGCCGTCAATGACCACCGGGGTTTCAGGCAACGCCATAAGCGGCGCTGGCGGAGCTAAAGGGTTACCGGCAATCGGAATCCATTGCTCTTCGTTTTCATAGCGACAGGCTAAGTCAATTTGTTGAGTCTCGTCTAATGGCTCACAAACGGGTAATCCGCGGATTAATGCCCGTGGCCTATTGCTTAAGAACGAAGTCAGGAAGTCGCGTTTGTGGCGTGCATCGACGCGAGTCGGGGACAGCTGGAATTGTTCGCTGGAGGCATCAGCAATACGCTGTTTGAACACCAGAACTTCAACTTCAAACCAGCGCCAGTAGTCTTTATCCGGTAAGGCTTTTGCGCTAACCGGGTAAATTGCTGCAACGGCAATAGCAGCAACTAAACTGTGTTTAATCAGACTGGTGACTGACGCCATTAATTTGCTCTCCTTGTGCGCTAGGCTTCCGACTGTTCAGAAAACTCATCAAGTAATGACTCTATCAGTTTTAAGCGGCTTTGAGTATCTTCAAGCGGCTGACTGATGCGCAGGCGGTTTGGACCGTCCAGTTTGTAATGATTCGGTGCTTTTTGAATTAAGCCGATAATCACTTCCGGGTTTATCTTAGTGTTATCAGCAAACTCAATGACACCGCCCTGATTACCGACATCCACTTTGCGAATGCCCAATTGTTCGGCATGGTTCCTTAGACTGGTTTGACGCAACAAGTTCTTAGCCGCGTCAGGCAGCAGGCCAAAGCGGTCAATTAACTCCACCTGAATGTCATCAATTTCTTTATTGGTTTCGCAATTAGTAATGCGCTTATACAGGCTAAGGCGATTATTAATATCCGGAATATAGTCATCAGGCAGTAGCGCCGGTAACTTCAAGTCAATTTCTGAGCGCTCATGCAGAAGTTGAGACAGCGACGGCTCTTTGCCTGCTTTTAAGGCGTCTACGGCTTGCTCGAGCATGTCCATGTACAAGGTAAAGCCGATGCTCTCAATTTGACCGCTCTGGTCGTCGCCCAACAACTCTCCGGCACCACGAATCTCGAGATCATGGGTGGCCAACATGAAGCCAGCGCCCAAATCTTCCAATTGAGAAATAGCCTCCAGGCGCTTCGCTGCGTCTTTGGTCATCCGTTTGGGGTGAGGCGTTAGTAAATAAGCATACGCCTGATGGTGCGAACGTCCGACACGGCCACGAAGCTGGTGCATTTGCGCAAGGCCTAGATGATCAGCGCGATCCATAATAATGGTATTAGCGCTCGGTATATCTATGCCGGTCTCAATGATGGTTGTACACACCAATACGTTAAATCGCTGGTGGTAGAAGTCCGACATAATTTGCTCAAGCTCACGTTCACGCATTTGGCCGTGGGCAATAGTGACACGAGCCTCCGGTACCAGCTCTTCAATGTCGCGGGCGGTTTTCTCAATGGTTTCTACGTTGTTGTGCAGGAAGTACACCTGACCGCCACGCAATATTTCACGCAGAATGGCTTCTCGCACTGTTGGCGCATCGTATTCACGCACGAAGGTTTTAACCGCCAGGCGCTTCGCCGGTGGTGTCGCGATTATCGACAGGTCACGAATATTATTCATGGCCATGTTCAGTGTTCGAGGAATCGGGGTTGCGGTTAATGTCAGAATGTCGACATCAGCTCGCAGTCGTTTAATGGTTTCCTTCTGGCGCACCCCAAAGCGATGCTCCTCATCGACAATCAGTAAGCCAAGATCACGGCATTTTACCGTGTCCTGCAGCAGCTTGTGTGTGCCGATAATAATATCGACTTTACCGTCAGCCAGGTCGCTAAGAATGGCGTTGGACTGCTTGGCTGTTTTAAAGCGTGAAAGTACTTCCACACGCACTGGCATATCGGCGAAGCGGTCGCTGAAATTCTCGTAATGCTGCTGAGCCAACAAGGTGGTTGGTACCAGCACCATGACTTGTTTGCCTTCGTTTACCGCAATAAAGGCGCCGCGCATGGCCACTTCCGTTTTACCAAAGCCAACGTCACCACAAACCAGTCGGTCCATCGCTCTTGGTTGCTGCATATCATTTTTAACAGCTTCAATGGCGGCTTGCTGATCGATGGTTTCCTCAAACGGAAAGCCTGCTGCAAAGCGTTGGTAGTCTTCATCGTTAATTTTGAACGGGTAACCGGGCTTAGCCTCCCGGCGAGCGTAGATGTCGAGCAGTTCAGCAGCAACATCCCGCACTTTCTCTGCCGCACGTTTTTTAGCTTTTTCCCAAGTGTCGTTACCCAGCTTATGCAGTGGTGCATGACTTTCTTCGCCACCGCTGTATCGACTCAAAACATTAAGGTTAGCTACCGGCACATAAAGCTTCGATCCACCGGCGTATTCAATGGTGACAAACTCGGTAGTGACGTTACCGGCATCTAGCGTTGTAAGCCCTTGATAACGACCCACGCCATGGTCAAGGTGAACCACGGGTTGACCGGGTTGCAGTTCCGCCAGGTTGCGAATGAGGGTATCGGCACTGACGGTTGCCTTTTGTTCGCGTCGACGACTTTGTACTACGCGGCTGCCAAAAAGCTCCGTCTCTGTAATAAACCAGAGTTTGGCGTCGGGTAAGTAAAAGGAGTTGACGATGGGGCTGACAATTAATCCAACACCTTTTGCAGGTGCGTCTCCTAAATTCTGGCACAGCGTGATTTTATGGCCGAGTTTGGCAATGATTTCTCTCAGTGCTTCGCGTCGGCCCGCTGTTTCACCGGAAATAATAACCCGCTCTGACTTCTCGAGCGCATTATTGATAACTTTATTGAGCTTTTCAAAAGGCGCCTTTTGCTGGTGATCTGCGGCTATCTCAGTCACTGACTGAGACTCAAACTGCACAGGTCCCGGTTGCGCCATGTCGGCAGGAACGCTGGCACGTACTCGTCGATACTCTTTAAAGTTAGAGTGAATCGCATCGACAGGTAAAAACACCTCATTGGGGTGCAGTAGCGGACGCAATGGGTCGAACTGGCGTTGGTCGTAACGGTGATTAATGTCCTGCCAGAGTCGCTCAAGGCTTGCCTGAATGTTGCCAAAGGTCACCAGAACCGTGTCTTCTGGTAAGTAGTCAAATAATGAAGCCGTTTCCTCAAAAAACAGCGGCAAATAGTATTCAATGCCGCCGGGTAGCTGGCCTTTACTGACTTGCTGATAAACCGATTCGCGCTCGGTACTGGCTTCAAAACGCTCGCGATACTGGGTACGGAACCGCTCAATCGCGGTTTTAGTCATTGGGAATTCGTGCGCCGGCAGCAGATTAATATCTTCTATTGGGTCTTTTGACAGCTGTGTTTCCGGGTCAAATGGACGAATGGTGTCAACTTCGTCATCGAAAAAGTCCAGTCGATAAGGCGTTTCGCTACCCATTGGGAACAAATCTAAAATGGAGCCACGCGCACTGAATTCACCGTGCTCCATAACCTGATTAACATGCCGGTAGCCAGCTCGCTCCAGTTTTTCCCGCAACTTAATGGCATCCAGTTGCTGGCCTTTTTCTATTTGTAGAGCCTGTCCCGACACGTAAGAGGTTGGGGCAATGCGGTGCATCAAGGTATTGACGCTGACAATAAGCGCACCACGCTTGGCAGAGGGCAGACGTGCCAGCACTGACAGACGGTCAGAGATAATATCCTGATGCGGTGAGAAACTGTCGTAGGGCAGAGTTTCCCAGTCTGGAAAGAGTGTTATGTCGTCATGATACTCGGTGTGTTCGCCGGCAAAAAACTTAACTTCCTCCTCAAGGCGATAGGCCTGATTGGCATCGGCAGTAACCACCAATACCCGGCCCGGAGTCGAGTCAATCAGTTTGGCCAGAGCAAGTGCCGGAGAACTACCTTGGAGCTCCTGCCAGGTAATGTCTTTGTCTTTAGATGAAGGAAAGGGCGGTCGTAATACAGATGCCTTAGTCATGACTACTCAATAGTTACGTTAAAAAGGTTGCAGTAAAAGCTGCGCGAACGACGGTATTATACTGAAAATGACTAGGAATTGGATGAGTCGTCAGCTTTTTCCTCTGCATTATCTTTTTGTTCGCGGCGTTGTTTAGAGCGCTGCTTTAATTGGCGACTTTGCGCGTGCAGGCTGGCACGTATGAGGAGTTCCTGGTCTTCTTCGCGGATACGCTCGAAAGTTAGGGTGCATAAGTAGGTGTCGTTATCGTCGAGCGCTTCCGAGCTCTCAAGACGGACATAGCAGAATATAGCCAGTGCTTCTTCTTTAAAAAACAGCTTCGCCTGAAATAATTGGCCGCTTTCTGGCGGTGAGCCTGAAATCACCCGAATGCCGCCGCCGCCATATTCTTTTCCGGAAAAGCGGTGTGTCGCATCGTCTTCATTACGAAGCATGTAGCCCAGCAGAATATTCATGCGTTTGTGCTGCTGCTCAAGGAAGTCAACAAGAGCGCTGCCGGCAGGTTGCTCGACTTTAATGGCTTGTATTTTCTGGGTGTCGTTTTCAGCCATGCTAGAGGCAATTAAAAACAGTTCAGGAATTTGTGTTTCAAACTCCTCATCGGTTGGCAGCTGATCAGTATTCTCTAGCGGTACCAGGTTAACCGGGAAGTCTTCCTGCACGGTGAAGAAATCGCCTATTGGTGCTGTCATCGATGTCTGCGATTGCATCATTGCCTCTGCTTTTAGTTGTCAGGCTGTTAACAAGTCATTATCCTTGCTCGTAATGAATTAGCAACCACAAAAACATTGAGGGAACATGTTTCAGCCCGTCGAGCTGTTTATCGGACTGCGTTACAGTCGCTCGCGACAGGGATCACCCTTTACCGCCTTTATTAATCGCTTCGCTTTTATCGGCATTGCGCTGGGGGTTATGGCGTTGGTGGTGGTCATGTCTGTTATGAATGGCTTTGAAGGACAGCTGAAAGAACGCATTTTAGGTGCAGTACCTCAAGTGACGGTGCATGACGAAAACAACTCGCGCCAGTTATCGAATTGGCAAGACGCCCGCAAAGCGCTGCCGGACATTGACGCAGTGCAACAAACACTTCCTTATGTTCAAACTCAAGCCATCTTGCAATTAAATGAAAAGCTTTCTGTGGCTCAAGTGCAGGGCATTTACCCTAATAAAGCTGAACTGCCGGACTCGTTACGAAACAAATTGACACAGGGGCAGTGGACTTCACTAAACGCCGGCGACTACCACTTAATTATTGGGGAAAGGCTGGCGCAGAGACAAGGCTTAACGCCGGGCGATACTGTGCGTTTGGTGGCCGCAGAAGGTGGTGTTTATACGCCTTTTGGCTTGGTTCCCTCACAGCGACGTTTTGTTATCAGCGGGATATTCTCCATGGGCTCTGAAGTCGATGACTCGGTGGTTTTTGCACATGGCGATGACCTTGCCCGTTTAATTCGTTTGCCGCGAGACAATGTAACCGGCTTGCAACTGTATTTGGACGACGCGTTCAAAGCGCCCGCTGTGGCAGAGAACATTCGTAGCAAAACCGAGTTTACTGTGTCTGACTGGCGTTCAAGTTATGGCCAGTTGTTTGAAGCGGTGGGCATGGAGAAGCGCATGATGTGGCTGATGCTGGCGCTGATTATTGCAGTGGCCGCGTTTAATACGTTGTCGGCGCTTATTATGGTTATCAATGATAAGCGTCATGATATTGCTATTTTGCAGACTATAGGTCTTTCTCATAAAAGCATTCGGTCGGTATTTCTGATGCAAGGCTCTTACAACGGCGTGGTGGGCTCCATTATTGGCGTTATTCTCGGGCTGCTGGTCAGTCTGTTTTTGAATGACATTATGGCGTTAATGGGCGGAGGCCTGGCCGTGGGTAACGGCGGTTTACCCGTATCGATTCATGCAGGACAAATTTTCTTGATAGCAGTCGCCGCTATTGCACTAACCATTCTAGCGACGGTTTACCCAGCGTTACGGGCGGCTCACACGCAACCTTCGGAGGCGCTTCGATATGACTGATTTACTGCATTGTAGTGAGCTGAGTAAAACTTACCAGGACGGTGAAAGCCAGGTCGACGTATTAAAGTCGGTCGACTTTTCCATTTCTGCCGGAGAAATGGTCGCTATTGTGGGGGCTTCCGGTTCAGGGAAAAGTACTTTACTGCATATCCTCGGAGGTTTGGAAAAGCCGAGTAAAGGTAGTCTGTCGTTTAACGGTCAGGATATGACAACCTGGTCTTCAGACAAGCTTTCAAGCTGGCGCAACAGTAACCTCGGTTTTGTGTATCAGTTTCATCATTTACTGCCGGAGTTTTCAGCATTAGAAAATGTGGCTATGCCAAGACTGATAGCCGGCGAGAACCCCAAAGCGGCTAAGCAGGCGGCGGAAGCTTTATTGAAGCGAGTTGGCTTAGAGCATCGTTTATCTCATCGGCCGGCTCAGCTGTCCGGTGGTGAGAGGCAACGGGTGGCGATTGCCAGAGCCTTTGTGAACAACCCGGATATCGTATTAGCAGATGAACCAACAGGAAATCTTGATGGCGAAGCTGCTGCCAGTATTTACCAATTAATGCTCGAGCTTAATAAAGAAAAGGGCACGGCTTTTATCGTTGTGACTCACGACAACACGCTGGCTGAACAGCTGCACCGAGTGGAGCGATTGGTTGGTGGTACTTTGGATGGTAAGCAGTTGAGAGACGACGTACAGGTGAACCATCAATGAGTTTAGCTTGGTTATTGGCAAAACGGTTCCGTAGCCGCCGCGATAAAAAGGGGTTTTTATCCTTTATTTCGGCGTCTTCGACAACAGGTATTGCACTGGGATGTGCGGTGCTCATTGCCGCTTTATCAATGATGAATGGCTTTCAGAGCGTTCTTCAGAACAAGCTTTTGTCGGTTGTTCCGCATGTTGAATATAGCGCGGTAGAGGGAGAGCTCAAAAACTGGCAGCTCATCAGTAAGATTGCGAAGGAACATCCCGATGTTGTTGCGGCAGCTCCCGGTATTAACAGTACCGTTATGGTGCAAACTAATACTAGCTTTCACGGTATTCAGCTTAAAGGTATCGACCCCAGTCATGAAAACAGGGTATCTGACCTCAGTAGTTACGTTAGTGATGAAGACTGGCAACGCTGGACTTCCGAAGGTGGCATTTTGCTGGGAGCAGGAATTGCCGAAAAGCTTAATGTACAGATCGGTGATTCGTTATCCATTCTGTTTCCTGAAAAATCTGCCAGAGGGTTTCAGTCTCCAAAGCGCAAGCGTTTAGAAGTGACAGGGCTGTTTGAATTTGGTGGTGAAATTGATCACCTGAACGCCTACGTATCGCTTAGCACTGCGATGGATGAACTCAGTATTGCCGATGGTGTGACGTCGGTCCGACTGGCGCTAAATGATGTATTCAAAGCGCCGACAGTTGCACAAGAGGTCGGTAACCAACTGCCTGAATTGGTCTACTTGAATGACTGGACGCGTACCCATGGTCATTTGTACAGAGATATTGAGCTAGTTCGCTCAGTGGTTTATCTGGTGTTGGTACTGGTTATGGCGGTTGCGTGTTTTAACATTGTGTCGACACTGGTTATGACAGTGGCCAAAAAGCGTCGTCAAATTGCAATGCTGAAAACGCTGGGTATGAAAGACCGGACTCTGTTACTGACCTTTATGTTCCAGGGCATTATGAATGGGTTATACGGCGTGCTCTGGGGCGCCGTTATTGGTATTTTACTGGGACAATTTATGCCTGAGATTATGCGCTTTATTGAGTCTCTGTTTCATATCGACATTCTTGACGATGGTATTTATTTTGTGAGCGAAATACCCTCGCAGTGGCAATGGAGCGACGTTGTTCTGGTGAGCGCTGTTGCGCTGGTAATGAGTTGGTTGGCGACAATTTATCCGGCCTGGCGTGCTATGAAAGTGGAGCCCGCAAAAGCATTACACGAGAGAGGTTAGTCGCTTTGGCGATTGCGCCATGCTTTAACCACAGAGCGGCGCCATAGCAAGCGAATGGCAACGTAGCCAATTAAGCTCGACAGTGTTCCCAGAATTAAACAGCCAAGAATAAATGCGGGGCCAATAGTGGAAATACTGTGTCCCAGCCACTCCCAGCTTAACTCAAATGCAAAAGGCTGTGGAGGCTCGGCCAGAATGGCATTGCCTACCAGGTAACACAGATAAAACATGGGTGGCATGGTAATGGGGTTGGACACCCAAACCAGACCCACAGAAAGCGGCAGATTAACCCGGAAAGGAATGGCCGAGGCTGCGGCTAATAACATCTGAAACGGAACGGGAATAAACGCACAAAAAAGACCAACAGCGAACGCCCCAGAGGCTGAACGCCGGTTCAAATGCCATAAATTTGCATCATGCAAAAGGCTGCCAAATATTCTTATTGCCTTAGACTCACGCACTTTTTGGTGGTCAGGCATAAAGCGTTGAATAAAGCGTCTGGCCATAATGTGATGTTTAATACCTGTTTCGATTTGCTCCAGGGAGGGAGCAAGCGATGGACTCTAAAACCATCAGATTACTACTCATTGTTGTATTTTGCGGTATTTCGTGGGTGAATGCCAACCTTTATTGGCAACAGTTTCAGTCACTACCTAAGAGCTATCTGGGCGCAGAATACTCTATTGAAATAACACTCGACGAAATCCCTCAAGTCTATCAATACCATACGCGTGTTACGGGCAGGGTTTTGCGTGTGAATGAATTCGTTCCGTCTTGGTACCAAGGCATTCGGGTACAGTTAAACCTTTACACTTACGACGGTACTTACGACGAAAGTATAGCCTTGAAAGCGGGCGATACAGTACGCGGAACTGCGGTTTTTAAAGCCCCTAAAAGTTACCGTAACGATGGTAGCTTTAATTACAAAGCCTATTTAAAGCGACAAGGCATAAGTGCGGTTGGCTCGTTAAAAGACGTGACATTGCTTAATCGGAGCCCCAGCATTCGCCAGCAGACTTTCGATACTATCAAGAAGGCTGACCTAAGTTTCGCCGGTATTATTGCAGCTTTAACCATTGGCGACCGCAGTCTTCTGCCATACCAAGTCAAACAGGTTTGGCAAAAAACAGGGTTAGCGCACAGCCTTGCAATATCCGGCTTGCACATCGGTATGGTTATTGGCGCTGTGTTTCTTTTTGTGTCATTAGGTTTTCGTTATTTACCGTTAAGTCCTGCTTTTCGGGAACGCTATAATAAAAGAGTCGTGTGTGCTTGCGCAGGCATTACGGTTGCTGTTTTCTACGCATTTTTAGCAGACTTTGCGATATCGACGGTTCGTGCTCTTGTGCTCGCAGGTATTGTTCTGGCCCACAAGTTAGTTGCTGTTCGAGTAACGCCACTGCAGTTACTGCTTAGAACCTGTCTTGGCGTTTTTATTGTTGACCCTTTCGCCTGGCAGGATGCTGGCTTCTGGCTGTCGATTTGTGCCGTCACGGCATTGTTTTTCAGTTCCTGGCGCTGGCGCCCGAGAGAGGGGAGCTTTGCCAAACTCCGGCAACTTTGGTTCATTCAATGGGTGCTGTTAATTATTATGGCACCGTTGTCGGTGTATTTATTCGGTGGGTTTTCGCTGTTCGCACCCCTGGTCAATTTACTGATACTGCCAATTATTAGCTTTTGGATTTTACCGTTGTCTCTTATTGCAACGGTGTGCAGCCTATTCGACGGTGTCAGTTACGCGCAGTGGCTATGGCATATTGCGGAACAGCCGCTGGCTTATGTCATGCCGTATTTAGAGAAGCTGAGCGGGCACCCGTCGAACTGGCTGGCAATCGACGCTCTAGCGGTTACCAGAGAAGCGCGTTTCGGTGCTTTATGGGCGCTTATTATTGCCTTTATTGTTCCAGTAGTCCGCAATTGGCAGCGAGCATTGCTGATTCTGTGTCTGCCGCTTTCCGCCTTTGTATTGCTCAATAGTCGTGACGGCCAGCTGCGCGTTCACATGTTAGATGTTGGACAAAGTCAGGCGGTCGTTGTTGAAAGGAATGGCCGTGCGTTGCTTATGGATACAGGTGTTTCGTACCATAGCGGGTTTAGTGTGGCAGAGCAGGTTATTGAACCCTTTTTAAGGTACCACGGGCTCGTGCCAGAGCTTGCCGTTATTAGTCATAAAGACATTGATCACAGTGGTGGTAAAGCGTATTTAGCAAAACGCTACCCGAACATAAAATGGCAAGGCGCTAAAACGAATAATCCTTGTGAGTCTGGGCGGGTTATTCACTGGAACGGTATGTCTTTGCATACCTACTGGCCGACAGCGCCCTATGCAAAAGGTGGTCAATTAAGCCGCAATAATGAGTCTTGTGTTGTTCAGTTACGCTGGAATGACTTTCAAATGTTGTTTCCCGGTGATATTGAAATGGCGGCAGAGCAGTCGTTACTCGCTTCTCTTGAGTCGAAAGGCGTGCTTAACTCCACCATACTTGCTGTTCCTCACCATGGGAGCAAAACCTCGACAAGCTGGCCTTTGTTACAGGCGGTAAATGCCAAGGCTTACGTTATTAGTTATGGTAAACATCGTGGCTACAATTTTCCGCACCGTTATACTGTACAGCGGCTAGAGCGCACCGGGTCGCCGTGGTACGGCACGCAGGAAGTCGGGCAAATAACAATAATCAGCGACGGGGACTCATGGAGTTTGGAGTTACCACATGAAAACAGGTAGAATGCACAAAGTTTTAATGACTTATATGAGACTACATGGATTCTCAGCAAAAAAAACAGACGACCTTTAAGCGTTTAATTGGTTATATCAAACCTTATAAGCTCGCTTTTATCGCCGCAGTTATCGGCATGATTGGTTATGCAGGCGTCGATACTCTATTTTTCTCTCAAATTGAAACCCTTATCGATGACGGATTAACCGAGCAAAACTCGGATATTCTTCTCTATGGTGCTATTTTTGTTCCGTTTTTCTTTATTATCCGTGGCTTTTTTAACTTTGCCTCCAGCTATTTCTTAAATTGGGTTGGCTTTAAAGTTGTCACTAAAATGCGACAGCAGTTGTTCGACCATCTGATGAAGTTGCCTGTTGCCTTCCACGACCAGCATTCAACCGGCGATTTAATTTCAAAGATTACCTATGACACCCAGCAAGTCGCTGAAGCCAGTAGCCGGGCTTTATTGGTGTTAGTTCGCGAAGGCGCTTTTGTTATTGGCTTATTAGGGCTGATGTTTTATCAAAGCTGGCAGTTGTCGTTGGTGTTTCTCGTTGTCGGGCCGCTTATTGCTAAAGTTGTAGCGGTAGTGTCTAAACGCTTCCGTAAAGTCAGTAGCCGTATTCAAACGGCGATGGGCAATGTGACAACCACCGCAGAGCAAATGATCAACGGCCACAAAGTCGTCGTGATGCACGAAGGACAGAAGAAAGAGTCGACGCGCTTCGCAGAAATCAATAACACTACCCGTAACCAAAACATGAAATTGGTGAACACACGGGTTATTAGCACGTCGGTTATTCAATTTATTGCATCACTCAGTTTGTCCATGGTGCTGGTTATAGCAAGCTTTCCGGAAATGCTGGGTGAGTTATCGGCAGGGGCATTCACGACCTTGCTAACCTCTATGATCATGCTGCTACGTCCGCTGAAACAGCTAACTAACGTAAACAGCGACTTCCAGCGCGGTATTGCAGCGGCAACGAGCGTATTTACTATTCTCGACGAGCCTATCGAAATTGATAAAGGCTCAAAAGTGATTGACCGTGCGGCGGGCCATATTGAGTTTGACGATGTCAGCTTCGGTTATCAGCAGGGCGACGATTTAGCGTTACAGCATGTCAGTTTTAACGTAGAGCCGGGCAAAACCATTGCGTTAGTAGGACGTTCCGGCAGTGGTAAGTCAACAATTTCGAACTTGCTGACGCGTTTTTACGATGTCGAGCAGGGGCGCATTTTGCTTGATGGCCACAACATTAATGACTACAAACTGAAATGCCTGCGTCGACAATTCGCACTGGTGTCTCAGCATGTCACCTTATTTAATGACACTATCGCTAATAATATTGCTTATGGTGCGTCAAAAGAGGTGTCAAAAGACGACATAATAAGAGCTTCTGAGCAAGCTTATGTCACTGAATTTACCGACAACATGCCAAATGGTCTGGATACTATGGTGGGTGAAAACGGTGTTATGTTGTCTGGTGGTCAGCGTCAGCGTATTGCAATTGCACGGGCGCTTTTACAAGACGCACCAATACTTATTCTGGATGAAGCAACCTCGGCTCTTGATACCGAGTCTGAGCGCCATATTCAGCAAGCCTTAGGCGCATTGCGACAAAACCGTACAGCTATTGTTATTGCGCACAGGCTATCGACCATAGAAAACGCCGATGAAATTTTGGTCATGGACAGTGGTGAAATACTTGAACGTGGTACTCACCAACAACTTCTCGACCAGGAAGGCGCGTACTCTCAGCTGTATAACTTGCAGTTCCATGGAGGCGCTTAATGTGGCTACAGCAGCAGTGGTATAAAGGACGTTTACATCCGCTACTGTTACTGCTCACGCCTTTGTCATTGCTGTTCTGGTTATTGACCAATTTGCGCCGCAGTTTTTATTTTATTGGCCCTTTTAGGCGCTATAAAGCAGATGTGCCGGTTATTGTGGTGGGGAATATTAGTGTCGGTGGTACCGGTAAAACGCCGATGGTTATTGCGCTTTGTCAGTGGTTAAAAGAAGAAGGGTGGACACCCGGTATTGTTAGCCGGGGCTATGGCGCAAAAGGTCCATTCCCACACTCTATCAATGTCGGAGATGATGCAGAGAAGGTGGGTGACGAGCCTTTGGTTATCCGTAAACGAACCGACTGCCCTGTGATTATATCTCCGAAGCGCGTTGAAGCGGCTAAGTATATGGCCGAACAGCACCCTGATGTTGATATTATTATTTCTGACGATGGTCTCCAGCATTATGCACTGAAGCGTGATATTGAACTTATTATGTTGGATGCAGAGCGCGGCGTGGGGAACGGATGGCTGTTGCCGGCCGGCCCTCTTAGAGAAGGACCATGGCGACTTAAAGGCTCTCAGTGGGTGGTATCAAATTATGGTCGCCACCCGTTTGCCCGCTATGTAACGGAAGTTGAGAACGGTCAGTGGTATCGGGTTAACGACGATGAACAAACCAAACTGGATAAAGAGCAAGCCTATAACGCAGTTGCTGCTATAGGTTACCCTCAACGATTTTTTAACTCTCTGAGAGACCAGGGTTTTGAGGTAAAGCAGACCGTGCCTTTTAATGATCATCACGAGTTCGTTGAAAGCGACTTTGATAACCTGACAGATTTACCGATATTAATGACCGAGAAAGACGCTGGCAAATGTCAGTCATTTGCTCGGGGAAATTGGTATTATCAGCCAATAGCGACCAAACTGCCTGACTCTTTGAAAGAGCAGTTACTGAAAGAACTGGAAAGGAAACAAAATGCCCATTGAAGCTAAGACGTTAAACATTTTGGCGTGCCCTAAGTGTAAGGGAAAGCTGGTTCATTATGCAGAGAAAGACGAACTGGTTTGTCGTGGTGAACAACTTGCCTATCCTATCAGTGAAGGTATTCCTGTTCTGATTGCCGATAAAGCCCGGGAAATCAGCAGTGAAGAGTTAGAAAAGGTTCCTTCATGAGTTTTACCGTTGTCATTCCTGCTCGCTATGGTTCGAGTCGTTTACCCGGTAAACCTTTAGCTGACATTGGCGGCAAGCCCATGGTTCAGCATGTGTACGAACGTGCGCAGGAAAGTGGTGCAGGGCGGGTTATCGTTGCGACTGATGACAGCAAAATAGAAAGCGCGGTAAAAGCCTTTGGTGGTCAGGTATTAATGACCTCGCCGGATCACAACTCTGGTACTGAGCGCCTGGCGGAAGTAATAAGTAAGCTCAATATTGAAACGTCCGAAGTGGTCGTCAATGTGCAGGGCGACGAACCTTTTATTCCATCTGAAATTATCCGTCAGGTTGCGGATAACCTGTCTAATCAGACGGCAGCACCCATGGCGACTCTGTCTGTGCCCATTGAAGATGCAGAGGACGTATTTAACCCCAATGCAGTCAAAGTGGTTACTGACAGCAGAGGTTATGCATTGTATTTCAGCCGTGCAGCGATACCGTGGAACCGCGATGAATTTGCGAAAGAGCAGCCATTACAGCCGGCGGTTATTGAGAGTTATCAACGTCACATTGGTATTTATGCGTATCGTGCGGGTTTTGTATTGGACTACATTACCTGGGAAAACAGCCCACTTGAGCATATTGAGTCGTTAGAGCAGTTACGCGTACTTTGGCATGGCGAGCGTATTCATGTCGCTGAGGCAATAAAAACGCCCGCGGCAGGTATCGACACTGAAGCCGACTTGCAGCGGGCGCGAGCACTGGCCAGCAGCTAAGCTGGCCTTGCCGAATCTCTTAGTCCATCTTTGACATTTTCGCATACTCATCTTCGAAGAAGAACTTCTCTTCCCCAAACGCCGGCTTAAGATGATGCAGCCATGTTGCATCCGGGTCATATTTTGCGAAGAATGGGCGTTGTACCCAGTCAGGATTACGGCCCTGAATAAAGCGCAATGCAAACACTTTCTCACCGGCAATTTCCGTCACACCCTGAACTTCGACTTTTCCTGGCCCGGCACTCATTGATGGCCCACGAACAGTACGGGCAATACCCGAAACTTGCTGGTACGCCTTTTGGAAAATTTCCCAAGTACGCTCAAGTGGTACTTCAAAGTAGCGTTTCGCGCCGGTGTCACGTTCAACGAACATGTAGTATGGAATCATGCCCAGCTGCACTTGTTTCGTCCACATATTTGCCCAAGCGTCCGGATCATCATTAATGTGGCGCAGTAAAGGCGCCTGACAGCGAATTTGCACGCCAGTGCTGCGTAAACGACGAATGGCTTCCTGACACACCTCAGTGCGCAGTTCATTTGGATGGTTAAGGTGCGCCATAATGGACACGTGTTTACCACCATCAACCAGACGCTCAAGTAGGCGCAGCATTTCGTCTGCATCCGGGTCGGTAATAAAACGATACGGCCAGAAAGTCAGAGACTTAGTGCCAATACGAATGGTTTTAATGTGTTCAAACTCAGGCTTCAGCAGCCCTTCAAGGTACTCCGCTAGCTTACGGGTGCGCATAACCATTGGGTCGCCGCCCGTTACCAGTAAGTCTGTCACTTCTTTGTGCTGTGCCAAGTAGCGATGCAGCTGATCGGCGTCGTTAGAGTTAAACCGTGTTGCCTTGCCCACAAACTGTGCCCAACGGAAGCAGAAAGTACAGTAAGAATGACAGTATTGTCCCTGCGCAGGGAAAAACAGAACGGTCTCACGGTATTTGTGCTGCATACCCGGTAATGGCTCGCCATCCACGTGAGGTACGTTCATCTGCATTTGTCCGGCCGGGTGCGGGTTCATTTCCTCACGTAACTGTGTTGCCAGGTCAAACACTTCATTCGTTGTGTGTTTACCCGACATTAAGTCAGCCATGCGCTGAAACGCAGACGGCTCAAGCATGTCTTTTTGTGGGAAAGTTAGCTGAAACAGCGGATCGTTGGGTACATTCTCCCAATCAATAAGCTCGTTAAACACATATTCATTGACCCGAAATGGCAGTACGTTGGCAACGACTTTCATTTCAAAACGCATATCAGCAGGCACTTTGTTCAATGCTTCTATTTTATCAAGCTGTCGGTGCTGATAGACCTTGAATCGACGAGGTTTAATGATGGGTTGTTGTACGTTAACTACTTGCTGCATAAGCCTCTCTGTAATTATCTGCAGTAAGTGACAGACACTCACTGAAAATGAAATCGGCCTTGTCGCTATGGGTGGCCAGCGAAATGCGACGTAGTATAAATAAATTGAAGGGCAGTTGCACGTTTTCTAAGGAATAAAAAGCAACGTACACGAACTAATTGTCGGTATCTTCGGGAAAATTATTGAATTTCGAGCAATAAAAAAGGCGCTCATCGAGCGCCTTTGTAAGCAGTAGTTAGTCTTACTTTTTAATCGGGCTAAATTCACGCTGTGTGTAGCCAGTGTACAACTGACGAGGACGACCAATTTTCTGGTTTGCTTCGCCCATCATTTCGTGCCAGTGAGACACCCAGCCAACAGTACGTGACAGTGCAAAGATAACGGTAAACATATTCGTTGGAATACCGATAGCTTTCAGCACGATACCTGAGTAGAAGTCGACGTTCGGGAAGAGTTTCTTCTCGATGAAGTAGTCGTCTTCAAGCGCAATGCGCTCCAGCTCCATAGCAACGTCCAGTAATGGATCATCACGGTTAAGCTCTTTAAGTACTTCGTGGCATGACTCGCGCATAACTGTTGCACGTGGGTCAGTGTTTTTGTAAACACGGTGTCCAAAGCCCATCAGACGGAATGGGTCGTTCTTGTCTTTGGCTTTCTCAATGTACTTAGGAATGTTCTCAACAGAGCCAATTTCAGCCAGCATACGCAAGCACGCTTCGTTAGCACCACCGTGAGCCGGTCCCCATAATGACGCAACACCCGCTGCGATACACGCATATGGGTTTGCACCTGAAGAGCCTGCTAAACGCACAGTAGAGGTTGATGCGTTTTGTTCGTGGTCTGCGTGCAACGTGAAGATACGGTCCATAGCGCGAGCAACCGCCGGGCTAATTTCGTAGTCTTCAGCAGGTACAGAGAACATCATGTTTAAGAAGTTTTCTGCGTATCCTAAGTCGTTACGTGGGTAGACGAACGGTTGGCCGATGCTGAATTTGTAAGCCATTGCTGCAATCGTTGGAATTTTAGCAATTAAGCGATACGCACTGCGCAGACGCTGATTTTCATCATGAATGTCTAAGTCATCGTGGTAGAACGAAGACAAAGCACCCGTAACAGCGCATAGCATTGCCATTGGGTGCGCGTCGCGGCGGAATCCGTTAAAGAAGTTGTGGATTCCCTGATGCACCATGGTGTGCTTAGTGATAGTGCTCTTAAATTCTTGGTACTGTTTTTCAGTTGGCGCTTCGCCGTGCAACAACATGTAGCAAACTTCTAAATAATCTGCTTTTGTTGCAAGCTCACCGATAGGGTAACCGCGGTGTAATAGCACACCGTTTTCGCCATCGATGTAGGTGATAGCCGACTCGCAAGAGCCCGTAGCCAGGAACCCTGGGTCAAAAGTGAAGTAACCATGTTTTCCCAGTGTTCGGACGTCAACTACATCCTTACCTGCCGCCGGTGAAAGTACTGGCAGTTCAATGGATTGGCCGTCAATCTGTAAAGTGGCTTTACGATCAGCCATAAGGAAATCTCCTCACTGTTTACTTTGAAAAAGTGGGCTAATTTAACTCGATCATGCCCGTAAATGTCAATTTAATTCGCAGAACGTGAACTAATTCTAGCAAAGTATACGTAGTGAAGATGAAGAAAAGATTACTCATTTTTGAGTTAAGTTAGACTTTAGTCGCATGACTAAACAGTTCACTTATCGAATCGTTGTTTTGTCGTTGTAAAATGTGGCTTGGGTCGATATACTCTTTCACCGTATTTGTGACAAATATCTTGTTACACACACGTGAAAGACATTTCTTTTGTGCTTTATTAAAAGGCAATCTATCGTGAAAAAAGAAAGACCTGTTAATTTAGACTTATCAACTATTAAATTTCCTGCCGCTGCCAAAGCATCTATTTTGCACCGTATCTCAGGTGTCGTAATGCTGGTGTCTCTTGTCTTCCTTATTTGGGCTTTTGCTGTTTCCCTTAGTGGGCCAGAAGGCTTTGCTCAAATCGAAAACCTGATGACCAGCTTTATCGCTAAATTTATTGGCTGGGGTATTTTGACAGCGCTAGGATTTCACTTAATTATTGGCCTGCGTCACTTAGTCATGGACATGGGCTACTGGGAAGAGCTCGATTCGGGAAGAACCAGCGCGGTTATTTCAATTGTGCTTTCTATTCTTCTTTCCGTGCTAGTAGGAGTTTGGCTATGGTAACAGCAGCAGCTACTTTCGGACGCAGCGGTTCGCACGACTTTATCCTTCTTCGTGCCAGCGCTATCGTTATTTGTTTATACGCATTATTCATGGCGGGCTTTTTCATTTCTACGCCAGATGTCACCTATGAAGTTTGGAGTGGGTTATTTGCTAACATCTGGATGAAAGTAGCCACTATGCTGGTTCTGACAGCCGTTCTTATCCACGGTTGGATTGGCATTTGGCAGGTACTGACTGACTACGTAAAAGCCGCTGGCTTACGTGCTTTCATTCAGCTGGTTTTCAGCGTTGGTCTCATCGCTGTTTGGCTCACTGGCTTATTCGTACTGTGGGGTGTTTAAGTGAACGTTAAAACTTTAGAATTTGATGCAGTGGTGATTGGTGCTGGCGGTGCCGGCATGCGAGCAGCGCTGCAAATTTCCCAAGAGGGAATGAGCTGTGCGTTGATGTCGAAAGTGTTTCCAACGCGCTCTCACACGGTTTCTGCACAAGGTGGTATTACCGTTGCTTTAGGTAATGCACACGAAGATGACTGGCAATGGCACATGTTCGACACCGTAAAAGGGTCGGATTACATTGGTGACCAGGACGCTATCGAATACATGTGTAAAGCAGGTCCGGAAGCTATTCTGGAACTGGAAAACATGGGCTTGCCTTTCTCACGTTTTGAGAACGGTAAAGTTTACCAGCGTCCATTTGGTGGTCAGTCAAAAGAGTTCGGTGGCGAGCAAGCCGCTCGTACCGCAGCAGCTGCTGACCGTACTGGTCACGCGCTTCTGCATTTGCTGTATCAGCAAAACGTTAAGAACAAAACTACCGTGTTCTCTGAGTGGTATGCACTTGATCTCGTGAAGAACCAAGACGGTGCTATCACGGGTGTAACAACTCTGAACATGGAAACCGGCGAAGTTTATTACGTGAAAGCCAAAGCGGTTGTCTTAGCAACTGGTGGTGCTGGTCGTATCTACGCTTCAACCACGAACGCACACATCAATACCGGTGACGGTGTTGGCATGGCGTTACGTGCCGGTGTTCCTGTACAAGACATGGAAATGTGGCAGTTCCACCCAACCGGTATTGCCGGTTCAGGTTGCTTGGTAACTGAAGGTTGCCGTGGTGAAGGTGGTTACCTGTTAAACAAAGACGGCGAACGTTTCATGGAGCGTTATGCACCAAACGCAAAAGACTTAGCGTCGCGTGACGTTGTTGCCCGCTCAATGATGACCGAAATTCGTGAAGGTCGCGGTTGTGAAGGTCCTTGGGGCACACATCTTAAGTTGAAACTGGATCACTTAGGCAAAGAAACGCTGGAAAGCCGTTTGCCAGGTGTTTGTGACCTGTCTCGCACCTTTGCTCACGTTGACCCGGTTAAAGAACCTATTCCGGTTATTCCAACCTGTCACTACATGATGGGTGGTATCCCAACCGACGTTAATGGTCAGGCTCTGACTGTTGATGACAAAGGTGAAAGCAAACCAGTGCCAGGTCTATTCGCTTGTGGTGAAATTGCCTGTGTATCTGTTCACGGTGCTAATCGCTTGGGCGGTAACTCATTGCTGGATCTTGTCGTATTTGGTCGTGCGACCGGTATGCACTTAGGTGAAACCTTAGCGGCTAACAGTGAAGCGCGTGAATCTTCAGCATCTGATGTTGAAGCGGCAATGGCTCGCTACAACCGTTGGGAAAACACACAGAAAGGTGAAGATCCAGCGCAAATTAAGAAAGACCTGCAAAACTGCATGCAGATGAACTTCTCGGTATTCCGTGAAGGCGACGCAATGGCAGAAGGTCTGAAAGAATTGAAAGAAATTCGTGAGCGCTTGAAGCATGCACGTTTAGACGACACGTCGAAAGAGTTCAATACTCAGCGTGTTGAGTGTATGGAACTTGATAACTTAATGGAAACGGCATACTCAACTGCGGTTGCAGCAAACTTCCGTACTGAAAGCCGTGGCGCGCACAGCCGTGCTGACTATCCTGACCGTGACGACGAAAAATGGTTGGTTCACTCTGTTTACCGTCCAGAATCTGAAGACATGGTTACTCGTCAGGTTAATATGGCACCGAAACTGCGCGAAGCTTTCCCTCCGAAAGCTCGTACGTACTAATTAAGGGGTTACAGCGATGAAAACATTGAATATTTCGATTTATCGTTACAACCCGGATGTTGATGACGCACCTTACATGAAGGACTACACCCTAGAGGTGGAAGAAAACCAAGACATGATGGTGCTGGACTTGCTTATCAAATTGAAAGAGCAAGATCCGTCGTTGGCGTTCCGGCGTTCATGCCGTGAAGGCGTTTGTGGCTCTGACGGCCTTAATATCAATGGTAAAAATGGGTTGGCGTGCATTACGCCAACATCAGCATTGAAAGGCAGCAAAATTGTCATTCGTCCATTGCCAGGCTTACCGGTTATTCGTGACCTTATTGTTGATATGAGCCAGTTCTATCAGCAGTATGAGAAGATTAAGCCGTACCTGATTAACGACGAAAAAACGCCGCCGGCGCGTGAGCGTCTGCAGTCTCCTGAAGAGCGTGCTAAGCTTGATGGACTGTATGAATGTATTTTATGTGCATGTTGTTCAACATCATGCCCGTCGTTCTGGTGGAACCCTGACAAGTTCATTGGTCCTGCTGGCCTGTTGCACGCGTATCGTTTCTTAATCGATAGCCGTGACACAGCAACCGACGAGCGTTTGGATGATTTAGACGATGCATTCAGTGTGTTCCGTTGCCACGGCATTATGAACTGCGTCAATGTTTGTCCAAAAGGGTTGAACCCAACTAAGGCTATTGGCCACATTAAATCGATGCTGTTGAATCGCGCGGTTTAAAAACCAACGGCGCGTCAATTTGAACGGTTTATGTTGTGGATAGCCATCCCACAAAGGATGGCTATTTTTTTATAAAATCGGTTTACATATTTAGGTGAAGGAAACGCAATGCAAGACGGTGTAATGCGTGAATGGCTAGAAACTTCGCATCTAGCCGGTGGGAACGTTGCCTACATTGAGCAAATGTTTGAGGCGTATCTGGATGATCCGACCGCTGTCAGCGATGAATGGCGTAAGGTCTTCGATGCTCTGCCAAGCGATGGTCAGGTAGCAGATACCAAAATGAGCGATGTTCGCGAACAGTTTCGCGAAGCGGCGAAGAACAAACTCAAACAGTCTGGTGGCGGCAGTTCAGCCAGCGACCAAAAGCAGGTTAAAGTCTTACAGCTGATTAACGCCTACCGTTTCCGTGGCCACCAACACGCTAACTTAGATCCGCTTGGATTGTGGAAACAAGACACGGTTCCTGACCTTTCTCTCGACTTTCATGAGCTTTCCAAAGACGACTTAGATCGCGAGTTCAACGTGGGGTCGCTTGCCGTAGGCAGCGAAACCATGAAGTTAAAAGAGATTCACCAAGCGCTGGAAAACATTTACTGCGGTTCTATTGGTGCCGAGTACATGCACATCGTTTCTACTGAAGAGAAACGTTGGATTCAGCAGCGTTTAGAGGGCTCTTTAGGTAAAGCGAAGTTCGACAAAGAGCAACAAACCAAAATTCTGCGTGAGCTGATTTCTGCTGACGGTCTGGAAAAATACTTAGGCTCAAAATTCCCGGGCGCTAAGCGTTTTTCATTAGAAGGCGGCGACAGCCTGGTACCACTTCTTAAAGCGTTAATTTCTCGCTCTGGCGAGCAAGGCGCAAAAGAAGTGGTTATTGGTATGGCTCACCGCGGACGTTTGAACGTTTTAGTGAACGTCTTAGGTAAGAAACCACAAGACCTATTTGACGAGTTCGCAGGTAAGCACGGCGAAAGCAAAGGCTCTGGTGACGTTAAGTATCACATGGGCTTTTCTTCGGACTTCGCTACGCCGGGCGGCGATGTGCACTTGGCACTGGCCTTCAACCCGTCTCACTTAGAAATTGTAAACCCAGTTGTCATGGGGTCTGTACGTGCTCGTATGGATCGCTTAGAAGACAAGGTTGGCGAAAAAGTTCTGCCAATTACCATTCACGGTGATTCGGCTATTGCCGGTCAGGGTGTGGTACAAGAAACCTTTAACATGTCGCAGACCAGAGCGTATCAGGTTGGCGGCTCAGTACGTATTGTTGTGAACAACCAAGTGGGCTTCACCACGTCGAAGCAAGAAGATGCGCGTTCAACTCAGTACTGTACTGATATTGCGAAAATGGTGCAGGCGCCAATTTTCCACGTCAATGCAGACGACCCGGAAGCGGTTGTTTTCGTTACGCAATTAGCGCTTGATTACCGCAATACCTTTAAGCGTGACGTAGTTATCGACCTTGTTTGCTATCGCCGTCACGGCCATAACGAAGCGGACGAGCCAAGTGCAACGCAGCCGTTGATGTACGCAAAAGTTAAGAAGCATCCAGTGGCGCGAGAGTTGTATGCAAAACGCTTAAACGAATCAGGTGCCGTCAGCGAAGAAGACGCTAAGCAGTGGATACAAGATTACCGCGATGCATTGGATAAGGGTGAAGTCGTTGTCGAAGAACACCGCCCAATGCGTGCGCATTCAGTCGACTGGTCACCGTACATTGGTAATGACTGGGACGTTGAGTACGACTACAAAGTATCAGCGAAGAAGTTAAAAGAGCTGGCTGAGAAAATTTCTTCGTATCCGGAAGAGCATAAGCTGAACTCGCGTGTTGCCAAGGTCTATCAAGAGCGCCAGAAAATGGCGAAAGGTGACAAAGCGTTGGACTGGGGCTTTGCAGAAAGCCTGGCTTACGCCACTTTAGTCGATCAAGACGTCCATATTCGTTTAACAGGTCAGGATTCAGGCCGCGGTACGTTCTTCCACCGTCATGCGGTATTGCATAATCAGGATGACGCTAGCGTCTACATGCCTCTGAACAATATCAGAGACGATCAGGGCCAAATTGAAATTTATGACTCAGTGCTGTCAGAAGCAGCTGTACTTGCGTTTGAGTATGGTTACGCAACGGCAGAACCTAAATCACTGATTATGTGGGAAGCCCAGTTTGGTGACTTTGCTAACGGTGCTCAGGTGGTTATTGACCAGTTCCTCAGTTCTGGTGAACAGAAATGGGGCCGTTTATGCGGACTGACTCTGTTATTACCGCACGGTTATGAAGGGCAGGGGCCAGAGCATTCTTCAGCACGTCTGGAGCGCTTCTTACAGCTTTCTGCTGACCACAACTGGTCGGTGTGTGTGCCTACTACCCCAGCACAAGTATTCCACATGATTCGTCGTCAGCAATTGCGTCCGGTTCGCCGTCCGCTTGTGGTTATGACGCCGAAATCATTGTTGCGTCATCCTCTGGCAATTTCAGAGATGAGCGAGCTCGAAAATACCGGCTTCCAAAATGCGATTGGCGAAATCGACTCTTTGGATCCGAAAAAAGTGAAACGCGTGGTGCTATGTTCAGGTAAGGTTTACTACGACTTACTGAAAGAGCGCCGTGATCGTGAACAAGACGATGTGGCTATTATTCGTATCGAGCAGTTGTATCCGTTCCCTGCGGAAGAAGTAGCCGATATCATGAAAGATTATCAACACGTCAAGGACTTTGTCTGGTGTCAGGAAGAGCCGCAGAACCAAGGTGCCTGGTATAACAGCCAGCATCATTTCTGGGCTGCGATACCTTCCGGTGCTCAATTAACTTATCGTGGTCGGGACGCATCAGCGGCTCCTGCGGTCGGTTATTTATCAGAGCACAATAAACAGCAACAAAAACTCGTTGACGAAGCGCTAACCATTAAATAGGTGAAGATGAACCATGGCGATTGATATTAAAGTTCCTCAATTACCCGAATCTGTTGCAGATGCTACCATCGCAACATGGCACGTAAAACCTGGCGATAAAGTATCGCGCGACCAAAATTTGGTGGACATCGAAACCGATAAGGTAGTGCTTGAAGTTGTCGCAGAAGCTGACGGTGTTTTAGGCGAAATTACCGCTGAAGAAGGCACTACCGTTACTGCCGACGAAGTGATTGGTAAAATCGAAGAAGGCAGCGGCGCAGCAAGCTCTGACTCTAAGAAAGAAGAAAAGTCAGACGACAGCGACAAAAAAGCCGACAAGAAAGACGACAAAAAAGACTCTGGCTCTTCTGAGAAAAAAGGCTCAGGCGAAAAGATGAACGTTACCGTTCCTCAATTACCAGAGTCAGTGTCTGACGCAACCATTTCAGCCTGGCACGTTAAAGAAGGCGACGAAGTTAAGCGCGACCAGAACTTAGTCGACATTGAAACCGACAAAGTGGTTCTGGAAGTCGTTGCTCCTGCTGACGGTGTGTTGGTTAAAATTGAACACGACGAAGGTGCAACAGTTGGTGCCGACGACGTTATCGGTATTGTGGAAGCGGGTGCTTCTTCAGGCGGTAGCGCAAGCAAATCAGACGACAGCAAGTCAGAGTCTGCTGCTGAAAGCAAAGACGATGGCGGTGACAGCGAAGTGGCTGGTCCTGCGGTACGTCGTTTATTAGGTGAACACGGACTTAAGCCAAGTGATGTTAAAGGCACGGGCAAAGGCGGACGAGTCACCAAAGAAGACGTTGAAAAACACGTTAAAGCAGGCTCATCGTCTAAGTCTTCGGACAGCAGCAAGCAGCAATCTGCGCAGCCTGCAGTTTCAGGTGACCGCGACCAGAAACGTGTACCTATGACACGTTTGCGTAAACGTATCGCAGAGCGCTTGCTACAAGCGAAAAATGATACGGCTATGTTGACCACGTTCAACGAAATCAACATGAAGCCAATTATGGATCTTCGTAAGAAATATAAAGACGTCTTTGAAGAAACCCACGGCACGCGTTTAGGTTTCATGGGCTTTTATATTAAAGCAGTGACCGAAGCGCTGAAACGTTTCCCAGACGTGAATGCGTCTATCGACGGTGACGATATTGTTTACCATAACTACTTTGATGTGAGCATCGCGGTATCAACGCCACGTGGTTTGGTAACGCCTGTTCTGCGTGACACGGACAAAATGTCAATTGCAGACATGGAAAAAGGCATTCGCGAACTAGCAATCAAAGGCCGGGACGGCAAGTTAACCCTTGATGAAATGCAAGGCGGTAACTTTACTGTCACCAATGGTGGCGTGTTTGGTTCACTGTTATCTACACCAATTCTGAACCCACCTCAAAGCGCAATTCTGGGTATGCATAAAATCCAGGAGCGCCCAATGGTTGTCGACGGTAAGATTGAAATCTTGCCAATGATGTACTTAGCTCTTTCTTATGACCACCGTATTATCGATGGTAAAGAATCGGTTGGCTTCCTGGTCACCGTCAAAGAGCTGTTAGAAGATCCTCAACGTCTTATCCTGGATATCTAAAGACGCTGAGAACCAGCCGCAACGCTAATTTAGCTTGCGGCTGTTAATTATGCGCCGATCACGTTAAAATTCGGCGCGGTATTCGGGTAAGCAGCCTATCGCTGCTTTAGTTGTTTCAACGAATCGGAAGAGCATCATGAATTTGCATGAGTATCAGGGTAAGCAACTCTTTAAAGAGTTTGGTTTGCCAGTATCTGAAGGTTATGCCTGCGACACTGCTGATGAAGCGGTAGAAGCGGCAAAACGTATTGGTGGCGACATTTGGGTTGTCAAATGTCAGGTTCACGCTGGTGGCCGCGGTAAAGCGGGCGGTGTGAAATTAGTAAAAAGTTTAGACGACGTTCGTGCATTCGCAGAGCAGTGGTTAGGTAAAAACTTAGTTACTTTCCAAACCGACGAGAAAGGCCAGCCGGTTGCTAAGATTTTAGTTGAAAGCTGCACTGACATTGCCGACGAGCTTTATTTAGGTGCTGTTGTTGACCGTGCTTCACGCAAAATCGTGTTCATGGCGTCAACCGAAGGTGGCGTAGAGATTGAAACCGTCGCAGAAGAAACACCTGAAAAAATCTTGAAAGCTGAAATTGACCCAACAGTTGGCGCGCAGCCATATCAGGGTCGTGAATTAGGCTTTAAACTGGGTCTGACTCCAGATCAGGTTAAGCAATTCACTAAGGTTTTCTTAGGCTTGGCGAAAATGTTCGAACAGTACGACTTAGCACTGTTAGAAATTAACCCATTAGTTATCACTGACGAAGGCAACGTACACTGTCTGGATGCGAAAGTCGGCATCGACGGCAACGCACTGTATCGTCAGCCTAAAATTCAGGAAATGCACGATCCGTCACAAGACGACGCTCGTGAAGCTGAAGCAGCTAAGTGGGAACTGAACTACGTAGCGTTAGACGGCAACATCGGTTGTATGGTTAACGGCGCAGGCTTGGCGATGGGTACTATGGACATCGTTAAACTGAGCGGCGGCGAGCCAGCTAACTTCCTTGATGTTGGTGGCGGCGCGACAAAAGAGCGTGTTTCTGAAGCGTTCAAAATCATCTTGTCTGACAGCTCTGTTAAAGCCGTATTGGTTAACATCTTCGGTGGTATCGTTCGTTGCGACATGATCGCAGAAGGTATCATTGGCGCGGTTGAAGAAGTCGGCGTTAAAGTACCAGTGGTTGTTCGCCTTGAAGGTAACAACGCTGAACTGGGTACACAGAAATTGAACGAAAGTGGCCTGAACATTATCGCTGCAGAAAGCTTGTCTGATGCTGCCGATAAAGTGGTTGCTGCGGCAGGAGGTCAATAATGAGCATTTTGATCGATAAAAACACCAAAGTAATCTGTCAGGGTTTCACTGGCGGTCAGGGTACTTTCCACTCTGAGCAAGCAATTGCTTACGGTACGCAAATGGTTGGCGGTGTAACACCTGGTAAAGGTGGTCAAGAGCACTTAGGCCTGCCTGTATTCAACACCGTAAAAGAAGCGGTAGAAGCAACTGGCGCAACTGCATCAGTTATCTACGTACCGGCTCCTTTCTGTAAAGATTCAATCATCGAAGCAGCAGACGCTGGTATCGAACTGATTGTTTGTATTACTGAAGGTATCCCTACGCTGGATATGCTTTACGTTAAAGAATACCTGACGCACAAAGGCGTGCGCATGATCGGTCCAAACTGCCCGGGTGTTATCACTCCGGACGAGTGCAAAATCGGTATCATGCCTGGCCACATCCACAAGAAAGGTAAAGTGGGTATCGTGTCACGTTCAGGTACATTGACGTACGAAGCGGTTAAGCAGACTACTGACGCAGGTTTTGGTCAGTCTAGCTGTGTTGGTATCGGTGGTGACCCTATCCCGGGTTCTAACTTCATCGATATTCTGGAACTGTTCGAAAAAGATCCAGAAACCGAAGCTATCGTTATGATCGGTGAAATCGGCGGTACAGCAGAAGAAGAAGCGGCAGAGTACATTAAAAACAATGTCTCTAAGCCGGTTGTTTCTTACATTGCTGGTGTTACTGCTCCTCCGGGCAAACGTATGGGCCACGCTGGTGCCATCATTGCCGGCGGTAAAGGTACTGCTGACGAGAAATTCGCTGCACTTGAAGCAGCAGGCGTTAAAACTGTACGCAGCCTAGCCGACATCGGCAAAGCTGTTGCAGAGAAAACTGGCTGGTAATATCCCGCCAACGCTTAAACAAAACCCGGCCTTCGCGCCGGGTTTTTTGTGGCTGCTTAATACGTTGTTTGCGGTCTTTAAGTTCTTGCTTACTGAACACCTGTGGCAGTAGCTTGGCACTATTGCCTAATGCGACGGCAATAGCGATGCGAGGCTCAATATCTTCGCTATCACTGAGTACCGCATCACGCATGGCCTGACGCAATTCCTGTTCTGGTTGCGGGTTTACTTCGGGGTAAACCTGGCGCTCGAACAGCCACAACACTTTCTCTTTTTCATGAGACACAATGCCGTCATCAGCTAATGCTTGTGCAACTTTATGTTTCAGGTTCTTAATGCCGCCGAGTTTTTGCACCCAGTCCTTGAGTTTACGCGAACGCTTGGCTTCAGCGATCATCGTTAAAGCTTCATCTAACAACTCATCGCCAGTAGGGCTGTCATCGAGCACGGCGACTTTGTTTTTATTGTCTTCATCGGTCTTTATCCGGCCTAACATTAGCAACTCAGCGGCTATGGCTCCGGCGGTGGCATACTCCACGTACATGCCGTTCATGGTGCCCTTTTCCTCGCACAATGCGAGCAGCATAATGGCTTCGTAAAGTTTTAAATTTTCTGGCATGGCATACCCGTCTTTTTAGGTTTTTCGATCAATTAGTATTGATGATATCAGATACGCCCTCAACAACACTTTTTAGTTGTGATTCCAAAATTACTCTTTAGGGCAGTGGAATAAACTCCTCAGCATCTCCTGGCACGTCAGGAAACTCCTGCTGTTGCCAGCGCTGTTTGGCCGCATTTATCAATGCTTGATCGGTTGCCACAAAGTTCCACTCCATGAAGCGAGGACCAAGCGAAGCACCACCAACCAGAACAAACCGAGTGTCGGTCTGTGCGGTTACCTTTATGCCTTGCTCTTCATTGAATATCGCCATGTGGTGGTCTGCCAAAGTAAAGTTTTCTATTATCAGGCTGCCTGCAACGACATAAAGCGCAAGCTCTTCAACCTTGGGAAGCTCGAAACTTATGCCCTCGTTTAAATTCACTTCAACGTACAGGGTTTCAGAAAATGTTTTCACCGGAGAACGTTCACCAAACGCCTCGCCAATAAGTACTTTTGCGCGCGCACCATCAAACTTCACCGTAGGCAGGTTATCGCTATCGTAATGATGAAAACTGGGCTCACATTGTTCATGGGCTTGCGGCAGTGCTAACCATAATTGCAAACCATGAGCGCTGTGAGGGTGTTTTGTAATTTTCTCGAGTTGTCGCTCTGAGTGAACAATGCCATGACCAGCAACCATTAAGTTTATGTCACCCGGTTGCACCGCGACATCCGTGCCAAGCGAATCCTTATGCTGAATTTCGCCTTCAAACAAATAAGTAACCGTAGCCAGCCCGATGTGTGGGTGAGGGCGCACGTTAATACCGTCACCAGCGGCAAACTCAGCAGGACCCATATGATCAAAGAACACCCAGGGGCCGACCGATTTCATGCCTACCGAAGGTAATATGCGCTTTACCGTAAAACCGCCCAAGTCACGCGATTTAGGGCTAATGACGCGCTTAAGCGCATTGCACCCCGAGACAATTTGGCATTCACTTTCTAACGCTTTGGCTAAGTTACTCATTTTCGGGCTCTCCGTTTATGATTTAACTTTAGCAGAGTATTCCAAGGTGCGCTGTTCAATTGGCTGGCCAATGAGTTTTTCAATGGCCTGCAGAAAGGGCGCGTCCTCGTCTGTAACCAAAGAAATAGCATGGCCGGTTTGACCAGCACGACCGGTGCGACCAATACGGTGGACGTAGTCTTCCGCGACGTGGGGGAGGTCGTAGTTAATCACGTACGGCAGCTTTTCAATATCAATGCCGCGTGAGGCAATGTCAGTGGCGATAAGCACCTGCACTTTGCCAATTTTAAAGTCGGACAACGCTTTCGTGCGGGCCCCCTGACTTTTGGCGCTGTGAATAGCAGCCGCTGAGAAGCCAGCTTTATCCAACTGCTTAACTAACCGGTTAGCGCCTTGTTTGGTGCGTGAAAACACAAGTACTTGGGGTAGGTCGAGGCTTTTCAGTAGTTTTAATAACAGCCCCAGCTTTTGGCTTTTTTGTACTTCATACACTGTTTGCTCAATAGGTTCGGCAGTGGCGTTGGGTGGTGCCACCGAAATTTCGACCGGGTTTTTCAGTAAGCCTTTAGCCAGCGCACGAATGTCGTTAGAGAAGGTTGCCGAGAACAGAAGCGTTTGGCGCTTAGCCGGAAGTAACTTAATAATTTTCTTAATGTCGTGAATAAAGCCCATGTCGAGCATGCGGTCTGCTTCATCCAGCACCAGAACTTCTAACTTAGGAAAGCGAACCGCGTTTTGTTTGCATAAGTCCAGCAGGCGGCCAGGTGTGGCGACAAGAATATCCGCGCCTTTGCGAAGCTTCATCATTTGCGGATTAATTTTTACACCACCAAACGCCACCGCGTAATTCAATGGCAGACCCGCACTTAAGTTCGCAACGTTTTCACCGACCTGAGCCGCCAACTCACGGGTGGGCGTTAAAATAAGCGCACGCGCTGTGTTTGCCTTGGCGCGGTCGTTACCTTTCAGAAGCTCTAAAATAGGTGCCGTAAAGGCCGTTGTCTTTCCCGTACCCGTTTGCGCCGCCGCCATGACATCTTTCCCAGCGAGCACCAAGGGAATAGCCTGCGCCTGAATGGGCGTAGGTTCGCTATAACCCTGACGTGAGAGGGCAGTAAGGGTTTCCTGGGAAAGTTTGAGATCAGAAAAAGTCATGTGATCATGCGCAGTTTAATGGTGGTAAGGGCGGGTATTGTACGTTAGATGCGGGTTATTTGGTACGGCTCTGCCGATTATGACAGGTTGGTTTATTCAGTTGCCTGTGCGCGCACATTCTTCGGTGATGTTGCACAGTTGAGCATTGCTTTATGGAATTAACTCTTTTATCGTCAGCTATATAACAAAAAATTAAAGTATAATTTTGCGCATTAGGTTGAACGAAAGTGAGCATGCTCGAATTGTTTTTTCGGGTAAGTTTGACCTAAGAGTAAAAATAGTAATTATTATGAGTCCCTTAAGACCGTTTTGTGTGCTGTTTTCGGGCGCTACAAAATGCGTCTGCAACATATATAATTGTTATATTTCTTAAGGAGTTTGGATGAAGTACGGAATGTTATTCACAGCTGTGTTACTTACTGGTTGCTCTTCGGTTAACTCTGAGACCGATGCTGACAGTGTGGTTCATAGTAGCTCTGAAGCAATTGATTTTATCGTGGAGCATAAAGCATCTGAAGTTGCTTTAAAGTGTCGTCCGCGTTCGAAAGAAGTTGCCAGCAAAACAGATTGGGTAAAGGAGTGCAACCGAAGGGCGTTCGATTATTTGACCGAGCAAGAGAGTAATTCAGTGGAGTTTGTCAGAGAAGTAACTGAGAAACCTTTTGGTATGGCTGCTGATTTTGCTGCGCGCTTTCTGATGCCTAATCCCGAAAACTTTGAGGAAGTAATTATAGCTCAATCTTTCGAGTATCAGCTGAATGAAATATAACAAGACGCATCAGCACGCGCCTGCGGTGCTGTGCTCGGGCATTAAATGTCTATGATCGATCATGATAAATTTCGGGCTTTGGTCAAGCAGCTCTACGCCACGGTCAACGAATTGGAGGCCATGTTCCCCGGCAGGCACTTTACCCCGGATGGTCATATGGTTGGCAGTTTGGGTGAATGTCTCGTGGCCGATGCGTACGATCTTAAGCTGAAGGCAGCGTCCAATAAAGGCTATGACGCTCTTACTGAAACCGGCGTGGAGGTTGAAATCAAAGCTACGCAATCCAGCTCTGTTGCATTCCGCAGCCAGCCTCAGCACGCAATTATCATCAAAATTTTGCGTGACGGTACTTTTGAGGAAATTTATAACGGGCCTGGAATCCTTGTATGGGAGCAATTCAGAGGTAAACGGCTACCGAGTAATGGCCAGTTTCAAATCTCTCTCAACAAACTTCGGCAACTCAATCAAACTTTGGCTCCAGCAAGCCGTGTGCCTAGAGCCATGTAATAAAGGGAAAGGTCGTGCGAAAAGAAGACATTAATAACGAGTTGAAAGATATTGCATTTGATTTCTTCTACTGGTTTTCGCGGTTTGAGTTTGCCCTAAAAAGGAACAAATTCCTAAAACGGGATGGTGCAGGAGATATTGCTGAGCCAGGATGGGAGTAATTTATTGAACAGAACAAACGAACCTTTTAACACACGGATGAATCGAAAAAGCTGTTAGAGCTAACCCCCAAACTGCAGAAAATCGGGGTAAACTCAGACCTTGAATGGAGAAGTATGGGTTTAACTGCCAGGGGCGGTCAAAGTCTAAGCAACGCTTTTTAAAAGCTATTTGCTAGGGTGCTATAAGAATCGTGATGCAAACTTCAACAAATAGGTGATAAAAAATGCAATGGCTTGTTTTTACAGTTTTTTTAGTTTTGCTATTTTACCTTTCGTCTGGAGTTAGCGAAGCGGTTAATAGTGAATGGTTTCCTTTAGTTTGTTTAATTGGAGTAGCAGCGGCGATCCTTATAGCCTACGGTTCTATAAGGCAAAGGTTAATCAAGTTTTGGCCATTCTCAGTGGGGAATGAGTTTTCAGCTTTTTTGGGATTACTGCTTGCCGCTGGCCTAATTAGTGGAAACGCCAATTATAATACGTTGACTTCACTTGCTTCCTTAATGGTATCGAGCATGCTGATATCCACATTTTTAGCTTTGACTAAAGCAAATATATATCGCCGAAACCAGTTTTATATTTCCAAGTTAAATGACTGGAAAATAGTGTTCTGGTCTGATGATGAGAAAAGTGAGGACTCTACTCGAATACCGGAAAAAACGGGGCTTACATTCACTGAACTAAAACGTATTGCTGGTGAGGAGAGAAACTTCGTTGCATCTAGTATTATGAGGGGAGGGAAAAGTTGCAATATCACTATTATTGTTGATGAAAATTTAAACTTAATTCGTATTCTAAAAGGTGGGAAAGTTTCCGAATTCACTTCAATTGGAAAGCTTATGTAAGATAACTCTTAAGAATGAATGAGTTTATAGGTTGAGCTTTCTCTATTTAGTGTTGTAAAGCTTCGCCTTTTCGTCGCATATCTTGAGCTTACAGCGCCCTCCAAAAACACATTACGCGTTTTAGCCCCCTGATTATCCCACCAACACTTTCAAGTCTCCTGTGCTGTTAACTATTCGCTGGTAGCGGGCATTATGGACTTGTCCTACGGTAGCAGTTACCAAAAGAACAGGGGGCTTTGGAACCTGTTTTTAGCGGACGATGAAATGGGCACTAGCTTAACAACTTTGGAATACCCACCTACTTGTACCTAGACTGAAAGGCGGCTTCCAATGCACGGCTGACTTTTACTACTCCACATTGTGCCAGTTGCGATTATTTCCATTCTATTTGTTGTTGTAGGAGTATCGTTTCGCACGAAATCGCTGAAGGCCTTTTCTCTTTGGCTGTCGAAGTGAATTTTACGTGCGGCTGCATCGGCAAAGTTTGTAATGGTTTCTTATCAAAAAGTGAAAGGCTTATGTGGCGCGAGTTAGGGCTGCCTATAAAGGGGGAACCAAGTATCTAAATGCTAAATTATCCTTGCAATATCGGGCTGCTTTTTCTACAGTTTTTGCGCGGTTGGAAACAACTAAGATTGGCGGGCTGCCTTACTGCGGCGCGCTGAGCGTTAGCTCTTTCCCCGCCTCTTCCTTTTTATCCTCCTAAATTTAAATGTAATCCTTTAAGTCATCTATACTTTGAGATTATCCATACTTTTACTTTATGCAGATGAATCTAGAACCCCAGGCGGGGCTGATCAAGAGCACTTTATCCTGGCTGGCGTTACGGTGTTTGAACGAAAAGCGCATTCGCTCTCTCTAGCACCAGATAAAATTGCAGCTCAATTCAAGCGTTAGCTACTAAGTTTAAGATGGAGTAACCAACAGCCAAAACTGCCTCTCATTTTATCCCAACTCTGGTTGTACCACTAACACTTTCAAGTCTACAATGCTGTTAACTATTCGTTCGGAGCGGGCATTATGGACTTTTCCTACAGTGCGAAAACAAAGGACTATTTGGCGCGGCTTGACGCTTTTATGCGCGAGCATATAGAGCCGTATGAAGACCAGTATCAAAAAGAGAATTATCGGCTGAACAGCACGCCGCATTGGCGCGAGTGGCAGGTGCCGCCACGGGTGGCTGAGCTTAAGCAGTTAGCGAAAGAGCAGGGGCTTTGGAACTTGTTTTTGCCCGACGAGGAGCTGGGTGCTGGCTTAACGACGCTGGAATACGCGCCGCTAGCCGAGCGCATGGGGCGCAGTCTGCTAGCGCCCGAGGTGTTCAACTGTAACGCTCCCGACACTGGCAATATGGAAGTGCTGTATCACTTTGGCGATGACCTGCAGCAAGAGCAGTGGTTAACACCGCTTTTAAACGGCAACATTCGCTCGGTGTTTTGTATGACCGAACCCGATGTCGCGTCCTCTGACGCCACCAATATGCAAACCACCATTGTTGCCGACGGCTCAGACTGGGTTATTAACGGCCGCAAGTGGTGGAGTACCGGTTTAGGCCACCCTGACGCCGAAATTGCCATTGTTATGGGGCTTACTGATGAAGACGCTGAAAAGCATCATCGTCACTCTATGGTATTGGTGCCGCTAAACACTCCTGGCGTTAACATAGAGCGCATGCTGCCGGCGTTAGGCGAATACGACGCGCCTTATGGTCATGGTGAGGTGGTGTTCGACAACGTGCGCGTACCGAAAGAAAACATTATTGTCGGCCCTGGTGCGGGTTTTAAAATTGCGCAGGGGCGTTTGGGCCCGGGGCGTATTCACCATTGTATGCGCGCTATTGGCGCGGCAGAGCGGGCGCTGGAGCTGTTCATTGAGCGCGGTACGTCGCGCATTGCCTTTGGCGAACCGTTATTGAAGCTGGGCGGCAACAGCGAGCGTCTGGCAGACTTGCGTGTTGCGATTGATCAAGCGCGTTTACTGACCCTGCATGCCGCCTGGCAAATTGACAACATTGGTGCCATGAAGGCTATTAAAGAAATATCCGCTATTAAGCTGGTAGCACCGAGTGTGCTTCAAAAAGTGGTGGATGAAACCATGCAGCTGTTTGGGGGCGCTTCTATGTGTCACGACACACCATTACCGGGCTTACTGACGGTGGCCCGTTCATTACGTATTGCCGATGGACCCGATGCGGTGCACCGTGCGACCATTGCAAAAAACGAATTAAAACAGTGGAAAGGGCGTATTAATGACTGACGCGTCAACAATAACGGATCAAGCTAGCGAGGTTCGCGAAGAGGAAGCGTTGCCGGTTGAAGCACTGGACAACTGGCTGACTGAGAACATAGGAAGTGAGCTACCGGAAAACCGAGGTGAGCTCAGAATAACGCAGTACACCGGCGGTGTGTCGAACTGGACGTACCGCTTAGACTATGACGGTTTAGCGTTAGTGTTACGTCGCCCACCTGAGGGCACAAAAGCTAAGTCAGCCCACGACATGGGGCGTGAATACCGCTTACAAAAGCGTTTACGTCCGGCGTTTCCTCATGTGCCCCGGATGTTGGCACATTGTAAGGACGAGTCGGTTATTGGCGCTGAGTTTTACGTTATGGAGCACGTTACTGGCATTATTCCGCGTCGCCGTTTCCCTAAAGGTCTGGACTTAAGCTCTGAACAGGCGCGTCAGCTATGCACTAATGCGCTCGACAAGCTTATTGAATTGCACAATGTCGACTTAGACAGCACAAGGTTGCGTAAAATAGCCAAAGGCAAGGGGTATACCGAGCGTCAGGTGAACGGCTGGTGCAGTCGTTATGAAAAGGCGAAAACCTGGAATGTGTTTGGTGCTAAGTCGGTTATGCGCTGGCTTAAAGAGAACCAGCCGCAGGATGAAAGAATATGCCTGGTACACAACGACTTTCGGTTAGATAACCTGATTCTGAACCCGGAAGATCCAACTGACATTATCGGTATTCTGGACTGGGAGCTGGCAACCTTAGGCAATCCGTTAATGGACTTAGGTAATTCACTGGCGTACTGGATAGAAGCGGGCGATGACAAAGTGGCGCGCGCGACTAAACGCCAACCGAGTGACTATCCGGGCATGCTAACGCGCAAAGAAATTATCGATTACTACTGTGAGCGCACCGGCACTAAGGTAGAAGACTTTGCCTTTTATGAGGTGTTTGGCTTGTTTCGTTTAGCGGTTATAGCCCAGCAAATTTACTATCGATACCACCATAAGCAAACCAATAACAAAGCCTTTAAGAACTTCTGGTTCCTGGTGAATTATTTGCTGTGGCGCTGCCGTCGCCGTATCGCAAAAGCTTAACGAATTATAATAAAAAGAGAGCTCAACAATGCCGCAAGAACGGAAAACTATTTTAATTACCGGTGCCAGCTCTGGCTTAGGACAGGGCATGGCGCGTGAGTTCGCCGCAGAAGGTAAAAATTTATGTCTGTGCGCCCGCCGTTTAGATCGCTTAGAAGCGCTAAAAACCGAGCTGGAAGATAAGCATTCAGGTATAACCGTCAGCATTAAAACGCTGGATGTAAACACACACGAAGACGTATTCCGTGTGTTTCAGGCGTTTAAACAAGAGCAGGGGCACATTGACCGTTTCATTATTAACGCGGGCATGGGCAAAGGTGCGGCGTTAGGTACGGGCTACTTTGAGGCTAATAAAGCCACGGCAGAAACCAACTTTGTGGCGGCGCTGGCGCAATGCGAAGCGGCTATGGAAATTCTGCGCGAGCAAAAGCAGGGCCATCTGGTGACTATTTCGTCCATGAGTGCGTTCCGTGGTATGCCACGGGCGATGACGGTGTATGCGGCAACCAAGGCGGGGCTGGCGTCGTTAACCGAGGGCATTCGTGCAGACCTAATGAAAACCTACGGCAGCAACAGCCCAATTAAAGTGTCGACCATTTACCCGGGTTACATTCGCTCTGAAATTAATGAGAAAGTGAAAAATACGCCGTTTATGGTGGATACTGAAACGGGGTGCCGATTGCTGGCAAAGACCATTAATAAAGAGCCAGTAAAAGCCTATGTCCCTTACTGGCCCTGGGCGCTAATGGCGTTCCTAATGAAACGCCTGCCACTTAAGTGGGTGTTAAAGCTGGCTTAGCTTTTATTTGTCAGAACAAACGGCGTCGCCAGCGGTAGACACTTGCACCGACAGTGACTGACTCACTCCGTTGGCGTCGTTATATAAAAATACCGGTTCCACCAAGTTCATATTGCCGCGGTCGCCGTCGTGGTTAATGTCTAATTGCTGTTCGCTCAGCGTTAGTTTCATGCAGCCGTTGTGCTCGGTTGTCAGTATACGCTGCCACTTTTCGACACGCGGCTCATAAAGCCACACTTCATGTCCTTGCCACTGCTTGTCGCTACCGCGCTCACACCAATAAGTATGCGCTTCTAACGAGCCGTCGCCATTATTCACCAGTTGCTGAATATTGCAGTCTTCGTCGGTGGGTAAGTCGGGCTGCATGGTCGTTTTTTGATAAATAACCGCGCTGCCGAGAATAACGCCGACAGTAATAATAATGGCGGCAATTGGTAGCAGAATTCGTTTTAACATATGGCCTCAGAAGCTGATACAGTATAGAGTCATTACAGTAAAACGATTAGTATAAAGCGATTAACAACAAGAACAACTATAAGAACAAACGCGGGGGGATATATGTGGCAAAGGGTACTGGCTCTTCTAATACTAATAGCCGGGCTGCTAATGGCGGTGCTGGGAGTTGTCAGCGACAATGACACCAATGTCCGACTGGCCGGTGCGGCATTGATGTTGGTAGGTATTATTTGGCTGTACCGCCAGCCAACGCTGAGCTCGCTCGACTCAAAAGGGCAAACAGCACCGTTAAAATGGTATCAGTCGCCTATTTTGTGGGTGCCAATTATCGCTATTATTATTTTTATTATCAGCCTCTTCGTTTAAGAGCCTAATTAGGACATCGGGAATTATTCATGGATTTAAAAAAGCGGATTGTCATTTTAGCCGGTGCAGTGGGGCTATTTTTCTACTCAGCCACTCAGGAGCAGCTGATTAGCGTTATAGCGGACTACAACCTGGGCTGGTATCAGCTGGGTATGCCAATTGCCTGGGGCGTTGTACTCGGCGGTGTGTGCGCGTTGCTGAAGTTTCGTTGGTTGCTGTCGTGGTTACCGCCGGTGGTGCTCATTGCCAGTGCTATAACGACCATGGGCATTATTGGTGGTGTGGCGGTTTATGTGAAGCATCAGCTGTTTGTACTGGCGTTACCGCCGCTTCAGCTGGGCGCTATAGGTATTGGCTTGTATTTGTTTGCAGTCAGTTTGACGCGTCTGTTAGGTGACATTGAAGCACGAAGCTCAGAGTCAGAGAAGAAGTCGTAAATGAAGAAGGTAAGTCTTAACGCAGATATTGGTGAGAGCTTTGGTGCCTGGAAAATGGGCGCCGATGAGCTCATTATGCCGCATATAGACTGTGCGAATATTGCTTGTGGTTTTCATGCGTCTGACCCGCTCACTATGATGGATACCGTACGTCTGGCGAAAGAATATGGGGTTACTATTGGTGCGCACCCTGCGTATCCCGATTTGGTCGGTTTTGGGCGTCGGCACATGGTTTGTAAGCCGGAAGAAGTGACGGCGATGGTGCAGTATCAGGTGGGGGCGTTACAGGGTGTTTGTGCCGGCGAGCGCGCTAAAGTGGAATACGTAAAGCCACACGGCGCGCTGTATAATGACATGCTGAATGACGGACCACTGTTCGACGCTGTATGTCAGGCCATTGCGGCTTTGCAGGGTAACGACGAGTTGCCGCTTATGATTATGGCAACACCGGAGAACCACGCATGGACAGAACGTGCCGCACAATTTGGTGTGACTTTGTGGTTTGAGGGCTTTGCTGACCGCGCCTATGACGACAACGGTAAGCTTCGCTCGCGCAAGCACGACGATGCGGTACACAGCGAAACTGAAGCTATGCTGGAGCAGGCACAGGCCTTTACCGAAGGAAAACCTATTACCAGCGTTAACGGTACACCACTGAGTATTCAAATTGACTCGTTATGTGTGCATGGCGACAACCCCCGGGCCATAGACACCGTGAAGCAGTTGAGAGAGATAGTAAAAGGAAGTGATGAGTAACGCAGAGAGTGCTTTTCCTAAAATAGTCACCGCCGGTGCTGACGCCATTTTGGTGTATCTGGGCGAAGGTATTGACCCTGATGTGAACGGCCGGGTTATGGCACTAACGAACCGCGTTGGCAACGCATTAGGTGGCAAGCTCTATGACTTGGTGCCTTCTTACAATTCTCTGATGATTTACTACAACGTGCTGGCGGTTTCTGAGGACGAGCTGCGTGAACAGGTTCGTGATCTTATTGATGAATTGCAGCAAGAAGATTATGCAAGCGGTGCTTCCAAGCAGAGCACCTTGCATACCATTGAGGTTTATTACGACCCCAGCGTCGGGCCAGATTTAGAGCGCGCGGCAGAGCAAACCTCCTTGTCGATTGATGACATTATTAACATGCACACCGAGCAAGAGTATCGAGTGTACGCTATGGGCTTTGCGCCGGGGTTCGTATATTTAGGTGAGTTGCCCGAGAAGCTGCGCTTGCCGCGTTTAGATAACCCAAGAACTAAAATACCAGCGGGCAGTGTGGCCATAGCAGAGGCACAAACGGCGGTGTATCCGTCGGCCTCGCCAGGGGGGTGGAACATTATTGGCCGCACGGCAGAAACTCTCTATGACCCGCAGGCAGACAGCATTAGCCCAATGAAAGTAGGCGATCGAGTGCAGTTTAAAGCGGTCTCGAAAGATGAATTTGAGCAAGCCGGTGGCTCGCTGGAGTCGTTGTCATGATAAAAATTCTTGATGCAGGCATGAGAACGACGGTTCAGGATTTTGGCCGTTTCGGTTATTTGTCCAAAGGTTTAACTCGCGGCGGTCCGGTGGACGAACACGCATTTTTATGGGCAAATCGGTTGCTTGGCAACAACTTTAACGCAGCCCAGCTCGAAATTACTCTGGGCGGTTTGGAAGTTGAGTTTCAGCAAGGTGGCTGTTTTGCACTGACTGGTGCTGACGCAGAGGCGCATCTGGACGATGAGCCGTTAACTTTGTGGCAAAACTTTGAAGTGAAAGCTGGGCAACGCTTGAAAGTTGGCTATGCTAGAGCAGGCTTACGCTTATATTTGGCGGTGCAGGGTGGTTTTCAGGTAGAGCCAAAATGGCACAGTTGCGCCACGGTTGAACGCGATAGTGTCGGTGGCTTGTCGGGTGACGGCTCTCCGTTGCAAAGCGGTGATACTCTGCATTTTCACTGTGACACACCGCAACCGTCCAGGCGCGTGAGTTGGGCGTATCGCAGCGACTACACGAAGGCCCCCGTGCTGGGGCTTATCCCGGGGTATCAGTATGACGACTTCCCAATGTCGGCGCGTGAAGCCTTTTGCTACGAAGATTTTGAAGTCAGTAAAGACAGTAACCGCATGGGTATTCGTCTAGCCGGCAAAGCCCTGGAAACGCCGGAAAAGGGCTTGGTCTCAGAGGGAATTAACATTGGCTCGGTGCAGGTGCCTTCAGACGGACAGCCTATTATTATGATGCACGACCGACAAACGCTGGGCGGGTACCCGAAACTGGGGGTTATTAACCCGGTCGACCTGGGCAAGCTGGCGCAATTACAGCCGGGCCAAAAAGTGCGTTTCAGCCGCGTTGAAGCGTCGGTTGCACAACAGCAGCTGCGCCGCTTTTATCAGTTTTTTAATGTGCGTCTACCTTGTCAGGGCGGCGATAACCTGCGATCATAGCGCCTTTCTAATTTCCCGTGTTCATTCTGTAGCGGAGACAAAAACTTAATGGCTGATACCGATTCTCGTCCCAGTAACTTTATTCGCCAAATCATCGATAAAGATTTGGCCAGTGGTAAACACTCAACGGTGCATACCCGTTTTCCGCCGGAGCCGAATGGCTTTCTGCATATTGGTCATGCCAAGTCGATAGTTCTGAACTTTGGTATTGCGGAAGACTACAAAGGTACCTGTAACTTACGTTTTGACGACACCAACCCTTTGAAAGAAAAGGTCGACTACGTTAATTCGATTAAGCAGGACGTTGAGTGGCTGGGGTATCAATGGGAAGGCGAGCCACGTTATTCGTCAAATTACTTTGATCAGCTACACGCCTATGCGGTAGAGCTTATCGAGAAAGGCTTGGCCTATGTCGACTTTTCGTCGCAGGAAGAAATGCGTGAAATGCGCGGCACTTTAAAAGAGCCGGGTAAAAACAGTCCTTATCGTGACACCTCGGTCGAAGAGAACCTGAAGCACTTTGCTGACATGACAGCCGGTAAGTACGAAGAAGGCAAAGCAGCGTTGCGTGCCAAAATCGATATGAGCTCGCCGTTTATGTGTATGCGTGACCCGGTTATTTACCGTGTGCGTTTTGCGCATCATCACCAAACGGGAGACAAGTGGTGTGTTTACCCAATGTATGACTTTACCCACTGCATTTCTGATGCGTTGGAAGGTATTACGCACTCTTTATGTACGTTGGAGTTCCAGGACAACCGCCGCTTGTACGACTGGGTGCTGGACAACATCAGCATTGACTGCCACCCGCAGCAAATTGAGTTTTCGCGCTTAAATCTGCAATACACGGTCATGAGTAAGCGCATTATTAATACGCTGGTAGAAGAAGGCAAAGTCACCGGATGGGATGACCCCCGTGTTGCCAGTATTGCCGGTTTGCGCCGCCGCGGTTATACACCGGAGTCTATTCGTGAATTCTGCCGTCGTATTGGCGTGACGAAAATGGATAACCAGGTTGAAATGAGCATGCTCGAAGCCTGTATCCGTGACGACTTAAATGAAAATGCGCCGCGTGCAATGGCTGTGATGGATCCGGTTAAAGTGGTTATTGAAAACTATCCGGAAGGCCAAACTGAGTCGTTAAATGCGCCGAATCATCCGAATAAGCCGGAAATGGGCGAACGTGATGTTACCTTCAGTCGCGAACTGTGGATAGAGCGTGAAGACTTCCGCGAGTCAGCGAATAAGAAGTTTAAACGCCTGGTGTTAGATAAAGAAGTGCGCTTAAGAAATGCGTACGTTATACGTGCCGACAGAGTCGAGAAGGACGCTGAGGGCAATATCACGACTATTTACTGTCACTATGACGCAGACACTTTGGGCAAAGACCCGGCGGATGGTCGTAAAGTAAAAGGTGTTATTCACTGGGTATCGGCAGAAACGGCGAAAGACGCGGAGTTCCGTGTGTACGATCGCTTATTCCAGGTGCCAAACCCGGCCGCCGAGGAAGACTTATTCTCAACGCTAAACCCAGAGTCTTTGGTCATTAAGAAGGGCTTTGTGGAAGCGAACCTGGCGAATGCGAAGCTAGGTGAAAACTTCCAGTTTGAACGCCTGGGTTACTACTGCTTAGATACAGATGCCGAAAAAGAAGGGCGTCTTATTTTCAACCAAACGGTCGGCTTACGCGACAGCTGGGCGAAAATAGAGCAGCAACAGGCTACTGAATCGTAAATTGGTCCAGTAGCTTCGCGCCGTATAAACGAGAGGGGGTGTAAAAGCCCCCTGTGTGTTTCTGGCTTAAGGTATGTACGGCCAACTCAACAGCACCTTCGGCTGTTAACGAGTAACCGTTTTTCACTTTTACGCGCAGCTCTTTCTTGTTGCCGCGGTCATCCGAAATTTCGCCCCAAACATAGGTCGGGTTGTCTTTGCGTTCATTTTCTTCCGGACCGGCGGGCTGAGACTTGAGCTTTTGCTTCAGTTTGCGCTGCACCCACTTCCAGTTAAAGACAAAGCGGAACCAGTTCATGCGGCGCATTTTCTTAACCAAACGCGGGCTGGCCGGAATGTACACCTCAATGTTGGCAATGTCGGTAGTGTAATAAGCGGTTGAAACATCGCCCCACGGAATGGTCATGGCGCATTTTTTACCATTACCAAAGTCTATCCATTGCGAATGCCAGGCGTGCGGTACATCGACAATTTGTCCATTTACACGTGCAGCGCCACCACGACCTAAGCGTTCAATACTGGTTTTAGCGGTGCCGCGACTCATGCGTGAGCCTGAATCAAAGCCGAGTTTTAAGCGCGTTGCTTCGGGCATTTGTGCGTTTAAACGCGCCGCCACACAGTCGGTTGGAATAACGTCAAAGCCAACACCAGGGCATAGTACAATACCGGCGTCTTTGGCTGCCTGATGTTTGGAGTGGGCGTATTCGAACACATCAATTTCCCCGGTAATATCCAGGTAATGTGTTTTGGTATCGATACAGGCTTGAATAAGAGGGGCGGCTGTTTTGCTAAACGGCCCGGCGCAATTCAGAACTAAATCGACATCGTTCAGTTGGCTTTTAAGAGTGTCGATATTGTCTAGTGAAAAGCTGCGGTATTCGAATTCGAGGTGGCGCGCCACTGGCTCCAGTGACGCTTCATTACGACCGGCGAGAATAGGGTGGTAACCCCGACGTTTGGCTTGATGTGCGATGAGCTTCCCTGAATACCCGTAGGCACCATAAATGAGCCATCGCAATGCCATACTATTCTGCCTCTATTGCCAGTTTGTACTCACAGTTTTCACCGCGCTGGCATTCACCGTACAAATACAAGCTGTGGTTGGTCAACGTCAGTCTATTCGCCTTTGCCACTTTTTCCTGGCGATCTTCGATGACATCGTCTTCAAATTCAAAAACGTGACCGCAGGTCAGGCATACTAAATGGTCATGGTGCTCTTTAGCGCTCAGTTCGAATACCGAGCGACCACCTTCAAAGTGGTGACGAGTAATAATGCCTGCATCGTCAAACTGGTTCAGAACACGATAAACCGTGGCTAAGCCGATTTCGTCTTTTTGCTCAAGCAGTATCTTGTACACGTCCTCAGCGCTAATGTGCTGGTTCTCTGGCTTTTTCAGAATCTCCAGAATTTTCATGCGTGGAGACGTGACTTTTAAGCCTGCTTTTTTTAACTGTTCGTCGTTACTCGCCATAAATTATTCTTAATCTCAGTCAAACTTACTAAACAGCATACCCTGTATTAACTGTCATTTGCCAGTTCTGCCAGGCACATTTCTTCGTAGACTTGTTCGCACCACTTTTTGACGCGCTCTTTGGTCAGTTCAGGCTGACGGTCTTCGTCAATACCCAGACCGACAAAGTGGTCGTCGTCGACTAAGCCTCTAGAGTCTTCAAAGTTGTAGCCTTCGGTTGGCCAGTGACCAATAATAATGCCGCCTTTCGCTTCAACAATGTCACGCACCATGCCCATAGCGTCAAGGAAGTACTCTGCGTAGTCTTCTTGGTCGCCACAGCCAAAAATGCCGATTAATTTATCGGTAAAGTCGATTTCTTCCAGCTCTGGGAAAAAGTCGTCCCAGTCGCACTGAGCTTCGCCGTAGTACCACGTAGGGATACCGAACAGCAGTAAATCGTAACTGGCAATGTCTTCTTTGCTGGACTTAGCGATGTCTTTTACATCAACCAGCTTTTTTCCAAGCTCTTTTTGAATCATCTGAGCGACGGCTTCTGTGTTGCCTGTGTCGCTACCAAAGAAAATTCCAACCGTTGCCATAAATTATTTTCACCTGTTTATACGAATCAACAATACTGAATGGATTATTTCGTAATTAAATAGAACGCAACCATTCAGTGACGTAAATAATTTTTTAAATACCCGACTCCCAAATGACTTGGATAATGCCTTTTGCAATGAAGCCAAAACAACCCAGGAATAACACCAGCCAAACAATGATTTGGCCGAACTTGGGTACTGAGGAGCGTTTTAAAACGTCGCGTATTGCCAGACCAATCAGCAAGAAAAGAATTCCCAGCGTTATATTGGTGCCAAGAATTTCCAGTTGTTCATAATATTCAGCCAACATACAACTACTCCTTGCTGACATTTGTCGCTAATACGGGACTTGTTTTGAGCCGCCGTAGAATAGCATAAAGTCGTTAAAGTAGCGACCTTAGGTGGTTAGAAAGTCGCGCACCAAACGGTTAAATATACGAGGTTTTTCGGCATGTAGCCAATGACCTGTGTCATCAATAACCTTAACCGATGCGTTGGAAAAACGCTTTTTCACGGCGTCTTCGTGTTTCTCTGTCAGATAATTCGAGTTTCCGCCTTTAATAAAAAGCGCTTTCCCGTCGTAGGTGTTTTCACTCACCGCACCGGATATTTCGCTGTAGCACTCTTTCAGTGCGTTTAGGTTTAAGCGCCACTGATAACCGTCGTCGGTACGTTTCAGGTTCTTCAGCAGAAACTGACGCACGCCTTTCTCAGCAATGGCATCGGCCAGTTGCTTGTCTGCGTCACCACGGCTTTTAACCTGTGAAAGATCAAGCGCACAAAGTGCTTCCATAATGCGGTCGTGGGTGCCTTCATAAGCTGCAGGAGATATATCGGCGAATACCGCTGACAACACTCGTTTGGGAGCGCTCATAGCAACTTCCATAGCAATTTTGCCACCCATAGAGTGACCGACTAAATGAAACGAATCTAGGTTAAGGTCGTCGGCAAGCGCAATAATGTCACCAGCCATGCTTGGGTAGGTCATGTCGTTGCTGTGGAAGGAGTCGCCGTGGTTTCTGACGTCTGGTAATACACAGAAAAAGTCAGACTCTAGCTCGCGAGCCAGTCGCTTGAGGTTGTCTTTGTCGCCAAAAAACCCGTGAATGATGATAACCGCCGGGTTCTTAGAGTTACCAAGCGTTTCATGATTCAATTGTTTAGAGTCTGCCATCGAGTCGCCTTTAGTGATAAACTTTGCGGTCTATTTTCAAGGCTTTGTGGTGCCGATGCAAGCGACAAAGCCATACATAATGGTTTATTAGAGGTCGGTCATTAATAATGAAACGGATAGACATTGACGACGATTTGTACGCCTATATAGCTAGCCACACTCGTGAAATTGGAGAAAGTGCTTCCGATATTCTGCGCCGTTTGCTGGATGTTGATAAAGCGACAGAGCCGGCACCTGCCAAGCCGGAAAAGACGAAAGCAGACAGTGTCTTTAACCGCTTAAATGAGCAGGACGTGCGCATTCAAAAGAGTGTCGTCGCCCGCTTTTTATACATATTAAGCATGCTGTACAAAAGTCACAGTGACCGTTTTGCTGACGTGTTGGACATACGCGGTCGTGACCGTCAGTACTTTGCGCGCACTGAAGACGCGCTGCTGAGCACCGGTAACAGTACCAATCCGAAACAAATACCTGATGCGCCGTACTGGGTTATAACCAACACCAATACGACCAAGAAAAAGTCAATGCTGACGCAGGTTGCAAAGACGTTAGGCTACAGCTCTGCTGATGCAGAAAAGATAAGGGATTTTTTATAATGGCAAATTCATCGCGCGCCGGGCAATTGGCGCAAGCTAGTGACTTAACCAACATTGCACAGTTGACCAGTGCCTACTATGTGTATGAGCCAGACCCACGCAAAGCCGAACAAAAAGTCAGTTTTGGTACTTCGGGTCACCGAGGTAGTTCGTTAAAGCGTTCCTTTAATGAAGCGCATATTTTGGCGATAGCACAAGCGATTTGCGCGTACCGCGAAGAGCAGGGCATTACCGGTCCTATTTTAGTGGCTAAAGACACTCACGCACTGTCTGAGTCGGCGTATTTAAGTGCGTTAGATGTGTTTTTAGGCAACGGTCTGGAAGTGCATGTTCAGGCAGAGCACGACTACACGCCAACACCGGTATTGAGTCGAGCGGTTATTCAATGGAACAAGAAAAATAGCGCCAAAGCCGATGGTGTGGTTATTACGCCGTCGCACAACCCGCCGCAGGACGGCGGCTTCAAATACAACCCGCCACACGGTGGTCCAGCGGGCGGTGACGCCACTAAGACCATTGAAAAGTACGCAAATGCGTTGTTGTCGTCAGGACTTATTGGCGTGAATACCTGCGAAAGCGAAGACGTTCTCGAGCACCCTGATTTGACGTTTGTAGACTGGCGCAAAGATTACATTGAGCACCTAACCGACTGCGTGGACATGGATGCTATTGCGAAAGCTAACTTAACGCTTGGCGTTGATGCCATGGGTGGCTCGGGTGCAAAGTACTGGCTACAAATTGCAGAGCATTATGGGTTAAACATTGATGTCAAAAACGCGGTAGTCGATGCGACTTTCTCGTTCATGTCGCTCGATAAAGACGAAAAGATCCGCATGGACTGCTCGTCACCTCATGCAATGGCGTCACTGCTGGAGCTGAAAGACAAATACGACTTAGCTATGGGTAATGATCCGGACTATGATCGCCACGGTATTGTGACTCCAACGCATGGTTTAATGAACCCGAACCATTATTTGTCGGTGGCTATCGACTATTTGTGTAAGCATCGCTCCTGGTCAGACGCTGCCGCTATTGGTAAAACCCTTGTATCCAGCGCTATGATAGACCGCGTTGTCGCCGCAAATGACCGTAAACTGATGGAAGTGCCGGTTGGTTTTAAATGGTTTGCGGAAGGCTTAGCGGACCAGAGTATTGCGTTCGCGGGCGAGGAAAGCGCCGGTGCAACCATGCTGGACCGTAATGGTGATACCTGGACGACAGACAAAGACGGTATTGTTTTAGCCTTGCTGGCAGCTGAGGTTCTGGCAAGCACGGGTAAGAACCCCAGTCAGTACTATGATGAACTGTGCAAACAGCATGGCACGTCGTTTTATCGTCGGGTCGATACGGCATCATCAACGGAAATGAATCAGCGTTTTAAAGGCATTCGAGCCTATAAAGTGAAGTTGCCAACGCTTGCCGATGAAGCAGTCACGGACATTACCACCAAAGCGAAAGGGAACGACGCGCAGTTTGGTGGCATTAAAGTGACCACTGAGAACGGTTGTTGGTTTGCGGCACGCCCGTCAGGTACAGAGCCGGTTTATAAAATATACGCTGAAAGTTTTGTTGGTGAAGAGCATTTAGAAGCGATACTCCAGCAAGCCGCTGAGTGGGTCAACGACTTACTGGCTGATAAATAACCTTCTGCTAACGGAGGATAGCGTTACTTTCTATTTCGCTATCCTCGTCTTCCTCTTCTTCCTCAAGACTTTCAGGCGCTTCTTCCGCCATTGAGGTTAACAGCTCGTCAGAGGTTTGTGACGGTGCCAAAATAGCGAAGTTGCTGTGTAGCTGGTCTTCTGCTTTTGCACGACGAGTCACTCGGTACAGTGTATATAAGCACACCAGCGCGGTAAGACTGGCCAACAGTAAGAAGAAGAAATTTATGGCGCCAAACTGCATGAGCGCAGCAACGGCCGGTGCACCGATAATAGAGCCTGCACCACCTATTTTGATAATAGCGCCGGTGGCACCAACCATCTGATCCTTTTCCAAATAGTCATTGGTGTGCGCCATGCCTAGCGAGTAAAGCGGCAAGATAAAGGCGCCCAGTAAACCCACCGCCAGGTAAATTAAAATAGCGTTGGATGCGCCCAGTTGTGAGAGCAGTACGGCAACGCCGGTGCCACCGGCCGCACAAATAGCAATAACAAAACGGCGATCGATTCTGTCCGATAAAAGCCCAAATGGCGCCTGCGAAATGAGTCCGCCTAAAATGAAGGCCGCCATAAAGATGGTAATTTGGAAGACACTTAGGCCAATGTAAGAGGCATACATGGGTCCAATGCCGTAAAACATTGCGTAGCAAGCCTGCATAACGAACGCATTCACAACCCCTAACGGCACCGTTTTCAACAACAGTGAAACCGGCACTTTTTTGTTTTCATGAGTGGTTGGCTCGACCGTAACGCTGACCAAAATGGGTATAAGCGCCAGGTTAATGAGTAGGGCAACAATAGCGAAAGCAACGAAGCCAGCAGGGTCGGCGACGCCTAGTATCAGCTGGCCGGCAATGAGTCCGCTGTAGATAATCACCAGGTAAACAGACAGCAGGGTGCCGCGGCTTTTGTTGTCGGCCATGGTATTGAGCCAGCTTTCAACAATGACGAAAATACCGGAAATGGCAAAGCCGGTAATAAAGCGCATAACAAACCAGACAACCGGGTCGACCCATATTGCCTGCATTAAAATACTGAACGCGGCAAGAGCGGCGAGGCCACCAAACGAGCGAATATAGCCGACACGACGAATGTCTTTAGGTGCGCGGGTTGACCCAAATAAATAGCCAATAAAATAGGCTGACATGATAAAACCGGTGACTAACGTACCGAAGTCTTCGATAGTGGCACGTAAACTTAACAGGGTACTGGTCATTCCCACTACAACACCAATGAGACTGATGCTGGTAAGCAGTGAGCTGATTCCCCGAAGTTGTTGTTTTAGCATGTCTTTACCGCTGTTTTTGAATTTATGGCAATCATAGCGTCAGTTGCCGTTTTTTCATAGGGGAGATTCCCACAAGCTTATCCACAAGTTGTTACTTGCTGTTCTGGTTTTGGCTGTTTAATATGCTCTCAAAGTCTTATTAGGATGATGTCATGTCACGGTTGCTAAGTCGCTTTGCTTTTATTGCGTCAATTACATTGCTGACCATGCTCTATAACGGCAGCGCTCAGGCAAAGCTGGTTGATAACCTGTATGCAGCGGAAGTGGAAGTTGCCTCGCAAAGTAATTCGCATCGGCAACAAGCCATTCGAGAAGCGTTTGAACGGGTTATTTTGAAAGTGACCGGACAACCTGAGTCTATCGAGCACGAAGCGGTTGAACGGGCGCTACGCAGCGTCAGTAATTATCTCATTCAGTACGGTTACAGTGACAACCAAGGGCAGCGCACACTAACCGCGACCTTTGATGGTACCAAAGTACGTTCATTGTTAGCAGAGCATCAATTGCCGTATTGGGGTAGCCGCCGACCAGAGCTGTTAATGTGGATTGTGACCGAAAACGAAGATGGTCGCAGAACCATACTCGACAGTTCCGGACAGTCGGTTTTTCAGCAGCAACTCAGTTTTTTCGCACGCCAGTTAAGTTTGCCAATACGTATGCCTTTAATGGATTTAACGGACTCTTTTACGATTTCGCCAACCGATGTATGGGCGCGTTTCATGCAACCTATTAAAGAAACGTCTAAACGTTATGGTTCCGATGGACTTTTTGTCGGAAAAATAATGCGCAACGCGGAAAGTGAAGAGCCATGGGTTCTGGACTGGTCAGTGGAAGTGGGCGACAGACGTTTGTACGGTAAAGTCTCTGCAACAAGCAAAGACTGGTTGGCAGAGCCGTTAATGCAACAGTTGATGGCTAAGCTGTCTTCTATCTACAGCGTGACAGCGTCGGACGAAAGTGTGAGCCAAACCATGGCCATAAAGGTTGAAGGGCTAAACAAACTTCAGCATGTATTAGCGCTTGAGTCGTTCTTAAAAAGTATTGTGTCAGTGCAGGACGTGACATTAAAACATTACTCTCAGAGTCTTTCTGAGTTCGATATTGTGATTAACGGCTCGTTAGATCATGTTATTCAGTCGATAAACCTCGACGGTCGTTTAAAAGTGCGTGACATGGGACCTTTTGTCAGCATGAGCGAGAATCAGGTACAGACTTATGAATGGCGCGGGGGCAATTAATGCCTCCTCAGCAGTTGCCTTTAGCCGTTCAGTTACCTGACGATGAGACCTTTGAAACCTTTCACAAAGGCAGTAATGAAACGGCGTTAAAATGGTTGCATACGTTGCCTCAAAAACAGGCACCGTTAGAAACCAGTGAACAGCTGACCTGGCTGTCCGGACCTGAGGGCGTTGGCAAGAGTCATTTGCTGCACAGTTTGGTTGCCTCTTCGTCTAACACTAACCGCGTGTTTTATTTCCCGCTGAAGGAGCTTGCAGAGGTTCAGCCCGGCGCTGTGCTTCAGGGAGCTGAGCAGGCCAGTATTATTTGCCTGGACGACGTCGACCGCGTTACCGACAATGAGAGCTGGTGTTACGAGCTGTTTGCACTGATTAATCGCGTAACTGACAACGAATACAGCCGCTTAGTTATGACCGCGCAACAGTCTGCCGTAAAAACAAACGTCAGTTTGCCCGATTTACACTCCCGTTTTCAGTGGGCGACGGCTTTTCAGCTACAGCCACTAACCGATGAAGACAAAGCACAGGTACTGTCCTTACGAGCGCAATTTCGGGGGCTGGAGTTGCCTGATGATGTTGCGGCTTTCATGATACAGCGTTTGGGGCGCTCAATGCGTGAGTTGATGAATACGTTGAACGAGTTGGATAAGGCGTCGATTACCTATCAACGCCGTTTAACCATACCCTTTATTAAAAAGATCTTGTCGGTTTAGTCCTGATCTTTCAATTTCTTTAAGCCTAACCCTAATTCGCGACCTTTATAGCGGGCAAAACCTGTTGCTCCGATAAAAGCACCAACCGCAAAAAGTAACTCTAACGCAGCCCATACGCGCTCATCCGGGTGTGTCCATAAAGTGGTTAAAGCATGCAGAAAGTAAAGCATAAGAATAAAGTTCGCCCAGGCATGCGTGTATGGCTTACCGCGCACAAGCCCGGTTAGCGGGAATAGTAGCGGCAATACCCAAAACAGCAAAGAAAGCGAAGTAGGCAAAGACGCCGGTTCCGAACTCGGTAGGCTATGCCACAAGGTGACAAGAACCAGCAATGGCCAATAGCAAAGCTGCGTTAAGACACGATAAAACTGTGGAGATGTTGGCATGAATAAATCCTAAGACATTAACTTTTGAGCGGCTGAGGCAACGCGCTTACCCAAAGCAACCGCAAGTTGGCGTTCATGCTCGGTGAGTTTACCTGAGCCGTCGACATGACTTGCACCATAAGGAGACCCGCCAGACTCGGTTTTATGCAGGGCGGGCTCAGAGTAGGGCAAACCCACCAGCAGCATACCGTGATGCAACAACGGCAGAGCCAGGCTTAGTAAGGTCGACTCCTGACCGCCATGTAACGAGCTGGACGAGGTAAAGACAGCCCCGGGCTTATCAGCTAAGGTCGCCGATAACCACTGAGATGAGGTGCCTTCCCAGAACTTCTGTAAGCCGGATGCCATGTGTCCAAATCGTGTGGGGCTGCCAAGAATCAGTGCATCGCATTGCTCTAAGTCATCGTTGCTGACATCGAGGTCACGTTCGCTGGCAGCATCACTGGCCGTATTAACGGTTCTCAATACGGCTTCGCCACCAGCGCTTGCGACACCTTCAGCAATAGCGTCGGCCAACTGTTGAGTGGCACCACCGCGGCTGTAATAAAGGATTAAAACCTGCGCCATTAAAGAATATCCAGTACAGATTCCGGAGGACGACCAATAGCCGCTTTATCGCCTTTAATGACAATAGGGCGCTCAATAAGCTTAGGGTTATTGACCATGGCCGTAATCAATTCGTTTTCGTCACTGACACCGGCAAGCCCTAACTCTTTGTAGATAGCCTCTTTTTTGCGCATAAGCTCGTCTGGGGAAAGCCCAAGCTTACCCAATATGTCTTTTAATTCAGCGGCGTTTGGCGGCGTTTTGAGGTACTCGACAACTTCTGGTTCAATAGACTTCTCTTTGAGAAGCTCAAGGGTCTGTCTTGATTTTGAACAACGTGGGTTATGATAAATTGTTACTTCACTCATTTTTGTCGTACCTTGTAGTCTCTCGTAATGCATTAATACTAACTAAACGGGGTTAAGAATGAAACTCGCAGTCATTGCTTTCGTTGCTTCTTTTATGTTGTTGGGCTGCTCTGAGTCAGCCGATGTCAAGACCGATACCGGTAACAGTTACGACTGGTCTTCTATGCAGGGACAAACGGTGGTGGTCAATTATTTTGCCGAGTGGTGCGCGCCGTGCTTAAGAGAGTTGCCCGAACTGAATGAGTTTCATCACCAAAAGCCTGAAAACGTCACGCTTATTGGTGTTAGCTTTGATCCTATGTCGAATGAAGATTTAGCCGCATTGAAGAAAAAGCACGGTATTGAGTTTCCGTTGTCACTGACTCAGCCTGCGCCCGCATTTCCCTTCGAACGGCCTAATATGCTGCCGGCAACCTATGTGATTCGTCCAGATGGCAGTGTTGATGGACCGCTCATGGGCGAGCAAACGCTGGACTCTCTGAATAACGCTGTGGGTGCCGAGTGACATCACATAATGTTTCTGGCCTGATTTTCGAGCGCTCGCAGTTGGTCTATGCGAGCGTTAATGCGCTTACGGGTAATGTCATTGTCCGTGTGGTTATGCGCTGTGTGCAGCTGATTAATAGCCAGCGGAAAGTTACCCCGTAACGCCAATGCTTCGGCGCGAGTTTCGTACATAGCGGCTCGCTTCCCGCTCTTCTCATACACGCGAGTCAGTAAGTCGAGTGCTAGCGGGTGGTTTGGGTTTTGCAGCAAAAACTCGCGCAATAGCTTTTCAGCGAGCTTACCGTTACCGGATGTGAGTGCTGCATTGGCAAAGTTAATGGTAATAACAGGCTCTGTCGGCTGACGGATATACTTACCTTCCAGCCAATCCATAACGTACTCGTAGTTTTCCTGCCCCAGTAAAATATCGGTTTGTACGTCAATGTAAAACGGGTTGTTCGGCTCGTCTTTAAGCAAGGTGTTGATATGCTCTGAAGCTGTGTTGTACTGGCCCCGGTCGAGAGCAATTATCGCCAGACCATAAGTGCCGGCACGTTGGTTAATTGGGTTACTGCTGTTCGCCATATCCTGGAAGTCGGAAACCGATGGGTTTTCTGCGTAACGTGCTTCGACACGAGCTTTCGCTAATGCAAACTCAAGACTGGGTTTTACATTAACCTGACGCATAGACTCTGCACGTGCGCGGGTATCCGCAATACGTGACTCGGGGAGCGGGTGAGTCATGAGCATTTCTGGCGGCTTACTGACGTAACGATATTTTTCCGCTAAACGACCGAAAAAATCCGGTGCCCCCATAGGGTCAAAGCCAGCGGCTAACAGAACAGACAAACCAATGCGGTCAGCTTCTCTTTCATAAAGCCGAGTGTAGTTAATTTGCGACTGACTGGTGGCACCGAGCGTTGTATACAAACCGGCCATACCGGCTTCCGGGTTAGCCATACCCAGAAGAATTGAGCCAATAACACCGGCAATAGTCATGGGCATATTTTGCTGCTGCTCTTGCATGCGGCGGACAATATGGCGCTGTGTGACGTGAGCGACTTCGTGCCCGAGTACAGCGGCCAGCTCGGACTCGGTGCGGGCTTCCTGAATAAGCCCGGTATGCACACCCACGTAGCCGCCCATAAACGCAAAGGCGTTAATTTCGTTATTGCGTATCCAGAAAAAGTTAAAGGGGTATTTCACACCGTTGCTATGGCGCACTAGGCGTTGCCCTAAATTGCTCAGATAGCTGTCGAGTACCGGGTCATAAATAATAGGCGCCTGCGCCCGCACCTGACGCATGTAAAAGTCGCCAACCACTTGCTCGCGTTCAATGCTCAGAAATGCTGCGCCAGTGGTGCCTATTTCAGGAAGTCTGCGACTGTCTTGTGCGCTGTAAGCAAATGCAGTAAAAAAGGTGGTAACAGCAATAACAGCGGGCAGCAAAGTTTTTAGCAGCGTTTTATACATCGACGACTCAATTAGTGAAGTTACAAATACTCAGGTTTTGTCACTGATAAGAGTGATTTTTTCATCTTTAGTTCCTTTTTACTCTATGGGGTTATGGAAAGATTGCAAGGACTGATACTATTCCTTGTAAGAATCTCTGGGAGATAACAGTTCATGTTTGATTACATAAAGCAGTGGTATCAACGTAAGTTTTCAGATCCTAATGCGGTTACCCTATTCCTGTTACTGGTGGTGACAGTCGTTGTTATTGTTCTGTTTGGTAACTTACTGGCGCCGCTTATTGTTGCTATTGCACTTGCTTACCTGCTCGACTGGCCGGTAACTCGCCTCATGTATATGGGAATGTCACGGTTAACCGCCACTATTATCACTTTTGTAGCGTTTTTGGCGCTGGCTGTTCTGGTGCTGCTGACACTGGTTCCGGTTATATGGCAGCAAAGCACCATGCTTATTCAAGAGTTGCCGAATATGATAGGTAACTTACAGATATGGTTGCATAAACTGCCGGAAATGTTCCCAAGCGTTATCGATGAAAGCCAGATTAATGAGCTGACTCAGTCGTTGAAGAATCGTGTCGTTGGTTTTGGCGAAAGCCTGGTAACAGTCTCTGTCACTTCGTTAATAAACCTTATGGCTATGTTGGTTTATTTAATCGTCGTGCCGCTGCTTATTTTCTTCATGTTGAAAGATCGTGACGTGTTAATGGCTAACTTCAGTAAGTTACTGCCGTCTAACCGAGCACTTATTACTCAGGTCGGGCAGGAAATGAACCTGCAAATTATGAATTACATTCGCGGTAAGGTGATTGAAATTATCGTCGTGGCGATAGTGTCCTTTGTGACCTTTAGCTTGTTTGGGCTCCAGTTTGCTTTGTTACTGGCCATTCTCGTCGGCTTTTCGGTGCTCATTCCGTACATTGGTGCAGCAGTGGTCACAATTCCTGTCGTTTTAGTCGCATTGTTCCAGTTCGGACCTACCGCCCCGTTTGTGTGGCTGACGGTTGCTTATCTCATTATTCAGGCGCTCGATGGTAACTTACTGGTGCCGCTGCTGTTTTCTGAAGCAGTGAGTTTAAACCCGGTCTACATTATTGCCGCGGTATTGATATTTGGTGGTATTTGGGGGTTCTGGGGTGTGTTCTTTGCCATCCCGCTGGCTAGCTTGGTTAAAGCTGTTATAACCGCCTGGGACACCGGAACTAGCAATATAGAACAAACGGAAGAGAAAACAGAAAAAGCCTCGTCATAAAGTGACGAGGCTTAGTGCCTAATATGAGTATGGTTTAGCCTTTCAGGTGCTCTAAGACCACGTCGTGGTGTTCTTTGGTTTTGAACTTATTGAATACCTTTGAAATGGTTCCGTCTTGTTCAACCAAAAAGCTAATACGATGAATACCGTCGTATTCTTTGCCCATAAATTTCTTCAGGCCCCAAACACCGAAGTCTTCAGCAACTTTATGATCTTCGTCGCTTAGCAGGGTGAAGTTCAATTCGTCACGTTCAGTGAACTTCGCCAAACGCTTAGGAGCGTCAGGGCTAATACCCACTGAAACAACGTTATGCTTTGCCAGCTCGTCGCGCTGGTCTCGCAGGTTTTGAGCTTGCACGGTGCAGCCTGGTGTCATGGCTTTCGGGTAAAAGTACACTAACACACGGTGCTCTTTCAGTAAGTCTTTTAGCGACACTTCGTTTTCATTTGCGTCTAGTAGCGTGAACTCAGGCGCTTTGTCGCCAGCTTGTAATGTATTCATGACTGTCTCCTTAGTCTTCCAATAAATGAATAAGGGTATCTTAACCAACAGCTTATACGTTAGGAAAGCTTAGTCCGGTTTTTCTTAGGTTTACGGAACCTTCTGACTAAGATACGTTCCTATCACTTGTGTTTCGTTAGGGCTGGCATTAACATTGTTGCCCAAAATTTAGGACTTGGAGAAGGTATGCTGAAAGGCAGTATCGTTGCACTGGTCACTCCTTTTACCAAATACGGTAATGTGGACTACAGCGAACTTGAGTTTCTGGTAGAACAACATATAAAAGCAGGAACCGACGCTATTGTTGCCGTGGGAACAACAGGCGAGTCAACGACATTAACCCACGAAGAGCATATTAATGTGGTCAATGCGGTGGTGGAGCTGAGCGCTGGGCGTATAAATGTTATTGCCGGAAATGGCTCAAACTCTACCAGTGAAGCCGTGCAACTGACCGAAAAAATGACCCAAGCCGGCGTTGACGGCTTTTTGAATGTCACACCATATTACAATAAGCCTTCTATGGCTGGACTGATGGCGCACTTCGAAGCCTGTGCCGACGTTACCGACAAGCCTCAAATTCTTTATAACGTGCCGGGCAGAACTTGCTCTGACATGACGCCGGATATCATCGAGAAGCTGGCGCAGATTCCAGGCGTGGTTGGTGTAAAAGAAGCCACTGGCGATGTCAGCCGTGTGGCCGAGCTTAAAAAGCGCTGCGGTGACGATTTTATTTTGCTAAGTGGCGATGATCCGACGTCTCGTGAGTTCATGCTTGCTGGAGGTCACGGTGTTATTAGCGTAACTGCAAATATTGTGCCGCAGCAAATTAAAGCCATGGTCGATGCAGCTGTTAAAGGCGATACAGAAACGGCAAACAAGCTGGATGAGCAACTTGCACCGCTGCACGAGATGCTATTTATCGAGTCCAACCCAATCCCTGTCAAATGGGCATTAGCACTTATGGGTTGGTGCAGTGCCAATTATCGCCTTCCGTTAACACCGCCAGAAGAGGCTAATCAGGCCATTATTGAGTCGGTGTTGGAGAAAGCTAATCTTATTAATACTCAGGAGTCATAATGAAATTGTCCTACCTTGCCCTGGCGCTAACCGCAGCGACGCTTGCTGGTTGTTCCGCGGCAGATAGAGAAAGAGCCAGTGGCGGTTTTGATTACGTCAATATTCAACCGACGGATACCTTGACGTTGCCTGGCGACCTTGATCGTCCTGAACGAGATTCCGATTACGCTGTACCTCAAACTGATATAAAAAATGCACCGGTAGGGCAGCGCGTGAATATTACGGCGCCGCAGCAAGTGCGTCCATTAGGGCTTGGTAGCCGGGTACTGGAAACTGAAACTGAAACGCGGGTGTATTTCGACATAGTGGAAGGCATGGGCGGCTCTGTTACTGAGTTTGTAAAAGAGTCTGCTGCCGCAGTGCTTGAGCGTCGAGGCATTAGCTACGACGTGCAAAGTGATGGCCATTGGTTAACCGAAACTATGAGTCTTCAGCAAACACTGGACGGCGAGGGCGGCTTCCTGGGTATTGGCGGTGAAGAAGATAAGTTACAAGAAAGAACGTTCCGCTACGAACTTATTCAGGAAACTGAGTCGCACAACCGTACCACGTCATTGCGGGTTAACATTGACAACTTTACTCAACAAGTTGATGGCCGCACGGTGGATGTTGCGCCAGTCGTCGGAAACAACCTTGAAGCTGAGTTACTCAATGCCATTATTTCTGAAGTAAACCGTAAGCAACAGCAAGCTGTAGCGCAGTTAAAAGCTGAAGGTATTGATACCCAGCTGACTCAGTCGGACGCTGGCGAAAATATCTTGTTGGTTGAAGATAGCTTTGATCAAGCATGGCCATTAGTGAACCTTGCGCTACAAAGCATTGGCTTTGAAGTTGAAGACTTAAACCGTGAAACCGGTACTTATTTTGTTAGCTACAGCGAACCGGACAGCGGCTTCTTGTTTATTGGCGGCGACGACTACGAGCCGCTGAATATCGAAGAAGGTGAGTACGAATTTAGATTGCTTGAGTCCGGAGAGAATACTGCTGTACGCGTCTATCAAGATGATACAATGGTATCTGAGCAGTGGCTGCAAGCGGTTTATGAGAATTTCCGAGCAGCTGTCAAACAGCAAAGTAAACTGTAATTAAGTGCGAGTGGAACAATCAATGGAAAAGCGCAGTGAGTTGTACCGGGGTAAAGCGAAGACGGTTTACCACACCGATGATCCCGATCGTTTAATTCTGGAGTTTCGTAACGATACATCGGCTTTTGACGGTGAAAAAGTTGAGCAGCTTGACGATAAAGGCAAGGTAAACAATAAGTTTAACCACTTTATTATGAGTAAGCTGGAAGAAGCCGGCATTCCAACCCAGTTGGATGAATGTATCAGCGATACCGAATCGGTAGTGAAAAAGCTCGATATGATTCCAGTCGAGTGCGTGGTGCGTAACTATGCTGCGGGCTCTTTGGTTAAACGCTTAGGCGTTCAAGAAGGTATGGAATTAAACCCGCCAACCTTTGAGTTTTTCCTGAAGAACGACGCACTGCACGACCCAATGATCAACGAGTATCACATTCAGGCATTTGGTTGGGCAAAAGCTGAGCAAATTGAAAAAATGAAAGAACTGACGTTCAAAGTGAATGATGTTCTGAAAAAGCTCTTTGCTGATGCAGGCTTGCTGCTGGTTGATTATAAGCTTGAGTTTGGTGTCTTTAACGGCGAAATCATGTTAGGCGACGAATTTAGCCCGGATGGCTGCCGCTTATGGGACGCCGAAACCCGTGAAAAGCTCGACAAAGATCGTTTCCGCCAGGGTCTTGGTGGTGTCGTTGAAGCTTATCGTGAAGTGGCTAAGCGACTAGGCGCGGATATTTAATCCTGCTTGTCTTTATGGTCCGTTTCAGAGTCGTCTTTCTTTTCTGACGACTTTGTTCCGGGCCATTTAAATTTCGCACTGTATTTTAAGACCATCAGGTTACTGACAATAACACCTATTACCAGGGCTATTAGTAACCACACCAAATATTCGTCCATCCCTCGTCCTCAGTTATTGTATCAATATAATGTTTTTTTATCGTTGGCAGGTTATCCAGAATACAGGGTTTGCCTTCAATATCGAGCGCACTGATAGTGCCCTCCAGAACCTCTAATGAGAGCAGCTTCTGACATTGACTGGAAATTGGCCGGTAGCTCAAGTGCCAGGGCTCTTGTGCGACACCGCCCTGATAACGGGCGTACGGAAAAAAGAAGCCATACTCATGAGCGTGTTGAGTAAGCCATTGCCATAGCTCATAGCACGGGCCGGATTCATTGACGTACTCACCGGGCACGAGCTCTAGTTTTAGCGTTTTGTCAGCTTCGAACGGGCGCGGATCATAAACGTCTAAATCCGTTCCCCAATGATGTCGACTGCCACCTGGAAGTGCCGACCAGTGCAATATTGCCCACAGCTTTTCAGTATCGCTTAAGGCATTGGCGTTAATAATATCGCCATTCTTATTGCGGAGAGTGAGCTCTCCCCGCCACTTGCGATTCCAAATTGACAGCTGGCGATCTAAAGAGCGGAATCCCGATGCAATACGAACTTCAATGCCGTTATTCGAAGCCGCTTGTTTGAGCTTAACGTAGGCCCTTGCCGCTTGTTCTTCGAGTCGCTGGTTTTCTATATCGACCAAATGCGACTCGTCGGCGCCGGTGATTTGCCTTAGCGTTAACACAGCAGGTTCTCCATACAACGCAGGTAGAGAGCACTGAGTTTGTCCAGGTCGTCGGCTTTCACTCGTTCGTTCACTTTATGAATGGTGGCATTCACCGGTCCTAATTCGACAACTTGGGTGCCTGTTGGTGCAATAAAGCGACCGTCAGATGTGCCGCCGCCGGTGGATAACTCAGTCTCGAATCCGCATTCATCCTGTATGGCGTGGGTAACCGCTTCAATTAAACCGCCGGAATCGGTTAAAAATGGTGGGCCGTTGAGCTTCCACGTCAGTGAGTATTTTAAGTTGTGCTTGTCCAGAATAGCTTCTGTGCGCTGTTTTAATTCTTCAGCAGTGACTTCTGTGGAAAAGCGAAAATTAAACTGGGTGTCTATACGACCGGGTATCACATTGCCCGCACCGGTGCCGGCGTTTATGTTGGACACTTGAAACGTTGTCGGAGGGAAGCTTTCGTTGCCTTCGTCCCATTGCTCATTAACCAGGTCACTTAACGCGGGCGCTATTTTATGCACTGGGTTATCCGCCAGGTGAGGGTAAGCAACATGCCCCTGAATGCCCAGTACCGTTAAGTCGCCGGTTAAACTGCCACGGCGCCCGTTTTTAACCACGTCACCGAGCTTATCGGTGCTTGACGGTTCACCAACAATGCACCAATCAATTGGCTCATTACGTGCTTGTAAAGTCTCTATCACACGTTTGGTGCCGTTTATGAAAGGGCCTTCTTCGTCACTGGTAATGAGAAAGGCGATATCCGCATCAACATTAGGGTGTTTTTCGATAAAAGCTTCGGTGGCCGTCACCATAGCCGCCAGGCTGCCTTTCATGTCGGCAGCACCTCGGCCGTATAAGTACCCGTCATGAATAGTGGGTTCAAATGGCGGAAACTGCCAGTCGTTGACATCCCCGGGTGGAACAACGTCGGTGTGCCCGGCAAAGCAGAACACTTTACGCCCCTGACCGCGGCGTGCCCATAAGTTGGTGGTGTCTTCAAACACCATGGTTTCCAGCTCAAAACCCAGTGCTGCCAAACGTTCGCCAATAACTTGCTGGCAACCTTCGTCTTCCGGTGTGACAGAGGGCCGGGAAATGAGCTCTTTGGCTAATGCTAGTGTTTCGGAACTCATAAGTAGCGTTCACTCCACTGTGCATCTTTAAAGCCACAGTGAATACCGTCACTGTCTTTTACTAATGGGCGTTTAAATAAGGTCGGTTGCTCTGCTACCAGTTCGGCCAGCTGGTTATTATCGGTTAAGGCTTTTTGGTCGTCAGAAAGGTTACGCCAGCTGGTGCTGCGTTTGTTAATGAGTTGCTCAGCCGGCAGTTCACTCAGCCAGTCCAGAACCGTTTCTTTTTCCAGAGGTTGCTCACGAACATCAATAAACTGATAGTCAACGCTGTGTTTATCTAACCACTTCAGCGACTTCTTAACAGTGTCACAGTTTTTAATTCCGTAAATGGTCAACATACTTCTATTACTCCGGTTCTTCGTTAAGACAGGTTTCATTGGCAAAAACACGGCCGCTTTGCAGCCAGTGTACGGGCAATTCACTTGCTTGCTCGGTTAATGCAGATAATAACACGCTTAACCCTTGCTGTGACTGCGGTAAACTGCGTAGTCTGGGGAGGTTTAACGAGGCAAGCGGTGCACCTTGCTCCACTCGCTCAGCGCGACGACAAAGCACTTTTAGCGCGTCATGCGTTAAGTATTGTTCACCACGACCTAAAATGAGTTGCAGGGAAAAGTGCTCGTTGACTTTAATGGCGATATAATCGCCACTCTGGCTTAAGTGCAGCAACTCGCCGGATACTGGCGCATATAAGGTACTGCCTGTTATGCTGAGTTGCAGGCCTCGGCCAAGCAATTCGCTTCCCGGAATAGCGGAGGCAGAACGCGCCGACTGAACCCGCCCGGTTATGGGCGCGTATATTGATGGAAGCTGAGGTTGGGGCACTGCGGTTGACCCTCTTATGGCGTTAATTTTAAGAGTATAGTGACAAAGCGCGGGAAGCTTATCAACTGTATCCACATTATCTGTGGATATCTTTGTGCACTACACGGTTGTAACAGTGTAAGGCACTGAAAAGTAAAAGTTATTTGCAAAGGTCGAATATCGTACAGCGGTCATTTAATTGATCATTAATGCAGCGGTTTTAGGAGTTATTCAGTTGAGCCAGTCGTTTTTTCAAACACTTCGTGACGGAAAAACCTACGCTGAAACGTGGCCTCACCACTCAGTGGTTGCGGCAATGACAGAGTCCCGGGTTATTCCAATGACACGTAAAGGTGTCAAATGGGTGCCGGGTATAGCAGTAATTAATGCATTACTGACCTGGCAGTTTTTGCCACAAGAGCAGTTGGCAACAGGCATTATGCTGTCGCTGATTATGCTGAGTTTACCGTTACAGGGAATCTATTGGCTGGGGTGGCGTTCACAGCAGCAGCTGAAGCCGCAGTTAAAACGTTGGTATTTGGAGCTAAGGCAGAAGCTTGAGGCGCAGGGTATTCCGATTAAAGCGGCTAACAACAAAGCGCCTCGATACATGGATTTAGCCATTGTTCTGCGACAGGCGCTTGATCAGCTCCCGCCGCATGAACATTAAGGTTACACGTTAAAGGTTGACCAAACAGGGGCGTGGTCAGAAGGCTTTTCTATACCGCGAAGCTCGTAATCAATGCCGGTATCTTCACATTTCTCGGCCAGGCTCTCGGTCGCTAAAATTAAGTCAATGCGAAGGCCCCGGTTGTCGTCAAAGCCACGAGAGCGATAGTCAAACCAGCTAAATTCGTTGTCCGTATCCGGGTTCAGCAGGCGGTAAGTGTCCTGGAAGCCCCAGTTCATCAGTGTTTGAATCCACTCACGCTCTTCGGGTAAGAAGCTGCATTTACCGGTGCGCAGCCAGCGCTTGGCGTTGTTTTCACCAATACCAATGTCATGGTCAATGCGCGAAATGTTCATATCGCCCATAACAATCACCGGGTCGTCGGCAGAGAGTTCGGTATTCAGGTAATTCATTAAGTCCTGATAAAACTTTTCTTTTGCCGGGAATTTGGTGGGATGGTCACGACTTTCGCCCTGTGGGAAGTAGCCATTCAATACACGTACACGTTGACCACTTTCAAGTGGGTAGTCACCCATAATCATTCGGCGCTGCGCGTCTTCATCGTCAGTCGGGTAGCCAAACTGTGGGTTTTCCAACGGCTTTTTGCTGAGCATGGCAACACCGTAGTGACCTTTTTGGCCATGATAAATGACGTGATAACCCATCGCCTCGACATCTGCCAGGGGAAATTGGTCGTCATGAACTTTGGTTTCCTGCAAACCGATAATATCGGGCTGGTGTTTATCGATAACCGCCTGAAGTTGGTGCAAACGTGCGCGAATACCGTTGATATTGAATGATATTACTTTCATTGAGTGTCCTGTCGTCATGCAATTTTGCCAAAAGCATAACATAAGCGGAGAAAAACTTGGGATGCGAAAATATAAGAAAGTTCGTATACTCGGGCGGGCGTTAGGTAGGGAGAATAAGACGTGCAGCAGCTACTTAATAATTTAGGAATGATGATTCGTCCGCATTTTTATGAAATTGCGATGATGATTGTGGCCACTTTGTTGGTCATTTACGGTAATGAAATTAATAAAATGGTAAAGCGCCAGGTCGCGCATTGGCACTTCCTTTTCAGAACCTTAGTGTTTGTAGTCGTGTGCGCCTTTGGCTATGGTTGGCTGTTGGTTTGGTTTACACCGGTTTTAGCCGGCTGGCTGGGTCACATACCACTTCAGTTTGTAGCTGTCAGCACTATAGGCATTGTCTTTTTGCTGGGTATTCTCGCCGAACGAAAGAAACAATTATAAATCAGGAACAGTAGTATGAGCGACTGGATTGATATTAAAGCCGGTGCGCAAGCGTATCAGCACATTCAGGAAAAGCAGTTAACCGCTGACGACATTGGCTTGTTGTTGGGCGCCTCAGGTGGACCAAAGTGGTTTGTGCTGCAGGGCATTGACCGTTGGATGTTCGGCGACTTTTTTAAAAATAACGACAAGCCCTTAAACACACTGGGCACCTCTGCCGGTGCATGGCGTTTTGCGGCGCTTGGTCAGCAGGACCCGGTCGCTGCCAGTGACTTGTTTTGTCAGCTCTACAGCACACAAACCTACAGTGAAAAGCCCGATCGGGCGGAAATTACCCGCGAAGCCAAAATACTGCTCGATAAGTACATTTCTGACAAAGCCGTTGAAGAAATATTGGGGCAGTCAGCGTTCCGTCATCACTTTATTGTTGCCCGGTGTCGCGGGTGGACAGCCTCGGAGTCACGTCGACAACTCGTTGGACTGTTGAATTCAGCGGTTGCTAACGGCATCAGCCGGCGTTGGTTAGGCCGTTTTTACGAGCGTGTTATTTTCCATCACCCGGACTCTGACGCAGCATTTACGAGAGACTGGAATGATTTGCCCACCACTCGGGTTGCTTTGAGCCAGGAGAACTTCCAGCCCGCTATTTTGGCGACTGGCTCAATTCCTTTAGTGCTCGATGGAGTTAAGGACATTCCTGGTGCGCCTAAAGGCATTTACCGTGACGGCGGTGTCACTGACTACCACTTCGATCTCGACTTCAGCAATGTCGACGGTTTGGTGCTATACCCGCACTTTAATCGCGACGTCATTCCGGGCTGGTTCGATAAACGACTTACCTGGCGTCGGACTACTGGCAAGAAGTGGCCTAATGTCATTTTTATTAGTCCGTCAGAAGCGTTTATAAAATCGTTACCTTACGGAAAAATTCCGGATAGAACCGACTTTGCTAATTTAGATGCAGAAACACGGATGAACTACTGGCGTAAAGCAATTGACGCTGGACGTCGAATGGGTGACCAATTACAAGACTGGGTAGAAAACGGCACGTTAAGAGAAAAAGTAAAACTCTGGACGCCTTAGTTGTTAAAACCCTTACAAGCCGTGAGTATCAAAACTGGCGTCGCATAACTGTTCAAAACGCTCGGCGGCCAAGCGTCGGGCGCTATTCAGTTGTTTTGCGGTTAATTGATGAACCAGTGACTGCAGCAGTTCGCTTGCTCCTTCTTCACCGGCATTTTCTGCCAATGTTAACCAACAGCAGGCATGAAAAATACTGTGGGGTAAGTCGCGACCTTGCATAAACATTTGGCCTAAATACAGCATGGCTTTGCTGTGTCCGAACAGTGCAGCGCGGCGAAAATGCTTAGCTGCTTCAAACCCTTGACCCTCTTTCATTAAATCGGCAGCTCGTACGTAGTGGTGTTTAGCAAAGCGTTGCCAGTACTCAGGACCACGAACCGTGGGTTTATTTTTAGCGGGCAGGCGAGTCTTGGCCAGCTCAATGAGCTGATCAACCTGTTGTAATAATGCGTTTTGCCATTCGTTGACGTTCGCCTGACTCATCCGGAATTGGTTATTTTTATGTTATTGTTGGCGTCAGTGTACACTATGTTTTTCAGTGGGCAAACTGCCTGAGTAACAAGGACTATTCGCGCTTCAATGAAAACGCCAATTTCAAATGATAACCTCGCCGCGCTATTAAACGCAGGTACTCGCCTGAGTCTTTTTATTTGGGAAGATGTGCAGGGCTGGCCGGTTCTGTTCGTGTCAGACAATGTCGAAGCGCTTTTGGGTTACCCGAAAGACCAGTTAATGAATCGCGATATCGAGTATCAGTCGCTGGTGCACGAAGAAGACTTGCCTCGGGTTCTGACAGAAGTTGAAGCACTCACCAGTCTTGAGTCTGGAGAGTCTATTACTCACGAAGACTACCGCTTAAAGCATGCCAATGGGCACGATATTTGGGTATCGGATACCACGGTGGTTATCACCGACGATGATGGCGTGAATTACTTGTACGGGTATCTTATTGATATTACCGAGCGTAAGCAGTTGGAGCTAGCCTTAGAAACAGAGCGTAATCGCCTTAAACTCTTGCTGGATGCGACACGTTTGGGTACCTGGGAATGGAACCCGCAAACCGGTGTGACTTTGTATAACGAGCGCTGGGCACAGATGTTTGGTTGGGAGCTGCATGAACTAGAAGCGCACGTGGCGAACTGGTCCAGTATTTTGCACCCTGACGACTATGAGCAAGTGTGGGAGTCGATAAAAAACCACCTTGATGGTGTAACGCCTTATTACGAGAGCGAGCACCGTATTCGTCACAGAAATGGCAGTTGGGTTTATGTGTTGGATCGCGGAAAAGTCATTGAGCATGACGAAAACGGCAGAGCCACTCGTTTTACCGGAACCGTGACTGACCTGACTGAACAGAAGCAGTCTGAATTAGACGCAAAACGAGCAGCGCACGCGAAAAACGTATTTTTGGCGAACATGTCTCATGAAATACGCACGCCATTGCACGGTATTCTCGGAGTTACGTCGGTTTTAGAAGCGTCAGAGCTCAACAGTAAGCAGCGTGATCTGGTTGAAACCATTAAAGACAGTGGCGACTATTTGCTGACTACTTTGAACGATATTCTCGACCTGACCAAAGCGGAAGAAGGGCAGTTAAAGCTGGTTTTGGGGTCGCATTCGCCTAAAAAAGTGCTTGAGCACATTGCGCATTTGTTTGAAAAGCCAATCGTCGACAAAGGCCTCAAGTTCACTCTGAATATAGCCCCGGATATTCCTGAAGTGACACAAATGGATCAGTCGCGTACAGCGCAGGTGGTCAGTAACTTGGTGAATAATGCCATGAAATTTACTGAAACTGGCGAAATTAATCTTTCTGCTAGCTGGGACCGGGAGTCTGACTTTGTCGGAGAACTTATTATAGAAGTGAAAGATACCGGCGTAGGCATTGAAAATACCCAGCGTATTTGGCAGCTGTTTGAGCAGGAAAAGTATGGCTTGAACAGACCGAAGGGCGGTAGTGGTTTGGGACTGGCAATTGTCCGAAGTTTGGTGCAGTTGCTCGATGGCACTATTCGGGTTGACAGTGTGCCCGGCGAAGGTTCGTGTTTTACTGTCGTGCTTCCCATGAGGACACAAACAGGAGCAAGTGCGCATACGCCTAAAAGAGAGCTGCCAAGCCTCGAGACCCACCGTGTTTTGGTGGTTGATGACAACCGAGTTAACCAGCTAATTATCAAAGAAATGCTGATGTCGCTTGGGCAAAAAGTGGAAATTGTCAGCAATGCTGAAAAGGCCTTTAAATTGTTCGGTACGCACTCGTACGACGCGCTGTTTATGGACGTGCACATGCCTAATATTGATGGCATGCAGGCTACTCAGAAATTGCGGGGAATGCACATAAAACAGCCTTACATAGTGGCGCTGACTGCGGATGCTTTTCCCGAAACTCGCAAACAAGCGATGGACGCAGGTATGGATGATTATGTCACTAAACCCTTTGTAAAAATGGACATTGCTGAAGCCCTTAAACGCTTTGAAGAGCGTCAGAATTCGCACACACATAAGCGTTTGCGATAGTATGGGCACCACTTTTAGGACAAAAACAGAATAGGATCGCCGAATGGAGTTTAACAGTCGTTCTTACGTAGTATCTAAAGAGCTGGCAACAGCCGTTAATGCAGCGGTAACACTGGAGAAACCTTTATTACTTAAAGGGGAGCCCGGTACTGGTAAAACGCGCTTGGCAGAAGAGTTGGCCTATGCATTGAGCACCGAGCTGCTGACCTGGTCTATTAAGTCGACCACTAAAGCGCAACAAGGGCTGTATGAATATGACGCCGTGTCGCGCCTGCGCGACAGCCAACTCGGTAGTGACAAAGTCCATGACATTAGCAACTACATTCGCCCCGGTAAACTTTGGCAAGCCTTTACTGCCGACAGACGGCCGGTACTGCTCATTGATGAAATTGACAAAGCGGATGTGGAATTTCCCAACGACTTACTGCATGAACTCGACCAAATGGCGTTCCATGTTTACGAAACCGGAGAGCAAGTAAAGGCGCGTGTACGTCCTATTGTCCTCATTACCTCGAATAACGAAAAGGCGTTGCCGGATGCCTTTTTAAGACGCTGCTTTTTCCACTACATCCAGTTTCCTGACGAGGCGACTCTGAAACAAATTGTTGATGTGCATTATCCGGATATTCAGAAAGAGCTGATTGATACAGCATTGTCGCTGTTCTTTGATTTGCGCGAAGTGCCCGGACTTAAGAAAAAGCCGTCAACATCTGAACTGTTAGATTGGTTACGCCTGTTACTGACTGAAGATGTCAGTGCCAGCCAGTTAAAACAAAGCCAGCAAAGTGGTGACTTATTGCCGCTCTCTGGTGCGTTATTGAAACATGAGCAGGATATTGAACGAGTGACTGAACTTGCCCGCATGCAGCGCCGGTAGTTGTTATGTTTGTTGAGTTTTTTCAGACATTACGTCGACATGGGCTAAAAACCAGCATTACGGAGTGGTTAGATTTATTGGCGGCAATGAAGGCTAACCTCGCGTTTGCCGATGTTGACCAGTTCTACCATTTGTCGCGGCTCATTCTGGTTAAAGATGAGTCGTACTATGACAAGTTTGACCGCGCGTTTAGCGAGTACGTCGAAAAGGTGGCAAAGACCGATGTCGCCGAAAAAATTCCGAACGACTGGCTTGAGAACGCCTTAAAGCGTGAGCTTAGTGAGGAAGAAAAACAGAAAGTTCAGCAGCTTGGTAGCCTGGAAGAATTAATTAAAACTTTTCACGAGCGCCTTAAAGAACAGCAAAAGCGGCACCAGGGCGGTTCTAAGTGGATAGGCACCGGTGGTACCTCGCCGTTTGGGGCTTACGGGTATCATCCGGGCGGCATTCGCATTGGCCAGGACGGTAATCGGAATCGCAGCGCGTCAAAGGTTTGGGATAAGCGAGAGTTTAAAGACTTAGATAAGAGCGCACGGCTGGAGCAACGGGGCTTTCAGGTGGCGTTGCGTAAATTAAGGCAATTCGCGCGTACCGGAGCTGCGTCAGAGCTTGATCTTGATGAAACTATAGCCGCAACGTCCAGAAAAGGTGGTTTGCTTGATTTAAAATGGCGAGCAGAGCGGCATAATGCCGTCAAAATTATTCTGCTGCTGGACGTTGGCGGCTCAATGGACGACTACATTTACCAGTGTGAACAGCTATTTACGGCACTGAAAAGTGAATTTAAACACTTAGAGCTGTTTTATTTTCACAACTGTGTGTATGAAGGTGTTTGGCGTGCGAACAGCCGTCGCCGGGAAGAGCAGATTCCTACTCAGCAACTGATTCAAACCTACGGCGAAGACTATAAGTTGTTGTTTGTGGGGGATGCCACTATGGGTCCGTACGAAATTGCTTACCCCGGAGGCAGTGTTGAGCATTGGAATGAAGAACCTGGTCAGGCATGGCTGGAGCGCTTAACTCGCCATTTTGACAAAGTGGCTTGGTTAAACCCGCAACCTAAGCAATATTGGCAGTATTACATGTCGGTTCGAATGATAAACGACTTAATGGCCGGTCGAATGTATCCGCTGACCATTGAAGGACTTGAAGAGGCTATGGAAAAGCTACGATGACACCCAAGGCTAAAGTTGCACAGGCCAGCCAATTTCAGCTGCTGTCCGATGCGCATCAGGCACTTATTGAGCGGGTAAAGCTGTTGCGCTCTGCGAAGCAGCATATTGCGCTTCAATACTATCTGTGGCGGCCGGATACCAGCGGTTTAACGCTGTTGAAAGAGCTGCTTAACGCGGTTGAGCGGGGCGTTACTGTCGACTTGTTACTCGATGATCACCACAGCAAGCCCATCGAGCCTTTGCTGCGCGACCTGTCGAGTCGCAGCAACTTTAACGTTAAGTTTTTTAACCCTTTTAAACACCGCCGCTGGCGCTGGGTGAACTGGCTGACAGACTTTAAGCGTATGAACCGGCGGATGCACAATAAAGCCATGATCATCGACGATCGCATTGCTATTGTCGGAGGCCGTAATGTCGGCGACGAATATTTCGGTACTCATGCTGGTCAGCTTTTCTCGGACTTAGACGTAATTGCCCGAGGCCCGGTAGTTGCCAAAGTAATGGAAGACTGGCGTCACTATTGGCTGTGTGCACTGTCTCAGTCTATTTCGCTGATAAAACGAAGTCACCGCAGCCGGCTGTTTGAAGAAATTTGGAAAGTCTTTGAGTCTAAGCAGGAGACCAAAGATTTGAATCAATACGTGTTGTCCGATAAACAGCTGACGGATGATACCAAAGCCATACCGGCATTTTCGGCGTTGGCACAAGTAGTGAGTGATGACCCTTTAAAAGCAGACTTATCCTCAAAGCCAAAACGTTCTTTAACCCAGCAGATAGCGAAAACTATTGGTTCGGCTACTCAGTCTATTTTGTTGGTATCGCCATACTTTGTACCAACGGCAACCGGTGTGAAAGAGTTAGAAAAACTGGCAGAGCAGGGGGTTGAGGTACGAGTATTGACCAACTCTCTGGCGGTGACGGACGTACCAGCGGTGCATGCCGGTTATCAGCGTCGCCGTCGTCGTTTATTACTGGCAGGTGTAAAGTTGTTTGAACTTCGCCGAACAGAAGAAACGCTTCGAAAAGACATGAAACCGTACTTTCGTCGTTCGGCGTCGAGCCTGCACGCAAAAACAGTAACGGTTGACGGTAACAAGGTATTCGTTGGTTCGTTTAACTTCGATCCAAGATCAGCTCAGATCAACACAGAGTCAGGTATTATCATTGAATCGGAAGCGATGGCCATGCAAATTAACTCAATGTTTGACCACGAGTTACCCATGCGAACTTACGAAGCAAGGTTGAATCGGTTTTATAAATTGTATTGGCTAGATAAAAGTCAAATTCCGGCGCAAAAGCTTTACAAAGAGCCTGGGGCAGGCATTGGCAGACGCTTAACGGTGTGGTTAACCGCACGCCTGCCGGTCGATCATCTGCTCTAAAGTCGTTCGGCTATCCAACGTCTGACCTTTTGCTCCAGTGTAACCAGCGGTACAGCGCCGTCTTCCAGTACCACACGATGAAACTCTTTAATATCAAATTTGTCACCAAGCTTATCTTCCGCACGGCGACGTAATTCACTGATTTTTAATTCACCGACTTTGTAGGCAAGAGCTTGCCCCGGTAGCGCCATAAAACGCTCTGCTTCAGACACTGCCCGTGCCTCTGCGACCGGTGCGTTTGCGTACATATAGTCAAGCACCTCCTGACGCGTCCAGCCTTTTGAATGAATGCCAGTATCCACGACTAATCGAATAGAGCGCCACAATTCAGCAGCAAGCTGGCCAAAGCGTTGGTATGGGTCGTCATATAAACCTAAATCGTAACCCAATGCTTCAGAATACAGTCCCCAGCCCTCAGTATAAGCGGTTTCACGACCGTACTTGCGGAACTCTGGCAAGTCTTCAAGTTCCTGTTGAATGGAAATTTGGAAATGGTGGCCTGGTGCGGCTTCGTGTAAAAACAGTGCCGTTTTAGCCCAGTTTGGGCGCGAGCCTAAATCATAGGTGTTCAGGTAAAATATCGCCGGGCGTGAGCCATCGACAGGCGCTGACTGATAAGACCCCGAACTGGCTGATTGCTCGCGGAATTCTTCCACTTTTCTGACTTCGTAGTCTGCTTTAGGAAAAATATCGAAAAGTTGGCTGACTCGTTCGTCGATCTTGCTGCGCAGTGAACGGTAGTCTTCAATCATAGCCTCGCGGCTTTCGTAAATAAATTGCGGATCATTGGTCATGAAGTCAAAGAACTGCGCTAAGTTACCATCGAATTCAATTTCTTCCATAATGTCGCGCATTTCCGAGTGAATGCGCGCTACTTCGTCTTTGCCTATTTTATGAATGCGATCGGCGCTGAGTTGAGTCGAGGTGTTGGCTTCAATTCTGTGTTGATACCATGCATCGCCACCCGGGAGTTGGCCAATGCCAAAGCTTTCGGTGCGAGTATGCGGTAAATAGGCTTCTTCTAAATAGGTGGCCAGCTTTTTATAGGCAGGCATAACTGTATCGCTTAATACCTGTTTGTAGCGTTGTTGAAGCTGCTTTGCTTCGGACTCTGAGACAGACTCTGACAGATTAGCTATAGGAGCCCAAAACAAGGTGTTGTCTACATTATCGTCAATGTGTGCAGTAATTTGCGGTATGGCTTTTTCAATCAGCACGCGTGGTTGAACAATGTTTTTCTCTACACCTTCTTTCATATTAGCAATGGCTTGCTCAAATAAGCGCGGAATTTGTTCCATTCGCAGTGCCCAGTTTTCATAATCCTGAACGGTATTAAAAGGTTGTGCAGACTCGCCGGAGCCCAGCATCGCTAGACGACCCGCCAGGTTATAAAACTGATTAATTGGAATAAGGTGCTCTGGGTACTGCAGCCCTTTAATCTCAAGCTCCAGCTTGCGTTTAAAAATGTCGTAACTGATGCGTTGACTGCGCGACAATTGTTCGACATTAATGCCGGATATTTTCTCCAAAAAGCGCTGGTTTAAGTCACGCTGCTTGGCAATATGTTGTTTGGAAAGGTAATTGGGTAACTGGTCATTGTATCGCTTGTCGCCAATGTAAGTCGCCAGCAGCGGGTTCAGTTTGAGGTTCTGTTCAAAGTAGTCGTTATAAATAGTATCGAGCTGCTCGGAAACGGATGACTGCTTGATAACTGAACCGGCTTTTTCAGAGCCAGAGCTATTGGTTGCATCGCCGCAGCCACCTAGTAGTAAAGAAATAGAAACCGCAATCAGTGCCTTTTTCATCATTGAACCTTTAATTATCGTTATTGTTGCTAAAATACTAGGGGTTTGGGTGTTATGGTGCAATCCAAAATGCGAAATGCACAGTAGAAGTACTACAAGGTTTCAATAAGGAGTTTTTATGACCAAGGCATACGCAGCAGAATCTGAACATTCAGGTTTAGCCCCTCACGGTATTGAACGTCGCGAACTAAGAGATGACGACGTTGCTATCGATATTCTTTATTGTGGTGTGTGTCATACCGACATTCATTACGCTGAAAATGACTGGGGCGGAACCATTTATCCGGTGGTTCCGGGCCATGAAATTATTGGTCGCGTCACTTCTGTTGGTAAGGATGTTAAAAATTACAGCGAAGGTGACTTAGTGGGTGTTGGCTGTATGGTTGACTCATGCCGTGAGTGCAGTTCATGCGACCAGGGCTTAGAGCAATACTGCCTGAATGGCATGGTGCCAACATACAACGGCGAAGACCTGCATGATAAGAGCATTACTTACGGTGGTTACTCAGAAAAAATCGTTGTCAGTGACCGTTTTGTGGTTCGGGTTCCTGAAAAGCTAGATGCTGCGAAGGCGGCGCCATTGCTTTGTGCGGGCATTACAACTTACTCACCGCTGCGACACTTCGGTGTGAAAGAAGGCCATAAAGTTGGTGTCATTGGTATGGGTGGATTAGGTCACATGGGTGTAAAGTTTGCCAAAGCTATGGGTGCTGAAGTCACTATTTTCACGCGCTCTGAGAGCAAAGTCAGCGAAGCTAAAAAGCAAGGCGCCGATCACGTTATTATCTCGACCGATGAAAGACAAATGGCGGAGGCGACAGAAACCTTCGATTTTCTGCTCGATACGGTACCGGTACAACACGACTTGAACCCGTACATTAACTGCCTGAAAGTCGACGGCACACATATTCTGGTTGGCTTATTGGAGCCCGTTGATCCTGCTTTGCAGGCTGGGCAATTAGTGCTTAAACGTCGCGTATTGGCCGGGTCACTTATTGGTGGTATTCCTGAAACTCAGGAAATGCTAGACTTTTGTGCCGAGCATGACATTCACTGCGACGTTGAAATGCTGGATATCAAAAACATCAATGACGCGTTCAAACGCATGAAAAAAGGCGATGTGAAATATCGTTTTGTGATTGATATGGACACGTTAAAGCAGTCGTAGATTGAATTTAAACCACAATTTGTGGTTTACTAACGTCTGGAAGAGGTGCGGTACTCAGGCAGCTTAGCAAGCATCTACCAAAGAGCTAAGCGAGGGGAGTAACCGCCGAGGCGCAAGTGCATGGAATGGCTTGCGTCGGCCGTCGAGTTTGAACACTTGCGGCTGTCACCGCTAGGTGGAGAGCTTCTGGAGACCCTCCTTTTTAAGCTCTCTGAACGTTGTTGTATTCAGTTCAGGGGAAACTATGTTACCCATTCATGTTGCGAAGTTCGGCGGCACCAGTATGGCTAATGCCGAATCGATACAAGCCTGTGTCGACGTTGTTGAACGTCAGAAGAATCCGACGCTTGTTGTGGTCAGCGCCTGTGCCGGTGTCACCAACCGCTTAGTAGCAATAAGCCATTCTCACACACAAACAGAACGCCAACGCTTGTTCGATGAAATTGTCGATATTCATTGCCAGGCGGCGTCTGCGTTACCTAAAGACAATGCGGTACATCATCATCTCGCGCAGTTGCATCAGCTGTTACACATATTGGTTCAACAAGCGCCTGACGCATTGGAAAGCCATCAACGGCAAAAGCGGGATGAGCTATTAAGTTTTGGTGAGCGATGTTCGTCTCGTTTGTTTGCGGCGTATTGGTCACAAACGGCGGTAGACGCTGAAGTTGCCGATGCGCGCTCTTTGTTAATCACTAATAGTCATTTTGGTAATGCGTCCCCCAATATTGAAAAGACCCGAGAGCACTGTGCTGATTTACGGGAACAGTTAAATCAAGGCGCCAGAGTGGTGACTCAGGGCTTTATTGGCTCCAGCGAGGAGGGCAATACTACGACCTTAGGGCGCGGAGGCAGTGACTACAGCGCGGCAATACTGGCTGCTGCCCTCGATGCTGAACAGCTGAATATCTGGACGGATGTCGCCGGTATTTACACAACTGACCCGCGTATTTGCTCTGACGCCAGACCTTTAGAGCAAATTAGCTTTGCCGAGGCTGCAGAATTGGCGACCTTCGGTGCAAAAGTGCTGCATCCTAAAAGTCTGAAACCTGCTATTGAAAACGGCATTAAGGTCTTTGTGGGTCATAGTCGCCATCCAGAAAAAGGCGGCACGCTTATTTTGCCTGAGCCCGATGAACGACCCTCTATTCGTGCACTGGCGCGCCGTAAAAATCAGACGCTGTTGACGGTAAATAGTGTCGATATGTTGCATGCGACCGGCTTTTTAGCGCGTCTATTCGACATTCTGGCACGCTATGATATCAGTGTGGACTTAGTGACCACCTCTGAGGTGAGCATTGCACTGACTCTGGACGAGGAAGGCTCGCAAGCGAATGGCCTTTCTGTGTTACCCGAAGCCATGCTGGAGGAGTTGCGGGAATTTGCGACCGTAACGATTGAGCAGGGTCTGAGTCTTATTGCTGTCATTGGCAATGACATTGGCCACTTTGGCGATATTTCTCCCTGGGTGTTAGAGGCCGCCTCACCGGTGCCTATACGACTGATTTGCCAGGGAGCAAGTCGGCATAACCTGTGCTTTTTAGTGACGGACGAACAGGCGGAAAACATCATTAAAAAACTTCATGCAAAACTATGACGGTAGTGCCCACTTCGGTTTATAATGCTCGCCAATTTCTGGGCAATTAAAGACAAAGAGCGAGTCGTTAAATGGAGCTTTGGCAAGCCATTATACTAGGGATAGTGCAGGGTATTACTGAGTTTTTACCGATTTCCAGTTCAGCGCACCTTATTCTCATGCCAGTGCTTACTGGTTGGGATGACCAGGGCGTTGGCTTTGATTTGTCGGTGCATGTGGGGACTTTGCTGGCGGTTATCCTATACTTCCGAAAAGACGTCGGTGCGCTGTTTTCAGACGGTCTTCGCTCTATTCCGGCCCAACAAAATGTTGGCCGTAGTAAGCTGGGCTGGATGGTTGTTATTGCCACCATCCCTGCCTGCGTTTTCGGAGTGCTACTGCTTGACTATATCGATACGGTACTGCGAGCGGTGTGGGTTATTATAACCACCACCGTGGTATTTGCAGTATTGCTGGCTGTTGCTGACCGCTGGGGACGCGGCGGCCGCCAGCTCGAGTCAATTGGTTTAAAAGATGCCATTATCGTTGGTTTAGCTCAGGCTGTTGCACTTATTCCCGGAACGTCGCGTTCAGGAGCGACAATTACCGCAGGCCTGTTTATGGGGCTCGATCGCGAAACGGCTTCAAAGTTCTCGTTTTTTATGGCCATACCAATTACGACAGCCGCTGCGTTAATAAAGCTGCTGAGCATTTACAACGACGGCATAGCGGTTGACTGGAATGGCTTTATCGTGGGCGGTGTCGCATCTTTTGTTACTGCTATTACTGCCATTCATTTCTTTTTAAAATGGCTTAATGACTTTGGTATGTGGCCTTACGTTATTTATCGCCTGGTGCTTGCTGCAGTCCTATTTTGGGTGTTCGTGTAAACCATGTACGAGAATGTAAAAAAACAATTATTTGCGCTAAAAAGTAACCGAGTTTTTGAATTTGCGGTTATCGCCGTCATTATTATTTCTGCATTAGAAATTGGTGCGAAAACTTATGACTTGCCCGGTTTTTTAAATACGGCTCTGCTAGGGCTGGACTGGTTTATTACCGTTTTCTTTGTGGTTGAAATTAGCATTCGCTTCATTGCTGACCACGACAAAAAGAACTTCTTTAAAAACGGCTGGAATGTATTTGACACCCTGGTTGTGGTGGTCAGTTTAATTCCGATTAATGACTCGGAACTGGCGTTATTGGCTCGCTTAGTCAGAATTTTCCGAGTGTTAAGGATGATTTCCATTATCCCGGAGCTGCGAACGTTAATTACCTCGCTGTTAAAAGCATTGCCGCAAATGGGCTATGTGGTATTGCTGATGTTTATTATCTTCTACATCTATGCCGCAGTAGGCAGTTATTTGTTTGCCGATATTAACCCGTTCCTGTGGGAGAACATTGCGGTATCTATGCTGACATTGTTCCGTATTATGACCTTTGAAGACTGGACGGACGTTCAATACGAAACCATGGAAGTGTATCCGTGGAGCTGGATGTTCTATATGTCTTTTATATTCCTCACCGCTTTTGCGTTCTTGAATATGGTCATTGGTATCGTTGTGAATGTCATGGACAAAGAAAGTCAGGCTGAGGCTGAGGAATTACGCCAACAGCTTGAAGAAGAGCAAGGGCCTGAGCCGACCATGCGTGAACTGCAGGATGAGATTCGAGAGTTAAAAACTTTATTGCAGGTACAGCAGGCACAAATCAACCAGCACTCTACAAGAGAAACAAGTGAGTAACTCATGTATGTAGGCGATTGCAAAGTTGAAATAACTCGCAAGCGCATTAAACACCTTTACCTACGGATAAAAGAGCCCGGCTGCGTTCATGTGTCAGCACCAAAACACTGGCCGGGAGGCTATATTCAGTCGGTTATAGAAGCCCGAAGTGAATGGATAAAAGAGCAGCAACAAAAACTGCTGCAGAGACAAGAAACAACGCCGCGGGTTCAGTCTTACGAAGACCATGCAGAGATCGTTGTTGAAGGGCAAAGCTACCGTTTAAAGGCAGTACGCAAAAGCGCATTTCCCCAGCTTAGCGCGGTAACGCTTTGCCGTGAAACCAAGACACTCACCTTAAGTATGTCTGATCCGTCCAACTTAGAAGCCCGTAAAAAACAACTGGATAAATGGCTTCGGGCCCAGTTAAAAGAGCGTATTGCGCAGCTACTGGAACATTGGCAACCCATTATGGGCGTAGCTGCCAGTGACTTTGGCGTACGGAAGATGAAGACCCGTTGGGGCAGCTGTAATATTCGTACCCATAAAATTTGGTTAAACTTTGATTTAATGAGTAAAGCGGCTGAGAGCCTCGAATACGTTGTGGTGCATGAACTCACGCATTTGTATGAGCGTTACCACAACAAACGCTTTTATCGTCTTATGGACAAGTATCTACCAGACTGGCGAGAGCGCAAACAACGGCTGAATAGTTAGCGGAGATCTTGCCCTAACTGATTTTGCGCAATAAGACGGAAGACATAAGCGACTTTAAATAAGCCGGCTAGAATCACTTGCGATAAGTGTAAGAATACGAGCAGCATTAGTGGCAGGTTTTCCTCCTGAAACCAAGCTAGATAAAACACAACAATTGAAAGCAGAAGAAACACCACCATAGAGGTGTTAGAGGTTTTGAGTAACGTATTAGGTTTCATAATAAACATTCCCAATGCATGTTTAATAAGTGCATATTAAATGCATCTTTAATATAGATCAAGAAAAATGCTCAAGGAGTAGGCAATGCGATATTTACATACAATGGTTCGGGTTCATGATTTAGAGCGTTCGTTGCATTTTTATTGTGATTTGCTCGGTTTAGAAGAGGTGTATCGGAAGGACAATGAAAAAGGCCGTTTCACCTTGGTGTTTTTGGCGGCTCCTGATGACCTAGAAAGAGCTAAAGAAACCAAGTCTCCGATGCTGGAACTGACCTATAACTGGGATCCGGAGACTTATAGCGGCGGCCGTAACTTTGGTCACTTAGCGTTTCGAGTCGAGAATATCTACGAGTTATGCCAAAAGCTAAAAGATAACGGCGTCATTATTAATCGCCCACCCCGTGACGGCCATATGGCATTTGTACGCTCGCCGGATAATATCTCAATTGAGCTTTTACAAGAGGGCGAACACCTGCCGCCTGAGGAGCCTTGGGTGTCAATGGAAAACATTGGTACATGGTAATTTAAGGCGAAATCGCCTATAATCGTGCCACTTTTTTTGCATATTTACTTTAGGTCCAACGAATAGGAATGACTATGTCGACTGATAAAGCAAAGATTATTTACACTGAAACGGACGAGGCGCCACGCTTGGCGACATACTCGTTGTTGCCAATTATTGAAGCATTCACAAAGGCGGCTGGTGTTTCAGTGGAGACCCGCGATATTTCTTTGGCTGGTCGTATTATTTCGCAGTTTCCGGAGTACCTGACCGAAGAGCAACGTCAGTCAGACGCTTTAGCTGAGCTGGGCGAAATGGCGAAAACTGCTGAAGCAAACATCATTAAACTGCCAAACATTAGTGCGTCTATTCCACAAATGACGGCATGTATTAAAGAGCTTCAGGAACAAGGCTACAAACTGCCTGACTTCCCGTTTGATCCGCAAACAGACGAAGAAAAAGACGTTCGCGCGCGCTACGACAAAGTTAAAGGCAGTGCGGTAAACCCGGTCTTGCGTGAAGGTAACTCAGACCGTCGCGCACCAAGTGCTGTTAAAAATTATGCAAAAAAGAACCCACATCGCATGGGCGAGTGGTCTAAAGATTCTAAGTCTCACGTAGCTCACATGAGCGACGGCGACTTCTACAGCAGCGAAAAATCAATGACATCTGCTGCTGATGACAGCTTCAAAATTGTCTTAGAAGCGAACGGTGAGCAAAAAGTACTGAAAGAATCTGTACCAGTACTGGCCGGTGAAGTGGTTGACGCTGCAACAATGAGCAAAAAGCAGTTGCAGGCGTTCTTTGAAAAAGAAACCGCTGCGGCAAAAGAAGAAGGCGTTTTACTGTCGTTGCACTTAAAAGCCACCATGATGAAAGTGTCAGATCCAATTATGTTTGGTCATGCTGTTCGTGTTTTCTTTAAAGACGTTCTAGAGAAGCATGCCGATGTCATGAAAGACATTGAGTTTGATGCAAGCAACGGTATTGGTGACTTGTACAACAAGCTTGAGAAGCTGGATGCTGACAAGCGCGCTGAAATTGAGTCTGACCTGGAAGCGGTTTACTCGAAGCAGCCAGAACTGGCGATGGTTAATTCGCACAAAGGCATTACCAACCTGCACGTACCAAGTGACATAATCATTGACGCCTCAATGCCTGCAATGATTCGTGATTCGGGCAAAATGTGGGACAAAAATGACAGCCGCCAAGATGCAAAAGCGATGATTCCAGATCGCTGTTATGCGGGCCTTTACCAGGAAACCATTGACTTCTGTAAAGAAAACGGCGCGTTCGACCCATCCACTATGGGTACAGTACCTAACGTGGGCCTAATGGCACAAAAAGCAGAAGAGTATGGTTCTCACGATAAGACGTTTGAAATTCCGGCAGACGGTGTTGTCAAAGTCTTAAACAAAGCGGGCGACGTTGTGTTTGAACACAAGGTTGAGGAAGGCGATATCTGGCGTATGTGTCAGGTGAAAGACGCACCTATCCGTGACTGGGTGAAACTGGCGGTTAACCGTTCACGCTTAAGCGGTATGCCTGCGGTATTCTGGCTGGACAGCAACCGTGCACACGACGCTCAGTTAATTAAGAAAGTCGAAGAGTATTTAAAAGAGCACGACACCGACGGTCTTGATATCCAAATTATGGCGCCGGTAGAAGCTACTCGCCACACATTGCAGCGTGTTAAAGAAGGTAAGGACACTATTTCGGTTACTGGTAACGTTCTGCGTGACTACCTGACCGACTTATTCCCAATTCTGGAACTGGGTACATCAGCGAAAATGCTGTCAATTGTGCCTCTGATGAACGGCGGCGGTCTATTTGAAACAGGCGCTGGCGGTTCTGCACCTAAGCACGTTCAGCAGTTTGTTGAAGAAAACCATTTACGTTGGGACTCTTTAGGTGAATTCCTGGCTCTGGCAGCGTCTCTTGAGCACCTAAGCCGCACTTTTGATAATAAACGTGCACAAGTGCTTGCTGACAGCCTTGACGTAGCAACGGCCAAGTTCCTGGATGAGAACAAGTCGCCGTCGCGTAAAGCCGGTGAGATTGATAACCGTGGTTCTCACTTCTATCTGGCTATGTACTGGGCAGAAGCGTTGGCGAATCAAAACGACGATGCTGAGCTTAACGAGCGCTTCAGTAAGTTGTCTAAAAAGCTGTCTGGCAATGAGCAAGCGATTATTGACGAGCTGAACGGCGTTCAGGGCAAGAAAGTGGACATTGGTGGTTACTACCAGCCAAACTCAGAGAAAGTGTCTGCAGCAATGCGCCCTTGCTCTGTATTGAATGAAACCTTAGCAAGCTTATAATTAAGCGAGCTAAGCTCATTGAAAAAGCAGGCTTCGGCCTGCTTTTTTATTGCTTATAAGTTATCGACTAAATTTCAGGAGTATAACGAGTGGCCAATGGCAACTATTTAATTAATTTGTACGAGCGTTGTTTGAAACTGCCGTTTGGGCGCAAGATTTTCTCTGCAATGTTTGCTCGAAAAGCGCCTTATTTTGCAACTATTAAGCCGCTTATTACAGAATTAGAGCCTAACTTTTGTCAGCTTACGTTCAAAAAGTGCAAAGCTGTTCAGAACCACATTGGTACGGTGCACGCTATTGCGGTGTGCAATGGTATGGAAATGGCGATGGGAGCATTAGCTGAAGCTTCTATTCCAAAGCATTTGCGTTGGATCCCCAAAGGTATGAATGTTCAGTATCTGGCAAAAACAAACAGTGACGTGACTGTTGAGGCGAAGGCATCAGATCAGACTTGGCAAGTGGGTGAGCAACCAATAACCGTGGAAGCGAAACGGGATGATGGTACCGTGGTTGCTGCTGGTGAGATTATTATCTACGTTTCCGAAAAGCCTAAAAAGTAAATCGGACATACTAAAAAAGGGACCCAAAGGTCCCTTTTTAAATGCTAATTTCTTAACCTTTATTAAGGTTTGCCAACCGGCTCGTTAGCATCAATAACTGCACCTGGGTGTTCGTCTTCGCCATCGTCCGGCGCCAGTTTTTCCCATTTACGGGTAAACAGAGCCAATACGAAGACCGCCGCACCAACGCTTACACCGAACACAAAGATGGTCCAGTAAAGCTCAGGCATTGCTTGTGGGTTCTCCGGGTCAAGGCCACCAGCCAACAAGCCAGCAACAACGTTACCGATGGAGTAGGTGAGTACGAAGATACCCATCATCTGGCCTGCCATACGCTTCGGTGACAACTTACTCACAGCACTCAGGGCAACTGGGCTTAAGCACAGTTCACCAACGGTGTGAATGAAGTAAACCGCAACCAGCCAGTATGGCGCCACTTTAAGTCCACTTGCAGCGGCTTGTGAGGCGAAGAACATGACAATGAAGCCTGTCGCCATAATGATAAGGCCAATAGCACTCTTAAAGCCGTACGACGGGTTGATCATACGCTTGCTCAGGTTGATCCAAAGCGCCGCAAAAAATGGCGACATAATGACCAGGAATATCGAGTTCAGTGACTGGAACCAAGTGGTTGGAATTTCGAAGCTACCAACCATGCGATCTGTTAAGTCACGGGCAAACAGGTTAAATGAAGAACCTGCCTGTTCGAAGCCTGCCCAAAACATCGTTGACGCAATACACACTAGGAATAAAGCGCCCAGACGTTTCATTTCATCTCGAGTCAACTTCCCGAAGATAAAAACGGACAGGTAGTATAGGAAAAATATAACGGTGAAAATAATCGCAACGTTTCCGGCAACTACGGTTGGGTCAATCGTGACGTAGTCGTTCAGTGCTAAGTAGGTATAAACAGCTAGGCCTGCTAGTAACAGCCAAATGATTCCCCAACTGCGTTTCGTACCTTTAGGACTCATTGGTTTTGGTGGTTTTTCGCCAACGCCGTTCAACTTACGCTGAGTCAGTTTGTACTGAATAAGGCCGAATGCCATACCAACAGCTGCTGCACCGAAACCCCAATGGTAACCCGCGTTTTCCATTAGGTAACCGGTAACAAAGTAACCGATGATTGAACCAATGTTGATACCCATGTAATACAGGGTATAGCCACCATCACGACGATCATCGTCAGAGCTGTACAGCTGACCGACCATAGCAGTGATGTTTGGCTTTAACAGGCCGGTACCCAGTACCACCAAAATCATACCAACAAAGAAGCCTGCTTCACTAGGAATGGCCAATACAATGTGGCCAAGCATAATGATGATGCCGCCGTACCAGGTGGCGCGTTGACCACCTAACAAACGGTCGGCAATCCAACCGCCTGGTAAGCCCATGAAATAGACCGCACCGGTGTATAGGCCGTAGATAGCGGTTGCAGAGGCAACGGTTATTGCGAGTCCACCTTCTTGCAGACTGGCGGTCATGAATAAAACGAGTAGCGCGCGCATGCCATAGTAACTCATGCGCTCCCACATTTCGGTAAAGAACAGGGTTTGTAAGCCCCCTGGCTGTCCGAAAAAGCTTGAGTCTTTATCGACTATATTTTTAGGATCCATTCTTGTTATCCATTTTGTTATTTAACATCAAATAGTTATGTCTATTTTTAGCTTATTCGACTAAAGTCGGAGTCGAAAAAGGTGGCAATACTTTACTAGCGGTAGCCACAGAATGGAACCGAAAACGACGAATTCATTGGTTTTGCTGTCTAAACTCGGGCTCGGCAACAGGTTTGCTGAATAAATAGCCCTGGAAGTAGTCACAGCCTAATGAAGACAGGTAGTCAAAGTGCTTTTCTGTTTCGACACCTTCGGCAACCACTTTAAGCCCCAGGTTATGTGCCAGCTGCACAATCGTCTGCACAATGGCTTCTTTTTGCTTAGACTGAAACATATCGCGCACGAACGACACATCAATTTTCAGAACGTCAAACGGCAGCTTCATCAAGTAGGAAAGAGATGAGTAACCCGTGCCAAAGTCATCGAGCGCAAACTGAATGCCCAGTTGCTTCAACTCGTTAATTTTGTGAATGACTTCATCCAGGTTTTGCATTAACACGCTCTCAGTCAACTCTAGTTTAAGTTGGCCGGCAGGCACTTCGTAATGCTTCAAAAGGCTGTTTAGCTTGTCGACAAAGTCCAGTTGCTGAAACTGCGGTGCGCTGACATTAATAGAAAGAACCCAGTCGTTTAAGCCCAGCTGCTGCCACTGACGAATAATTTGGCAGGCTTGCTCATTAATTAAGTCTCCCAGACCAATAATAAGACCGGTTTCTTCGGCAAGTGGGATAAACTCGGCCGGAGAGACCATCCCCCGCTCGCTATGATGCCAACGAATAAGGGCCTCTGCGCCAGTAACCGTACGGTTTTCATTAAGCTGGGGTTGCACATAAAGCTCTAAACCGGTGCGCGTTTCTATCGCCTGGCGTAAATCTGACTCAAGCTTTACTCGTTTTTCAATGGCATCGGCCATTTCAGGGTGATACAAGCGAATTTCGCCCATGCCATTGCGTTTTGCTTCGGCTAAGGCTAACGCCGCCTGAACCAGTATGTTTTCTGACGATTTGGTTAAGTCGCTGATAACTGTTGCACCAAGACTCATTGAGCACTGATGACGGTAATCTTTTAATGAATAGGGCGCTTGCAGCTCTTGTTGCAGTGTTTTAGCCATGCTCAGCGCGTGCGACTGCGCCTGTACCGGATTATTGCTCTTGTGCACCCGGGCAACCACGGCAAACTCGTTAGAGCTGGGACGTGCAACCATATGCACGTTTAAATTGACGCGCTCGAGTCTGTGGGTGACTGATTTCAACAGTAAATCGCCCAGGGTTGGTCCAAGCGTGTTATTCAGAACTTTGAACTTGTCGATGTCGAGCAAAAATAGAACAAGGTTTTCGTCTTCAGGTATTTCCTGCTGCTGTTGAGATAAGTAGTCCAAAAGAGATCGGCGATTCGGCAAACCTGTTAGTGCATCGTTAAAAGCCAGTTCCCGAATGCGCTTGTCTGACTGACGTATGGCTCGGTAATTATGCTGAAAGCGTCTATCAATAACGGATGAAACCCAGGAGATAAGCGCGACAAGCGTGACGGCAATGACAATAGCGTAAATAAGCCATAAATGTTGGTGTTGAGCACCGGTTGCTAAGCTACTGGTGGTTTCATTTGCGTAAAAGCGAGCGGCCAGCATCGCAACATAATGCATACCACTAATAGCGGCAGCGATAATCAGTGCAGTGACAAACTGTATTTTTCGAAGTTCGCTTTTGGCGCCGCGAATGGTGTTCGAGCGGCTATAAGTACTCATGGCAAGAATACCTAGAGCCACCGCAATAACTATGGAAGTCGCAAACCAATAGGGCGAGTAAAGGAGCTCTGCATTTAACTGCATAGCTTCCATGCCCAGGTAGTGCATTAGTCCAATACCGGCACCTAGAATTGTGCCCGAAAGAATGTTTGTTTTGCTTGAAACCTGGTTGCGTACTCTTTTGAAACTAGCTAGTTTGTCTGCGGACAGGTGCAAAGAATAGGCAAAGTAATTGCCGATAATAGCCGGGGCTATCGAGGCCAGAGTTAATCCAATACTGTGTGAAACCACCACAGGCAACTGGAACGCTATCATGCCTATAAAGTGCATGCTCCAGACGCCAATACCGGCAACAATTGCGGTAATAAGCGTCCAGGTTCGCTGTTGGCTGGCTGAACGATGACGGTGAGCACGCTCAAATATCTTTAACGCGGTAAATGACGCTATAAAAGCAACAAGGTAGGACAGGGCAACAAGCCAATAATTATAATTGCCGGGTAGCGGAGCTTGTGAGTATTGCCCCAGATCAAAAAAAGTCATTAAAACGTCATTCATAGAAGCATCTTATCAGATCATTGAACGGCATTGCTAAGCCAAATTTCCCCAAGTGCAGGAGTGCTTAAATTGTCGACAATGCGATTGTTTTGGAATTGAAAAACGTGGTTATTTAGACTACCCTGTGTAGATTGTCGACAACCAAGTGTTTTCTACTTATTTAAATAATATATGCAGACTTTTTACGATCAGCCGTACTCATTCAGATCACCCGTCACGTCAGCCGATCGTGTTCTTGTTGCGGTGCAAAAAGCAATTGTCGAAGGCGATATTGCCGCCGGCAGTAAAATTAGCGAAGCGGGTCTTGCTAAACAATTTAATGTTAGCCGGGCACCATTGCGTGAAGCATTAGCGCGACTAGAGCGTTGTCACTTGGTTGAGCGTACCCCGAATGCAGGAGCTCGCGTTGTCACATTAACCTATGAAGGCTTAATTGCGTTGTATCAAATACGTGAAGAGCTGGAGGGGTTAGCTTGTCGTCTTGCGGCGGAACAAATGGCCGATGACGAAATTGATGCCTTGTCTAAACTGTTAGAGCAACATTTGGAAAATCAGCGGGTGCGTGAAGGCGAAAGTTATTATCAAGAGGCGGGGGATGTCGATTTTCATTACCGCATTATTCTTGCCAGTAAAAATAAGTACTTAATTAATATGCTCTGCGACGAGCTTTACTTTTTAGTTCGCATGTACCGTGTTCAGCTTGGTATGAATGGTCCGCGTGTGTCGCGTGCTTTTGATGAACACAAAGCGATTATTACCGCCATTGCGAACCGCGATGGCGAACTTGCCGATTTGTTGATGCGCCGCCATATCAGTGCATCACGCAAAAACATTGAAACAAAACTACAAGCACATAAGGAAGTATCATGAGTCAATTACAAAGCCCAGGCGCGAAATTGCGCCAAGCCGTAGCCGACGAGAGCCCACTGCAAATTGTCGGTACCATTAATGCTTACACAGCCATGATGGCTGAAAAAGTCGGTCATAAAGCGTTGTACTTGTCAGGTGCTGGCGTGGCTAACGCGTCTTTTGGCTTGCCTGACTTGGGAATGACTTCGTTGAACGACGTGTGTGAAGACATTCGTCGTATTACCGGTGCCAGCGACTTACCACTGTTAGTGGACGCCGATACCGGTTGGGGTGGCGCATTCAACATTGCTCGTACGGTAAAAGAAATGAGCCGTGCCGGCGCCGCAGGTTTTCATATTGAGGATCAGGTCGCGCAGAAACGCTGTGGTCACCGTCCTAACAAAGAAATAGTTAGCCAGGGCGAAATGGTTGACCGTGTCAAAGCGGCTGTCGACGCGCGTATTGATGATCAGTTCTACATTATGGCACGCACCGATGCATTCCAGCAGGAAGGTATCGAGTCTGCTATTGAGCGCGCGCAAGCTTGTGTAGATGCAGGTGCAGACGCAATTTTTGCCGAAGCGGTGCACACGCTGGAACACTACAAAGCCTTTACTGATGCACTAGATGTGCCGGTACTGGCCAATATTACCGAGTTTGGTGCGACGCCGCTGTTTAACAAGCAAGAGCTGGCTGACGTGGGCGTAGAGATTGTGCTTTATCCATTAAGCGCGTTCCGAGCAATGAACAAAGCCGCACTGAACGTCTACAATAGTATTTTAGAAAACGGTGACCAAAAAGCGGTTGTCGATGACATGCAAACCCGTGCGGAATTGTATGACTTTTTGAACTATCACGACTTTGAAGAAAAGCTCGATCAATTATTTAAAAAATAAACAAAATTAAAGAAGGGAAAAATCATGGCAGAGAAGAAACTAAGTGGCGCAGGCTTGCGCGGACAATCAGCCGGCGAAACGGCACTATGTACTGTTGGTAAAAGTGGTTCAGGTTTAACCTACCGTGGTTATGACATCAAAGAGCTGGCTGAAAAAGTCAGCTTTGAAGAAGTGGCGTACCTGTTGGCCAAAGGCGAGTTGCCAACCCAGTCACAGCTGGATGATTACCGCAAGCGCCTGAAGTCACTGCGTGTGTTGCCACAGGAAGTGAAAGACGTCTTGGAGCGCATTCCAAAATCAGCGCACCCAATGGACGTTATGCGTACCGGTTGCTCAATGCTGGGTAACCTGGAAACGGAAGAAAGCTTTGACGAAGCCGATGATCATATTGAACGCTTCTTAGCAACCTTCCCGGGTATCGTGCTTTATTGGTATCGTTTCACTCACGACGGCGTTCGTATCGATACGGACTCAGAAGAAGAATCTATCGGCGCGCATTTCTTACGTTTATTGCACGACAAAAAGCCATCGCAATTGCATGCTGATGTAATGAACACGTCATTAATTCTATACGCAGAACACGAATTTAATGCATCAACCTTTACGGCGCGTGTTTGTGCTTCAACACTGTCTGACATTCACTCGTGCGTAACCGGCGCGATTGGTTCACTGCGTGGCCCACTGCACGGCGGTGCGAACGAAGCAGCAATGGAGCTTATCGAAGACATGAAAGACGCGGAAGATGCCGAGCAAACGTTGATGGGCATGTTAGAGCGCAAAGAAAAAATCATGGGCTTCGGTCATGCCATCTACAAAGAGTTTGATCCCCGTAACGACATCATCAAAGCATGGTCTAAGAAACTGTCTGAAGAAGTCGGTGACAGCCGTCTGTATGACGTGTCTGTGCGTTGTGAGGAAGTCATGTGGCGCGAGAAGAAACTATTCCCGAATGCAGACTTTTTCCATGCGTCGGCTTATAACTACATGGGCATTCCAACCAAACTGTTTACCCCAATCTTTGTTATGTCGCGGGTAACCGGCTGGACAGCACACGTTAAAGAACAACGTGCGAATAACCGTATTATTCGTCCGTCGGCGGACTACACTGGTCCAGAGGCACGTCCAGTACCTGCAATTGGTGACCGTTAATATGAATAATGAGTATCGCAAAAAGTTAGACGGCACGACGCTCGAGTATTTTGATACTCGGGCTGCCGTTGAAGCTATTGAACCGGGCGCTTACGAAAAACTGCCGTACACCTCGCGTGTATTGGCAGAAAACTTAGTTCGTCGTTGTCCGCCTGAGATTCTGACCCAGTCGCTAGAGCAACTAATTTACGGCAAAAAAGAGCACGATTTTCCGTGGTTTCCGGCGCGTGTGGTTTGCCATGACATTTTGGGGCAGACAGCATTGGTCGACTTAGCCGGCCTGCGTGATGCGATTGCAGAGAAGGGCGGTGACCCGGCCAAAGTTAATCCGGTGGTGCCAACTCAGCTTATTGTCGACCATTCATTGGCGGTTGAACACGCTGGTTTTGAAAAGGACGCGTTTGAAAAAAACCGTGCTATTGAAGACCGTCGTAACGACGACCGTTTCCACTTTATTAACTGGACCAAAACGGCTTTTAAAAATGTTGACGTGATTCCACCCGGTAACGGAATTATGCACCAGATTAACCTGGAGAAAATGTCGCCAGTGGTGCAGGTTCGTGACAATGTGGCCTTTGTTGATACCTGTGTTGGTACTGACAGTCACACGCCAATGGTAGACGCTTTAGGCGTTATTTCTGTCGGTGTCGGTGGTCTTGAAGCAGAAAGTGTCATGTTAGGCCGTGCCTCTTATATGCGTCTGCCGGATATCGTAGGTGTTGAGTTGAGCGGCAAACTGCGTCCGGGCATTACCGGTACTGATTTGGTTTTAGCGCTGACTGAATTCTTGCGTCGCGAACGTGTGGTTGGTGCTTACCTTGAGTTCTTCGGTGAAGGCGCAGAAGCATTGACCGTTGGCGACCGTGCGACGATTTCGAACATGACGCCGGAGTACGGTGCAACCGCGGCGATGTTCTATATCGATGATCAAACCATCGATTACTTAAAACTGACCGGCCGTGATGATGACCAGGTCGAATTGGTTGAGAAGTTCGCCAAAGAAACCGGCTTGTGGGGCGACAGTCTGAAAACCGCAGAGTACGGTCGTGTCTTACGTTTTGACTTATCTAAAGTCGAACGTAACTTGGCAGGGCCGTCTAACCCGCATGCGTTGCTGCCAGCTGCTGAGCTTTCTGAGCGCGGCATAGCTAAGCATATTGAAGACCCTGAAAACGGAAAAATGCCGGATGGTGCGGTGATTATTGCGGCTATTACCAGCTGTACCAACACCAGTAACCCGCGCAACATGATCGCAGCGGGCTTGATTGCGCGTAACGCCAATAAGCTGGGCTTAACGCGGAAGCCATGGGTTAAATCGTCACTGGCACCGGGTTCTAAAACCGTCAAGATGTATTTGGAAGAAGCTAACCTGTTGCCAGAACTGGAAGATCTAGGTTTCGGCGTGGTGGCGTTTGCCTGTACCACTTGTAATGGTATGAGTGGTGCGCTGGATCCGAAAATTCAGCAAGAGATCATCGACCGTGATCTGTTCTCAACCGCGGTATTGTCGGGTAACCGAAACTTTGACGGACGTATTCATCCGTACGCTAAGCAGGCGTTTTTGGCATCGCCGCCGTTGGTTGTGGCGTATGCGATTGCCGGCACTATCCGCTTTGATATCGAAAAAGACGTGCTGGGGTATGACCACGATGGTAACCCAGTCACGCTTAAAGATATCTGGCCGAGCGATGAAGAAATTGACCGTATCGTCAAAGAGAGCGTTAAGGCTGAGCAGTTCCGCAAGGTCTATGACCCCATGTTCAATCTGAGTGTCGACTACGGCGAGAAAAACAATCCGCTGTATGATTGGCGCGAAATGAGCACTTATATTCGTCGTCCTCCTTATTGGGAAGGTGAGTTAGCCGCAGAGAATACGTTAACCGGTCTGCGTCCGTTGGCGGTACTGGGTGATAACATCACCACCGACCATTTGTCACCGTCTAACGCCATTATGGCTGACAGTGCGGCGGGTGAATACCTGACTAAAATGGGCGTGCCGGAGGAAGACTTTAACTCTTATGCTACCCACCGCGGCGATCATTTGACCGCACAGCGTGCTACCTTCGCTAATCCGAAGTTGTTCAACGAAATGGTACGTGACGACAATGGTGACGTGATTCAGGGTTCACTGGCGCGTATTGAGCCGGAAGGCAAAGTCGTGCGCATGTGGGAAGCTATTGAGCACTACATGACGAACAAGCAACCTCTGATTATTGTGGCGGGCGCGGACTACGGTCAGGGTTCTTCACGTGACTGGGCTGCCAAAGGCGTTCGCCTGGCAGGTGTTGAAGTCATTGTCGCTGAAGGCTTTGAGCGTATCCACCGGACTAACCTGATTGGTATGGGCGTATTGCCGCTGCAGTTTGAAGAAGGCACCACGCGCAAAACGTTGAATATTGACGGCACTGAAACCTTCGACGTGAAAGGCACACCGGCGCCGGGCGCTGTATTGCAGCTGACTATTCACCGTAAGGACGGATCGTCACAGCAAGTCCCGGTTATTTGTCGCCTGGATACCAAAGAGGAAGTCTCTATTTACGAGGCTGGTGGTGTATTACAGCGCTTTGCACAGGACTTTTTAGAAGCGGAAGCAAGCTAAGGAGTTTGAGCTATGGCGTTTAAACCACAAATCAAAATTCCCGCCACCTATATGCGTGGCGGGACCTCAAAGGGTGTTTTCTTCCGTTTGCAGGACTTGCCTGAAGCCGCGCAGCAACCGGGTGCGGTGCGCGATGCCATTTTGTTGCGTGTCATTGGCAGCCCGGATCCTTACGCCAAGCATACCGATGGCATGGGCGGCGCGACGTCTAGCACCAGTAAAACGGTCATTGTGTCGAAAAGCGAACAGCCTGGACATGATGTCGATTACCTGTTTGGGCAGGTGTCGATAGACAAACCGTTTGTCGACTGGAGTGGTAACTGCGGTAATTTATCGTCAGCGGTGGGGCCATTTGCCATTGCCAATGGTTTGGTAGCGCCTGATCGCATTCCTGAAAACGGAGTTTGCGAAGTCCGGATTTGGCAGGCCAATATTGGCAAAACTATCGTCAATAAAGTGCCTATGGTCAACGGAGAGGTACAGGAAACTGGTGATTTTGAGCTGGATGGGGTTACCTTCCCGGCAGCGGAAGTGCCGGTAGAGTTTATGGACCCGTCAGCAGATGGCGAGTCGATGTTTCCGACCGGTAATCTGATCGATGATTTAGAAGTTCCCGGTATCGGCACCTTAAAAGCAACGCTGATTAATGCCGGCATTCCGACCATTTTCCTAAATGCAGAAGAAATTGGCTACGATGGCACCGAACTGCAGGAAGCTATTAACGGCGATCCTGCGGCACTTGAACGTTTTGAAACGATCCGTGCGTATGGTGCCGTAAAAATGGGCTTGATAGACGACGTTTCAGATGCAGCTAATCGCCAGCATACGCCAAAAGTGGCTTTTGTAGCCCCACCGAAAGACTATATCGCTTCCAGTGGTAAGAAAATTGCCGCCAGTGACGTAGATCTGTTGGTGCGAGCGATGTCGATGGGCAAACTGCATCACGCCATGATGGGCACAGCCGCAGTGGCTATCGGAACTGCCGCAGCAATTCCGGGCACTACTGTTAACCTGGCGGCTGGCGGTAATGACCGTACCATGGTTAACTTTGGCCACCCGTCGGGTACCTTGCAAGTGGGCGCCGAATGTAAGCAGGTAAACGGGCAATGGACCGCCATCAAAGCCATTATGAGCCGCAGCGCGCGAGTCTTAATGGAAGGGAACGTACGCGTTCCCGGAGAAGTACTGTAAATACAAGAAGTCGCGCTTAGGCGCGACTTCTTATTTGTGTTTTTCAAACCTAGTCCGCATAGCCCCATGGAGTAGGGGGAGTATCAACGGTTTCTGTTAAATCAAAATCCACCCGAAATTCTCTGCCTTCGCGAATTAAGCGGTAGGTAAAGGTGTCGTCGTGAATATACATTTGCCAAATATTGGTATTCGACTGCGGCACACCCAATTCAATAAATAATTCTTTTGAGTAGGCGTCAGCCGGGAACGATTGTGCAGTCGGGTAGCCTTTGTCGACCGTATGACCACCATACATAGTTAGCGGGTCATAGTTGCCGTCGGGTTTGCGGTGATCATGTTTAAGGCTAATGCCAGACCCTGTTTGCGTTAAAATCCAGGTGCGCGAATGGTCATCGCCAACATGAAAAGGAATTTCAATTTTCGCATCGCCGCACTTGCGCACATGCATAATCAACGGGCCTTCAAAGCCCTCACTTGAAGGGGTATCAACTGTTACTTCGCCAGCGTATGAGTTGCCACAGTGCTGGTTAATTGCCTCAAAAAATTCAGCTTGAGCTTGGGTAGTCACCTGCGGTGCAGGCTTAATTACCTGAGCAGAGCTGGTAAATGGTGCAAAGCTTGCGACGGCAATTGACGTAAGAAAAACGATATTTTTCATTTTTAGACCATTGGATAATGTTTAATTTTGAATTATATGAGAAAGTAAAACCTGACATGAATCAAAGGCACATGCCAGTATTTTTACGTAAACTTATGATACCAAGTGCAGTAACCGAAATTTCCGATCTCCAACATATTCTGGATAGTCTCGACGCCGTTGTGTACGTATCTGACGTTGAAACTCACGAACTGCTTTTTATGAACAAGTATGCGCTAAAGAATATTGGCGGCGTAAACCAGTTCGATGATGTTAAAGGCAAGCGTTGCTTTGAGGTTTTACAGAAAGGTCAAAAAAAGCCTTGTGATTTTTGTACTAACCCTTTACTCCCGAAAAGTGGTGATACGTATCTTTGGGAGTTTAAAAATACACGTAATAATTGCTGGTACCAATGTCGTGACCGCTTGATCCGTTGGCATGACGGACGCCAAGTGAGGCTAGAAGTGGCAGCAGATATTACTGAACGAAAAACGGTGGAAGAAGAGCTGCGAGAAGCACAAAGAGAGTTAAAAGTACTCGCAGAAGTGGATAGCTTAACTCAACTGTATAATCGCCGTGCATTTTTTATGTATGCGGACAAGTTACGAAAAAGTCTCCCTAATTCATCTAGTTTGGGGTTAATGATTCTCGACCTGGACTACTTTAAAGACATTAATGATAGCTATGGACACGAAGCCGGCGATACGTTGCTTGCGGCTATTGGTCAGAAGCTTGGTTCTTTTGCCAATAATCACATCGTGATAGGGCGCATGGGCGGTGAAGAGTTTGCTATTGCTTTCCATGAAACCCAGAAACGCGAAAAAGAAGACTTTGCAAACCTAGTCTATAAAGCGGTTAGTAACGTGAAAGCCCTGTATTTTAAAGACACACTGCAATGCACGACGAGCATTGGAGTGTCATCACAACCAGTTAGCACTCCGTTAAGGAATATCATGCGCCAAGCAGATGATGCTCTATATCGAGCAAAATCTGCCGGGCGCTCTCAGATAAAAATGTCCTAAGGTAGTGTTCAGAATTCTGTGTCATTTCGTTAAACTAAGCAAAAAAGAGATGACATATGACCAAAACCAATTTCGACATGGATGCCGCTTTAAAGCAGTTGCGTGAAGGCAAAGACCTCACCGGCA
>Ga0208180_1000041_pt1 | contig 179747 bp, 171 predicted proteins | sample MalvireepMed_s16_FD_184241 | JGI IMG/M metagenome (GOLD analysis project Ga0208180, IMG submission 184241) | Marine viral communities from the Global Malaspina Expedition - Malaspina viral metaG DeepMed_s16 (SPAdes) (version 2) | ecosystem: Environmental > Aquatic > Marine > Oceanic | place...
TGACCTGAAGTTGATGGATCTTGCGAAGGTCAAAACCGGCATCACTGTCCCCGAGTTCGGGGTAAGTTAATGGCATGAGCCGTATACGTGGCCCGTATGTACGGTTCTGTGAGAGGGATGAGGCGGTGACGCCTCACCCTACTCGCTGCCTGTCGGGCCACCATCTTTCAATCAGCCCCGGCAGCCACTCAGGGCTTTATCACGGGTATATTGCAGGCCGATGAAATGCGGTGGGGAAGTGATATACTCTGGCGGTAAACGTATTTCAGAGATCCAGCGATGACACGAGCGCAAGACCGTATCCTTGTTCAGGAACACCTGGCCCACCAGGCCGAGCCCAAGCCTTTGAGCGACAGTGAAAAGGCCGACCTCGAGGCGCGCATCAAAGATGCCCTCAAGGCGAAGGATGCCGTGCTGGTTGCGCATTACTACACAGACCCGGACATCCAGCGACTGGCTGAGGAAACCGGCGGCTGTGTGGCAGACTCGCTGGAAATGGCCCGCTTTGGCAATCAGCATCCCGCGTCTACGGTTGTGGTGGCAGGCGTCCGCTTCATGGGCGAGACCGCCAAGATCCTTAACCCGGAAAAGCGTGTGCTTATGCCCACCCTGGAGGCGACCTGCTCGCTGGATGTGGGCTGCCCGGCGGACGAGTTCTCCGAGTTCTGCGACCAGCATCCGGACCGGACCGTGGTGGTCTACGCCAATACTTCGGCGGCCGTGAAGGCGAGGGCAGACTGGGTGGTTACCTCCAGCTGTGCCCAGGCTATTGTTGAGCACCTGGATGCCCGGGGCGAGAAAATCCTGTGGGCGCCAGACAAACACCTTGGCCACTACGTGCAGAAGACTACGGGCGCCGATGTGCTGCTGTGGGACGGCTCCTGCATTGTGCACGAGGAATTCAAGTTCCGCGGCCTGGAAGACCTCAAGGCCCTGTACCCGGATGCCGCCGTGCTGGTGCACCCGGAATCACCGGATGCCGTGGTGCAGATGGCGGATGTGGTGGGTTCAACGTCCCAGCTGATTCACGCGGTGCAGACCCTGCCGAATGAAGAGTTCATTGTCGCCACCGACAACGGTATCTTCTACAAGATGCAGCAGCTGGCGCCGAACAAGACTTTGATTGAAGCTCCGACTGCCGGAAACGGTGCTACCTGCCGCAGCTGTGCCCATTGCCCCTGGATGGCCATGAACGGGCTCGAGAACCTGCTGCATGTCCTGGAAACCGGTGACCAGGAAGTGCTGGTAGACGATGCATTGCGTGAGGATGCCTTGCGCCCCCTGCGCCGTATGCTGGACTTTACTGCCAATATGAACCTGAAGGCCGCAGGCAACGCCTGATTTCAGCCTTGCCCGTCCTTACTGGCGGGCCTCCTGAAGGCGGCTGGCAATTTCGCCCAGACGCTGGTTGATCACCTGCCGTTCGGTAGACCCGGCCGGCAGCAGTTCCTGGGCCTGGCGCAACTGGCGCTGGGCCGCACGCCAGTCTCCCATCAATACCTCATACTCTGCCCGTGCCCGATGCACGCCCACAATATTGCGGGCCATACCTTCCGCTTCTGCCAGTCGCAGCCAGACCTGTTCCTGGTGCGGATATTGTCGGCTCATATCCCTGAGTACAGACGCTGCTGCAGAGCCGTTACCGTCACCGATTTCGGCGCTGGCCAGCATCATGCTGATCGGGTAGTTGCCCGGATTGCGTGACAGCGCACCCTGCAACAGGTTCCTGGCCTCGGCAAAGCGCTGCTGGCTGATTTGTGTTTCGGCCAGGGAGACCTGAAACGTGATGCGCCCCGGATTGTCTTCCAGCAGCTCCCTCAGGATGTTTTCTGCCTTCTGGTACTGCCTGGCTTCGTGATAGGCCACGGCCAGGCCATAGCGGATAGCATCGTTGCGCTGGGCGTCGTCCCGGTTCAGGTAGGCCTCGAAGGTTTCGATCGCAATCTCCGGGGATTGGGCGTAGTGCACCTGCAGCCGGCTGCGCACAAGGTGGTATTCCTGGCCATCCCGCACTCGTTCGTCAGGGTATTGCTCGGCCCGGTTGCGGGTGTCGGCTACCCGGCTCTGGGTGAGCGGGTGCGTGGAAAGGTATTCCGGCAGCCGGTTACCTTGCAGACGGTTCTGGCGCATCATGATCTCGAACATTTCCGGCATGCCCCGCGGATCCATGCCGGCGCTGGCCAGGATGTCCAGGCCCACACGGTCAGCTTCCTGTTCGTGGGATCGGCTGTAGGCCAGCATGTTCTGCATGGAGATGGCCTGGGTGCCGGCAATGGCGGCGATGCCGATGTCTGACTGGGTCACTGCCGATAACACAATGCCGGCAATCATGCCGGCGAGGGTCAGCGGTGCGCTGGTTTCCTGCTGCTGCATGCGCCGGGCAAAGTGACGCTGGCTCAGGTGCGCCAGTTCGTGGGCGAGTACCGAAGCAAACTGCTGCTCGGTGGCGGCGTTCAAAAACAGGCCGCCATTCACGCCAACGATACCGCCGGGCACGGCAAAGGCGTTCAGGGCAGGGCTGTCGATCAGTACCAGGCTGAGATTGCGATCATCCAGCGGAGCCGAGGGCACCAGCCGGTAAATCATTGAACTGAGATAGTCGTAAACCAGCGGGTCCTGGATCTGCGGGGCCGAGCGCCGGATGGAGGTCATCACCTGCTGGCCGATGTCGGCCTCCTGCTGGCCGGAAATCAGGCCACCGCTGCCGCCAATGCTGGGCAGTGTGGAGTTGTCGGCGGTCAGCGCAGCCGGTGTGGCCAGCAGGCTGGCGGCCAGGGTCAGGGCCAGGCTTGAACGCGATCTGCTTCGGCGATTTTTGGAGTGCGTCATGGATTCCGATACTGCCCCGGTTTCAGATGGCCGTTAGACCAGTGGTGCCCTTCGAAGTTCTGGTTTGGATTACCAACTCTTGAGGTGCAATAGGGTAACACCACCGGCATAATGCGTGCCTGAATACTGACTGAATGTTAATGGTAACTTTTTCTTATGGCTGACCGAAGTCTGGACGCAAGCGGCCTGCGCTGCCCGATGCCGTTACTGAAGACCAAGCTTGAGCTCAACAGCATGTCGCCGGGTGAGCAGCTGGAAGTGCTGGCTACCGATGCCGGCTCTAACCGGGACATTCCCGCCTATGTTGCCATGTCGCCCCACCGGCTTGTCAGCCAATCGGAGAGTAATGGCGTCTATCGTTTCATGATAGAGTGCGGCGGTTAATTTCCGGAGATTTTCATGGTCAGAATTTTACGGGGCCTGGCCCACAAGTATTTCTCGGACGAAGAAGCGGTCATCCTTTTTTTGCTGCTGGTGACAGGAACAATTTTCGTCATCTGGTTCGGTGCCATGCTGGCGCCGGCCATTGCATCACTGATCGTCGCTTTTATCCTGCAAGGGCTGGTGTCCAAGCTGAATCGCATGGGGGTTCCCCAGACGGTTGCGGTTATTTCGGTGTTCCTGATGTTTATGGGTGTGCTGATCGGGTTTATCTTCGGCCTGCTGCCGCTTATCTGGACGCAGGTGAGCACCCTGGCCGGCGAAGCGCCCCGGATTATCCGCGAGCTGCAGTCGTATCTTTCACTGTTGCCGCAGGAATATCCCCATCTGGTCTCCGAAGAGGCGGTGAACCTGATCTACGCGGAAATCTCTGCGGAAGTAGGGCACGCAACCCAGTGGCTGGTGTCTTTCTCGCTTTCCAGTATTCCGGACCTGGTGGCCCTGCTGATTTATATGGTGCTGGTGCCGATCCTGGTGTTTTTCTTCCTGAAAGACCGGGAGCTCATCGTCAATTCCATTGGCCGCCTGCTGCCGCCGCAACGCCCGATGATGGTTCGTATCTGGCACGAAGTTAACCTGCAATGTGCCAACTATGTGCGCGGTAAAGCCGTGGAAATCCTGATCGTTGGCGGGACCACCTACGTGGCGTTCAAGTTGCTGGGCATGCCCTATGCTGCGCTGCTCTCTTTGCTGGTGGGGCTGAGCGTGGTGATTCCCTATATCGGTGCCGCCGTGGTGACCGTGCCGGTCGCCGTGATCGGCTTGTTCGCCTTTGGCTGGAGCAGCCAGTTTATCTGGATCATGGTGGTTTACGGCATTATCCAGGCGTTGGATGGCAACGTGCTTGTTCCGGTACTGTTTTCAGAGGTTAACAACCTGCACCCGGTGGCCATTATCGTGGCGGTACTGTTCTTCGGAGGTATCTGGGGCTTGTGGGGTGTGTTCTTTGCGATTCCGCTGGCAACCATGCTGAAAGCCGTGTTTGCCGCGTGGCCGGTGCAGGAAGACATACCCGCACCGGCACAGGAAACCTGATTCAGAGCGCCTTGACGGCCTCGAGCACTTCGTCAACGTGGCCGGGTACTTTTACGCCCCGCCACTCCTGGCGCAGCACACCTTTCTTGTCGAACAGGAAGGTGCTGCGTTCGATGCCAAGATGCTCCTTGCCATAGAGCTTTTTCAGTTTGATGACGTCAAACAGCTTGCACAGGGTTTCATCTTTGTCTGAGATCAGGTGAAAGGGGAAATCGTATTTCGCCCGAAAGTTCTCGTGAGCCTTCAGGCCATCCCGGGAAACACCAAAGATTTCGGTGTCCAGCTCCGCGAACTGTGACATGCGATCGCGGAAGTCCTGGCCCTCGGTGGTGCAGCCGGGTGTATTGTCTTTCGGGTAGAAATAGATAACGATGTTTTTGCCCCTGAGGTCGGCCGGCCGGATGACCTGTTCACCGGTGGCCTCGGCTTCAAAATCAGGGATGGGTTGGTTCAATGCTACAGATGACATGAGTTCTCCTTGAATTCCCTTGTGTCGTTACGAGCCCAACATTACCATATCGGTTTTATTCGGACGGAGCTTTTATGATTACGGGTAGCCTTGTCGCACTGGTCACGCCCATGCATCCAGACGGTGAGATTCACTGGGAGGATCTGGACAAACTGGTCGACTTTCATATCGAAAACGGCACTCACGGCATTGTGGCTGTCGGCACCACCGGCGAATCCGCAACCCTGGACCCGAAAGAGCATTGTCGGGTTATCGGGCATATCATAAAACGGGTGGCCGGCCGGATTCCTGTGATTGCCGGTACCGGTGGTAATAGTACGCGCGAAGCGATCGAACTGACCACTGAAGCCCATAAACTGGGTGCCGATGCCTGTCTGCTTGTGGTGCCTTACTACAACAAGCCGACCCAAGAAGGCCTGTACCAGCACTTCAAGACCATCGCCGAAGCTGTACCGGGCATGAACCAGATTCTGTACAACGTGCCGGGGCGTACCGCCTGTGACATGTTGAACGAGACCGTTGAGCGCCTGGCTGATATTCCCAATATTGTCGGTATTAAAGACGCCACCGGTAACATTCCCCGCGGCAGCGAACTGATCGAGGCCGTTAAAGGCCGCCTGGCGGTTTACTCCGGTGACGACGCCACAGCCGCAGACCTGATGCTGGCCGGCGCCAAGGGTAACGTTTCGGTAACCGCGAACGTGGCTCCGAAAGCCATGTCCCAGCTGTGTGAAGCGGCGGTTGCCGGTGATCAGGGCGAAACCGCTCGCCTTAACGAGCTGCTGATGCCGCTGAACCGCAAGCTGTTCCTGGAAGCCAATCCGATTCCGGTGAAATGGGCCTTGCAGCGCATGGGCATGATTGGTGAAGGCATCCGATTGCCGCTGACACCGCTCAGCGAGAAGTTCCACGGCGAGGTGGAAGACGCCCTCAGAGCCGCTGGTGTTCTCTGAAGCCGTAAGAACCACCCGCTAACCGGAGTTGCCGATGCAGTTTCTTGCACGAGCCCGCAGTAAAACCCCGCAGATGTCCCGGCCAGTGGCCGGGATTCTGCTTGTAACCAGCCTGGCTGGTTGCAGCTTGCTGGAAGACCGTTCCCAGCGCTACGTGGATGCGCCCGAAGGGCAGCCCATTGAAATCCCGGAGAGCGCAGACCAGTCCCGTTTTTCTGAAATCATGCCGGTACGGAGCATCAATACCGATGATTCCCGCCGGATGTATCCGTCGTCGATTCCCAAACCCCCGGACATGACCTCCGAGATTCTCGATCAGAACTATGTGATCGAAGAGCTGGATGGTCGGGCCTGGCTGCTGGTGAACGAAGTGCCGGGCCGGCTGTGGCCGGTGGTCAGCGCCTGGATGAACCAGTCAGGCCTGGGCATGGCCCACGACAGCCCCCAGCTGGGCGTTATGCAGAGTGAGCTGGCCAACTTCAGCAAGCGCAGCCGTGAGCTTCTCGGCCTGGATAACACCCCGGCCGCCGACGAGCCGCGGGTGCTGGTACAGACCCGCCTGGCTCCGGGTATCCGCCGCAAGACCACCGAGATTCGTGTCCGCACGGTTGAACTGGCAGAGAACCCTGAGGGCCTGGTCAGCTGGGATGACGGTGCTGCCGGTTCTGAATCGGCCCTGGAGCGCCAGAAAGCCCTGCTGGGTGAACTGGGCGAGTTCCTGAAAGCCCGTGAAGACAACAAGTCCTTCTCCCGGGCAGCGTCTGGCATGGTAGCCGAGCCTTTGGTGCGACTGTTGTCGGAAGGCGACGTTGCCACTGCGGTGAGGGTAGAGCTGGATTACGGCCGGACCTGGGCTGAGGTAAACCGTTCCCTGACCGAGATCGACGCTGAGGTAATGGATCTTAACCGCAGTGCCGGTTGGTTCCAGGTGGATTTCCGCACCGAAGACGAGCGCTCGCCCGGCTGGTTCTCCTGGTTCAGCAGTAAAGACGAACCCACTCACACCCATACTGTGCGGGTTGAGCAGCAAGACGCCGCCGTGTTTGTAACGGCCGAGCAGCAGGACAACTACACGGGTGAGTACAGCGCATCTGACTTGCTCACCCGTTTGTTTGAACAACTGTATTGATCAACGGGGCGGCTGACAGGTCGCCCGCGTTTGGAGACCCCAATGGAAAAGCGTGAAGAACTCTACGCCGGCAAGGCAAAATCCGTATATCGCACTGACGACCCCGAGCGTTTTGTTCTGGTATTCCGGGATGACACCTCGGCCTTTGACGGCGAGAAGAAAGAACAGCTGAACCGCAAAGGCATGGTGAACAACAAGTTCAACGCCTTCATCATGGAGAAGCTGGAAGCAGCCGGTGTACCGACTCACTTCGAGGGCCTGCTGTCGGACACCGAATCGCTGGTCAAGAAGCTGGACATGATTCCGGTGGAGTGTGTGGTTCGCAATATTTCCGCCGGCAGCCTGTGCCGTCGCCTGGGTGTAGAAGAAGGCCAGGAGCTGAATCCGCCTACGTTCGAACTGTTCCTGAAGAACGATGCCCTGCACGATCCGATGGTAAACGAATCCCTGGCGGTCAGCTTCGGCTGGGCCGGCGAGCAGGAACTGGCCAGGATGAAAGAGCTCACCTACAAGGTGAACGACGTACTGAAGGCCCTGTTTGATGACGCCGGCATGCTGCTGGTGGACTACAAGCTGGAATTCGGCCGCAGCGGTGGCGAGATTGTACTGGGTGACGAGTTCAGCCCCGACGGCTGCCGTATCTGGGACAAGGAAACCCGCAAGAAGATGGACAAGGACCGTTTCCGTCAAGGGCTTGGTGATGTCATCGAAACCTATGAGGAAGTTGGTCGCCGTCTTGGCATCAACTTTGACTGAATAAAGCACAACAAGCAGAAAGGTGATGTATGCGTAAGTTGATGATTGCTGTAGGTGGTTCGCTGGTACTGGCGGCCCCGTTGGCCAATGCCGACATTCTGGGCGTGGGCGCAAACGTAAGCTACTGGGATTCCGATTTCTCCGGTGAGGTGGTGAACAAAGGCTCTGCCGTTGATATCGAGAATGATCTCAATATGGACAGCGACAGCAACGCCAACTTCACGGCTTACTTCGAGCATCCGGTGCCGCTGCTGCCGAACGTGCGGGTGAACTACACCAGCATTTCCGAGAGTGGGAGCGGTAAGATTGGTCCCGAAGGCTTTGATGACATCATCAACGCCGACGTTAACTCCGATCTGGATCTCGACCAACTGGACGCCACCTTCTACTACGAAGTGCTGGATAACTGGGTAAACCTGGATCTCGGCCTGACCGCTCGCAAGTTTGATGGTGAGCTGATCGTTCGGGACCAGACCAATACCGCCAACGTCAGTAAAACCACCGTCGATGCCGTGGTACCCATGGGCTACCTGGCCGCCCGCTTCGACCTGCCGTTCACCGGTGTATCTGTGGGCGCTGACGGTAACTTTGTAAGCTACAGCGGCGACTCCCTGCACGATGTGAACGTGTACGGCCAGTTCGAGATTGCCATGCTGCAGCTGCGTGCAGGCTACCGCGAAATGGCGATTGATTACGAAGATGACGACGACAAGCTGGACGTGGAGCTCTCCGGCCCCTTCGCCAGCGTCGGCTTCACCTTCTGAGCGAGCATTAAAAGGCGCCTCCGGGCGCCATTTTTCATGGAGAACAGATCTTGAAAATCCTCGTTACGGGAACCGCCGGTTTTATCGGCTCACACCTGGCCCATCGACTGCTGGATCGCGGTGATGAAGTCATCGGCGTGGACAACGTAAACGACTATTACGATGTGAACCTGAAAGAGGCTCGCCTGGCCCGGCTAACCGGCAAGGTGGGGTTCACCGAAGTGCGCCAGGACGTAGCAGACCGGGCCGCTATGGAAGCCCTGTTCCGGGAACACAAGCCCGAGCGGGTGGTGCACCTGGCCGCCCAGGCCGGCGTACGCTATTCCCTGGAGAACCCCCACGCCTACGTAGAGGCCAACCTGGTTGGCTTTATGAACATCCTGGAAGGCTGCCGCCATAACGACGTGAAGCACCTGGTGTACGCCTCCAGCAGTTCGGTATACGGCGCTAACGAGACCATGCCGTTCTCCGTGCATGACAACGTAGACCACCCCCTGAGCCTGTACGCGGCCTCCAAGAAGGCCAATGAGCTGATGGCTCACACCTACAGCCACCTGTACAACCTGCCCACCACCGGCCTGCGGTTCTTTACCGTATACGGTCCCTGGGGCCGGCCGGATATGGCGCTGTTTATCTTCACCAAGAAGATCCTGGCGGGCGAGCCGATTGATGTGTTCAACCACGGCCATCACAAGCGGGATTTCACCTACATCGACGATATCGTAGAGGGTGTCATCCGTACGCTGGACAACGTCGCCCAGCCCAACGAAGACTGGAGCGGTGCCCAGCCGGACCCGGGTACCAGCAAGGCGCCGTACCGCATCTACAACATCGGCAGCAATAACCCGGTGGAGCTGTCCCGGTTTATCGAGATCATCGAAGAGCGGGTCGGCAAAAAGGCCGAGAAGAACCTGTTGCCCATGCAGCCCGGTGACGTGCCGGCGACCTACGCCAATGTGGATGACCTGATCAATGATGTGGACTACAAGCCGTCTACCACCGTGGAAGAGGGCATAGCCAACTTCGTGGACTGGTACCGGGATTTCTACAAGGTCTGATCGCCACTGCACAGAAAGAAGGCCAGCATCGTTGCTGGCCTTCTTTGTTTATGAGACCTGGTTGGTTAGCGCAAAAGATACCGGTCTGCCGGTGACCGGGCAGTGGAAGGCCAGTTCAACTGCGGTCAGTTGCAGCCCGGCAGAATCTGCTGTTCCGTAAAGCCTGTCTCCGACAATCGGGTGATCAATACCGGACAGGTGTCGCCGTATCTGGTGTTTCCGGCCAGTTTCGATGCGGACTTCCAACTCGGTGGTATCGGAATCTGCATCATAGCTGAGGGTAGTCACGCGACTGACCGAGGCTTTGCCGTCCAGGGGCGTGTCGATCCGCAGGTCGTCTGCAACCAGGTTGCCGGTTACCCGGGCCCGGTAGATCTTGGTCATGGTTCGTCCGGAGAAAAGTTGGGACAGCGCTGCCGCGGCTTTACCATCGTGGGCGATCAACATGATGCCCGCGGCATCCCCGTCCAGCCGGTGCACCAGAAAACAGGGTTTGTTCAGTTCGGTTTCAGCCAGACGCAGCAGGCTGCAGTGGTCGCCCCACTGCGAACCCTGGGACAGCAACCCGTGCGGTTTGAACCAGACAGTGTAACGACCTTTGTTCTCCAGCAATTCGGGTTCTTCCGGTTGGCGCGCCAGAACCTGGTCATCATAGAACAACTGGATGCGAGTGCCCGGCTTCAGCTCCCGCTTGGCCTTCCGCAACCGCACCTGCTTGCCTTTCTGGGTCCACCAGCAGGCGCCCTTGGCCATGGCATCCTTGATGCGCTGCTTGGGCAGGCCAGAGGCTTCCGCCAGCGCATCTACCGCAAGCCGGGAGCTTTCAACAGTCAGGTCGATGGTCTGGCGCATGGTGGCTGGAGTACTCCGGTTTCAGGTAAGCAGGCCCGGCATTATAGCGGAAACGGCTACGGGAGCGCGCCTTTACCGGCTGTGCTACTGTTCGTAAAGGCCGATATTCAAGGAGACCGTATTATGCCGCTCATTGGCTGGCTATTTCTTTTCGCTGCATTCGCATTGGTTGTCGGCAGCCTGCTGTTTTTGCGTGATAGCGCCAATATGAAGATTCCCAAGGAAAAGCTGGAGAAGATTCGGGAGCGTAAGGCGGAGCAGGAGAAGGCAGACGAGGAGGAAAGGGATCGCTGGTGATTATTGCCCCGGGGCTTGCCTGTCGGTGTGGCGTTGCGCACCGGTGTAGTGCAGGCCTTTTAAATTCTGGCAAAGCGACAATGGAAAATGCATTAAAAACAATGCATTGAAAAACCTGAACAATTGGCCAGCTTTTTGCTCCATCTGAAGTTGTTACCCGCTTAGGGCGGTGCAACACAACTTCAGAATGGTTCAGGAGAACGATGCATGAGCATGAAACGCAGTCTGGCAGCGGCCATTGCCCTGACTTTATCTTCTTCCGTAATGGCAGAAGACCCGATGAAAATCGGATTTGTCTACGTTGGCCCCATCGGGGATCACGGCTGGAGTTACCAGCACGATCTGGGCCGCAAAGCCGTTGAGGCGCACTTCGGTGACCAGGTTCAAACCACCTATGTGGAAAACGTGGCCGAAGGTGCCGACGCCGAGCGCACCATCCGCATGCTGGCCCAGGCCGGCAACGACGTTATCTTCACCACGTCGTTCGGTTTTATGAACCCCACCATCCGGGTTGCCGAACAGTTCCCTGATATCACCTTCATGCATGCCACCGGCTATAAGCAGGCGGATAACGTGGGTACCTATCTGTCCAAGACCTACGAGGGGCGTTATGTAACGGGAGTGGCGGCCGGGTTGGTGACCGAGTCGAATGTGCTGGGTTACATTGCCTCGTTCCCGATTCCGGAAGTCATTCGCGATATCAACGCGGTGTATCTGGGGGCTAAGTCGGTGAACCCCGATATCGAGATCAAGGTGGTGTGGGCCAACACCTGGTTTGATCCGGCCAAAGAGGCCGATGCTGCCAACGCCATGATGGATCAGGGGGCCGATGTGGTGATTCAGCACACCGACAGCCCTGCGCCTCTGATGTCCGCCTTGCGCCGGGGTAACTGGGGTGTCGGGCAGGCATCTGATATGCGGGAGTTTGGCAAGGAGGCCCACCTGTTATCCGTCGCCAATAACTGGGGGCCTTATTACGTTGAGCAGGTTCAGAAGGTCATGGATGACAGCTGGGTGCCAGAGGATCACTGGGGTGGCATTGACGAGGATATGATCCAGATTATCGGCCTGAGCGACCGCCTGAGCGAGGAGCAGTCGGCGGCCGTGAACCAGGTGATTGAGGCTATTGGTGCCGGTGAGTTGCATCCGTTTACCGGTCCTTTGAAAGACCAGGCCGGCGAGCTGAAAGTGGCAGACGGGGTGACCATGACCGAGCAGGAACTGGCGGGTATGAACTGGTTCGTGGAAGGCGTCGGGGCAACACTGCCGCAGTAACGATTCTGATCAGACACTGACAAAAGAGCCCCGATCAATGGGGCTCTTTATTGGCTGACTGGCGGGTGTGTTTCAGAACGCAGGGTCGGAACCGCGCGTGGCCCAACCGGTCATCCGGCGCTCGACCAGTGCGAAGAGTTCGTACATCACCACGCCCATGACGCCGATCACCACCAGGCCTGCAAACACCAGCCCCATATCCATCGTCGAGCTTGCCGACAGCATCAGGTACCCGATGCCAACGTTGGACGCTACCGTTTCAGAGATGACCGAACCGACAAAGGCCAGGGTGATAGCAACCTTTAGTGATGCGAAGAAGTATGGCATGGAGCGGGGCAAGGCGACTTTCTTCAGGATATCGATGCGGCTGGCGCCGAGCGAACGCATAACGTCCTGCAGCTCTGGCTCCAGCGTCGCCAGGCCGGTGGCCATATTCACCACCACCGGGAAGAACGAGATCAGAAATGCGGTGAGTATGGCGGGCACTGTGCCAATGCCAAACCAGACTACCAGCACTGGCACGAAAGCCACTTTCGGGATGCTGTTGAAGCCCACCATCAACGGATAGACGGCCTTGTAGATTACCGGTGAGGAACCCACCAGCATGCCCAGAACCAGCCCGAATACCACGGCAAGGGCGAATCCGACAACGGTGGTGAACAGTGTCTGGGTGGCATGCTCAATGATTTGTGGCCGGTATTCCAGCCAGGAGCGCCAGATATCGGTGGGGGCGGGAAACAGGTAGTCAGGAATCTGGAAAGCAAAGCAAAGCAGCTCCCAGAACAGCCCCAGAAACAGGAGCAATAGCCAGGGCGAGGCTTTCATCAACAGGCGTTTGCGCTGAGCCAGGGTCATCAGGATCCCTCTCGGATTCGGCCAATGTGGTCACGTAATTCGAACACCAGGTCGGCAAAGGGATCGGTGTAGGTGACGGAAAGCTCTCTGGGCCGGGGCAGGTTTACCGGCTTGCGAACCAGTATCCGGCCCGGGCCCTTGCTCATGACGTATACGGTATCGGCCAGAAAAACCGCTTCGCGAAGGTCGTGGGTTACCAGAACCACGGTAAAGGGCTCTTCCTGCCATAAATCCCGGACCATGCACCAGAGTTCCTCACGGGTGAAGGCATCCAGTGCGCCAAACGGTTCGTCCAGCATCAGCAGGGAGGGGCGGTGGATCAGTGCGCGGCAGATTGACGCCCGCTGCTGCATGCCGCCGGACAGCTCCCAGGGATATTTGTGTTCGCAGCCGGCAAGGCCAACCCGCTTGAGCAGGGCGCGCCCCAGTTCTTCGAACTGTGTTTTTTCCCGGCGGAACTTGTGGCGGTACTCCGCCACTATCTCAAGTGGCAGCAGCACGTTTTCAAGGGTCGTGCGCCACGGCAGCAGGTTGGAGGCCTGGAACGCCATGCCAACACCCTTCTGCGGGCCCGCCACTTGCTTGCCCCCCAGATAGACATAGCCATCGCTCGGTGGCGCAAGCCCGGTGACCAGCTTCATCAGGGTGGACTTGCCACAGCCCGAAGGGCCCACCACCGCCACAAACTCATTTTCTTTCACGCTCAGGGAGATGTTTTCGATCGCCAGCGGGCCATCCTCTCCGTAACGCATGCTTACATTCTCAAACTCGACAAGGTTCATCTGGTACTCCGGTAGGCCAGGGAGCCCGGGTGCGCGGTACCCGGGCACAGGTGCGTCAATCGATCGAGCGCTCTGCCTGTGATGGCAGGTAGCTGCTGTCGAACAACTGCGTGAGTTGGTCTGACGGTTCCAGGTTATAGGAGGCCACCATGTCCGCCACGGCCCGCTCCATGCGCGCTTCGGTGATGGCGCCCAGACCTTCCGCGCGGGTTTCTTCGGTGATCACGTGGTTGTCCATGGCCAGTTTAAGGCGGCGCAGCTCCAGGTCCTGTTTGATCAGGCCATCCCGTTTTTTTACATAGGTAATCGCGGTTTCAGGATCTTCGATGGTTTCTTTCAGGGCTTTGTTGAAGGCTCTCAGAAACCCTTTGACCGCCTCCGGGTTCTGTTCGAGCAAGGCATCCTGGGCAATGATGGTGTTGCCGTAGAACTCCACTCCGTAATCCGGGTATTTCAGCGCCACGATGTTGTCCGGCGCAACGCCGCGGGCTTCTAGGTTCAGCAGGCTGGTGAAGTAGAAACCGGTAATGGCGTCTACCTCACCCCGGGCCAGCAGGGTTTCCCGGATGGCAGGATCGGCTGATTGCCACTCAACGGAGTCCACGGCCAGGTTGTTATGCCGGGCAAACGACGGCCAGGCTTTGCGGCCGCCATCGAACACGGGGGCGCCCAGAGTCTTGCCTGCCAGGTCTTCGGGTTTTTCAATGCCGGATTCTTTCAGGGCAAACACCGCTGCAGGCATGGTGTTGTAGACCATATAAACGGCGGTTACACCGGTTTCCGGGTTTTTGGAGGTGGTTTCTGTCAGCGCGCTGAAGTCGGCAAAGCCCATGTCGTAGGCGTTGGTGGCTACGCGGGTAACCGCACCTGCCGAGCCATTGCCGGCATCAATGGTGACGTTGAGCCCCTCACTCTTGAAATAGCCCTTATCGAGAGCCATCAGGAAAGGCGCAGAGGGCCCTTCAAAACGCCAGTCCAGGGTAAACCGAATGTTGGTGTCAGCCTGGGCTAAGGTGCTCGCGGCCAAGGCGCCTGCCAGAGTGACGGCTTTTGACAGCCCCCTGAACAGGCCGGGCTTTTGCTGTTTTGCTTTCATGGAGGTGTTCCTCGCTGTGTTTGGAATAGAGGTTTTGCGTACTCACAGGGAAAGTGCAATTGCCGTACCAGAGTCCCGGAACACCGGCCCGAGTGGCGTAAAACCTGACCACATGGTCTATTTTGTTGGCTTCCGGGCTCCACCGGGTGTTAAGAGAGTGCCCTGAAATGGCGCTCCGGCCTGGCCCTGTGGACCAAACCGGTGCCGCCAGGGCGTTATTGGCCAGCGTTATCCAGCCAGCCCCCCAGTGCGGTGCGTTCCTGCTCGGTCATGCCGCTGGCATTGCCCAGGGGCATGTAATGGGTGCGGACGGCTGCTTGCTGCACCCGGGCGGAATGGGCCAGCAGGTCAGTCAGCTGTTCCAGTACGATGCCGGCAGGCGGTGCCTGAAAGCCCGGATGCGCCGGCTCCCGGGCATGGCAGGCGGTACAGTGCTGGCGGAGCAGACCGGAAACCTCGGTATCGGTAGCCACAACGCGTTCAACAGCGGCGTCAGAATTGCGGTTGTCAGGGGCGAGGGCCCATACCAGAGCCAGGGTCAGCAAGGCAGAAAGCACCAGTATTCCGGGCTTATGGATGCCCCGGTGTTTCAGGTTGAAATAGTGACGGGCAAAGGCGGTGATAAAACCGATGGCCGCCAGAATGGCCCAGCCTTCGGGGTGGCCATACAACATGGGGTAGTGGTTGCTGATCATGATGAACAGCACCGGCAGGGTCAGGTAATTGTTGTGAGTGGAACGCAGCTTGGCGAGGCCTGCCAGCCGGGCAACCTCCGGCCCCGGTGTTTTGCCCTCGCGAACCGCGCTCACCAGGGCGCGCTGTGAGGGCATGATGCCCAGAAACACGTTGGCTACCATCAGGGTGCCGATCATCGCTCCGATATGAATGAACGCGCCCCGGCCACTGAAGATCTGGAACAGGCCCCAGGCAGCAAACACCAGGAGTGCGTAGAGCAGGGCGCCGAACAGCTTGCCATTGCCGGCCAGCGGGCTGCGGATCATCAGCTCATAAATGCCAAGCATCGCGGCGATACTGGCCAGCCCGAGGGCGGCGCCGGTGCCGGCGCCGAGACCGGCTTTGGCCGGGTCCAGCAGGTAGCCGGGGCTGCCTAGATAGTAAACCAACAGCAGCAGGGCCATGCCGCTGAGCCAGGTGCTGTAGGCTTCCCATTTGAACCAGTGCAGTTCCCTGGGCATCTGCTCCGGGCCCAGGTGGTATTTGGCCACTTCGTAAAAGCCACCGCCGTGTATGGCCCAAAGGTCACCCTTGATGCCCCTGGCTTGCTTCCATTCCGGCGGCTCGCGCAGGTGGTTGTCCAGCCAGATAAAATAGAAAGATGCGCCAATCCAGGCGACGCCGGCAATCACATGAAACCAGCGAATAATCAGCCCAAGCCATTCGGTGAGATACGCCTCCATAGGGTCAGGCTCCTGTTGCCGTCAAAGAAAGGGGGGCAGGTTGTTCGTCTGCGTCAGGGCGCTGCCAGAGAAGCTGGCCGGCGACGGCAGTTGCGGCAATGGCCCGGTCATCGCCCAGAATCATCAGGTCAAAGAGCAATTCCTGCAGACTTTGGCCGGCACGGTGTTTCATCGCCGTGATGGGTGCGCCAAGCGGGTCCAGAACCACAAAATCGGCCTGGTTACCGGGGCGGAAATTACCGGTCTGGTCTTCCTGCTGCAGAACCCTGGCATTGCCCAATGTGGCCAGATAGAAGGCCAGCCAGGGTGTCAGTGTCTGGCCCCTGAGCCGGCACACCTTGTAGGCCTCTGCCATGGTGGCCAGCATGGACAGGCTGGTGCCGCCGCCGACGTCTGACGCCAGCCCGACCTGGACACCGGCAGCGCGGGCGGCGCCCAGATCGAACAGGCCGCTGCCGAGAAAGGTGTTAGAGGTGGGGCAGAAAGCGATAGACGCGCCGGTTTGCGCCAGCCGGTGGCGGTCCTGGTCGCCAATGTGGATGCCGTGGGCAAGCACCGTATTCCGGCCCAGCAAACCATAGTGGTCGTACACATCCAGGTAGCTGTGGCGCTCCGGGAACAGTTGCCGGGTGAGCTCGATTTCACCGGTATTCTCAGCCCAGTGGGTCTGGATCAGGGCGTCCGGGAATGCCTGTGCCAGTTCACCAGCCAGCTGCAGTTGTGCCGGGCTTGAGGTAATGGCAAATCTGGGGGTGATGGCGTAGCGAAGGCGACCGCGGTTGTGCCAGCGTTTGGCCAGTTCGCAGCTGTCCCGATAACTTTCCCGGGCTGTGTCGGTCAGGTTCGCCGGCGCGTTCCGGTCCATCATGACCTTGCCGGCAGTCAGGGCCATGCCCCGGCTTTGTGCGCCCTCAAACACCGCATTAACCGAGGCCGGGTGCGAGGTGCAGAATACCAGGGCAGAGGTGGTGCCATGGCACAACAGCAAATCCAGAAACTGGCTGGCTTCGGCCCGGGCCCAGTCGGCCTGGCAGAACCGGGCCTCATGGGGGAAGGTATAGGTCTCCAGCCAGTCCAGAAGCTGGGTGCCATAACTGGCCATCACCGCCAGTTGCGGCATATGCACATGGGTGTCGATAAAGCCCGGCATAATCAGGCCCTCGGGCCAGTGCCGGATATCGGTTCCGCCGGGCAGGCGTGATATGAGTTCGGGGGCCGGCCCCGTGGCCAGTACCCGGCCCTGGTGAACGACCAGCAGGCCGTCCGGGTAGTATTCGTAACTGTCAGGTTCGGGCTCGGGGGCGTTGCCCGGGTCGTTGAGAAAATGGAGGATGTTGCCCCGGTAAGCCTGGCATCCCGCCGGAAACGCAAGTAATGGGTCCACGTCTATCAGCTCCCCCGGTAAGTGGAATAGCCCCACTGGTTCAACAGCAGGGGCACGTGGTAGTGGCTATCGGTGTCGGCAACGGTGAAGTCGATGGTCACTTCCGGGTAGAAGCAGTCCAGCTTGCGCTTTTGGTACCAGTCGCCGGTGGCAAAGCGCAGCCGGTAATGGCCGGAATCAACCGGGCCGGACAGCCAGGAGGTTATCCGGCCATCCTGGTCGGTAGCGCCTTCGGCCATGAGTGCGGGGCCGCCTTCAGTGATCCGTTCCAGCACAACCCGAACCCCGGCGGCCGGTTTGCCGCTGCCGATATCGAGGACGTGGGTGGTGATCGGGCTCATAACAGTTTCTCCAGTCGTAATTCGGTTATTTTTGCCTGCTCCTGTGCCGCGTTCTGCAGCTCCTCGGCCCGGGTGTTGCAAAGGCGCTGTTCCAGCAGTTCCAGCATCTCCGGGGCGCTTTTGCCGGTGGCACAGACAATGAAAATGAACCCGAACTTGTCCAGGTAAGCCTGGTTGCCGGTGCTCAGTCTTTGCAGGGTGTCTTCATCCGCCTGCCGGGTGCCGGCTTGTTCGTCGCCGGCCAGAGTGCGGGTGCTGGCGTATTTTTTTCGAAGGCTGTCAAGGTTGCCGATTCTGGGATGGGCCTCGAACGCCTGCAGCCAGTCGGCTTCCGTCAACTGCGGCCAGAGTTGCCGGCACGCGGCGTAGAGGCTGTCGCGATCCATGAAAGGGCGGGCGTTAAGCATGCCTTGCACCCAGGTCTCTGCTGCGCAGCAGTTCCGCAGCAGTGGTTCCGCCTCGGCTGCTGGCAGTTGATTGAAATCGCCAAGGTTCATGAAGGGAGGTCTCCGGTTTCTTTTTCGGGCAGCAGGCCTTTGAGTTGTTGCCAGGAAATGCCCCGTTTGGACGCAGGGTTATCGGGCTGTGCTGTCAGGGTGAGCAGTTCAGCCATGATGGAAACTGCTACTTCCATAGGGCGTTTGCCCGGCACGTCGGACCGCCCCACAGGACAGCGGATGCGGGCAATGTCGGTATCCGAAAAGCCGCGATGGGCCAGGCGCTGACGAAAACGTTCGGCCTTGGTGGCAGAGCCGATCAGGCCGATACCGGCGGGGGTACCGGCCGTGAGCAGAGCCCGGCAAAGCTCGAAATCCAGGTGGTGATTGTGGGTGACAATCAACACCTGTTGCTGGTTGCACAGTTCAGGCGCATCGCCGGCGGGGTCATCGGTGTGGTGAATCCGGACATTGGCCGGTGGTCCGGCTGGAAACTGTTCTGGTCGCGGGTCAACCCAGGTAACGCGCCAGGGCAGTTCCGCCAGGATGGTCACCAGGGCCCTGGCCACGTGGCCGGCGCCAAAGACCACCAGTTGTTGCTGGCTGCCCGGATGGGTTTCCAGAAGCACCGACACACTGCCGCCGCAGCACTGGCCAAGGCTTGCGCCCAGGGGAAAATGCGCCAGTTCGCTCTGGTAAAGCCCCTTGGCCAGACGCTCCCGGGCCTGCTGGCAGATGCGGTGCTCCAGATGGCCGCCGCCAATGGTGTCGTAACAGTGTTCTCCGGTGATCACCATTTTGGTGGCGGGCTCCCGCGGTACCGAGCCGGTCACACCCAGCACGGTCACCAGGGCATAGGGCTCACCACGCTGCTCACAGAGGGCGACCGCCTGGTGCCAGTTAAGGGGCGTTGCCATCATTGTCCGTTCTCCTGTTGGTTTACCCAGCGCCGGGTTTCGGTAACGGCATTCAGTACACGTTCCGGTGTCGCCGGCGTGTCCAGTGGCGGGCTGAAGCGGTAGTCGCTGAGGCTGGATACCGCGTCGCGAAGCGCGCTCCACACTGAAATGCCAAGCATGAACGGGGGTTCGCCCACGGCTTTGGAGTGGAATACCGTGGCTTCGTGGTTGGGGCTGTCTTTCATCAGCGCTACCCGCAGGTCTGGCGGGCAATCGGAAACGGCGGGAATTTTGTAGGTGGCTGGGCCGGTGGTCAGTAACCGGCCTTCGGCGCTGTACACCAGCTCTTCCGTGGTGAGCCAGCCCATGCCCTGAATGAAGCCGCCTTCAATCTGACCCATGTCGATGGCCGGGTTCAGGGAGCGCCCGGCATCGTGCAGAATGTCGGTACGCAGCACCCGGTATTCACCAGTCAAGGTGTCGACTACGACCTCGGAGCAGGCGGCACTGTTGGTGTAGTACAGAAACGGCCGGCCCTGACCGGCGTCGTGGTCATAGTGGATCTTCGGTGTGGCATAGAAGCCGCTGGAGGACAGGGATATCCGGTGCATGTAGGCGGTCTGGATAAAGTCTTCCCAACTCAGGCAGTGGTCTCCGATATGAACCTGGTTAGCATGGAACCGCACGTGTTCTTCCGGCACATTCCAGTGGGATGAAGCAAAGGCGGTCAGGCCACCCAGTATCTTTTCGCAGGCATCAAGCGCAGCCATGCCATTGAGGTCGGAACCGGAAGAGGCCGCCGTGGGGGAGGTGTTCGGTACCTTATCGGTGCGGGTAGCGGAAACCTTGACCCGCGCCACGTCCACCTGAAAGGCGGTTGCGACCACCTGCGCTACCTTGATGTACAGGCCCTGGCCCATCTCGGTACCACCGTGATTTACCTGAATGCTGCCATCGGTGTAGATGTGCACCAGTGCACCGGCCTGGTTCAGGTGTTTTGCGGTAAAGGAGATGCCGAACTGCACCGGGGTCAGCGCCAGCCCGCGTTTCAGCACCGGGTTGCGGGCATTCAGGGCAATGATTTCCTGGCGCCGCTGGCGGTAAGCGGAGCTGCGTTCCAGTTGTGCGATCAGTTCCGGCAGCACCTGTTGTTCGATGGTCTGGCCATAGTGGCTGACATCGCGGCCGGGGCCGAATAGGTTGAGTTTGCGGATATCCAGGGGGTCTTTGCCCAGATGGCGGGCAATGTCGTCCATGGCCTGTTCGATGATCATCATGCCCTGGGGCCCACCAAAGCCCCGGAACGCGGTGTTTGATACCGTGTGGGTCTTGCACCGGTGGCCAACCACCCGGGCCTGGTCCAGGTAGTAGGCGTTGCAGGCATGGAACATGGCCCGGTCGACAATGGCATCTGAAAGGTCCGGAGAATAACCGCAGCGCCCGGCCACCATAAGGTCCGCGCCTTTGATCAGCCCCGAGTCGTCAAAACCGATGTGGTAGGTGTTGAAGAAATCATGGCGTTTGCCGGTTTGCACCATGTCGTCTGAGCGCGACAAGCGGTATTTGACCGGGCAGCCGGTCACCCGGGCCAGCAGTGCCGCCACGCAGGCCAGCGGTGCTGCCTGGGTTTCCTTGCCACCAAAGCCGCCCCCCATGCGGCGTACTTCAGCCTGCACGCAATGGATGGGCAAGCCCAGCACTTCGGCCACCAGCTTCTGCACCTCACTGGGGTGCTGGCTGGAGGTATGGACGAACATGCCGCCATCTTCGGTGGGCTCCACCAGGCAGGCCTGGCCCTCCAGATAAAAGTGCTCCTGACCGCCGATGTGTTGCTGGCCTTTAAGCTGGTGGCGGGCGCCGGCGATGGCCTGGTCCGGGTCACCCCGTTGCTGGCGCCGGCCCGGCCGCACAAACAGCTGGTGTTCCAGGGCATCCTGAACGGTGATGACGGCTTCCAGTGGCTGATAGTTCACGATGGCTTTGCGGGCCGCTTTGCGGGCCGCCTCGTGACTGGTCGCGGCAACGGCGAACAGCGGCTGGCCGATGTGTTCAACCGTGTCCTGGGCCAGCACCGGATCACCGGGGAACACCGGGCCGATATCCAGGTGGCCGGGTACATCGGCAGCGGTAATGACCGCGACAACGCCGGGGCTGGCAAGAACCCGGGACAGGTCCATCTCCAGAATCCGGGCATGGGCCTGTTCGCTATGGCCCACGGCCGCGTGCAGCAGGCCTTCGGGGGCAGGCAGGTCATCGATATACCGGGCCTGGCCACTGGTATGCAGCCAGGCACTGTCGTGTTCGACGCCGGTGCCCACTACGCCCAGAGCGCTGTGGGCCGGGGTGGGGGTATTGAGCGGAAGTTTACGCATAGTCGGTCACCATGAGCGGGGTATCCCGGTGATGCAGGTCGGAGTTTTCGAGTAGTGCCCTGTAAAGCAGATTGCCCGCGACCTGTAACCGGTAAGCGGAAGAAGCCCGCACGTCGGTCAACGGGGAGAAGTCGTCGCTCAGCGCTTTTATAGCCTGCTCAACAGAACGTTGATTCCAGGGTTTGCCCAGCAGCGCGGCTTCTGTAAGGCGTGCGCGGGCAGGGGTTGCGGCCATACCGCCGTAGGCGAGTCGGCAATCCTGAACCACACCGTTCCGAAGGGTCAGCCGGAAAGCTCCGAGCACCGCGGAGATATCGTCATCGAGCCGTTTTGAAACCTTATAGATGAACAGGCGCTGGTTGGGCTCGGGAACGGGGATGTGGATGGAATGGACAAACTCGCCGGGCTGCAGGTCGGTTTGCCGGTAGCCCTTGAAGAACTGTTCTGCCGGGAGTTCCCTGGCCCCCTCCGGGCCTTCCAGTACCAGGGTGGCATCGAGCGCTATCAATGCCGGCGGCATATCGCCAATGGGGGAGGCGTTGGCGATGTTGCCGCCGAGGGTACCCCGGTTGCGCACCTGCAATGAGCCTAGCCGTTCCAGCAGGTGGTCGAAGGCCGGCCAGAGCCCGGACAGCTGGCTGTGGAACTGCCGGTAGGGGGTGGCGGCCCCGATCACCAGGTGGTTTTCTTCCAGCTGGCAGCCATTCAGTTCCCGCACCCGCTCCAGGCTAATCAGCTTGGGCAGGGTTTTCAGCTGTTGGGTGATCTCCAGCACAAGGTCCGTACCTCCGGCAATCAGCCGGGCATCCGGGTGAGCGCGCAACAGGCGTTTGACCTGAGGCAGGGTTGCCGGGGCGTAGTATTGATTGCCGTTCCGGGCTTCCAGACTGGTCATCGAGGTGTCGTCAACCGTTGCGAGCCCATCCGCTTTATCGGCCCTGGCCAGATACCGGGCAGGGTGGTTATCGGAGCCAGGTTGCCAGCTTTGCACCAGCGCCTGCCGGCCGGCTTCCATGATCGGCCGGTAGCCGGTACAGCGACACAGGTTTCCGGCCAGGGCCTCCATCAGTTTGTGGTCGTCGGCGTCGCCCGGTGCAGATTCGCTGTGCAGGGCAATCAATGACATGACAATGCCCGGGGTGCAAAAACCGCACTGTGCACCGTGGCAGTCCATCAGGCTCTGCTGAACCGGGTGTGCCGGCTGTTCCCGAAAGGCTTCAATGGTCAGCAGGTGCTTGCCCTGCAGGCTGCCAATCAGGGTGATGCAACTGTTAATGGCTTCATAGCGAATTTGACCGTTCTTGTCTGGCGCCCCGGTAATCACGGTGCAGGCGCCGCAATCTCCGGAGCCGCAGCCTTCTTTGGTACCGGTAAGCCGCTTTTTGGTGCGTAGCCACTCCAGAATGCTCTGGTTTGGGTCGGCCTGGTCAATTTTTTCGGCACGGCCGTTGAGAACAAATTCGATCACCTTGGTCTCCGCTTCTGCTGTCTGGAAAGGGGATTCCGGGGCCTTGCACCTATAAGGCAGGCGCCCGGATCAGGTTCTTTTCCAGAGCTTCTGCAAAAAGCTGACCAACTGGTTAGCTCTGTTCAAATCAAGCACCAATTCATTTTTGGCAAGGTTATTGCTCAGCTACCAAATGTTGATTGGTTGGTCAGATTCTTTATGGCCGGACCTGACCCAGACTACGAGGAGACCGGGAATGGCAGTTTCTGCTCAGAGGTTAAAGCTGCAGGGGATCGTGAAAGATTACCCGGGGTGTCGGGCTAACGACGGCGTAGACCTTACTGTGGGCGCCGGCGAGATCCACGCCCTGCTGGGGGAGAATGGCGCGGGCAAAAGCACGCTGATGAAAATCATCTATGGCGTGGTTCAGCCGGATGCCGGTCGTATTGTCTGGAATGGCCACCCGGTGACAGTGGAGAATCCGGCCCGAGCCCGGCAACTGGGCATAGGCATGGTCTTTCAGCACTTCTCTTTGTTTGAAACCCTGACCGTGGCGGAAAACATTGCGCTGGGCCTGCCGGCAGACGAGGTTCGCGACCGGGGCGCACTGGAGCAGCGTATCCGGGAGGTGTCCGAACACTATGGGATGGCCCTGGACCCCCGGCGCTTTGTCAGCACCTTGTCTATGGGGGAGCGGCAACGGGTGGAGATTGTCCGCTGCCTGGTTCAGGAAAGTACCCTGCTGATTCTGGACGAACCCACCTCGGTACTCACCCCCCAGGAAGTGGCCACACTGTTCAAAACGTTGCGCAAACTGGCAAGGGACGGCTGCAGCATTCTGTTTATCAGTCACAAGCTGGAGGAAGTCAGGAGCCTGTGCGATCAGGCCACGGTGTTGCGCCAGGGCCGGGTGAGCGGACATTGCCAGCCGAAAGACTTATCTGCCTCAGACATCGCCCGCCTGATGGTGGGCGACGATACCCCGATTGCAACCCAGGTCAGCGCTGCCCAACCCGGTGACACCCTGCTGCAGGTGCAGGAGCTGAGCTGGCAAACGGATGACCCTTTCGGCACCAGCCTGAAGAACATCGGTTTTTCCTTGCGCGCTGGCGAGATCGTCGGCATTGCCGGGGTGGCCGGAAACGGCCAGGAGGAACTGCTCAAGGTTTTGTCCGGAGAGATCACCCTCAAGGGCGAGGCCATTCGTTTCACCGGCGAGGCGATTGACCGCCTGCCTCCCGGGGCACGGCGAGCCCGGGGGCTGGCTGTGGTGCCCGAGGAGCGGCTGGGCCGGGGTGCAGTGCCGGTGATGTCGCTGGCCGACAATGCGTTGCTGACCGCTGCAGGGCAGGGCCTGGTGCGGAGTGGTGTGATTCGGCGGCAACGGGTTCGGGAGTTTGCCAGAGACGTCATTTCACGCTTTGGCGTGCGCTGCTCTGGCGAGCAAAGCAGCGCCTCGAGCTTATCCGGCGGCAACCTGCAGAAATACATCCTCGGCCGCGAAGCCTGTCAGTCACCAAGGCTTCTGGTGGCCTCCCACCCAACCTGGGGTGTGGATGTGGGCTCGGCGGTGGCTATTCATCAGGCGCTGGTAAAACTGCGCGATGAGGGCGCCGCCATCCTGCTGATATCCGAAGACCTGGATGAGCTCTATCAGCTCTGTCACCGGATGGGCGCCATCTGTAATGGCCGGCTGTCACCATTGGCCCCGGCTTCTGAGTTGAGCATAAATCAACTCGGGCAGTGGATGGCGGGAAACTTCAAGGCGGAGGAGTTTGCTGATGCTGCAGCTTGAGCGCCGCCCTGAAGCCTCTACCACCCTGCGCTGGTTATCGCCTCTGCTGGCCCTGGCCCTGACGGTCGCAACCGGCTTCCTGTTATTCCTCGGCATGGGTAAAGACCCGATCCAGGCCCTGACCTTCTTCTTTATCACGCCGATCAGTGACCTCACCGGACTTGCCGAGCTGGGCCTGAAAACCGCGCCTTTGTTGCTGTGTGCCGCCGGGCTGACGGTCTGCTTCCGGGCCAGAATCTGGAATATCGGTGCCGAGGGCCATTTCCTGATTGGCGCGGTGGCGGCCAGTGCTGTTGCGGTTTCGGTGGGGGAGGCCGGTGGATTCCTGGTTTTGCCGGCGGTTCTGCTGGCGGGCATTGCCGGTGGTATGGCATGGGCGGCGATTGCGGCGTTTCTCAAGACTCACCTGAACTGCAACGAAATCCTCACCACCATCATGCTCAATTACATCGCCCTGAACCTGCTGCTCTATGCGGTGCACGGGCCCCTGAAAGATCCCTACGGGTTTGGCTTTCCCCAGTCGGTGATGTTTGCCGATGCGGCTTTGTTGCCAGCGCTGATTAACGGCACGCGGCTGCACATCGGCCTGGCCTTCGGGTTGCTGGCGGCTGTCGCAGTATGGGTGCTGTTTGCCCGCAGCTTCATCGGCTACCAGTTGAACGTGGTGGGTGAGGATCATCGGGCGGCGGCGTTTGCCGGGTTCAGTGCCAGACGGCTGACCTGGTTTGCGCTGCTGGTTGGTGGCGCAACTGCGGGGCTGGCTGGCGCCGCGGAAGTGACCGGGCCGATCGGACAGCTGGTGCCCCAGGTGTCGCCGGGCTATGGCTACACCGCGATCATTGTGGTGTTTCTGGGCCGGATGCATGCCCTGGGCATTATTGCCGCCAGTGCCTTGCTGGCTCTGACCTTTATTGGCGGCGAGATGTTGCAGATTGCCATGAACATGCCCAAGGCGGTGACCGCCATGTTCCAGGGAATGCTGCTGTTCTACCTGCTCACCTGCGATGCCTTTATTCACTACCGGATTCGTTTTCGCCGGCCTTTACCGGCAGGCCTGTCCCAACCCGCCGCCCCGGCCGGCCAGGAGCTCTGATATGGACCTGTTGACCAACATTCTTGCCGCCACGATGGTGGCCGGCACCCCGCTGCTGCTGGTGGCCCTGGGCGAACTGATCTGTGAGCGCTCCGGCGTTCTCAACCTGGGGCAGGAGGGCATGATGCTGATGGGCGCGGTGGCCGGGTTCATCGCGACCTTGTCTACCGGCAGCCTGGCCGCCGGGGTTGTTGTCGCCATGCTGACCGGGCTGGCGATGTCGATGTTGTTCGCCGTTATGGCAGTGACCCTCTCCGCCAACCAGTACGCCGCCGGGCTGGCGTTAACCATCTTCGGCACGGGCCTGAGCGCCTTCGTGGGTGCCGGCTTTGTCGGCCAGTCCATCGAGGGTTTTGAAAAAATTGCGATCCCCCTGTTGAGTGATCTTCCAGTGCTGGGTCGGGCGCTTTTCACCCAGGATTTGCTGGTGTATTTTTCCTGGCTGGTGTTTGCAGGTGTTGCTCTGTTCCTGCGCTTCAGCCGCGGCGGCCTGGTTCTGAGGGCCGTTGGGGAGTCGCCAGGTGCGGCCAACGCCAATGGCTTGCGGGTACTCACCGTGCGTTACCTTGCGGTGGCCTTTGGCGGGGCCATGGCCGGCCTTGCCGGTGCCTATCTGTCGCTGGCCTACACCCCAATGTGGACCGAGAACATGACCTCAGGCCGGGGCTGGATAGCGCTGGCGCTGGTGGTGTTTGCCAGCTGGCGCCCCGGGCGCTTGCTGTTGGGTGCTTACCTGTTCGGGGCGGCCTCCATTCTTCACCTGGTGCTCCAGGGGCTGGGCTGGCGCAGCCCCACCGAGTTGCTGGCGATGCTGCCCTACGTGGTCACCATCCTGATGCTGATTCTTTTGTCGTTCGACCCGGTACGCACCCGGTTGAACACCCCGCTGTCTCTTGGCCAGCCCTACCGGCCGGGACATTAACTAAAACGATGTACTGCTAACAACCGATGACCCAAAAAAGTAACCAGAGAGGCTATGCCATGAAAGCACTTCGTAAAATCCTGATCGCAAGCTGCGTTGCTGCAGCCTGTTTTGCGCCTGCTGCCCATGCCGAGAAGTTCTTCGGTGGCTCCAGTATCTCCATCCTGCACAGTGCCGATTACCAGGGCGTTCAGTTCGACGCCGGTGGTAACGGGGGAGTGGAATACGAGGCGACCTACTTTACGTTCGAGAACGTGACCGCCCACAACTGGGGTGGCACCTTCTTCTTTATCGACCGGGAGCAGCCTCAGGGAGACCTTGAAGGTACCGACAACGTATACGGTGAATTCGCGCCCAATATCAGCGGCAGCTGGCTGACAGGCCAGGATTTGTCGTTCGGGCCGGTGAAAGACATCACCCTGGCCGGGCAGTACGAATTTGGCGGCGGTACCGAGGCAAACAACTACATGTACGGTTTCGGCCTGGCGTGGGACGTGCCTGCGTTCCGTTACTTCGCTACATCTTTCTACTACGTTGATAACAGCGAGATCAGTGATGACTGGCAGATGACGGTCACCTGGGGCCTGCCGTTTGATGTGGGTGCGGCGAAATTCCTGGTGGATGGTTACATCGACTGGTCCACCTCGGCCAGTGATCACGAGTCCGAGTTCCAGTTCACGCCCCAGATCAAGCTGGACGTGGGTAACTTCATGGGCAACCCGGGCGTGCTCTACGCCGGTATTGAGTACCAGTACTGGAACAACAAGTTTGGCCTGAACGAGACGCTGGTAGACACCCAGAGTTCAGTCAGCGCACTGGTGAAATTCCACTTTTGATCCATTTCAGGAGTCCATCGGAATGGAAAGTGTGGACTCCTGAATCACCGGACAACAAGTGAGTGAACCATGACCAGATCACTGTCAGTGCAGCAGAACACATCTGAAGCGGGCCGGAGCTACCGGCCTGGCCGGATCCGGGAGCGGAACCGGGAAGCCATTCTGCAGGCGGCCGAGCAGGAGTTTGCCCTGCACGGCTACAAGGGCACCACCATCCAGAATATTGCTGAACGGGCCGGCTTGCCGAAGTCCAACGTGCTTTATTACTTCAGCAACAAAAAACGCATGTACAGCGCCATGTTCGACGACATTCTGCTGCGCTGGAACAAAGTATTCTCGGAAATAAAACCGGACGACGATCCGGCTACTGCACTGGAAACCTTTATTCGCACCAAGGTGAACATGTCGCAGCAATACCCGCTAGCGTCACGATTGTTTGCCATGGAAATCATTCAGGGCGCGCCCTTCTTGCTCGACCACCTGCGCACCAACATGCGCGAGTGGGTGCGGGGCAGGGCGTCGGTAATCCAGCACTGGATTGATGAGGGCAGGATGGCGCCGGTGGATCCGGTACAGCTGATTTTCCTGATCTGGTCGTCGACCCAGCATTATGCCGATTTTCAGGTGCAAATCCTGATGGTGGAAAACAAGGCAGAGTACGAGCCAAGGGACTTCGGGCATGCCGCGGATTTTCTTGTTGACGTTATTCTCAGAGGCTGTGGCCTGGAGCGACCTGGATGAATGAAGGTAAAACCTACCCAAGGGATATGCGCGGTTACGGTGAACATCCGCCCCACGCGCAGTGGCCCGGTAACGCCCGTATCGCGGTGCAGTTTGTGTTGAATTACGAAGAAGGCGGTGAGAACTGCGTGCTGCACGGCGACGAGCACTCGGAAACCTTTCTGTCCGACATCATCGGCGCCGCACCCTATCGTGACCGGCACCTGAGCATGGAATCGCTCTATGAGTACGGCTCCCGGGCCGGGGTCTGGCGGGTATTGCGGGAGTTTCGTCGCCGCGGGCTGCCGCTGACCGTATTCGGTGTGACCATGGCCATGGCCCGCAACCCGGAGGTGGTCAGAGCGTTTATTGAAAACGGCCACGAAATCGCCTGCCATGGCATGCGCTGGATTCACTATCAGGAGATGAGCGAGTCCGAAGAGCGGTGCTATATGCAGCTGGCCATAGAGCAGCACCAGGCACTCACCGGTGAGCGCCCGCAAGGCTGGTATACCGGCCGCGACAGCCCCAATACCCGGCGGCTGGTGGTCGAGGAGGGCGGCTTTCTGTACGACAGCGATTATTACGGTGATGACCTGCCGTTCTGGACACAGGTGATCGACTCCGCTGGCACACAGCAGCCCCACCTGGTGGTTCCCTACACCCTTGAAGCCAATGATATGCGCTTTGCCTCGCCCCAGGGCTTCAATACCGGCGAGCAGTTCTTCCAGTATTTAAAAGACAGTTTCGATGTGCTGTACGCCGAAGGCCTGGAAGCCCCGAAGATGCTGTCGGTGGGGCTGCATTGCCGGTTAATCGGACGGCCGGGAAAATTCCGCGCCCTGCAGCGATTTCTGGATTACCTGGAACAGCACGACCGGGTGTGGGTGTGCCGCCGGGTCGACATTGCCCGGCACTGGCGCACGCACCATCCCTTTGAGTCTCAACCTACCTCGAGTATCTGCCATGACTGATGTAGTGATTGCCCCGGTACCGGAAGGCCCGGAGTTTGCCCGGCTGGGACTGAACCTGGCGGACAGTTCTCTGGGAGCCGAAGTACTGGAAGTCACCGACGAGTTTTTTGCACCCCGGGCGCGAATGCTGGCACCTGGGCCGGCCGCTTTCTACCCTGACCGCTACGATGACCACGGCAAGTGGATGGACGGCTGGGAAACCCGCCGGCGCCGGACCACCGGCCACGACTGGTGCATTGTGCGGCTGGCCATGCCGGGGGTACTGACCGGCGTGGACTTTGACACCAGTTTCTTTACCGGCAACTTCCCACCGGCGGCATCATTGGAAGCCTGTTACAGCCCGGCAGCTGTGCCTGATGGCAACAGCGAGTGGGTTCCCCTGGTGCCGGCTACCGAGCTTGCCGGCAATGATCATCGGTTCTGCGCCATCACTTCTGACCGGCCCTGGACCCATGTGCGTTTGCATATCTACCCGGACGGCGGGCTTGCGCGCCTGCGGGTTTATGGCAGGCCGTGGATGGACTGGCGCCGGGCAGCCCCCAACCAATCCATCAACTTGCTGGCGCTGGAATGCGGTGCCGACCAGGTGGCCTGGAGCGACGCCCACTATGGTGAACCCAGAAAGCTGCTGCGCCCCGGGCGAGGCATCAATATGGGCGACGGCTGGGAAACACGGCGTAGGAGAGAGCCAGGCAACGACTGGTGCATTCTGGCCCTCGGCCACAAAGGTATTCCGGAAAGCATCGAGGTAGATACTGCTCACTTCAAGGGCAACTTCCCGGCCGCCTGCTCGGTACAGGCCGCCTGTGTGGAAGCCGGGGCGGGCACGGCGGCGTCGCTGATCACCCAGAGCATGTTCTGGCCGACCTTGCTGGAGCCCCAACCCCTTGAGGCCGACGCCATACTTAAGTTCACGGATCTCAAGGAGCTTGGAGCCATTACCCACATCCGCTTCAACATGATTCCCGACGGCGGGGTGAGCCGGGTGCGGTTATTCGGGAAGCTGGTTCTGTGAGCGTGTTACGACTGATAGCCGTTGAGCGGCTCACCCGCGAAGCTTTCGAACCCTTCGGTGACGTCATTGACACTCATGGCCCGGCACCTTTGTTGATTAATCAGGGTCGCACCGAGCGTTTCCACCGGCTGGCAGGTGCTGAGTGCCTGGGCAAGGGCGCCCGGGCTATCCTCTCCATTTTCCGGGGCCAGCCGCTTTTACCGCTGGAGATCCACATAATGGAACGACACCCTCTCGGGAGCCAGGCGTTTGTACCAATGAACGGCCGTGATTTCCTCGCAGTGGTAGCGCCCCCCGGCGACTTTAATGAAACGGAGGTTCGGGCTTTTTGGGCCAGGGGCGGGCAAGGCGTGAACTACCGGCCGGGCACCTGGCACGCGCCGCTACTGCCGCTGGCGGCTGACTCCGATTACCTGGTGGTGGATCGCGCCGGCCCGGGCGTTAACTGCGACGAAGTGCTGCTGAACACCCCCATACAACCGGTTTTGCCTGAGGAAGGTTCATGAATGAGTTACCTGTGATTTCACTACAAGGTTTGCGGAGCCCGTACCTGACCGAGCGCCAGGCAACGGCGGCAGAACTGGGGCGGGCCTGCAGGGATATCGGCTTTTTTTACGTCAGTGACCACGGCATCCCGGCGGAGGTCTGTGAGGGCGTATTTGACCTGGCCAGGCAGTTATTCCAGTTGCCAGCCGAGCAGAAGCAGCAGATGTCGATCAAGCGGTCGCCACACAATCGCGGCTATGTGGCGCTGGCGGATGAAAGATTGAACCCGCAAGCCGGCGCAGACCGGAAAGAGGCCTTTAATATAGGCACTGATTTCCCTGAAGATCACCCGGATGTACTGGCAGGAAAGCCGTTCCGGGGTGTTAATTTCTGGCCACCGATTGAGGGCTGGAAGGCCGGGGCGCTGGATTACTTTGCGGAATGCTTGGCGCTTGGCCGGTTGATCCATCGCGGCTTCAGCCTGGATCTCGGGCTGGCTGAAGACTTTTTCGAACCCCACCTGAAGCAGCCAATTGCAACCCTGAGAATGCTGCGTTATCCGCCGGGTTCGGATGTGCATGCCCGGGAAGATGCGGGGGCAGGCACTCATACCGATTATGGCAACATCACCATTCTGGCGACGGACGGTGTAGCGGGGCTTCAGGTGCGCAGCCGACAAGGGCACTGGCTGGAAGCTCCCCATGTTCCAGGCGCGTTTGTCTGTAACATTGGTGATTGCCTGATGCGCTGGACCAACGATATCTATCTTTCGACGCCACACAGGGTGAAGGCGCCAGAGCGGGAACGCTATTCAGTGGCCTTCTTTCTGGAAGTGGACCCGGATGCGGTGGTGGACCCCCGGGATGTAAAGCCGAACGAAGCGCCCAAATATGAGCCGATCACCTGTTCGGACTATCTTGCGGGAAGGTTGAATGCCACCTATGAACACAGGAAGGGGTGATGTTTACTTTTTGGTGACCAAGCCGGGGAGTTGCTGCAGAAACAAAAAAAGCCAGTGCTTACGGGAATCGTAAGTGACTGACTTTTCAGGCAAGATTGGTAGGACCACGCGGATTCGAACCGCGGACCTCTACCATGTCAAGGTAGCGCTCTAACCAACTGAGCTATGGTCCTGTCTCGCAACGGAGACGAAATATACGGATTTCGCGGGGGTTGGTCAACCTCTTTGAGGCTGATTTTTGGCTTTCAGCAGGCCTTTGATGGCGCGGCTCAGGGCGCTCCAGCGGTTCACCAGCAGTGCTGCGAAGATCAGGCCGCAACCGGCCATTTGCAGGGCGGTCATGCTTTCGCCAAACCAGGCGGTGGCGAACAGTGCTACCCACACCGGTTCCAGCACCAGTATCACCACTCCATGGCTGTGTATCGAAAGGCTCTGGGCATAGGTTTGCAGCAGAAAGCGCCCCGCAGTGGCGACGACTGCGCTGGCCAGTACCCATACATAAAGCATGGGGGGCGGGTTGGTCAGGGTGGGCGCCCAGGGCTCGCTGATGGCGGATTCAGCCAGGGTAACCAATCCCACGGTCAGCAACGCCATGGCCGTTAGCGGTAATGCCGGTACCTTTTGTTTCTGGATGGTTTCGCCGCGCTTGTTGACCACGGTGCGCTGGTTGGCGGCCCGGGTATTCAGGGTGAAATACAACGCGAAGATGAACGCTGCGGCCACGAAATAGAGTTGCCCGGGGTCTGGCCGGAAGCCGTTTTCCAGGGAAAGCAATGCCAGGCCAGAGACGGCGATGGGAATGGCCAGCCAGGTGCTGATGGGTTGTGGTTCGCCGAATACCAGTCGCGCCAGTACCGGCACAATCACCACACCCAGGCTGGTCAGAAAGGCACCTTCGCCCATGCTCTCGGCGTGGAACAGGCCCATAATCCAGCAAGTCATCGCGATGCCGAACACGGCGCCCACGCCAACGGCGCGGCCAAGCTGGTCTGCGCTCAGGCGCAGGAGTGACGGCAGGGCGATCAGGGCCAGCACACTGCCTGCGATCAGAAACCGGGCTGCCATGAACATTAACGGTGGCATCATCAGCACCGCTTCTTTGGAGAACATCCAGCCGAATGCTGCGAACAGGGTAACGACAACAAGCAGCAGATCGGATTTGTGGGCGTCAGACATGATCGAACCAGGCCAGCTGTATGGGAAAGGTTGATCAATCTATCGTTAGGGTACTAAAAAATAAAGCAGCGAAAACCGAGGGGTAGCGGCTCGTCCTTGAGCCATCAGTGCAGTCCGTTAGTTGTTCAGCGTGGTGTAAAGCAGGTTGGACATGCTGGTCTGGTCGGAACCGGGAACTTCTACATACTGGTCACCGGAGCCCCAGAGCTGCCACCAGGCGCGTTTGTTGTAAGTGCGGCTGGCGAAGTCTACCTGCAGGCCATTGAGCACCGTGTTGTTAACCACCGGAACGGCCATGTTACCCGTTTGGTTGGTGATTACGTCTCCGTGGTTGGCGCCTTCACTCATCAGCACCGGGTAGTGGTTGTAATACAGCCCCGATGGGCCGTTCTGGCTCGAAACCTTGCCGGCCAAGCTCAGGTTGCCGGAACAGGAGTCTATGCCGTTGGCACTGGTGGCGCCACAGGCCGAGTGGGTAGGCACCACGCCGTCGTCTGTGCCTTCAATGTACGGCTTGCTGCACATCGCTGAAGCTGGCAGGCGGGTTGGACAGGTCATCCATCATGAACCCGTGTACCAGTATCACGTTGTGGCCCGCCAGTTGTGCCTGCGCGGCTCCTGCGAACAGGGTGCCGGCGAGGGCGACTGCGAGGGTGTGTTTTGAAGGTTTCAGGCTTCGTTCTTTTATTGTCATTATCAGCTCCGTTTTCGAAGTTATTGTTGTACATCAGAACTTGTCGGCCAGTTGCTGAAGCAGCTGGGCACGTTGCTCTGATTCAGGATTCGCCGCCGGCTCGTCACGGAGTTTTTCAAGGTCCGGCTCGATGTTGAGGGTGGAAACATGGCGCACGGCAGAGCTGTCTACACGGGCTTCCACGATCAGCCGGTATTCGCCCGGGTCGTGATCAGAGCTCACTGTGCCTTCGTAGTAGCCGGGCTCCACTGATTCCAGTACGGCCGAATCTTCCCTGTCCCTGTCTGGCATGCTTTCCAGCGTTGCGCTCATGGTGTCGCCGAAAACCTGCCGGCCGGTAAGGGACGCAGCCACCAATATGGGCTCGCCCCGGGTAAAGCGGAATTTATCCAGGGTAACGACGAACTCTCCGTTGCCTTCCAGTGGTAAAGCCACGGGATGGTAGCGGTTTCCCTGGTAGGCCTCGGCCTGTGCGGGAGTGAGGGGGATGGAGTATTCCGGGTAACGGATTGTCTGGCGGTAGTCGTCCGCTACGCTGGCAAGCATGAAGCCCAGGGCGTTGTCTGAAGGTGGCTCTGGTTGAGCTTTTTGTGGTTGGCTGGCGGCCAGCGGATCAGCCTGCTGGGGAGCAGGGGCGGGCTCTCCGGCCAGTTTTGTGGTGTGGCCGGAAAACCTACCCGTGTTGTCGGTTGCGAGTAGCCAGCTGGTTGCGGCCACCCCGGCGATTGCCGCAACTGCGACAAGCAATGCCTTGTTTGGCATATCAGATCCTGTTTTGTTGTTGGTCTGGTTAACTTTTAACCATAGGATCTGATTGTTCGAAACGGCAAAAAATTAGTTCAAACCTGCGGTGATTTACGCTGATTTTGCGATCCTGTTCACAAAATAATCAAAACCAGCCACTGTCTTTGAACATCAGTTTGCCTGAGCTGAGCTCTCCGGTTTCCTCGTCGTATTCAAACTGTCCTTCAACGTCCCGGAACATGCCCATAACCGGGGCATAGCCCACGTGCATGATTTCGAAACTCATGGAGAAATGCTCTTCATCCACCACAAATTTAGCGGGCTCCGCTTGCAGGGCCAGCGGTAGGAGCAGAAGGGCAGAGGCGGTGATTGCTTTAAGGTTTGGCAGAGTCATGATTGTGTCTCCGTTGATAGAGCCAGCGCACGTCCACAAAAAACGACCAGGCAAGCAATACAAGCGCAAGCCCGAGGGTGAGGCTGGCAAAAACCGGTGGAATGATGGGAATAACAGCGACCATCAGAGTAACTACCTGCCAGACACAAACCGTTTTGCGGCGAAAACTGTCTGGCAGGTTGGCGTTGAGCCAGGCAAAGCCAAGGCTGGCGGCGATAAAGGCATATGCGGGCGCCGTTTCAAGATGGCAATTTCCCCGGGCCGGTTAAGTATGGCTACGCCAGTGTTGGCGAGGTGTTTGATGGGCCAGCCGACTTGCAAGGCCAACGGGTGTTCTGCCTTTACCCGCACCAGCGGCGTTATTCTGTGCCGGCCGAGGCCGTTATTCCGCTGCCTGCCGCAGTGCCGCCGGCCAGGGCGATACTGGCCGCCAATATGGAAACAGCGGTCAATGGCGTTTGGGATGCCCAGCCGGCGGTGGCCCAACGGCTGGGCTTTGCTTTCTCTACTGAACCGGATATTGCCGGTTGTGACCTTGTGATTCACGCGTATGGCCAACCCGGCGGGCTGGCGACGGCATTGGCCCTGGCTGGGCAGAAGCACGGGTAATTGAACTCAGCTGGTATGGAGACCAGCCCGTTCAGGTACCCTTGGGGCAGGCCTTCCATCCCGGGCGCCTGACGCTGAAATCCAGCCAGGTTGGCCAGCTGCCGGCAGAACGCCGCCCCCGCTGGGACCATCGCAGGCGCCTGGCGCTGGTGGTTCACCGCCCGCCGGCTCGGGGTTTCTCTGAGCTATCCGGTGGCAGTGCTGGCGATGGCGGTGCCTGTCACCATTTCCGGTTGGGGTGTTCGCGAGGGCGCCGCCGAGAATCAGCTGCCATGCGATGTCGGTGTCCAGTGCGTTCCTGCCATGAGCTACCTGCGAATCTGTTTATTGTGTTTTCAGTATAGGAACATTGTGTGCAAAGCTATAGGTACGTTACATTTTCCAATTGATTCACTTTTCCTCAATTTTTCAGGGGCATTCAGCCATGCGCTACCTGCAATCGTTCAACAGGCGCCTGCGGCACGTACGGGAGCAGGGGCAGCTGTCTTTGGCCGATATCGCTGAAATCTGCGGTGTAGACGAGGCGCGGGTACGCAGCTGGGAGGCGGAAGATGCCCGCCAGCGGGGCTTTCCCGGGGTTACCGAATTGCTGGACCTGTGTCTCAGGACCGAGACGCCCCTTGAACAGCTGCTCGATATGGAAGAAGCCGGAGACAGTGACCAGCTGGAGCTGCCAGGCCTGGCCTTCAGTAACAGTGATGATCTTTCGGTAGCGCTGCAGGAGCTGGAGCAGGAAATCAGCCGGGTTCAGCTGACAGACGGCGAGGCGGAACTGCTGCGCCGGTTCCGCAAGACAACAGACGATAACCGGCGCATGGTTCTGCAGTTGCTGGGGCGCTAGGCGCCCCGGATTCCGCTTTTAGTTCTCTTTCTTGTAGATGTTCTCGTAAACGTAGTTGGTGGCCTCTACAAAGCCATCAATGCTGCCGCAGTCAAAACGCTGGCCCTTGAACTGGTACGCCAGCACACAGCCATTCTTCGCCTGCTCCAGCAGAGCATCGGTAATCTGGACTTCGCCGTTCTTGCCTGGAGGCGTGCTCTCCAGGATGTCGAAAATGTCCGGAGTCAGGATGTAACGGCCAATGATCGCCAGGTTGCTGGGCGCATCTTCCGGGGCCGGCTTTTCCACCATGTCGGTGATGCGGTACAGGCCGTCTTTCATGGACTCACCGGCGATCACGCCGTATTTGTGGGTTTCGTCCTGCGGCACTTCTTCGATCGCCACGATGGAGCATCGGAACTGGTTGTACAGTTTCACCATCTGGGTCAGCACGCCGTCGCCGTCTTCCGGGCCCACGCAGAAGTCATCGGCCAGCACCACGGCAAACGGGTTGTCTCCCACCAGGTTGCGGCCGGTGAGGATGGCATGGCCCAGGCCTTTCATTTCACTCTGGCGGGTGAAAGCAAAGGTGTTGTTGTTGATCAGGTCCCGGATTGAGGTAAGCAGGCCTTCTTTACCAGTGCCGGCAATCTGGTGTTCCAGCTCGTAGCTGATATCGAAATGGTCTTCGATCGCACGCTTGCCCCGGCCGGTTACAAAACCAAATTCATGGATTCCGGCATCAGCCGCTTCTTCTACCCCGTACTGCACCAGCGGTTTGTTAACAACCGGCAGGATTTCCTTGGGCATGGCCTTGGTGGCCGGAAGAAAGCGGGTGCCGTAGCCGGCAACGGGGAACAGGCACTTCCTGATCATGTGGGCGTCCTTAGTATTGATCCGGTGATACACAGAAAATGATTCACAAGTCCGAGAGTTTACCGGACTTGTCGGGCAAGGGGGAGGGCGCGGGGGTGTTCCGGTAACCCTGTGTAATAAAGGTCGCTGTCATTGTTAGCAAATAGTCTAACCAGAAAATCAGTATTGTTGACAATCTGGGGTTTGGTGCGTAAATTCCAGAACAATTCAACAGATATTGTTAACAAACCTATGAGCCAGCCTGCGATTCAATTGTTAACCCGTGCCGACGAGGCTTTTGATTGTCTGCAAACTGCTATTGTTACCGGAGACTTAGCGCCCGGTGAGAAGATCGGTGAGGTAGAGCTGTGTTCACGTTTTAATCTGACCCGAGGCCCGCTGCGTGAAGCACTGGGCCGGCTGGAGTCCCGCGGCCTGCTGGTTCGCCGGCCCCATGCCGGGGTGAAGGTGGTGTCTGTCAGCGCTGATGAGCTGATTGAACTCTACCGGATTCGCGAAGTGATGGAAGGGCTGGCGGCGCGCCAGGCTGCTGAGAGGATGACCGATGAGGAAATCCGTGACCTGCAAGCGACCCTGGACAGTCACGAAAAGATGATAGAAGAGGCCCAGGGTCAGGCTTATTACCAGGCTGAAGGTGACTACGATTTCCATCACCGGATTGCCACCGGCAGCCGCAATGCCAAGCTGGCCCAGATGCTGTTGGGCGATCTGTATTACATGGTGCGCATGTACCGTTACCGGTTAAGCACCTCCGCCGGGCGCCCGCACATGGCGCTGGGTGAACACCGCCGTATCGTCGAAGCCATTGCCCAACGCGATGGAGAACTCGCCGAATTCCTGATGAAAAGACACATCAACGCCGCCCGCAAGAATATTGAGAAGAAGATTCAAGAAGGCGTTCTAACTATCTGAACAAAGAGGTAAATGACATGGCTAACAAACTCTCCCCCGGTGCTCGTTTTCGCAAGGCCCTGAAAGAAAACCAGCCGCTGCAAATTGTTGGTACTATCAATGCCTACGCTGCCATGATGGCAGAGCGGGTAGGGCACCAGGCCATTTACCTTTCCGGTGGTGGTGTGGCTAACGCCTCCTACGGCCTGCCGGACCTGGGCATGACCACCATGAACGATGTGGTGGAAGATGTGCGCCGCATTACGGCTGCCACAGACGTACCGCTGCTGGTGGATATCGACACCGGTTGGGGCGGAGCCTTCAACATCGGCCGTACCATCCGTGAAATGGAACGCGCCGGTGCTGCTGCGGTTCATATCGAAGACCAGGTTGCCCAGAAACGCTGTGGCCACCGCCCGAACAAGGAAATCGTTTCCAAAGAGGAAATGGTCGACCGCATCAAGGCTGCGGCCGATGCCCGGGAAGACAAAGACTTCTTCATCATGGCCCGTACCGATGCCTTCCAGAAAGAAGGCCTGGAAGCTGCTATCGACCGCGCCAAGGCGTGCATTGAAGCCGGTGCAGACGGTATCTTCGCCGAAGCAGTACACGAGCTGAGCGACTACAAAGCGTTCGCCGAAGCCATTGATGCGCCAATCCTGGCTAACATCACCGAGTTCGGTGCCACGCCGCTTTACAACAAGTCTGAACTGGCCGAAGCCGGCGCCGCCATGGTGCTGTACCCGCTGAGCGCCTTCCGCGCCATGAACAAGGCCGCGCTGACGGTGTACCAGAACATCCTCGAGAAGGGCGACCAGAAAGACGTGGTAGACCTGATGCAGACCCGTATGGAGCTGTACGATTTCCTGAACTACCACGATTTCGAGCAGAAGCTGGACCAGCTGTTTGCCCAGAAGAAAGACTGACAACTAGGGGAATGTTGGAGTAAGGGGACTGGGAGTAAGTGGAGTAAGGGGGTCAGACCCCTGTCGAACTCGGGGTCAGACCCCCTGCCAGACTTCTGTCGAACTCCTGACATCGCTTGATTTAATTAAAACGAACAAAACAGAAACTACGGGAGACCAACATGGCTGAAGCAAAGAAACTAGGTGGAGCAGGCCTGCGCGGCCAGGTAGCTGGCGAAACTGCCCTGTGTACCGTTGGCAAAACCGGTACCGGCCTGACCTACCGCGGCTATGACATCACCGACCTGGCCGACAACGCCCAGTTCGAAGAAGTGGCCTACCTGCTGCTGCGTGGCAAGCTGCCGAACCAGGCCGAGCTGGATGCCTACAAGGCCAAGCTCAAAAGCCTGCGCACCCTGCCGGATGCCCTGAAACTGGTGCTGGAGCAGATCCCCAAAGACGCCCACCCGATGGACGTCATGCGAACCGGTTGCTCCATGCTGGGTAACCTGGAAACCGAGCAGGACTTCAGCGAGCAGGACGACAAGATCGACCGTATGCTGGCGGTGTTCCCGGCCATCATCACCTACTGGTACCGCTTCGCCCACGAAGGCGTGCGTATCGACACCGCCAACACCGAAAGTGATTCCATCGGCGGCGTGTTCCTGGAGCTGCTGCACGGCAAGAAGCCGAGCGAGCTGCACGAGCAGGTGATGAACGTTTCCCTGATTCTGTACGCCGAGCACGAATTCAACGCATCTACCTTCACCGCGCGCGTTTGTGCCTCCACGCTGTCTGACATCCACAGCTGCGTAACCGGCGCCATCGGTTCCCTGCGTGGCCCGCTGCACGGCGGTGCTAACGAAGCGGCCATGGAGCTGATCCAGAAGTTCCAGACTCCGGAAGAAGCCGAAGCCGGCCTGATGGGCATGCTGGAGCGCAAAGAGAAGATCATGGGCTTCGGGCACGCTATCTACAGCGAATCCGACCCGCGCAACGCCATTATCAAGAAGTGGTCCGAGAAGCTGGCCAAGGAAGTGGGCGACACCGTGCTGTACCCGGTATCTGTTCGCTGCGAAGAAGTTATGTGGCGCGAGAAGAAGCTGTTCTGTAACGCCGACTTCTTCCACGCATCTGCCTATCACTTCATGGGCATCCCGACCGAGCTGTTCACCCCGATCTTCGTAATGTCCCGGGTTTCCGGCTGGACTGCCCACGTAAAAGAGCAACGCGCCAACAACCGAATCATCCGCCCGAGTGCCGAATATACCGGCCCAGAGCACCAGGATTGGCTGCCGATTGGTGAGCGTTCTTAAGAGGTTTTAAACCATGAATACCGAATTCAGAAAAGCCCTTCCAGGCACCGACCTGGAATACTACGACACCCGCCAGGCGGTAGAGGTCATTCAGCCGGGCTCCTATGCCAAGCTGCCGTACACCTCCAAGATCCTCGCCGAGCAGCTGGTGCGCCGTTGCGATGCGGAGTCCCTGACAGATTCCCTGAAGCAGCTGATCGAGCGCCGCTGTGACCTGGACTTTCCCTGGTACCCGGCCCGTGTGGTGTGCCACGACATCCTGGGCCAGACTGCCCTGGTAGACCTGGCCGGCCTGCGTGATGCCATTGCGGAGAAGGGCGGTGATCCGTCTAAAGTTAACCCGGTGGTGCCCACCCAGCTGATCGTGGATCACTCCCTGGCGGTTGAAGCGCCGGGCTTTGATCCGGACGCGTTCGAAAAGAACCGTGCCATCGAAGACCGCCGCAACGAAGACCGTTTCCACTTTATCAACTGGACCCGCACCGCGTTCCGTAATGTGGATGTGATTCCGGCGGGTAACGGCATCATGCACCAGATCAACCTGGAGAAAATGTCTCCGGTGATCCAGAACCGCCCGGACGAAGACGGCCATCCGATCGCCTTCCCGGACACCTGCGTAGGTACCGACAGCCACACCCCGCACATTGATGCCCTGGGTGTTATTGCTGTGGGCGTGGGTGGTCTGGAAGCAGAAACCGTTATGCTGGGCCAGCCTTCCATGATGCGCCTTCCGGATATCGTGGGTGTGAAGCTCACTGGCAAGCGTCAGCCGGGCATTACCGCCACCGATATCGTCCTGGCCATTACCGAGTTCCTGCGTAAGGAACGCGTTGTTGGTGCCTACCTGGAATTCTTCGGCGAAGGCGCTTCCAGCCTGACCATCGGTGACCGTGCCACCATTTCCAACATGACTCCGGAATACGGTGCCACCGCCGCGATGTTCTACATCGACGAGCAGACCATCGACTACCTGAAACTGACCGGCCGTGAGCCCGAGCAGGTAGACCTGGTTGAGAAGTACGCTAAAGAAACCGGCCTGTGGGCGACTGAAATGACCGAAGCCCAGTACGAGCGTGTGCTGGAATTTGATCTGTCCACCGTTGTGCGTAACGTGGCTGGCCCGTCCAACCCGCATCGCCGTGTGGCGACTTCCGACCTGCACGATCGCGGCATTGCCGTGAACCTGGACAAGGCCCTGGAAGAAGAGAAAAAGGGCCTGATGCCCGATGGCGCGGTGATCATCGCGGCGATTACTTCCTGCACCAACACCTCCAACCCCCGCAACGTGGTGGCTGCCGGCCTGCTGGCCAAGAAAGCCAACGAGCTGGGGCTGGTGCGCAAGCCCTGGGTGAAATCTTCTTTCGCACCGGGCTCCAAAGTCGCTCGCCTGTATCTGGAAGAAGCCGGTTTGTTACCAGAACTGGAGAAACTGGGTTTCGGTATCGTGGCCTATGCCTGTACCACCTGTAACGGCATGTCTGGCGCCCTTGACCCGAAAATCCAAAAAGAAATCATCGACCGCGACCTGTACTCCACTGCGGTGTTGTCTGGTAACCGTAACTTCGACGGCCGGATTCACCCATACGCCAAGCAGGCGTTCCTGGCGTCTCCGCCCCTGGTTGTGGCCTACGCCATCGCCGGTACCGTGCGTTTTGATATCGAGAAAGATGCCCTGGGTTACGACAAGGATGGCAAGCCGGTCACTCTGAAAGACCTGTGGCCGTCTGACGAAGAAATCGACCGTATTGTGGGCGAATTCGTGAAGCCGGAGCAGTTCAAGCAGGTGTACATCCCGATGTTCAACCTGGATGAAGCCGAGCAGGCCAAGAGCCCGCTGTACGAATGGCGCCCGCAGTCTACCTACATTCGCCGCCCGCCGTACTGGGAAGGCACCATGGCGGCCGAGCGCCAGCTCAAGGGCATGCGCCCGCTGGCGATCCTGCCGGATAACATCACCACTGACCACCTGTCGCCGTCCAACGCCATCATGATGGACTCCGCAGCCGGTGAGTACCTGCACAAGATGGGCCTGCCGGAGGAAGACTTTAACTCCTACGCCACCCACCGTGGTGATCACCTGACCGCTCAGCGTGCCACCCTGGCCAACCCGAAACTGTTCAACGAAATGGTTCGGGACGAAAACGGCGAAGTGGTGCAGGGCTCCCTGGCCCGTGTGGAGCCGGAAGGCAAGACCATGCGCATGTGGGAAGCCATCGAAACCTACATGGAGCGCAAGCAGCCGCTGATCATCATCGCCGGCGCCGACTATGGCCAGGGTTCTTCCCGTGACTGGGCTGCCAAGGGTGTAGCCTTGGCGGGTGTGGAAGCCATCGTTGCTGAAGGCTTCGAGCGCATTCACCGTACCAACCTGATCGGCATGGGTGTAATGCCCCTGCAGTTCGAGGAAGGCACCACACGCCAGACCCTGCAGCTGGACGGTACCGAAACCTACGACGTAGAAGGTGCCGCAGCCCCGGGTGCGAAGCTGGAACTGGTCATCCACCGCAAGACCGGTGAAGAAGACCGGGTACCGGTAATCTGCCGACTGGATACCGCGGAAGAAGTCACCGTGTACACCGCCGGCGGCGTACTGCAGCGCTTCGCCCAGAACTTCCTGGCGTCTGAGGGGGCGGCATGAGCTTCCCCCCACAGATCAAGGTTCCGGCCACCTACATGCGTGGCGGTACCAGTAAAGGCGCGTTTTTCCGGCTACAAGACCTGCCGGAAGCGTGTCAGGTGCCCGGCGAAGCTCGCGATAAGCTGCTGCTTCGGGTGATCGGCAGTCCCGATCCCTACGAAAAGCAGATCGACGGTCTGGGTAACGCCACCTCCAGTACCAGCAAAACGGTGATTCTGGCAGCGCCGACGCAGCCGGACCACGATGTTGATTACCTGTTCGGGCAGGTGGCGATCGACAAGCCGTTTGTGGACTGGAGTGGTAACTGCGGCAACCTCACCGCAGCTGTTGGCGCCTTCGCCATTAACAGCGGGTTTGTTGCCAAAGAGCGGATTCCTGAAAACGGTATCTGCACCGTGCGTATCTGGCAGGCCAACATCCAGAAAACCATCGTGGCCCATGTACCCATCACCAATGGTGAAGTGCAGGAGACCGGTGATTTCGAACTGGATGGCGTGACCTTCCAGGCCGCGGAAGTGAAGATCGAATTCATGGACCCGGCCGATGGTGAAGGTTCCATGTTCCCCACCGGCAACCTGGTGGATGACCTGGACGTGCCGGGTATCGGAACCCTGAAAGCGACCATGATCAACGCCGGAATACCGACCATCTTCCTGAATGCGGAAGACATCGGTTACAAAGGCACGGAGCTGCAGAATGACATCAACAGCGACCCGAAAGCGCTGGCTATGTTCGAGACCATCCGTGCCCACGGCGCAGTGAAAATGGGCTTGATCAAGGATGTTGCCGAGGCGGCTAACCGTCAACACACACCGAAGGTGGCGTTTGTGGCCAGGCCGGCGGATTACGTGTCTTCCAGCGGCAAGCAGATCAATGCGGCGGATATCGACGTGCTGGTTCGCGCCTTGTCTATGGGCAAGCTTCACCACGCCATGATGGGTACCGCAGCCGTCGCTATCGCAACGGCTTCCGCGATTCCCGGAACACTGGTGAACCTGGCGGCCGGCGGCGGTGACCGTACTGAAGTGACGTTCGGCCACCCGTCCGGAACTCTGGGCGTGGGTGCTGAAGCCAAAGAAGTGAACGGCGAATGGACTGCCACCAAGGCCATCATGAGCCGCAGTGCGCGGGTTATCATGGAAGGCTGGGTGAGGGTGCCCGGCGATACCTTCTGATGTGCTATAGCCCGGGCCTGATCAGGCCCGGGTTCTTCGACGACTATCGATCGCTTCAAGGGCCGTGAGCCCCTCGAGGTGGAAAAACAGTTTCACCCTTTGGGCCAACTGCGGAATTGATGTTATGGCCTGTCACAGTTCCGGCTGGCCGAGCAGGATGACCCACATGGACGGCCCGCCCATACTCTCCATGCCGGTGAGCATGCGGATATCTTCCAGGTTTTCACGGGTCAGGTTCTAGTATTTTGTACAGAGTATCCCTGTTCACCGCTTTCGCCACGGGATTCCGGAAAACGGCGCCCGTTCACCGTCAAGGTTACACCGGGCGCTTGTTGTTGCGGTAGTAGCGGAAGATTTCTTTCAGGGGGCGCTTGGGCTTGAAGCCGAACTCCCTGGCAAAGGCTCGCCCGTCAATCACCACCGGGTATTTGAAGAAAGCCAGCAGGTAGTGTGGGAAGCTTTTCAGGTTCAACAGCCGGGCAATCGTTTTCGGCACAATGGGCGGCACAGACAGAATCGGAATACGCTTGCAGCCGCACATTTTCAGGGCTTGCTGATAGGCTACCCAATCGTGGGGCGCCACGTTGAACACGCCTTTGACCGGCTTTTGCCAGGCCAGCACGATGGCATCGGCCATGTCGTCAATATGGATGAACTGCATCATCGGCGAAAAACCTGCCAGCACCGGCGCCCGTTCGCTGGAGAGCAGGGCGCTCATGGTGTTGCGTACACCCGGGCCGACGATGTTGCAGGGCCGCAGAATGGTGATATTCAGCTCCGGATACCGCCACAGGTAGATGTTGGCCAGGTTTTCCAGCTCCACGGAATCCACCAGGTCTGCGCTCAGCCCGGCACTTTTCAGGGGGGCTGCCTCGTCAATCAGTGCCGGGTTGTAGGCCATGGCGCCATACACGTGGAAGGTGGAGAGGATAATCACCCGTTTGATGCCGTATTTGTGGGAGAGGTCCAGGAGCCTCTGGGTGCCCAGTACGTTGGCGTTGTAGCGGCGCATCCGGGTCAGCTCACTGGTCATCAGCCGGCCCAGGTGGATAACGCCGTCAAACCGGTATTGCCGGAACAGGTCTTCAAAGCCCCGCTTGTTCAGGTCGATGCAGTAGCTGGGAATGTCATCGCCCAGGTACACCTGCTGTCGGAAGTCCACCGCCACAATGTCGCAGTTATCGCTCAGGCGGTTGATTACTTGCTGGGTGAGGGCACCGGCTGCACCGGTCACCAGGATTCTGGGCTTGCGTTGTTCAGGCATCAGAACAGCCCCTCCCGCTCGCTCAGGCCCTTGTCGATCAGTTTGCGGATTTCTGCCTTGACCGCTTCAACCCGTTCAGTCACCTGTTCTTCCGGAATTTCGCTGTTGTCGAAGTACATGGGTTCGCCAAAGTTCAGGCGCACTTTCACCGGGAAGATCACCGGTAGCGCCACCGGTACGTAGGGCACGCCCAGCGCCCTGGCCAGGGGTTTGATGTTGGCAATCGCAGGAATGGTTTCTTCGCAGCCGACAACGCCCACGGGCACAATCGGGGTGTTGTATTTCATCGCCAGGTGCATGAATCCGTTGCCAAAGCGTTTGAGCTGGTAGCGGTCCCGGTAGAGTTTGCCGGAGCCCCGAACCCCTTCAGGAAACACGATGACGGCTTCATCGTTCTCCAGCATCTTGGCGCAGTTGATGGGGTCGCCCAGCACAGCGCCCACATCGTTGAGCAGGTTGCCCAGCCATGGGACGGTCGGGAAGAAGCGCTCGATCATGGCTCTGGGGATGCGAGGCCGGTCCGGGCGGGAAGCCAGTGCATAGCCGATCAGCAGGCCGTCCAGGGGCAGCTGGCCGGAATGGTTGGCGATCAGCAATACCGGGCCTTCCGCTGGAACCTTCTCCACGCCGGAGGCCTCTACCCGAAAGTATTTATCGTAGATTTGCCGGGTGAGGGTGAAGCCGTACTTAACGGCATCGTTGTTGAATCCCCAGGGGTCGTAGCCAAGGCTGCCGATGGGTTTACGAATTCGGTTCAACTGCGCTTCCAGCTCCGCCGGAACCAGTCGGGATTTCAGATAAGATGCCAGGCCCATGCCCGCTCCCTGTGTTGACGATTACTTCAGGCCGTCAGCCGCGACCAATGACAACGCCGAGTGTGTGGCTTTGGCCCTCATTTAATACCCGGTAGTCCGTGGCTGCATTGGCCGTTTCGACACACACCATTCTTTGCCAGCCAGTGCCAGGAAAGTCAGAAAGTCTTAAGGCTTTCCCGGGGCCGGGGTTCCACACTACCGTGGAATCACTGCCAACAGATGTCAGTTTGCGTTTTCCCGCAGGGGTGACCAGGGTCAGTGGCTCTGCCGATTCGTAGATGCGATCAGTTTCACCGTCGAAATAAACCGGGCCTTCCTGTTCAAAGTAGTCCCAGTCTTTCAGGGTATCCATATATTGGCTGTGGCCCAGCCCCAGCAGCCGGGTGCGGCTGATGTCCGAGGTTGGCAGATAGGTGTGCAGGGCCTGGCTCAGCGCCAGCGGGTCTTTGGATAGATTGGTGGTGGTCAGGGCGATCTGGCAGCCGCGGACTGAAAAGCTGAAGGTCATCAGCGCCAGCGCGTGGCCATCCCACTGGTCTGCAAAGTCTTCATTGGCATTTAGCGACAGGCTGATTTCCACTTCATGGGCACTTTCCCGGACATCTTCCAGCCGCCAAAGGGCAGTGCGGGCGAAGCCATGGGCTGAGGGAGTGTGCACCCGTTTGCGGATCTCCGGCGGGTTGCGGGCCGGGTCGCCAAACCAGGGCCAGCACACAGGAATGCCTCCGCGGATGGCACGGCCCGGTTCAAATCGGGCGGTATCACTCAGCCACAGCCAGTTGGTGTCGTCGTTTACGGCAAAGTGGGTGAGGTGCGCGCCCTGCAGAAACACTGTAGCGCTGAATACCGGATGATGAACCTCCAGGGCTTCCAGCTGGCCAATGGTCTTCCAGCGGGTGAACGACCATTGGCCCGGGGTGACGGATGCCGGCGGAGTGTGGCTGCTTTCGGGCATGGCGGGTGGTTTTTCCTTAAGTGTATCTTCTTATCCGCAGATTAAATTAAATACGGCTTGCCGGCGAGTTTGACCCTACAATAGCCGGAAAATTCCGCGAGGCCCCACCATGCATTCAGACACCGACCAGGCCATTATCATTCCGTTTCCGGACCCTGTGCTGGAACGTGCTGCCGGTCAGCTCGAACAGGTTGCCGGTGACGAACTGATAAGCACCGTTACCGGGGCAGATGTTCAGCCAGCGATTGATGACTTCTGGCTGGATGAGCTGGCAGATGGTTTGAGTGAATCGGCCTGGATGGAGCTGGACCTTACCCCCGGGTTGCCGGCTGGTTTGCTGGCGGCGTTGCGCAACGAAGTAGCCATCCTGGATAAAACCGAGGCCATGAGTCGCGCCGGTATCGGCCGGGGCACGGACCTGGTGAAAGACCGCAGTGTGCGCCGCGACAAGATTGCCTGGCTGGATGGTTACAGTGAGCCTCAGCGTTTGTTGTTCGAGTGCCTCGAACAGATAAGGGAAGGTCTGAACCTGCGTCTGTATCTGGGGCTCAAGCGGTTTGAGGCCCATTACGCCACCTATCACCCCGGCGATTTCTATAAGCGCCACCTGGACAGCTTTCGTGGCCGTGCCTCCCGCGTGGTCAGCCTGGTGTTGTACCTGAACGAGGACTGGGGGCTGGAAGATGGCGGAGAACTGCGGGTGTTCTCTGCGGCTGATTCCGGGCAGATGGTCGGGCAGGTGCGTCCGGAAGCAGGCAGGGCGGTGCTGTTCCTGAGCGAGCAGGTACCCCATGAGGTTCTGCCGGCAAGGCGCACCCGTTACAGCATTGCCTGCTGGTTCCGGCAGGATGAAGTGCCATTACCGCTATAGGCCGTTGTAGTCCTGAAACCCTTCTGATACTATTCGCGCCGCTTTCGGGGAAATGTCCCGAAACGCCGTTATGGTGGCCCCATTGGTGCCTCCGCAACATGAAACCGTGAACCCGGTCAGGCCCGGAAGGGAGCAGCCGAAGCGGTGGATGTGTGTGCCGGGGGATTGCTGGTGGGGTCACCCCCAGATTTTCCCCTCGTTGTTCTTTCTTTCCGATTTTCTCTGTTTTCCTGTATCGCTTTGTGATCCGTTTCACAATTGAGCGTTATGTGGCCCTGTTGGCACTTATCCCTGTCTATAGTGTTTTTGGCATGCTGCCCATTGGGCATTGTGCCGTTGCCCGAACACAACAAAGACAAAAAGGGAAACACATGAAAAGTGTCAAAACAAAAGCAGTTGTAACGGCGGGTGTACTGGCGGCAGCAATGACTGCCCAGCCGGCTTCCGCATGGTGGTTCAGTAAACAGGATACCTATACCCAGACCGAGCATCCGATTGTCCTGGTGCACGGGTTGTCAGGCTTCAATAAGCTGTTTGGCCTGGTCTCCTATTTCAACGGAGTGCCGGATGAACTGGCGGAAAGCGGGGCGGAAGTCTTTGTTCCCCAGGTGTCTGCTGCCAACTCTACCGAGATCCGTGGCGAGCAGTTGCTGGCCCAGATTGAAGAATATATAGCAGTAACCGGGGCCGAGAAGGTACACCTGATTGGCCACAGTCATGGCGGCCCGACCATTCGTTATGTGGCGGGCGTGCGGCCAGACCTGGTGGCTTCAGTATCCAGTGTCGGTGGCGTTAACTGGGGCACCCCGCTGGCGGATACCCTGAATAACGGTAGCCTGGACGGCCTGGGAGACTGGTTCTTCGGCTTGATCGATACCTTCTCCGGTGGTGGCGGCCTGCCGCAAGACACCGCAGCGGCCATCCAGTCTCTGAGTACGGAAGGCAGCATTGCCTTCAACGCAGACTTCCCTGCAGGCCTTCCTTCTGCTTATTGTGGTAACGATGGCGCACAGGTGGCCAATGGCATCCGCTACTACTCCTGGGGCGGCAATAAAGCGGTCACCAATGTTCTGGACCCGAGCGATCTGCTGCTGGGTGCCCTGACTCCCATCTTTGACGAACCCTCCGATGGCATGGTGCCATCCTGCAGCATGAAGCTTGGCAAGGTGCTGGGTGTGGATTACCGCCACAACCACCTGGATGAAGTGAACCAGGTGCTGGGGCTGGTAGGGCCGTTTGTGACAGATCCGGTTCAGCTGTACCGGCAACAGGCAAACCGGCTTAAGAATCTTGGCCTCTGACACTGCCGATAACCGAAGGCGGGCCCCTGCGGCCCGCCACGGATCGATTTTATGAACCATAAACGATTTGCTGTATTGGCCGGCCTGCTGCTTGTATGCGGAGCGGCCGGCTGGTGGCTTGTGCCGGGTCCCGTCAAGACGGCCCCGAAGCCAGTCTCATCGGTAGTGGAGCAGGAGCATCAGCAACCGGCAGTTACTGCTGGCTCATCGGGTACCGCGCTGGTGCCGGGTAATGTGAATCATCCTGCCTTGCCCCGTGATGAACGCGTTTCTGACATTGATGTGGACGGACAGGTACGCCTTGATATGAATGGCAACCTGGTGCTGGATCGCCAGCTGCGCCGTTACCTGGATTTCTTTATCGGGCTGACGGGGGGCGCCTCCCATTACGAAACCCTGAAGGCCCGCCTGGCGTCTGAGCTCAAGGCACAGGATTTACCTCCGGGGATTCAGCGACAGGTGCTCGCCATTCTTGATGACTACCTGTCGTACCGGAAAGCAGCGGAAGCGATGGCCAGTAACGAACACCACAGCGTTGACGACGTTCGTCACGCCCTGGGGCAGATTTATGACCTGCGCCGGGAGCATCTCGGCCCGGATGTGGCGGAAGGCTTTTTTGGCGAAGAAGAGCGGCGGTTGCAGGTGATGCTTGACCGCCAGAAGATTCTCAGCGACGAAAGCCTGACTGATTCCGAGCGTGACCGCGCCCTGGCGCAGCTGGATCAGCTGTTGCCAGAGTATTCCGTTGAACTCCGGCGCAGGTCCCGAACCGTGGTCGAAACGGCCATGCAGGTTCAGCAACTGCGGGAGCAGGGTGCTTCGGAAGCCGAAGTGCGGGAGTTGCGTTTGCAGGCCTATGGTGCGGAAGCTACCGAACGCCTGGCACGGCTCGACCAACAGCGGAATCAGTGGCAGAACCGGCTGGGTGAATACCGGCAGCAAAAGGCCCTGATCGACAATAACGAAGGCCTGGCTCCGGCCGACCGGCAGGCTGCGGTGGAAGCCCTGCGGGAACGGATCTTCACCGAAGAGCATGAACGCCGGCGAATTCGCGCCCTGGAGCGCACGGCCGGCATGGATTCATAGCCACGTCATCCTTCTTCTGAAACCGGGTCCATGCTAGAGTTAAGCGCATTTTTCACAGCAGTTGACGGAACATGAGCTATCAGGTTTTAGCCCGGAAATGGCGCCCCCGTACGTTTGAAGACATGGTTGGGCAGGAACACGTGCTGCAGGCACTTGTTCACGCACTGGAACACCAGCGCCTGCACCATGCGTATCTGTTCACCGGTACCCGGGGTGTGGGTAAAACCACCATTGGCCGCCTGCTGGCCCGGTGCCTTAACTGTGAAACCGGCATTACCCCGAACCCTTGCGGCGAATGTGACAGCTGTAAGGAGATCCTGGAGGGCCGGTTTGTCGACCTTATCGAAATCGACGCCGCATCCCGCACTGGCGTGGATGACATGCGCGAACTGACCGATAACGTTCAGTACGCACCCAGTCGTGGCAGGTTCAAGGTGTACCTCATCGACGAGGTGCACATGCTCACCAACCAGTCCTTCAACGCGTTTCTGAAAACCCTGGAAGAGCCGCCGGAGCACGTGAAGTTCCTGCTGGCCACCACCGATCCCCAGAAACTGCCGGTTACCGTGCTGTCCCGCTGTTTGCAGTTCAACCTCAAACGGATGACGCCGGAACACATTGTCGGCCACCTGAAACACGTCCTGACAGAAGAAACCATTCCGTTTGAAGAGCCGGCCCTGTGGCTGCTGGCCCGGGCAGCCGACGGCAGTATGCGGGATGCCCTGAGCCTGACCGACCAGGCCATCGCCTTTGGCAACGAGAACCTCAGCGCCAGCGATGTCAGTAATATGCTGGGTACCATCGACCAGCGGGACATCGAGCGGATAGTCAGTACCCTGGTAGAGCGGGATGGCCCCGGGTTGCTGGCGGAAATCAGCCGGATTTCGGAATTTGCGCCGGATTACGGGGTCATCCTGGCAGACCTGCTTTCCCTGTTCCATCGCGTGACTATGGAACAGGTGGTGCCGGGCAGTGCCGATAACTCGCTGGGTGATGCCGCCCAGGTGCAGGCCCTGGCCAGGCAACTGAGTGCCGAAGATGCCCAGCTGTTCTACCAGACCGCCCTGCTCGGCCGCAAAGACCTCGCGGTAACGCCAGACGCCCGCATGGGTTTTGAAATGACCATGTTGCGCATGCTCGCGTTCCGTCCCGGAGCCGATCGCCGGGAGCCGCCAGCAGTCACATCCGGTAACGCTGAAAGCACCGCCCGCGCCGAACCGGAGCCCGACCCTGGCCCGGTATCGCCCCCGGTAGCGGAACATCCGCAACCTGAGCCGCAGCCTGTAGCGCCATCACCGCAACCGGAGCCGGAACCTGCGCCTGTGCCAGCACCGGAGCCAGCGACAGAATCCATGCCGGAACCACTGGTTATGGATACCCCGCCCTGGGAGGATGAGCCGGAGCCCCCCTATTATGATGAGGTGGCCCCGGAGCCAATGGTAGCGCAGGAGCCGGTCAGCGAACCGGAACCCCGTAGCCCGCAGCCTGTCGAAACACCGGAGGCTGTAATCGGGCCGGATCCGGAGCCCGAAGCCGTAGCGCCGGCCGAACCGGTTAACCCGGACGGCTTTGTCTGGGAACGTGACTACCGGCAGCTGGAAATCACCGGCATGCCCGGCAACCTGGCCAGCTACAGCGCCATGGCCATGGACGGGCAAACCGTGGTGCTTACCCTGGATGAAGGCCATGCCCGGCTGCTGAACGCGCGACACGAAGAAAAAATTGTGGCGGCCTTGAGATCCTACTTTGGCGACGCCACACAGTTAAAGATAGAGCAGGGCATTCCCGGGCCCCATACTCCGGCGGCGTTTGAAGAGCGCCAGCGGGTCGCCCGGCAGAAAGCCGCAGAAGCTGCCATCCGGCAAGATCCGGTGGTGCAGAGCATCGTTGAACGATTTGAAGGACGGGTGGTAGAAGAATCCATCCGCCCCGCAGAGACAGGCAGGAGATAAGCAGATGATGAACAATATGGGCGACCTGATGAAAAAGGCCCAGCAGATGCAAGAGCAGATGCAGAAGGCCCAGGAAGAAATCGCCAAGGCGGAAGTGACCGGAGAATCCGGCGCCGGGCTGGTGAAAGTCACCATGAACGGTCGACACGACGTCAAAAAGGTAGAGATCGATCCTTCCTTGCTGTCCGAAGACAAGGAAATCCTGGAAGACCTGCTGGCCGCCGCGGTGAATGATGCCGTTCGCCGGGTAGAGGCGAACCAGAAGGATAAAATGTCCGGCATGATGTCTGGCATGGGCATGCCGCCCGGCTTCAAGATGCCGTTCTGACGCCAGCCTGCCATCGGAATTGAGGAGTATTCATGGCATTCAGCCCCCTGGTTGATGAATTGGTGGAATCACTCCGGTGTTTACCCGGAGTAGGCCAGAAAACCGCCCAGCGTATGGCCTTTCATCTGCTGGAACGGGGACGTTCCGGCGGCACCCGGCTGGCCGGCGCCCTGAGCCAGGCTATGGACGGTGTGCGCCGCTGTGACAGCTGCCAGAATTTTTCCGATACCGACATCTGCCAGATCTGCGAAAAGCCCGAACGCCGCACCGGTACGCTGTGTGTGGTGGAGAGCCCGTCAGATCTTCTGGCTATCGAGCAGGCCGGTGACTACCGTGGCAGCTACTTTGTGTTGATGGGACACTTGTCGCCCATCGATGGCGTTGGCCCGGAAGAAATCGGCATTGAACGTTTGCTCAGGCGGGTGCGCGAAGAAGGCGTTACCGAGCTGATACTGGCCACCAACCCCACGGTGGAAGGCGAAGCCACAGCCCACTATATTGCCGACCGACTGGATGGCCAGAATATCCTCATTACCCGGCTGGCCCACGGTATTCCGGTGGGTGGCGAGCTGGGTTACGTTGACGGTTTTACCCTCACACACGCCTTCCGGGGCCGTAAACCCCTTTCCGAATAACTCCAGGTTTTCCTATGACAGATAGCCCATTGGCCGCACCGGTTCCCCCGGCCCCCGAGACTGTCCGCTGGCTCAGCAGCCCGGCGGAGCTTGATCAGTGGCTGGAGCAGCTGGCGCCCGGCGCGCCGGTGGCGCTGGATACTGAATTTGAACGGGTCTCCACCTTTTACCCCATCCCCGGCCTGGTGCAATTGGGCGGGCAAGGGGAGTACTGGCTGATTGACCCGGACATAGCCGAAGGCTCGGCAGGGTTTCGTAATATGTTGGCAGATCCGGCTCGCCCGAAGCTGCTCTATGCCATGAGCGAAGACCTGGAACTTTTTCGCCACTGGCTGAACGTGGCACCCGCCGGGCTGCTGGACCTGCAGATTGGCGCCGCCATGGCCGGTGCCGGGTTCTCGCTCGGTTACGCCAAGCTGGTGGAAACCCTGTTCGGAGAAGCCCTCGACAAATCCGTTACCCGCTCAGACTGGGTGTCCCGCCCGCTGTCACCTGAGCAACAGCGGTACGCCATAGACGACATCCGCTTTCTGGAGCCCCTGTACAACTGGGTGATTGAAAAGCTGCAGGAGCGGAACCTGGAGCAGGCCCTGGCCGAGGAATCCCAGCGCTTTGCCGATGAAGCCGCAGGCCAGGAAGATCCGGAGCAGCATTACCTGAAACTTCGCGGTGGCTGGACTCTAACCCGGGAGCAGCAGGCTGTTTTGCGGTTGCTGGTGGCCTGGCGGGAGCGGGAATGCCAGAAGGTCGACCGCCCCCGAAACCGGGTGCTGAACGATGGCCTGCTGATTGCCATCGCCGAACGCCTGCCGGGTTCACTGAGAACGCTGAACGACATTCAGGGCGTTCCCGGCGGTATCGTAAAACGCTATGGCGAGCACCTGCTGGAACTTGTCCGGGAAGGTCGGGAAGCCGATAATGCCAAGCTCGAGCCAATCCCCCGGCCCCTGAGCCGGGACCAGCAAGCTGTCTATAAAAAGGTAAAGCGTTGCTTTAACAAGGTGGCGGAAGAGCATGATATTCCGATAGAACTTCTGGCTCCCAGGAAGCGTATCGAAAAGGTGTTGCAAGACGGCACCCTGGCCGGAAATGAATTTTTTCAAGGCTGGCGAGGCGAATTGCTGAAGCCGGTAGAAACAGACATCGAGGAACTTCTCAGACCATGACAGACCGTGAATTCGTTTCGGTGTTTCGCAGCAGCAAGAAGATGGACACCTATATCTACGTACGCCGCGGCCAGGTTTGGGACGATCTGCCGGAAGCATTGCGGAGCATCTTCGGCAAGCCGGTCCATTCGATGGACCTGCTGCTGACACCGGACAAGAAACTGGCCCGCACGACCGGGAAAGAAGTCCTTGAAGCTATCCACGATAAATCCTTCTTCCTCCAGATGCCGGAAGAGCAGGAAACCTATATCGTCGATTTCAAGCGCAAGATCGAGCAGCGTCAAAAATGATTGCCGAGATTCCCTTCTGGCAGCGCAAGCGCCTGGATGAAATGACGCCGGCCGAATGGGAATCCCTGTGCGATGGCTGCGGCCTGTGCTGCCTGCAGAAGCTGGAAGATGAAGACACCGGCGAGGTGTACCATACCGACCTCGCGTGCCGGTATATGGACCTGGAAACCTGCCGCTGCACGGTTTACAGCGAGCGCCTGAAAAAGGTACCGGCGTGCACGGTGCTGACGCCGGACACGGTGAACGAGTACCACTGGATGCCGCAAACCTGCGCTTATCGCACCCTGGCAGAAGGCCGGCCGCTGGCAGACTGGCACCCCCTGCGAAGCGGCGATCCGGATTCCGTGCACAGGGCCGGTGTTTCAGTACGGGGCAAGGTGGTTTCTGAAGACGCCGTTGCCGAACAAGACTGGGAAGAACATATCATTCACTGGATTTTGTAATGATCGATACTGACGCCTCACTGGCATACGGGATTTTCTGGGCGGCCTACGCCGTTGCATTTGTCGTGTTTTTCTACATGATGAAAGCGCTGTTCCGCCTGCTGCCACTATACGGGCTGCGCACCTTGCTGCTGGCAGCACTGGTTGTGTTGCTGCTGACCCCCGTGGAATCACCGGAAGTGGCAGGCTGGTACATCCCGGCCTGGCTGTTTGCCGGCTACGAGCTGATTCTTGGTGACATCAGCGCGGCCGGTTCCGCCATATTCAACTTCACCGTGGCATCGCTGGTGATGCTGCTGGTGTGGATACTGGATCTCGTTCGCTACCGCCTGGTACGCAAATAATTTTCATAGAAACCAAACAGGACACAGACCCATGAAATTTACCGGTACCGAAAAATACGTAGCCACCGATGACCTGCAGATGGCTGTTAACGCAGCGATCGCGCTTCAGCGCCCGTTGCTGATCAAAGGCGAGCCCGGCACCGGCAAAACCCTGCTGGCGGAAGAAATGGCGGCGGCCCTGGGCATGCGCCTGATTCCCTGGCACATCAAGTCCACCACCAAGGCCCAGCAGGGCCTGTACGAGTACGACGCGGTCTCCCGCCTGCGGGATTCCCAGCTGGGCGATGAGAAGGTCAAAGACATTCGTAACTACATCGTCAAAGGCAAGCTGTGGGAAGCCTTTGAGGCCGACGACCAGGTGGTGCTGCTGATCGACGAAATCGACAAGGCCGACATCGAATTCCCGAACGACCTGTTGCTGGAACTCGACCGGATGGAGTTCTTCGTTTACGAAACCCAGGAGTTCGTCAAAGCGAAGAAACGCCCGATTGTGGTTATCACCAGTAACAACGAAAAAGAACTGCCAGACGCCTTCCTGCGCCGTTGCTTCTTCCACTACATCAGCTTCCCGGACCACGACACCATGCAAGACATCGTGGACGTGCATTTCCCGGGGCTGCAGCAGCAAGTGGTGCGGGACGCGCTGGAAGTGTTCTTTGATGTACGCAAGGTACCGGGCCTGAAGAAAAAACCGTCTACCTCCGAGCTGATTGACTGGCTGAAGCTGCTGATGGCCGATGAACTGTCTGCCAAGGCGCTGCAGGAAAAAGACAGCAGCTCGGCACTGCCGCCGCTGTATGGCGCACTGGTGAAGAACGAGCAAGACGTGCACCTGCTGCAGAAGCTGGCGTTCATGGCGCGCCGCCGCAACTGATCTCTGGCAAGAGTTTCGCTTTATGTTGATCGACTTTTTTCTCGAAGTGCGCCGGGCCAAGGTTCCGGCCAGCCTGCGGGAATTCCTGGACCTGCTGGAAGCCCTCCAGCAGCGCCTGGCCTTTGCCGATATGGAAGAGTTCTACTACCTGGCGCGAGTGTGCCTGGTGAAAGACGAGCGCCATTTCGACAAGTTCGACCGGGCGTTCAAGGCGTATTTCGAAGGCATCGAAAACCTGGATGATCTGCTCGAGGCACTGATTCCGGACGACTGGCTGCGGGCCGAGTTCGAGAAGCATTTGTCCGACGAAGAGAAGGCGAAAATCGAATCCCTGGGCGGCCTCGAGGAGCTGATCGAAACCTTCAAGAAACGCATGGAAGAGCAGAAAGAACGCCATGCCGGTGGCAACAAGTGGATTGGAACGGGTGGCACCTCGCCATTCGGCGCCAACGGCTACAACCCCGAGGGTTTCCGCATCGGCCAGAAAGACGGTCGTCAGGGCAGGGCGGTTAAGGTCTGGGAAAAACGCGAATTCAAAGACCTGGACGACAGCATCACCCTGGGCATTCGCAACATCAAGGTGGCCCTGCGCCGGTTGCGTAAATTTGCTCGACAGGGGGCGGCCGATCAACTGGATATGGATGACACCATCCGCTCCACCGCCCGTAACGCCGGTTACCTCGACCTGAAGATGGTTCCGGAGCGGCATAATGCCGTTAAAGTGCTGATTTTCTTCGATGTGGGTGGTTCCATGGACCCGCACATCCGGGTCTGCGAGGAGCTGTTCTCGGCGGCGCGGCTGGAATTCAAGCACATGGAGTATTTCTACTTTCACAACTTCGTGTACGAGAGTGTGTGGAAGAACAATATTCGCCGCATGAATGAAACCAGCAGTACCTGGGACATCCTTCACAAGTACACGCCGGACTACAAAGTGATCTTTGTGGGTGATGCCACCATGGCACCCTATGAGATTACCCACCCGGGCGGCTCCATCGAGCACTGGAACGAAGAAGCCGGTGCCACCTGGATGCAGCGGATTACCGAGCACTTCAACAAGGTGGTCTGGCTGAATCCGTTACCGGAGAGCTATTGGGGGACCGGAGGGTCGCTGGGGATTACCCGTCAGCTGGTGGAAGACCACATGTACCCGCTTACCATTGAAGGCCTGGAATCGGCCATGAAGCAGCTGAGCAAATAAAAAAAAGCCGATGCGCGGTTAACGCATCGGCAAAAGCTCGGCATATTCAAGCGGGGGTTGCCCATTCAGCGCTCCCGCCCCTTCCGTTAAAGCAAGTCAGGGGCCAACCCTTTCCCTTCTGAAGCAAGATCAATAAGTTAACCGGAAAATCGCTGTCTGGTTACTCCCTCTGACCCCGTCATCTGTCAAATAAACCGACACTTTTGCAGTCTGACCCAAAATGCCATTTGGTGAATTGGATACCGTTCTTGGTTTGTAGCCGGTGTTACTCTTCCTTTCGAATTGTTACACAGCAGGATCAGCATGTTCGGCAGACAAAAATCACAACAGTGCCGGATACCCCCACGGAGCAGGGGGCTTTGGATATCCGGTCTTCCTGTTATGTTGATGATTGCAGCCATGGCCCAGGCCAGTGCTGCGGCCATCGACAATGCCATCAGTGGCCTGGAGGCTGAGGTCTCACGCCACGCTGCCAGCGTGCACACCCTTGAGAAACAGCTGCGCAAGACCATCGATACCCGCGTTGCGGTATCCCTCTCCCTCGCCAATCCGGAAGCACTGGACCTGGATTCTGTCGAACTGTTCCTGAATGGCCGGCCGGTTGGTAATCACCTCTTTACCCTTTCCGAGAGGGAATCCCTTGAAGCCGGCCGCAGCTACCCCCTGTTTACTGGCTATATGGCGGATGGCAACCATCAGCTGACCGCCGTTATCAATGCCAGGGCGGTGAACAAGCGGTTTGTCCGTCGTGAGGTGGTACACCCGTTCCGCAAAGTGTCGGGTGCGATGCAGCTGCAGATGAGCATCGACGCGACCGGGCCGGATTACGAGCCCCGGGTTAGCCTGGACAAACAGCCCTGGGCCGGGGCGACGCCCTCTGAAGCCGGGAGTGCTGCTATTGCACGGCCCAACCGGCAAAAGGAACTACTGCAGGACGCCGAGCAGGCCCGGCAGCAGGGCAGGCTCGATAAGGCCGGTCAGATTCTGGCCGGGATGAAGGAAGGTTACCTGGCCGCAGTGGGTTACATGAACCTGGCGGCTGACTTTGCCGAGACCGACCTTGATCCGTCCCGGGCGCTGGTTGCCCTGCGGGTGGCTATGTCGATGGCGGCCCATGATACCGAGTCGGCACGCAGCCGTGATCTACTCGACCAGCTGCATCTGCGCGCCGGTTACCTGGCCCTGAATAACGAGGAATACGACAAGGCGTTGGGGTTTCTGGAAAAGGTCTCGCTCGACAGTTACCACGCTCCGAGGGCGCTTTACCTGCATGGCCTCGCTCTTTCCGGCAAGGAAAACCACCGGGGCGCCATGCAGAGCTGGCACCGGGCCAAGAAATTTCCCCTGGCGTTTCCCGGTGTGGTGGAAGCCTGGATCGGTATGGGGCGGGGCTACGACATTGCGGGTTATCCCGGCCAGGCCGGGGAGTCCTGGCTGGCCGCCAACGTGGCCTTTGAAGGCGAGCGCACAACCCTTTCCAGGCTGGCAGATGGCATCAAAAGCGATGGCGCCTATAAAACCCTGGTAACCGATGCCCGCGGCCCGCAGACTGAGTGGTTCCTTTCGGACAGCCGAACCCTGACCCAGCCACGCATGGCCTATTTGCTTCGTTTCCTGGAAAAAGCCGACACCCAGATCGGGGTACGCCGGGTAGCCGGGCTGGACGAGATGTCGGCAATACTTGAAGAGAACCGGCACAACCTTGAAGTATTTGCGCAGGTCATCGAACACCACGGTGGCATGAACGATCTGTTGGTAGCAGCCCGGGAACTGGCCACCACTGGCCGGGCGCTTGGCCAGCAGGTTCTACAAACCCGGCAGCAGGCGTCCGGCCAGCTGGATGAACTGGCCCTGGCCTTTGTGGCCAACGAAGACAGGCGCATGGAACACGCCATAGACAGAACCGAACAACAAGTGGCGCACCTGTACGAATACCTGGCACTGGAAAAACTGGCTTATGAAGCCAGCGGGGAGGGCGCCCAATGACTCCGATGGCCCCAATGAAAACCACCGCCCGGCTGAAGTTACGCACCTGCTTGCTGATGGCAGCGCTGGTATCGGCACCGGCACTGGCCCAGGAATCCTTTCGGGTGGAGCTTGGTCGCGACGGGGAAACCCTGGGTGATATGCGCCCGGTGTTCCTGAAATTCGAAAGCCGGCCATTACCGGCCATTTCGCCTGCCGAAGTTGCTCGCCGCTACCAGAAGCTGTTCGAGAGTTCTGACGAACCTGAAGTGCGCATCGATGCCCTCAACCGCCTGAACAACATCCGTGACCGATCCGGCCAGGAGGTGGGTTTTTCCGCCGAACAGGAGGCGGGTATCTACGAGGACGTGCTGGAGAGCTATGAAGACATCCTCGCCAGGGGGTCTTTCTCCGGCCGGCTGGATGAACTCCTGTACCAGATGGCGAAAGCCCACGCGCTGACCGGCCAGCACCAGCAGTCCATCGACCGGCTTGAGCAGCTGATCGGCCTGTATCCGAAATCTCCGCTGGTGCCGGAAGCCCGGTTCCGGGTTGCTGAAGCCGACTTTTCCGCCGGTCGTTACCGGGAGGCCGAAGCGGGGTATCGCCAACTGCTGGATGGCGATGGTAAACAGGATATCGCCTCAAAAGCCCGCTACATGATGGGCTGGAGCCAGTTCAAGCAGGGGGCAGGCGCCTGGGATCGTTCGGTGGAATCGTTCATGGCGTTGCTGGATCAGCACTTGCCGGAGCCCGAACGGCTGAAGTCACCGCCGGCCGAGAGCCGGGACATGATCGAAGACAGCTTCCGTATTCTGGCCGTGATGGCGGCCCGCTCCGATAACGCGCGATCACTGGACCGCTGGCTTGCCGGGCGCAACCCGGCGCCCTGGGTTCCCATTCTCTATGACCGGGTGGCGGATCTGCACGCCCATGAGGGCCGCTACCAGCAGGCGGTGGCGGTCAATGAAGCCTTTGCGGCAGCCTATCCGGACAACGCCGCAGCATCGGATATGCTGGCCCAGAGCGTTGAATTCTGGCAGATGGCCGGAGATGCCGCGGCCGCCAGAGTCGCACGTTCCGATTATGTTACGCGCTTCGCTTCGGATGCGCGTTATACCGCCCTGAACGGCAACCAGAAGGCAAACTGGCGGGATTACAGCCGGTTCCTGGCCGACTATCACTACGCAGGCAAGCGCTGGAGCCGGTCGGCTGATTATTACGAATCCCTGGCGTTGCGAGCCGATAACACCGGCGAAATCCTGCACCTGGCCGGCGATGCAAGATTGCAGATGGGGCGCCTTGACCAAGCCCTGGCCAATTTCGAGAAAGCGGCCTACACGTATTCCCATGACCGCTCTGCGGAATCTGCCTGGGCGGCGATCAGCATTCTGCGTGGCAGGCTGGGCAACCGCTCCAAATCTGTTACCGGGGCACTGGCCAGCCTGAGTTCCGCCGAACAACGCTACACCAATGCCTTCGGGCCGGATGCCAGGCTGTCCGCTTTACGTGCCGATCTCGCCAATCGTTGGCTGGAAGCCGGCGACGGCCAGCAGGCGCTTCGGTATGCCCGCGCCACGCTGGACTGGCCACAAGCCAGCCCTCGGGAACAGTACGCCGCCTGGCTGGTTACGGCCCGGGTACGGCAGGGTGATGGCGACTATCCGCAGGCGGAGGCAGCCTGGCGCCAGGCGCTGCAACTGGTGCAGGCAACTCCGGAGGTGGCCGAGTCCCGGGATGATGAGCAAAAAATCCAGAACCAGTTGGCCACCGCAATATACCGGCAAGCAGAAACCGCAGCGGGCGCTGGCAAGACGGCACTGGCCGTTGCCAATTTCCAGCGAGTGGAAACCATCCTCCCGGGCTCGGAAATCGCCATCAAGGCCCGCTTCGACGCTGCCAACACCCTGCTGAAGGCTGCAGACTGGCAAACCGCCATTAATGAATTGCGCCGGTTCCGCCTCGATTTCCCGGAAGATGCCCTTACGGCTGAAACCAGCGAAAAGCTGGTCTACGCCTATCAACAATCCGGCCAGCCGGTGAAAGCCGCGGGCGAACTCATGGCCGCAGCCGGTTCTGCGCCAGAGCCCTGGCCCATAAAATTGCGTGCCGCAGCGCTGTACCACGAGGCGGGTGCTGAGACGGAACGTAACGATCTTTACCAGCAGTGGCTGGCCGTTGCGCCTGAGCCCATCGATGCGAGGGATCACCTGCAGCAGCAGACCATGCGTCAGCGCCTGATTGAGTCTGGCGTCGATGTTTCCAATCAGCAGAACACCCTGCTGGCCCGGGAAGACGCCAGTGAGTGGCACTCGGAAGAGACCCTGCAATGGGCCGCAGACGCTGCGTTGGCGCTGGGTTCCGATGCCGCTGAACGTTTCGCAGCCATTGCGTTGACTGCGCCCCTCGAAACCACCCTGGCCAGAAAACAGCAAGCCATGGAGCAGGCACAAACCTACCTGCTGCAAGCGGAGTCCTTTGCCGGTGAGGCCGTGCAGTCCGAAGTCCTTTACCGGCGGGCAGAGCTCTACCGAACCCTGGCCAGCGACCTGATGGCATCAGAGGTGCCGGCCGAACTGAATGATCTGGAAACCATGCAATACCAGATGCTGCTGGAGGAAGAAGCCTTCCCGCTGGAGGAGCGGGCCATGGCACTGCATGCCCGTAACCATCAGCGCATTACCGGGCAGGGCTATGACCAGTGGATCGCCCGCAGCCTGGAAGCGCTGGCAGGTATGCATCCGGGCCGTTACCAGAGGGAACTGCGATGGATGAGCTGGAACATGGAGGGTAACGACGATGCCTGAGTTCAGTATTTGCTGCCGCACGGTCGGTGTGCTGGTGGGCTTGGCCATGCTGGCGGGGTGTGCCGCTAATGCGCCGGTCTCCAACCAAGCAGAACCGGAACCTGTACGTTCGCCGGAGCAGGCCCGGGAACTGTCCCGGCAGGGCATGCTCGCGCATCAGCAAGGCCAGACGTCGGCGGCCATTGAAGCACTGCAAAAAGCCGTGGCGCTGGACCCGACCGACGCAGCAGCAGCCAACAATCTGGCCCTGCTGCTGAAGCAGCAAAACCGGTTTGAAGAAGCCGCCGGCGTGCTCAGAACCGCCATCCAGGGCAGCCCGGATGTGGCTGACCTCCATTACAACCTGGCCGTTATTTCAGAACTTTACCTGCTCGATCTTTCCGCTGCGCTTAGCCATTACCAGCGCTATACCGAGTTGGCCGCGGAGGAAGACAAGGCCGTCACCGGCTGGATGGCCGACCTTCAGAGGAGATTGCAATGAGCGCAGTAGTTCGTGCTGTCGCAACCGCCCTGATGCTGGTTTTTGCCCATGCCGCGTTGGCGCAAAGTGCCGACACAACCGAGGCCGAATCGCCGGAGCAGCCTGGCTTTGAGGTGGCCGGAATTTCCGCCAGTGGCGGCGAAGACGACCCCCGTGTGCTCTACATTTTGCCCTGGCAGGCACCCAGCCTGCCGCGCCGGCCCCGGGCCGAACTGAACCGGGAAGCGCCGGAACTGGATCAACCACTTTCAACCCGGACGCTGGAAAGCCACCGCCAGTTCCGGCAGACCCTGAACCCGCTGGTGTTGCAGCCCTTAACCGCAGCGCCCGGCCAGACCCAACCGTGACACAGCAGTAGACGGAGAAACGCACCATGCTCGACACCATCATCCGATTCTTTCAGGAAGGCGGCCCATTCATGTACCCCATCGCGCTGGTTCTGGCGCTTGGGCTGGCCATAACACTGGAACGCTTCATCTACCTGGGAGCGGTGCGGCGCAGAAACCGGCTCGCGTTTGAGCGGGGCATTCTGCCGGCCCTGCAAAAGCGGGATTTCAAGCGGGCCATGAAAGCTGCGTCTACCTCCGACAGCGCCATTGCGGCCGTGATGGGGGCCGGGATTTCCCGCCTGCTGTCCAACAGCCGCCGTGAAGACATCGAATACGCCATGGAAGAAGGCTTGATGGAAGTCTTGCCGAGGCTGGAAAAGCGCACCCAGTACCTGGCAACCCTGGCCAATGTCGCCACGCTGCTTGGCCTGCTTGGCACCATCATCGGCCTGATCGCCGCCTTTACCGCGGTTGCCGCGGCGGATCCGGCCCAGAAGGCTACCTTGTTGTCGGAAAGTATTTCCGTAGCCATGAACACCACCGCCTTTGGCCTGATCTCGGCCATTCCGCTGCTGCTGTTCCACGCCTTGCTGCAAACCCGCACCAATGAAATTGTCGACAGCTTCGAGATGGCCGGCGTGAAACTGCTGAATATCGTGTCCGACCCGGATGCACCGGTCGCTGCGTGAGCCCGCATCATAAAGCCAGGACAAACAGGAGTATGGCGATATGAGACGTCGACATCGCAGGTTTGAGGCCTCGGCGGACCTGGACATTACCGCGTTTCTGAACCTGATGATCGTGCTGGTTCCGGTATTGCTGCTGGGCATGGTGTTCACCCAGATCCGCATGATCGAACTCAACTTCCCGGGCATGGAAGCGGGAGAGGCTCCACCGACAGACCAGTTCCGGCTGGTGGTTACCGTGATTCCTGATGGGCTGGAAGTAGCCGACAGCGATCGCGGGCTGATCGAGGTGCTGCCGGCGAAAGAGCAGAATCAGGACTACGAGGGCTTACGCACGGTGCTGCAGCAGATCAAGTCCCGGGTGCCGGATAAAACCGATGTGATCCTGGAAGTGGGGCCGGAGGTGGATTACCAGACCCTGGTGACCGTCATGGACACGGTGCGTTCCTATCCGGCGGTGGTGGCTGCCAGCGTGGTGGAAGCGGAGCTGTTTCCGGATGTTTCCCTGATGGATGCTGAAGAGGGCCGGACACTGGCCGCACGGGCAGATGCGGCAAACGGGGAGGGCGCATGAAAACCTCCCGCAGAGCAAGGCTGCGCCAGCGTCATTACCGCAGGATGCACCGGGCCGGAGGCCTGAACCTGGTGTCGCTGATGGATATCTTCACCATCCTCGTGTTCTTCCTGATGGTGAATTCCTCTGATGTAAAAGTGATGCAGAACACCGCTGATGTGCCTTTACCGGTTTCCACCTCGGAGAAGGATGCCGTTGAGAACCTGACCATTCAGGTCAGCGGCCAGTCCATTCTGGTGCAGGGCCGGGAAGTCGCCCGGGTGGATGCCATCGGTGCCGATGACCTGCATGTGGCCGGATTGTCGGAAGAGCTGGCCTATCGTCGAAACCGCTGGACCGAGGTGCCGGAACAGGGGCTGGAAGTCACCATTATGGCAGGCCGGGAGACCGACTACCGGTTGCTGCGAAAGATCATGAAAACCTGTGTAGACGAGCAGTTCCGCCAGGTGCGGCTGGCCGTGGAAGCGGAGGTTCGCAATGGCTGAGCGTCAGCAGGTCGGAAGCACCCGTTTACCCTGGAGCCATGACCGGGCCGAAAGCATTCGCTTTGGCGTAATTGTGATCGTGATGCTGGCGGCATTCCTGGTGCCTGCGGTGATCATTCCGGGGCTGATCGTGCCCAAGTTGGAGCGGTCCGAGACCGAAAAGGTTCCGCCCAGACTGGCCCGGCTGGTCGAAGCCCCGGCGCCGGTAGAACCGCCCGAGCCGGTCAAACCCGAACATGAACCCGAACCTGAGCCTGAGCCAGAGCCGGAGCCCGAACCGGTCGCAAACGTCGAGGAAGTGACGCCGCCGGAACCGGCTCCGCAGCCCCAGCCGGAACCTGCAAAACCGGTGGCAACCGTCGCGGATAAGCCTGCCCAGACTACCGAGCAAGCGAGGGAAACCGCCTCCCGCTCCGGCCTTTTTGCCATGAAAGATCGGCTGGCCGCCTTGACCCGAACAGAACAAACGCCGGTACCGGTGGCACGGCAGGCCAATATCACCGGTGATGAATCTGATGTGGCGGAACCCGAGGTGAACCGGGAGCAAGCGTTAGCCGGCAGTGGTGGCGTGCAGGACAGTGACGCGCCAGTCAGGGAGGTAGAGGTTGCCGAACACCAGGTGACTCAGGTGCAGGCACCGAAAGAAGAGGTGCAGGTGGCCCGGGCGAAACCTGCTGCCAGGCCTTCGGTTGGCCAGCGCGCCATGAGCAATATCCGGCAGGTATTCGATGCCCAGAAGAGTGTGCTGTATTCGCTGTACCAGCGGGAGCTGCGGCAGGATCCGACCCTGGAAGGCAAGGTTACCCTGGAACTGGTTATCGAGCCGGACGGCAGTGTCTCGGCCTGTCAGGTGGTGGGCTCAGAACTTGGTAACCCGGGCCTTGAGCAGCGCATCGCCATGCGGGTGCGGATGTTCAACTTCGGGTCGGCGCAGGTAGAAACCCGGAAGGTTCAATTCCCGATTGAATTCCTTCCGGGCTGATCAGCGCCGGTTCAGCCTTCGATGGTAATCTTCGGCAGGCGGGGTTTTTGCAGGGAGATTTTCTCGGTAGGGGCGATCACCTTGGCTTCGCCACTTACCACTTGCTGGTCGTTCTGGTTGCGCACATCGCAACCGAACACCACCCGGTTCTTCGGTTCCTTGGCCAGCACCGTGAGGGTGACGGTCAGGGTATCGTCCAGCTTCACCGGCCGCTTGAATGCCAGGCTTTGTTCCAGGTAGATCGTGCCCGGGCCCGGCATCACGGTCGCCAGTGCGGCAGAAATCAGCGAGCCACTCCACATGCCATGGGCAATGCGTTCCTTGAACATGGATTCGGCGGCAAATTCCGAGTCCAGGTGCACCGGGTTAACGTCTCCGGACACGGCCGCAAACAGCACCAGTTCGTCTTCGGTCAGGGTCCGGGTGAAGGTGGCAGAATCGCCTTCGTTCAGCTCGCTGTAGGTGATATTTTCCAGGGTATCGAGGGTGTCGCTCATCACAGGCTCCGGTGATTGTGTTTCCAGCAAGGGGAGTGCTTTCGTTGTCCTGAAACCTACCTCATCGTTAACAAAACTGCTATTCTCTCCACCACTTTTTGAGGCTGATACTTTTGTAGGGTTGATTTTTTAATCAATTCGCGCCGTTCAGACAGGAGATGGTGATGGATTTCGAGCAGTTCTATCAAGACAAATACCCCGCCGGCATTCCCCGGGAGGTAGACCTTAAGAAATACAAGAACATGGTGGATGTCTTCGAGCAGGCCGTTAAGAAATACGGTGACCGCCCCGCATTCTCCGCAGTCGGCGCTACGCTGACCTACAAGGATCTTGATACCCAGAGCCGCAACTTTGCTGCATGGCTTCAGAACAAAACCGACCTGAAACCCGGCGACCGCATCGCGGTACAGATGCCCAACGTTTCCCAGTATCCGGTTGTGGTTTTCGGTGCCATGCGTGCGGGCATGATCGTGGTGAACACCAACCCGCTGTATACCACCCGTGAAATGGAGCACCAGTTCAACGACTCCGGCGCCAAGGCCCTGGTGGTACTGGCCAACATGGCCGAGAACGCGGAGAAGGTGCTGCCTCATACCGGTATCGAGCATGTCATCGTTACCGAAGTGGCCGACATGCATTCACCGCTCAAGCGTACCCTGATGAACGCTGCGGTTAAGTACCTGAAGAAAATGGTACCGCCGTTCAACATCCCCGGTGCCCACAAGCTGCCAGCCGTGCTTAGCGCCGGTGCTCGCGAGAAGTTCACCCCGGTCGACATCAAGCTGGATGACCTGGCTGCACTGCAGTATACCGGCGGTACCACAGGCGTAGCCAAGGGTGCCATGCTGACCCACGCCAACCTGGTGGCTAACCTGACCCAGGTTCGCCCGATGCTGGAAGACCAGATTGAAGAAGGCAAGGAAGTGGTGATCGCACCGCTGCCCCTGTACCACATTTATTCCTTCACCCTGAACTGCGGCATCATGATGGAAGCCGGTGCCCACAACATCCTGATCCCGAACCCCCGTGATATCCCGGGCTTTGTGAAGGAGCTGCAGAAGCAGAAGTTCTCCGCCTTTATCGGCCTGAACACCCTGTTTGTCGCCCTGTGCAACAACGAAGAATTCCAGGACCTGGACTTCTCCGGCCTGAAGCTGACCGCCTCCGGTGGTATGGCGCTGACCAGCGATACGGCCAAGATGTGGGAGCGTGTGACCGGTTGTGAAATCAGCGAAGGTTACGGCATGACCGAAACCTCCCCGGTGGTTACCTTCAACCCCCGCAGCGCCATCCAGATTGGCACCATCGGCCTTCCGATTCCGTCTACCGTGATCAAGACCATTGATGACGACGGCAATGAAACCCCGGTTGGCGAACCTGGTGAGCTGTGTGTGAAAGGCCCGCAGGTAATGCGTGGTTACTGGCAGCGCCCGGATGACACCCAGAAGTCCTTCACTGAAGACGGTTACCTGAAAACCGGCGACATCGCGCTGATCCAGGAAGACGGCTACATTCGTATCGTCGACCGTAAAAAAGACATGATTATCGTGTCTGGCTTCAACGTGTTCCCGAACGAAATCGAAGACGTGGTAACCAGCCATCCGAAAGTGGTGGAGTGTGCTGCGGTTGGTATCCCGGATGCCAAGAGTGGCGAAGCCGTGAAGGTTTACGTGGTGCCCACCAAGGAAGGCGTTACCGCCAATGAGATCAAGGAATTCTGCCGCGAGCGCCTGACCGCGTACAAGGTGCCCAAGCACTTTGAATTCCGCGACGAACTGCCCAAGAGCAACGTGGGCAAGATCCTGCGCCGCGAACTGCGGGATGAAGCCAACGCCTGATTCCTGGTGTTGCCTGCTCTCCCGGGAGAGCCCAGAGACCCTGCTTCGGCGGGGTCTTTGTGTTTCTGCAGGGGCGATTTCCCGTTAGACTGTGGCGCCTGAATAGATCCAGCCCCCAGCAAGAGCCCGTAAACCGAGCAATGACAGAACCGACCCGTAGTAACGCACCCGATACCATCACCGCTGACCCGCAAGCAGCTGTGAAGGCTTTTATGAGCCAGCTGGACGCCTGTAACCAGCAGGAGGCGGCGCGCATTATTCGTCAGGTCAGCCGGAGCAAGGGCAGGCCCGGGCAGAAGGATCTGGAGAAAATGGCACGCTGGCTGGACCAGGGGCTGGAGAAGGTGCAGAAGCGACAAGCCCTGCACAAGCCTGCCAGTTTTCCGGACAGCCTGCCGGTCAGTGTCCGGGTAGAGGACATCAGCCGGGCCATCGAGCAAAACCAGGTGGTCATCATTGCCGGTGAAACCGGCTCCGGTAAAACCACCCAGATTCCCAAAATCTGCCTGAACCTGGGCCGGGGCATCCGCGGGCTGGTGGGCCATACCCAGCCCCGGCGGATTGCGGCACGCAGTGTGTCTGCCCGGATTGCGGAGGAGCTGGGCGAGCAGGTCGGGCAGCAGGTGGGTTATCAGGTGCGCTTCACCGATAACACCTCCGAGTCGTCCCGGATCAAGGTGATGACAGACGGTATCCTGCTGGCGGAAATCCAGCACGACCGCTTTCTCGACAAGTACGACACCCTGATTATCGATGAAGCCCACGAGCGCAGCCTGAATATCGACTTCCTGCTGGGCTACCTGCGCCAGTTGCTGCCCAAGCGGCCGGACCTGAAGATCATCATCACCTCCGCCACCATTGAGGTAGAGCGCTTCAGCGAGTTCTTTGACAAGGCTCCGGTGATCGAAGTCAGCGGCCGTACCTATCCGGTGGATGTTCGCTACCGCCCGCTGGCCGGCGATGAAGACGACCGGGATCAGGGCTGGACCGATGGGGTGCTCTCGGCCCTCGAAGAAATCGAACAGCACGAGCGTAGGGAAAAACAGCCTCCGGGGGATGTGCTGGTGTTCCTGCCCGGCGAACGGGAAATCCGGGCCCTGAGCAAGGTGCTGCGCCATGCCGAGCTGCGGCACACCGAAGTGCTGCCGCTGTATTCCCGGCTCAGTAACCAGGAACAGAACCGCGTTTTCCAGGCCCACAAGGGCCGGCGCATTGTGCTCTCTACCAACGTGGCGGAAACCTCCCTGACGGTGCCTGGCATCCGCTATGTGATCGACACTGGTGTTGCCCGCATCAGCCGTTACAGTGTGCGCTCAAAGATCCAGCGCCTGCCTATCGAGCCCATCTCCCAGGCCAGTGCCAACCAGCGGGCAGGGCGCTGCGGCCGGGTGGCACCGGGTATCTGTTTTCGCCTGTACGATGAAACCGATTTTCTGAATCGCCCGGAGTTCACCGATCCGGAGATTCTGCGTACCAACCTGGCGTCCGTTATTCTGCAGATGGCTACCTCCGGGCTGGGCGAGATTCGCCATTTCCCGTTTCTGGAAGCACCCGATCGCCGGCAGGTGAACGATGGCTACAAACTGCTGGAAGAGCTGAGCGCGGTTGACGACAAGCGCCGTGTTACTAAACTCGGCCGTACCATGGCCCGCCTGCCGCTGGACCCGCGCCTGGCCCGGATGCTGGTCACCGCGGCAGACCACGGCAGCCTGGCCGAAGTGCTGATTGTGATTGCCGGCCTCAGCATCCAGGACCCGAGAGAAAGGCCCCAGGACAAGCAACAGGCGGCAGACCAGGCGCACGCCCCGTTCAACGACAAAGAATCCGACTTTGCCACTTTGCTGAACATCTGGAACTGGTTCGAGGAACAGCGCCAGGAGTTGTCCCAGAACCAGCTCAAAAAGCTGTGCCAGAAGACCTTCCTGAGCTGGATGCGCATGCGGGAGTGGCGCGATATCCATCGCCAGCTGACCCTGATTTGCCGCGAGCAAAAGCTCAGCATGAATCGGGACCCCGCCAACTACGACCAGATCCACAAGGCCATTCTGGCCGGGTTGCTGGGCCAGATCGCCGTGAAAGTCGAGAAGCGGGAATACCTGGCCACCCGAAACCGCAAGGTGATGATCTTTCCCGGCTCGAAAGTGGCCAAGTCCGGCCCCAAGTGGATTGTGGCGGCGGAAATTGTCGAAACCAGCAAGGTGTTCGCCCGCATGGTGGCGGGTATCCAGCCGGAGTGGGTGGAGCCGCTGGCCGGGCATATTGTGAAGCATCATTATTTCGAGCCGCACTGGGAACAGAAGCGGGCCCAGGTCATGGGCTATGAAAAGGTCACCCTCTACGGCCTGGATGTGGTGCCCAAACGCCGCATTCCCTACGCCAAGGTTGATCCGGCAGAATGCCGAAACCTGTTTATCCGGCGGGCTCTGGTGGAAGGCGATTATCAGTCCAAAGCCCCCTTCATTGCCCGCAACCGGGAAATGCTCGACACCGTCGAGAACCTGGAAAAGAAAACCCGTCGCCGCGACCTGCTGGTCGACGACGAAGTGCTGGTGGCCTTCTACGACGAGCGCCTGCCTTCGGAAATCGTCAGTGGCCGGCATTTTGAGAGCTGGTGGAAAGGCCTGTCGGCAGAAGAACTGAAAAAGCTGGAACTGACCGAAGCCGATGTGCTGCAACGCCCGCTGGACCAGGGCGCGGCGGAGCAGTATCCCGACTACCTGGAGTGGGAAGGGGTGAAATACCCCCTGAGCTATGAATTCGAACCCAACAGCGAGCGTGACGGGGTGACCCTGAAAGTGCCGCTGATGGCCCTGAAGCAGATTCCTTCCCGCCGGCTGGAGTGGCTTGTGCCGGGGTTGCTGCGAGAGAAATGCATCGCACTGGTTAAAGGCTTGCCCAAATCCCTGCGCCGGAACTTTGTGCCGGTGCCGGATTTTGTCGATGCCGCGCTCGCCAACATGCAGCCGGGTAACGAGCCGCTGGCCCTGAAGCTGGGCGAGCAGCTGCGCCGGATGACCGGTGTGCAGATTGATCCCCAGGCCTGGCCGGAAGACGAATTACCCAGACACCTGCGGATGAACGTTCGGGTAACCGGCAACAAGGATAAAACCATTGCCGAAAGCCGGGACACCGACGAGCTGCAGGCGAAGCTGGAGGGCAGGGCAACCGAAGCGCTGGCGTCGGCTACCAGTGAAAACACTGGCAAACATAAGGTAAAGGAATACCCGGACTGGCAGTTCGGCAGCCTGCCGGAGCAGGTCCAGACCGAAAAGGGCGGCATGCAGGTAACCGTGTACCCGGCCCTGGAAGACCTGGGCAAACAGGTTCGGGAAATCCGCTGCCTGGACCGGCTGACCGCCGGGGATACCACCCGCCGTGGTATTGCCCGCCTGATCATCAATCGTTTCGGAAACACCCTGTCAGACCTGGAGCGCAAGCTGCCCCGGTTCAAGCAGTCGGCACTGATGTTTGCCCCGGTCGGGCAGGCGAAGGCACTGCTGGATGACCTGCTGTTGTCTGCGGTGATGCAGCACTTCCTGGCCGGCGACCTGCCCAGGGATGAAGACGCCTTCAACCGGGTTTACGAGCAGCACCGGGGCGATTTCATTCCAGCCCTGGAAGCGTCTGATGAGCGACTTTTCCAGGCCATGAGCGGCTACCAGAAGGTGGCAAAGCAACTCAAAGGCAAGATCAACCTGGCCCTCGCAAACAGCATGGCAGACCTGAAATTCCAGTTGCAGCATCTGGTGTATCCCGGTTTCCTGGTGGCCACGCCGGCAACGTGGCTGGATCGATTCGGGGTGTATTTCGAAGCGGCTTTGATACGGCTGGAGAAAATGCCCCGGGAAATGGGTCGGGAGCGGGAGTTTCTGCACACCATCGAGCCGCTCTGGGCCCGTTATGCCACCAGGCAGGAACAGCAGAAACGCCAGGGCGTTCGTGACCCGGAACTGGAACTGTACCGGTGGATGCTCGAAGAGTACCGGGTCTCCTTCTTCGCCCAGCAACTGGGCACCGCCATGACGGTGTCGGTCAAGCGGCTGGATAAACAGTGGGAAAACACCCGGATATAAATTGCACCAGCCTGGTGCCCGTGGATGAGAGTCCAGCGGGCAAATCCGGCGGACTGTGTTAGTATTTCTGACAGTTAATTGTCAAAAACTGTTTTATAACCATGACGTGGGGTTATTGTGATTAAAGCCGTCATCAGCGGAACCGGCCTGTTTACGCCGCCCGCCATCATCGAGAACGACGAACTGGTCGAAGCCTTCAACCAGTATGTAGAGCTGTACAACAACGAACACGCGGAAGAGATAGCCCGCGGCGAGCTGACAGCCCTGCAACCCTCGTCATCTGCTTTTATCGAAAAGGCGTCTGGCATCAAGCGCCGGCACGTGATCGACCGGGAAGGAATCCTGGACCCGAAGCGGATGAAACCGTACATTCCCGAGCGCAGCAACGATGAGCCATCGGTGCAGTGCGACATGGCAGTTGCAGCCTGTAAAGAAGCCCTTGAGCAGGCAGGTAAAACCGCCGCCGATGTAGACGCGGTGATTGTGGCTTGCTCCAACATGCAGCGCGCCTATCCCGCCGTAGCTATTGAGGTGCAGGAAGCCCTGGGTATTAACGGCTTCGCCTACGACATGAACGTGGCCTGCAGTTCTGCCACCTTCGGCTTGCAGGCAGCGGTGAACTCGGTGGAAAACGGTGCTGCCCGCGCCGTGCTGGTGGTCAGCCCGGAAATCTGCTCCGGCCACCTGAACTTCCGTGACCGCGACAGCCACTTTATCTTTGGTGACGCCTGCACCGCCATTCTGGTGGAGCGGGAAGAAAACACCCAGCCGGGGCAGGGCTTCGAGATCCTGGGCACTCGTCTGAAGACCCAGTTCTCCAACAACATCCGTAACAACTTCGGTTTCCTGAACCGGGCGGATGACAGTGGCGTGGGCAAAGCGGACAAGCTGTTTATCCAGCAGGGCCGGAAAGTATTCAAGGAAGTGTCACCGCTGGTGGCTTCCACCATCCAGGATCACCTGGCTTCCCTGAATCTGGAACCGGACAACCTGGACCGCATGTGGCTGCACCAGGCCAACCTGAACATGAACCAGCTGATTGCCCGCAAGGTTCTTGGCCGGGATGCCACCGAGCAGGAAGCACCGGTGATTCTGGACGAATACGCCAACACAAGTTCGGCCGGCTCAATCATTGCCTTCCACAAGCACAAGGATGACCTGAAAGCCGGCGACCTGGGAGTGATCTGCTCCTTCGGTGCCGGCTATTCCATCGGCAGCGTGGTGGTTCGCCACCGCTAATCCGTTTTACTCCGCTGCCAGGGCCTTCAGGGTGTCTGGCAGCGGGGTGGATTTGCGGGTTGTCCGGTCTACCCACACGATCTTTGCATAGCCTTCCGCGTAAACATCGCCGGTGTCGGCATCTTTCAGCAGATGGTAGGTGTCGAGGCTGGTCGTTCCCGCTTTGTCTGCATAAGTTTCAACAACCACACTGGCAGGGTGCGTCAGTTCCTTCAGAAAGGTGGCGCTGGTCTTTATAATAACCGGTCCGGTCGGGTCTTCTGCTTTACCCAGGCCCAGTTCCGCCAGCCAGACAATGCGGGCTTCCTCGTAAAAACGGAAGTAAACTGTATTATTGGCGTGGCCGTATGCATCCATATCGCCCCAGCGCAGGGCCATGGACAGGGAACTGACGGGATTACCCGGTACAGACATCTGAGTTTCCTCCGGAACAGTGACACAAGAATAATAAAACGCCGGTATTGTCGACGAACTGAAACAGGTTAAACAACCCGAGAGTGCAAAATGAGCGAGTTTGATATCCGGCGTTGGGCGCCCGGCATGCTGTTGTTTATGGCACTGGCCCTTGGTGCAACAGCCGTGCAGGCCCAGAATCTGCAAGAGCCGCCCATGGAAGGCGAGGCGATGCCTGCCAATACCGACGACCCCTACGAGAACTGGAACCGCAAGGTTTACGCCTTCAACGATGCCATCGACCGCTGGTTCCTGCGCCCGGTAGCCAGTGGTTACCGGACCGTGACCCCGGACGTCGTAGACCGCGGGGTAACCAATTTCTTCAACAACCTCACCGAAATCCGCAACTTCACCAACAGCCTGTTTCAGCTGAAAGGGGAATCGGCCGTGGTGGCCTTTGGCCGTTTTACCTTCAATACCGTGTTCGGCCTGGGCGGTATCTTTGATGTAGCCACGGCGTGGGATCTGCCCGAGCGGCCGGAAGATTTCGGCCAGACCCTCGGCCACTGGGGCGTAGGTTCCGGCCCTTACCTGATGCTTCCGCTGCTGGGCCCGTCCACGCCACGGCATTTTAGCGGCCTGGCCTCGGACAGTTTTATGCTGCCGTCAGCCTGGGATGCGGTCGACAGCCCGGAATGGTATTACCTGCGTACCCTGCAGATTGTTGATAAGCGGGCAGACCTGATTCCGGCAGAAAGCTTTATTTCCGGGGACCAGTACACGTTTGTGCGCAATGCCTTCCTGCAGCGTCGTGAATTCCTGATTAACGATGGTAAGATCACGGAAGATCCCTTCGCGGACGACGATGATTTCATGCTCGAGGATTTCTGAGCAGTAAAGCCGGGAGGCAACAGGTGATCAAGGACCCCAGAATTTCCCGTTTTCGCAAAGCCCTGGCCGGCGCCACGACCTATGAACAGTGGATGGAAGCCGGGCTGGAGCTGGATTTTCTGGAAGGCAATGCCGAGTGGAAGGAAGAGTTCGTTTCTGACCTTTACCACTACGAGCTGATCTACGATCGCCTGAGCAACCTCAAACAGTATCGCCAGCAGAACGACTTCGAGCGCCTCAAGCGGGCGCTGCGCGAAGGCCTGCACCACGATCTGGGCAATATGGGGAACCCGGCGCTGTACACCCGTTCCCGGGTGGGCACCAAGCACCTGATCGAAGAATACATCAGCCAGGTGTGTGAAGCCCTGGATTACCTGTGCGATCACCCGGTGCCGGGCTTTCCGGTTTACGACAAGCTGCAGTTCTTCCGCGATACCCTGACCAGCTTTGGCCGGCCCACCCTGTTGCTCAGTGGTGGCGCATCGCTGGGCATGTTCCATTTCGGAGTCATCAAGGCACTGTGGGAAAAGGGGCTGCTGCCCCAGGTGATCGCCGGATCCAGTATCGGCGCCATTATCGCGGGTATTCTCGGGGTGCACACCGATGCCGAGGTACCGGAAATGCTGGTGCCGGAGAACCACAACCTCAAGGCCTGGAAATGGCGCGGGCTGATCAGCGCCATGCGCGGCGAAGGCCTGATGGACCAGCAAACCCTGCAGCAATGCCTGCGGGCGAATATCGGCGAATACACCTTCGAAGAAGCCTATCAGCGCACTGGCCGCAGCATTAACATCAGCGTGTCGCCGGTGCAGTCCAATCAGAAAGCCCGATTGCTGTGCGGTTATACCTCGCCGTACCTGATGGTGTGGAGCGCCGCCCTGGCCAGTGCGGCGGTGCCCGGGGTGTTCCCGCCGGTTACCCTGATGAAGAAAGACCTTTACGGTAATGCTCTGCCGTACATGCCCAGAATCCAGTTTGTGGACGGTTCCGTGGTCAGTGACCTGCCCATCGAGCGCCTGATGCATTTGTACGATGCCAATTTCAGCATCGTCAGCCAGACCAACCCCCATGTGGTACCGTTCCTGGCGGAACAGACAGACGAAAAACTCTCGCTGCCGCGCCTGCCAATGCATTTCCTGAAGTCGGAAGTGCAGTTCCATGGCCGTGGCGTGTTCGACTACCTGCGCAAGCGGGTTCGCCCGGAATTGCTCAGGCAGGCCTCCGGGCAACTGTATACCATCATGGCCCAGCGTTACTCCGGCGACGTAACCATTGCCCCGGAGTATTCCTTGCGGCACTATCGCGGCATGTTGTCGAACCCGAGCCCGGAGTATGTTCGCGAGATGATCCTGGCTGGCGAGCGGGCCACCTGGCCGAAGATTTCGATGATCCGGACCCATGCCCGGATTTCCAAGACCCTCGAACGTTGTGTGCGGCGCCTTAAGCAGCAGAACCGGCGGGCGGTAGAATTGAAACTGGTCAGCGGTACTGCGCCGGCCAGGTCCTGAGGAAACATGTACTACGATTTTTTTGGCTTTCGGGAACCGCCTTTCTCCATTGCGCCGGACCCCCGCTACCTGTACCTGAGTGACCGCCACAAAGAAGCCCTGGCGCACCTGATGTATGGCGTGCAGGGGCAGGGCGGTTTTATCGTGATTACCGGTGAGGTAGGAACCGGCAAAACCACGGTCTGCCGCTGTTTTATCGAGAATGCACCGGATCACGTCGACATAGCGCTTATCCTGAATCCCCGGCTCTCGGCCCGGGAGTTGCTGTCGGCTATCTGCGACGAACTGGGCATTGCCCACGCAGCCAACGCCACCATCAAGATCCTGGTGGATGCCATCAACCAGGACCTGCTCAAGGCCCACGCCGCCGGCCGGCACAAGGTACTGATTATCGACGAGGCCCAGAACCTCTCCGCAGAAGTGCTGGAGCAGCTGCGCCTGCTGACCAACCTGGAAACCGCCGAGAAAAAGCTGTTGCAGATTGTGCTGCTGGGCCAGCCGGAGCTGCAGGACATCCTGGCCCTGCCGGAGTTGCGCCAGCTGAACCAGCGGGTAACCGCCCGTTACCACCTGGATGCCATCGACCAGGCGGAACTGCCGGCCTACCTGCAATACCGGCTGAGCGTGGCTGGCCTGCGCGGTGACCTTTTTTCTGCCGGTGCGGTCAAAAATCTGTATCGCGCCAGCGAGGGTGTACCCCGGTTGATCAACCTGATCAGCGACCGTGCGCTGCTGGGCGCCTATGCCGAGGGCGAACACCAGATAACCCGCGCCCATATCAAGCGGGCTGCGAAAGAAGTGACCGGTGGTATCCGTAATCGCAGCCTGCGGACCGGCTCCGGCGGGCCGGCCAAAAGCCAACTGGCCCTGGTGGCAGCCAGTATTCTGCTGGCCATTATTGCCACCCTGTGGCTGCTGGACAGCCCGGATTCGGTGAACACGGCCCTGGCCGATAGCAACCCGGAAGTTCAGGCCGGCGGCACCATCGAGCGGGACGAGACTACAGATCCTGTCCCTGCCGAACAAAGCCCCGAGCCGGCCGAACCCGCTGCCACCCAGCCGGCTTCGTTTGTTCTCGACAGCCACGCCATGCCTCGCGCCGAGGCCTTTGTTGAACTGTTTGGTATCTGGGGCAACGACTACAACCCTACCGCTTTCCCCAACGCCTGTGACTACGCCCGGAATTCAGGTTTGCGTTGCCTGGAGCGCCAGGGCAGCCGCCGCAGCCTGGAATTTATTGATCGCCCGGCCCTGTTAGTGCTCAAGCCGGAAAATGGCGAGGCCCGCTATGCGGTGCTGCGTTCACTGGATGGCGACACCGCCACCCTGGCGGTTCCGGGGGGCACCGAAAAGGTTTCGTTCCGGGAACTGGAGCGCTATTGGTTTGGTGATTTCCAGGTACTCTGGCGGGTGCCGGAATTCATGACCGGTGACGGTTTCTACGGCGATGAGTCCGGCCAGGAGCTTTGGATCGGGGCCCGCATGATGGAAATCGCAGACCGGTTGGCCGGTACCGGGCCTGAAAGTACCCGGGTCAAACGCCTGGCCATGGAGCAGCAGGTGCGCTGGTACCAGGAGCAGAAAGGTTTGACGGTAGACGGTATTCCCGGTGCCATGACCATCATTCAGATGAACAACGACTTGAAAGTGCGGGTGCCGCGCCTGGTAACAGCCCCGGCGGGAGGCACCCGGTAGGTTATGTCGTACATTCTTGATGCCCTCAGAAAGTCCGAAGCAGAGCGCCGGCAAGGCAAGGCTCCGGATCTCGGCCACCAGGTACAGATGGTGTACCGGCCGAAGAAAAAGCGGGTACCCGCGGTGGTGTGGATTGTGGTGCTGGCCTTGCTGGTAAATGCCGGGGTGATGGCCTATGTGTTCTGGCCGGACACCGGCCCGGTTGCCACCGTCATTCAGTCCGAACCAGCCCCGGCACAACCGGTACCCACCGAACAGCCTGTTGCAGACGCCCCGAAAGCGAAGCCCGAACCGGAGCCGGTTGCAACTGTACAACCGGAGCCAGAGCCGGCGGCACAGATTCCGGATGTACCGGAAGCCCATTCCGGCACCGAAGAGCTCTGGGCAGAACCGGTGGTGATCGTGCCCAGCCAGTCAAAATCCAATCCGGGCTTGACCCAGCCCCAGCCAGAGGGCAGGGTGCCGCATCTGGTAGAATTGCCCCTGTCCTTTCAGAAGAGCGTGCCCGACTTGACCTTCAACAGCCATATCTATTCCTCGGACCCGTCCGCCAGCCGCGTGATGATCAATAATCGTTACCTGCGCACCGGCGACCGGTTCGAACAGCTCACCATTGAACGCATTACCGAAGACGGCGTGGTGCTCAGCAAGAACGGCCAGTACTTCCGTGTTGGTACCGTGAGGGACTGGGTGAGCCCGAGATAATGGCCCTGACAGAAGACGTAAAGCAGCAAATCCAGCAGGCCTACCGTGACTTGCTGGCCGGCAAGGACATCCGTGCCCGTTATGGCCAGCGCCTGATGATTGCCGAGATTGCCCGATACATGGGCGATATCACCGACAACGATGGCCAGCGCACCTCGCCGCCGGCCACCTGCGTGGTGGAGGCCGGTACCGGTACCGGTAAAACCCTGGCGTACCTGATTGCCGCCATCCCTGTGGCCAAGGCGCTGGGCAAAACCCTGGTGATTTCCACCGCCACCGTTGCCCTGCAGGATCAGATCGTCCTGAAAGACCTGCCGGACCTGCGCAAGCACAGCAAGCTGGATTTCAGCTGGACCCTGGCCAAGGGCCGTGGCCGTTACCTGTGTATGTCCCGGCTGGAATCCCGGCTGCACGACGAAGGCCATGGCGACAGCGACACCATGCCGCTGTTCCTGCTGGACCAGCCGGCAGACGATGACGCGGCCAGCCGAATTACCTTTGAAAAAATGCTGGCCAGCTACGGCGCCCGGGAATGGGACGGCGACCGGGACCATTGGCCGGAACAGATCCCCGATGAAATCTGGCGCCAGGTGACCACCGATCACCGCCAGTGCACCAATCGCCACTGCGCCTATTTCGACAGCTGTGCCTTTTTCGATGCCCGCAAAGACCTGGACGACGCCGACGTGGTGGTGGCCAACCATGACCTCGTATTGGCAGACCTGGCCCTGGGCGGCGGTGCGATCCTGCCGGAGCCGGAAAATGCCCTGTTTATCTTCGACGAAGCCCACCACCTGCCAGACAAGGCCCTGAACCACTTTGCCGCCTCGGTTCCCCTGAACTCCACCCGCCAGTGGCTTAAGCAATTGTCCCAGGCCCTGGTGAAAATGCAGCCCTGGTTGCCGGGTGGTTCGCAGGCAGCCAAGGCAGTGGACAAGATCAGCCTGTCTGGTCGGGATCTCGACCTTGCTCTTGCCAAGGTGTACGACGAGGTGGAGCTTAATACCGCCTGGGAATTCAACGACGAGCGCCGCAGCGCCCAGTGGCGCTATCCGGATGGCGAGCTGCCGGATACCCTGGCGGAACTGGCGGCCGAAACGCGCATTGTGACCGCCGGCCTGTGCCGGCAGTTGGGCACCCTGGTTGAAGAACTGCAGAATGCCTTCGACGAACGCAAAGATCCGGAACTTGACCGGGACACCGCCGATTCCTGGTATCCGGTGATCGGCGCCTTCCACAGCCGGGCAGAAGAGCAGCTGCGCCTGTGGGCAGCCTGGTGTGAAGGGGCGACCGGTTCCGATGCCACCACTCAAACTGAAAGCACAGACGCGGCCCCGGTTATCCGCAAAGGCCCGCCCGCGGCCCGGTGGGCGGTTCGCCAGCGCTGGGACCACGCTGAAGACATTACCCTGTACAGCTCGCCGGTGCTGGCCGACAACCTGTTGTATTCACGGCTTTGGTCCCGGGCCTATGGTGCGGTGCTCACCAGTGCCACCCTGACGGCGCTGGGCAAGTTCGATCGCTTGCGCTCCCGGGCCGGCCTGCCGGAAGCCAGCCGTTACCTGGTGGTGCCCAGCTCGTTCCGTTATGGCGAAATGGCCACGGTGGAAGTGCCGGCCATGAATGCCATGCCCACCGATGACGGTTTTGGCGATGCCCTGATCAAGCGCCTGCCGGAACTCTGGGCCGGCGAAAAGGCCACCCTGGTGTTGTTCACCTCCCGCCGACAGATGCAGCAGGTGAGGGATGCTCTGGCTCCGGAACACCCGGAACTGATCCGGACCCAGGACGACATGGCCAAGAACGAGGTGCTCAAGCAGCATTGCGCCCGCATTGATGAAGGCAAGCCCAGCGTGCTGTTCGGCGTTGCCAGTTTTGCCGAAGGTATCGATTTGCCGGGCAAGTACCTGCACCACGTGGTGATTACGCGCCTGCCGTTCTCCGTGCCGGATGATCCCATCGACGCCAGCCTGGCGGAGTGGGTTACCCAGCGTGGTGGTAACCCGTTCATGGAAATTACCGTGCCGGATGCCTCGGTGAAGCTGGTTCAGGCCGTGGGCCGTTTGTTGCGTACCGAACAGGATACCGGCCGGGTGACCATCCTGGACCGGCGCATTGTCGCCCGCCGCTATGGCCAGCTGTTGCTGGATGCCCTGCCGCCGTTCCGCCGTGTAATCGAATACTGAGCCTTTCCCTTTGCCCATAAAAAAAGAGCCATCCCAATCGGGTGGCTCTTATCAAGGGGTTCTGACGAACCCGGGCGTCGAAATAACGCGGAACAAGAAATCTGAAGGCCTGAATTTCAGAATTCGCGGTAAGGCGCTAACCTCACCATGGTTAAATGATAGGGCGTAAAGGGGCGTAAACGGATCGTCCAAAGGGCGTAGTAAGGGGGCTTAATTCGGGCAAAGTGTGAACTACGTCACGTTCCTGTCTAGTCCCCCAGTAGCCCCAGCTCCCGGGCCCGGGCCAGTGCCTCGGTGCGCCGGCCCACGCCCAGCTTGCCGTAGAGGTTACGGATGTGGGCTTTCACCGTCGCCGGTGCCACCGACATCTTGCCGGCAATGTCCTTGTTGGCCAGGCCCTGGTTGATCAGCTCCAGCACTTCCTGTTCCCGTTGGCTTAAAGGTTCGGCTAGTTCGCTGGCAGCGGATCTCGGTGCCGGGGTTGCGGCGGCCGCTTCCGGCTCCGCCGGTTCTGAACCGGCAGCCATGGGTGGCTCCAGCAGTTGATCCTTCAGCATGGTCAGCAATTCCCGGTTCCAGCGCCCCGGTGTTCTCAGCCGCGGCAGCTCCAGCATCTTCTCTCGCAGTGCCGGGCTTTCTTCAGCAAACAGACGCAGGAAGCCGGCATGTTCCGCCCTGTCCATGGCACGTTCCAGCATGCGGTTGGCTTCTTCCTCATATCCCTGGCCGAACAGGGCTTCGGCGTACACCAGCAGAATCTCTACCAGGTGACGGGTATGGGCGTTGCGCTCGGCAGCGGGAATCAGCGCAGACAGTATCTCCTGCGCTTTCTGGCTGTCATTTCGGGCAATCAATACCCGGGCCAGGGCGATCTGGTTCTGCTCCCGGTTCAGGGGGTTGGTGGCCGGTTCTTCAAGGGCTGGTTGCAGGCATTCCATGGCCTTGTCAGCCTGGCCTGTGGCCAGGTAACAGCGCGCCAGCAGCGCAGCAGCAGCGGGCGGATCAAACAGGATGTGATCTCGGCGTTTTCGGCCAACGGCAACGGCATCTTTCAGGGCATCGATGGCGGCATCCAGCTTGCCTTCACTGAACGCAAGGTGGCCCCGAACAAACTGGATGACCACATGCTGGCCGGGCTCGGTGCCTTTTTCCACGTGTTCGAGCAATGGCGACAGGTAGCCGGCTGCGGTCTGGGGTTGGTTCTGTTCCCGGTAGATTTCAATCAGCGCGCTGTTCTGCCAGCAGGAGATCAGCCGCGGCTGGCTGGGGTCGGCGTAGTGTTCGTCTACCCATTGCCGTACCCGGCTGGTGGTTTCCAGGGCAAGGTCGGTGTCGCCCCGGTTGTACTGGATCCACGCCAGCAACCCGCCGGAAGACAGCACAGTGCTGGGTTTGCGTTCCACCTGGCCGTAATACACGGCACTTTCCAGGGCTTCTTCGGCCTCGTTCAGCTCGCCCCTGCCGAAATAATCCATGCCCAGGCCGTAGTAAGTGACGGATTTCAGGGGAATGCTGATTTTGTCGATGTCCTTGAGCACCTGCCGGGTCAGGTCCGAGGCGTTCTTCTCGTCGTTTCGGCTGCGGGCAAGGTACGAACGCACCAGCGATACTTCACTGTGAATGGCCAGGGCGCCTTCGGCATCGGGGTGCGAGTCCGCCACCCGGCGGTCCAGCAGGTCTTCCACCCGGGTCAGCAGCGGTTCCAGCCCTTCTACCCGGTTGGCGAAGAACAGACCCCAGACCTTGAGCATTTGCAGCTGCGGGCTGTCGTTGATGATATCCGCAGGGATTTTCTCCAGCCATTCCAGTACCGGCAAATGGAAACCGCCGTGGATGAGGTTGTTGCCGTGCTCCGAGAGCACCCGCGCCAGCCGCTCGGTGTCTTTGCGCCGGACAATCTGGCCGATGGCTTCCTGCACCTGGCCATGGCTGAGCAGCCAGTCGATGGTGCGGGATTGCATCAGCTCTGCCCGGGCGGGGTCTTTGCTTTGAATGCGTTGCAACAGGGCTTCCCGGAACAGATCATGGTAGCGGAACCACTCGTTACGGGTGTCCAGCGGAATCAGGAACAGGTTCTGGGCCAGTAGCCGGGTCAACGCATCCTGGCTGTCGCTGCGTTCCCGGATGGCATCGCACAGGGCGCCGGACAGGCGAGGGCAGCAGGCGGTATCCAGCAGGAAGTCCATCAGTTCCCGGGGCAACTGGCGCAGCACCTCGGTGAGCACGTAATCGCTGATCAGCCGGCCGTCCGGGTTCAGGCTTGGGGGCGCGGAGGTCTGATCCAGGTTGAGTTGGCCAGACTTGGCCGACAGCGCCGACAACTGCATGGCAGCCACCCAGCCTTCGGTACGCTGGCATACCGAGCGGATTTCCTGCTCCGATAACTCCATGGCCATGGTGTCCCGGAAGAATGCCCGGCATTCGTCTTCAGAGAACGCCAGCAGCCCCGGATGAATATCCTGCACCTGCCGCCGTACCCGCCAGCGGGCAAGGGGCAAGGGTGGTTCGGTGCGTGAAGCAAGGGTCACCAGCATGCCCGGGGGCAGGTAGTCGATAAACCAGCCGAGCTGGCGGTGAATGCTGTCGCTGGTGATCTCGTGGTAGTCGTCCAGCACCAGGAACCAGGCCGTGTCGTCCTGGCTCAGGGTGTTGATCAAACCGGTGATGGCGGCGGTCTGGTCTTCTCCGTCACTGCAGGCGAGCTGTTTGCGGATATCTTCCAGCCCCATCAGCCCGGCGTGTTCAAAGGCACCCACCACATACTGCCAGAACTGGCGTGGCTGGTTGTCGTGTTCGTCCAGCGATAACCAGGCGGTGCGGTGGCTGTTCAGGGCACACCACTGGCTTACCAGGGTGGTTTTACCAAAGCCTGCCGGCGCAACCACCATATTCAGCCGCTTGCCGGTTTCCGGCTCCAGCAGCGAGTCGAGCCGTTGCCGGCGCACGGCTCTCGGGTCGGGTGTTGGCCTCAGAAACTTGGTAGTCAGCAGCATGGTTGTCCGGTTAACCGAAATGTAGGTCTTGGATTGTGTGCTTTGCTGCCGGCAAGTCAAGGGCTGCGGTGATGCAAGGCTTTGGCAGGGCTGCGAAAGCACGGAATTGGTCTACACTGAATACAGTTACCTTTTGTATATCAAAAAAGAATGAAAATAACCGTTCTTATGCGTATTATCAGGCGGTAGACTCATCCAGGGAGCGACAGATTCAATGAAACTACAACAACTGCGGTATATCTGGGAAGTTGCGCACCACGATTTGAATGTGTCCGCCACCGCCCAGAGCCTGTTTACCTCGCAGCCGGGGATTTCCAAGCAGATCCGCCTGCTGGAAGACGAGCTGGGGCTGGAAGTATTTGCCCGCAGCGGCAAGCACCTGACCCGCATCACTCCGGGCGGCGAGATTATCATTCGCGAGGCGGGAGAAATCCTGCGCCGGGTAGAGGGCATCAAAAAAATTGCCCAGGAGTTCAGCAACCAGCGCAAGGGCGACCTCAGTATTGCCACCACCCATACCCAGGCACGCTACGCTTTGCCGCCGGTGATCAGCGGCTTTATTGAAGAGTATCCGGATGTGTCGCTGCATATGCACCAGGGTACGCCCATGCAGATCTCCGAGATGGCAGCCAACGGGGCCGTGGACTTTGCCATCGCCACCGAGGGTATGGACCTGTTCAACGACCTGCTGATGATGCCCTGCTATCGCTGGAACCGCTGCGTGGTGGTGCCGAAAGACCATCCACTGGCCAGGGGGCAGGAGCTGACGCTGGAAGCGCTGGCGGAATACCAGCTGGTGACCTACGTATTCGGCTTTACCGGCCGCTCCAAGCTGGACGAAGCTTTCCAGTCCAAGGGCCTGACCCCGAAGGTGGTGTTCACGGCGGCGGATGCCGACGTTATCAAAACCTACGTGCGCATGGGACTGGGTGTGGGCATTATCGCCAGCATGGCGTTCGACCCGAAAACCGACAGTGACCTGGTGGCACTGGATGCCAGCAAGTTGTTCCGCCCTTCGGTTACCCGGATCGGCTTCCGCAAGGGTACGTTCCTGCGGGGTTATATGTACGACTTCATGCAGCGGTTTGCCCCCCACCTGACCAAGGAAATGGTGGAGCGGGTAGTGGCTCATCAGGGCAGCCGGACCGAGATTCAGGCGCTGTTCAACGACATCGAACTGCCAACCTATTGAATCTGCCTGGTAAGGCCCGGAAGAAAAAAAGCCCGCCTGTCATCGCTGACGGCGGGCTTTTTTGTTGCTGCGGTATTCAGCCGGATTTGCCAATCAGGTTGCCGGCATGTAAGCCGCATTCCTTGTGGGTGGCTTCTTCCCACCACCAGCGGCCTTCGCGCTCGTGCTGGCCTGGCAGTACCGGGCGGGTGCAGGGCTGGCAGCCGATGCTGACAAAACCCTTTTCGTGCAGGCTGTTGTAGGGGGCTTCTGCCATGCGGATGTAGTCCCAGACTTCTTTAGAGGTCCAGTTCGCCAGCGGGTTGAACTTAACCAGCGTTTTATCATCGGTAGAGAACGCCGTATCGACCTGCACCACCGGCACCTCGTTCCGAGTGCCCGGGCTCTGGTCCCGGCGCTGGCCGGTAATCCAGGCATCCACCGTGGCCAGTTTCTTGCGCAGCGGGTTCACCTTGCGGATGCCGCAGCATTCCGAATGGCCGTCTTCATAGAAACTGAACAAGCCCTTCTTGCCCACCAGGGCCTGAACTTCGTCGGAATCCGGAAACAGCACTTCAATCTCAATGCCGTAATGCTGGCGCACTTTCTCGATGAACTCGTAGGTTTCCGGGTGCAGCCGGCCGGTGTCCAGGGTGAACACCTGCAGGTTGTCCGTCAGCTTGTGGGCCATTTCGATCAGCACCACATCTTCCGCACCACTGAAGGAAATGGCGATGTTGTCGTAGCGGGCGAGGGCGGCTTTCAGGATAGCCCGGGGGCTCTGGCCGTCCAGTTCGGTGCGCAGAGAATCGATATCAGTCATGTTGTTCCAGCAATCGTTATCATGTTGCCGCAAGGCTATCATCAAACCGGTAATAACCTGAAGGAATGACAAACTATATATTTATAGCTCGCCGGCAGGTTAAAGGCCGGGATTCCCGATGCATTCCCGCCCCGTTTTTCATATCATACGCGGCAGCAAGTCGGGCGCCTGTTGTGCCTGCCACCTTATCATTTACTCAGGAGACCGTTGTGGAACTCGCATGTCTTGACCTTGAGGGCGTACTGATCCCGGAAATCTGGATCGCCTTTGCAGAAAAAACCGGTATTGAAGAACTCAAGGCAACCACCCGGGATATTCCTGACTACGACGTACTGATGAAACAGCGCCTGCGCATTCTGGACGAGCACGGCTACGGCCTGCCGGAAATCCAGGAAGTGATCGGTACCCTGGACCCGCTGCCCGGCGCCCGTGAGTTCCTGGACTGGCTGCGTGAGCGCTTTCAGGTGGTGATCCTGTCAGACACCTTTTACGAATTCGCCATGCCGTTGATGAAGAAACTGGGCTACCCGGCGCTGCTGTGCCACAAGCTTGAAGTGGCAGAGAATGGTCAGATCACCAACTACCTGTTGCGCCAGCGCGACCCCAAGCGCCAGTCTGTGCGTGCGTTCCAGTTGCTGAACTACCGGGTGATTGCCGCCGGTGATTCCTACAACGACACCACCATGCTGGGCCAGGCCGAAGCCGGTATTCTGTTCCACGCGCCCCAGAATGTGATCGACGAATTCCCGCAGTTCCCGGCGGTACACAATTTTGACGACCTGAGGCAGGAATTCCTGAAAGCCAGCGCCATTCACAGCGCCTGATTTTCCGGTATTCCGGTCTGTGCCGCTGCGGGAAACCCGGCGGCACAGATCGTTCGCGCTTACCGCTTTAGTTGTTCCAGAAAGTCCATCAGCGGCTTCACCTTGGTGAGGGTTTCCTGATACTCCGACTCCGGGTCGGAATCCGCCACAATTCCGCCGCCACCCCAGCATCTGATCGTTCCGTTCGTCTCGCACAGCAGGGTGCGAATGGCAATGTTGCTGTCCAGCCGCCCATCCAGCCCGTAATAGAACACCGACCCGCAATAGGGCCCGCGCCAGTGGGGTTCCAGTTCGTTGATAATCTCCATGGCCCGGATTTTCGGGGCGCCGGTGATGGAGCCGCCGGGAAAGGCATCAAACAGCGCCTGTAACGGGCTGACACCGGGCTTCAGTTGTGCGCGAATGTGGCTCACCAGGTGGTGGACATTCTGGTAGCTTTCCAGCGCAAACAGCTCGTCCACCTTCACCGAGCCGGGCAGGGCGTTCACGCTCAGGTCGTTGCGCAGCAAATCCACAATCATCAGGTTTTCGGCACGGTCTTTTTCCGAAGCCAGCAGCTCATCGGCAAGGGCCTTGTCCTGCTCCGGCGTGGCACCACGCCGCCGAGTACCTTTGATCGGGCTGGTTTCGATCACCCCGTCGCGGATTGCGAGAAACCGCTCCGGTGAAACCGACACCACCGCGCTGCCTTCGTGGCGAAGAAACGCTGCGTAGGGGGTGGGGTTGGCAAGGCTCAGTTCCGTGAATGCCAACCAGGGGTCGCCGCTGTAGGCTCCTTCAAAAGACTGGGACAGATTGGCCTGATAGCAATCGCCGGCCTGGATGTAATCCTGTACCTGTTGCACGCGATTGCGGAAATCGGCCGGGGCTTGAGTTGGTTTGAACGGCTGCTCCACGGCCCAGCGCCTTGGCTGTGGCTCAGCGGGCTTAGCCAGCCAGTTCTCCAGCTGTTTCTGCTGATCCTGCGGCAAGTCCGGGTGTGCCCACAGATAACAGTTCCCTGTTTCCACGTCTTCACTCGCAAACCACAGATACAACCCGGCAAACATCAGCGGTAACGGCAGCTCCGGCACCAGCCCTTGCAGCTTCGCCTCCCGGGCGTATCCGAACTCATAGGCCAGGCTGCCGACCCAGCCGCCGATCAGCGGGCAGGGTGCTTCCTTTAGCGAACTGAGCGCGTGCTGGTAAGGCGCCGCCAGCCATTCCATCTTCCGGGCCAAAGCCTGAGTGTCCACGCCCATGCCTGCATTGGCTGGCAACGAGACCCGTTCCACCGCATGGCAGGAGAACCCCCGCGCAGCCCCGCGCCCACCCGCAATTGCCTGGCCGCCCAGGAATACAAAGTCCGGCTCTGCGGCCGAATGGCTGCAAAGATGATCAAACTGCTGGCGGGAAATGGACTGGCAGACAGGAAAGGCCAAGTTACCTCCGTTAAAAATTGGAAGAATGCTACACGCTGCACAAAACGGGCGTTGTCCGATTGGGACAGGCGCTGATCTAATGGTTTTACGCAAGAGACCGGGTGGACGGTATTTTACCGGAGTTTCAGCCCGGGTTCCGGAAATCTGTAAAACAATAGCGGAAGATACGGCATGCCTAGATTTAAAACATATACATTCGCTGCGAGCTTAATTGTATCAATGATGAGCGGGCCCTTTGCGATGGCACAGAATGCTCCGGTCTATGAGGATCATGTTTTGGCAGATGGAGAGCTGACAACGGAAGAGTTGGCGATTGTTTTGTTGACGGCCGAGAAGGATCTTACCGCACTGCTTGAAGAGGCTGTTGTTAATGTTAAGGCAGACGTTGAGTCGGCAGGTGTTTTTGGTCCAAGAGCGTGGATGGTGATGAAGGATAAAGAGATCAAGGAAGTCAAACTAGCAGACGACGCTGCTGCTGCTCCTCCGAAAATACAGCTGCACATGATAAGGGTTAGTCTTAAGTCTCTTGCCCGCCACAACAGCATTGACGCTATGCTGATCGTGTATCCGAGTACGATGACAAAGAACGGTTCGTCTCATCGCGTTGTTGCCGTAGAACATGAGCATAGGTTGGGAGTTTCCGGCATTAAGCTGATCCCACTGGAACTGAGCGGGGGAGAGGTATCATTCGGGGCGCCGCTTTCCCAGGAAAAGCCCTTCCAGATTTTCTATGACAGAAAGTAGTGTTGAAATCTTTTTGGGCTGGGACTTGATTCTCTTAACTGTGAGAGTTGTCACGGATTAGGACTGTAAAACAATCTTTAATAGAAGCGTGGAGGCTAAACTCCACGCCCAAATAAACTCGCACAATAAGAAAAGAGTTTCTTAAGGAGATAATAATGAAAGGCCTGAAAAGAATTGCTCTTGTAACCGCGATTGCAGCGGCTCCGTTTGCTTCGCACGCCGGAATGAAAGCTCTTGACGATAGCGCAATGGGGAACGTCACTGGTCAGGGTGGTATCACCATTGAACTTGAAACCCGGGTGAGCATTGGTGAGTTTACGTACACAGATACTGATGGTTATGCTGGCTCCGGGGATACTGATACTGGAGGTACTTTCGCTGTTAGTGGTATCGAACTTGGTGGTGCCTTTGCAAGTGGTCTGTTCGATCCCACCGCCACCGATCCGGCTTTTGACGGAACATCCCTGAGTGGCTATTCAAGCTTAGCCGGTGGTGCAGCGGCAACTGCCTCTGACATGTTGAACGATCTGAAGATTGATATCGATGTTGCTGCGGATGGCGATGCAGTGATTCACGTAGGATCTATCACTGGGGGGCCGATTGATTGGGGTATGCAGGCTAACACAATTGAGCTTCGTGGCGCAGGAACTGGAAGCGATTCCACTACGCTGCTCTCAGGCCTTAAGGCTTGGGGTAGCCTTGCTGCGTTGGATATTCGCGTAGATACCAAGGATGTCGGCGGTTATGTGAATAGCGGTAGTCTGATGCTTGATGCCGCGTTCACGGTTGAAGAGATGGAGTTCGATGTTGATTTTCTCGGCATAGGTATCAAAGGCTTGAGCATTACTGGTGCTAATGCCGGAGGTGAGCTCGTTGCTCAGGAAGATATTGCCGAAATGCTGGCTAAGGATGATGAGCAAGACAGTGCCCTATACCAGAAGTTGGTTGGGCTGGCTTCAGGTAGCATCGCTGAGCTAAATAACAAGTCTTACGCCGTAGCCCGTGTTGATGTCTACAAAGGCGACGGTTTGGGTGCTTCTACTGCAACTGATGTGCTGCGTGTGGATGTAAAAGATGTGCTGATGGATGTAAATATCGCTGAAACTTATATTGGCGGCTCGAACATCGGTACCATTGGTATCGACAACCTTCACATCTCCGACACCAAGCTGGCAGTCTACGGTCGCTAATCCGACCTGACACCAAAACTGGTGCAACGCCCCGCCTCGGCGGGGCGTTCTTGTTTCTGCAGAACACGCAGGCACAAAAAACGGCAGCTCATTGGCTGCCGTTTTTCATTAATCGTAAGAATTGTTATCAGGCCTTACTGATCCGGCACCTGAATAGAAAGATCAAACCCACCCCCAGGTCGCGGCGTCAGGTTAATTGGCCCTTCGTTAATTCCCTGCGGAATATTGATCCGGTCAATCCCCGGCGGGTTACCAATGCTGAAATTCAGGTTCTGGCCGTCAAAGCCGATCCCCAGCTGGTCGTTCAGGAAGGTCTGGGTAAAGGGTTCATCCGGGATTTCCGGTTGCTGGCCGAAGATCAACTGGGGGATGTCCGGGCGGAATTCGGCCGGTGGTTGTGCCCGGGCCAGTTCGTCTACCGGCAGCAGCAGGGCACGGCGCAGGAATTCTTCCTCGGCGTCGGTTAAGGAATCTTTGCGGTCATCTTCCAGGTAGCGTTGCAGGGCTTCCCGGTAGGCTTCTTCTTCTGCCTCGGTAACGACGGGCTCGCCCGGGGAAATGGTCAGGGCCTGGATGATGCGCTGGCGATCTGCCTCGGATTTCTGCTGGTCTTTGGGTACCACGATAACGGCGGAGTCTTCTACGTAGGTTTCCACCATTTCGTCAGACGTCATGGTTTGTATGCCCGCGGTGGCGGGAGCAGCGATGGCGGCCGTTATGGCAGCGGCAAGCAGTTTGCGACGTATCATGAGTTGCCTCTTGGGTAACCGGTGTGTGCAGAGGCGCTGCTGAGACTGCGAGGACTGCCGAACTCAGGGCATTCAGGCTATGCGCTTCATTATGTCAGTATTCGGTTTGTCTGACACGATTTCAACCGGAAAGTGCCGGTATTGTGATCAGAATCTTCCCCTACGGAGTACAGTTATAAAAACACTGTGGATATGGTTTCATAGTCCGTAAACTGCATTGAACTTTTCAGGAGTCTTCCGGCCTGATGGGCATGATAAAACAATCTGTTGGCCGTCGTTTCAGCCGCTGGATCAACCGCCGTATTCCCCGTGCAGACAGCGTTCTGTTCAGCCAGAAAAACATCTTCATTCTGCCCACCGGCGCCGGCGTGGTGTTCGGCATTCTGTTGCTGATCATACTGATTACCGGCATCAATTATCAGAACAGCCTGATTTACCTGCTTGCTTTCATGCTGGGCGCCCTGTTTGTGGGGGCCATGCATCAGACCCATCGCAATCTGTCCGGCTTGACGCTTGCCCTCATTCAGGCAGGGGAAGGTGTGGCTGGTGAAGACATTCCTTTCCGGTTTCGGCTCAGCAGTGGCAAAGACGATTCACTGGCGATCAGCCTGTCGGTGGAGGACTCCCGGGTGGAGGGCATTCATGTGCCGGCCGGGGAGTCGAAAGACGTCACCCTGCCGGTCCCTTCCGCCTGGCGTGGCTATCTGCGCCCGGACCGGGTACGTATTGAAACCCGGTTTCCGTTTGGTTTGCTGAAGGCCTGGTCCTGGGTGCGGCCGTCTTCGGCCGGGTTGGTGTTTCCGCGGCCATTAGCGGCGCCGGAAGCGCTCAGTACCCTGGAGGATGGCCCGGAGAACGCGGCGGCCGCGAAAACGGCCGGGCAGGATGAAGCCGACTTGCGGCCCTGGCGTGAAGGGGACTTAAGCCCCCGGGTGATGTGGAAGCGGTTTGCCCGTTCCGGCCAGATGGTGGTGGCAGATTGGGAAGCGAAGCAGGGCAGCCCGCACTGGCTGGATTTTGCTGCTTTCCCGGGCGTGGATAACGAGCTGCGGCTGAGTTACCTGGCCTGGCTGGTACAGGACAGGGCTGCAAAGGGCGCCCGTTTTGGCCTGAACCTGCCGGGTGAGGTGATCGAGCCGGATTCCGGCAAGGTGCACGTGGAACGTTGCCTGCGGGCGCTGGCTATCTGGGGCGAGGAAAAGCCCCGGGACGATGATGCCAGGGTCTTTGGTACCCGCAGGAAACTGGATCGGGCAGCACGGGGAGGCAGTGCGGTATGAATCTTTCCCTGCCTTTTGGCTTGTTCAGTGGCCGGGAAGAGCCGCCGAAAGAAACCATTCCTGGTAAGGCCCTGCTGTGGCTGATTGCGGCTTTTGCGGTATTGCTTGTGCCCCAGTGGGATCGACTGCCGGTGTGGTTGATTGCCGCCTGTGTGGTGCTGGCTGGCTGGCGCTGGCTGGCGCAGATTGGGCGGGTGCGTTTGCCCGGGCACTGGTTGCGCACCGGTATCATGCTGATCCTGATGGCGGTGTACATTGCCACGGTTCAGGGACGTTTTACGGTAGATACGGCGGCATCGTTCTTTGTGCTGGCGGTGGGCCTGAAATGGCTGGAAACCCGCAGTGCCCGGGACTTCTATGTGCTGTTTTTTATCCTGGTGTACCTGGCCACGGTGAATTTCCTGTTCCGGCAGGACATTCTCTGGGCGCTGGTGAACTTTGCCGCCATTGCACTGTTGCTGGTGGGGCTGCAAACCATAAACGCGCCGGACCTGCCCAATGCCATCGGCCGGGGCTGGAAGCGCCTTGGCCTTCTGATACTGAAAACCCTGCCGGTGGTGATCCTGCTGTTTGTGTTCTTCCCCCGCATGGCGCCGCTGTGGAGTGTGCCCATGGTGTCTGGCCAGGCCCGGAGCGGGATTTCGGACACCATGCGCCCGGGCGATATCTCCAACCTGGCCCAGAGCAGCGAACGGGCCTTTCGGGTGACCTTCGGTGGTGATGCCCCGGATTACCGTGACCGATACTGGCGCGGGCTGATCCTGGATCGGCTGGACGGCGAAACCTGGCGCCAGGGCGATTCCGAGCGTTTCTTCCGGCCGGGCCGCGTAGCCATTGATGGCGGCGTGGGGGCGCTGGAACCGAACCAGTACGATGTGCTGCTGGAGCCTACCGACCAGCGCTGGGCGTTCGCCCTGGATGGCTCCGAAGCTGTCTCGGATAACGTGGTAGAGGCAGAGCAAAACCTGTTCCGTTTCCGGCGCCCGGCAGACAGTTCCGTACGCTATCGCATGGCACTGAACAGCGTGGCGGAAAGCAGTCCGGTACAGACTCTGTCGCCGCTGGAGCAGCGCCGTTATCTTCAGCTCCCGCCCCAGGGTAACCCCCGGGCAAGGGAGTTGGCGCAGCAGTTAGCTTCACAGTTAAGCCCGGAGCAAACGGTCATGGAACTGATGCGCCGGTTCCGGGAGCAGGAGTATTTTTACACGCTTCGGCCACCGGCCATGCCGGAAGATGGCATTGATGCACTGCTGTTCGATGAAAAGCGGGGGTTCTGTGCTCACTATGCCGGTGCGGCCACTTTTGTGTTCCGGGCAGCGGGTATTCCCGCAAGGGTGGTTGTGGGTTACCAGGGTGGCGACGCCGGTGCCAACAACGAGTATTACATTGTTCGCCAGTACGATGCCCACGCCTGGGTGGAAGTGTGGCTTGAAGGGCGCGGTTGGGTGAGGGTTGATCCTACTGCCGCCATCGCCCCTAGCCGGATTGAATCCGGGCTGAGGGACGCCATGGCAGACGAAGGTTCATTCCTGGAGAACGAACTGATCTCGCCTCAGCGTTACAGCGATCTGCAGGTGTTGCAGTGGGCTTCATTGCACTTGGACCGGATCAACTACCAATGGCAGCGCTGGGTGGTGGGTTATCAGGGCCAGAGCCAGATGGATTTGATGTCCCGGTTGCCCGGTGGCGTGGGTATGAAGGAACTGGGCTACCTGACTGCAGGCATTGTGGGCCTGGCGTTGCTGGTGGCCGGCCTGGTGTCTGCCCTGGGCATGAAGCGGGGCGCACGGCAGGATGCGTTCCGCCGGGTGGTCAGCAGCTGGCACCGGTTCTGTGAACAGGCGGGTGTTCCGGTGCGGGCTGGTGAAACTCCGGAGGCGCTGGCGCAAAGGCTGTCCCGGGCGGTTCCCGCTGTGTCTGAATCGGCGCGGGTCTTTGCCCGGGCCGTGAACAATCATTACTATAGTGCTTCATCTGCGTCGGCCTCTGCCGACGATACCCGCCGTTTGAAGCGGTTGCTGCGCACCATGAAGCGGCAACGGCGCAATGGCCCGGAACCAGTACCCGAAATACGGACTCCACCCAATGAGTGATATCGCCCAAGACATGCCCTGGCTAACCAAGGCCTGGCACGCGGTTCAGCACCGGCTTGCGGAAGACCGGCTGCCTCACGCCTTGCTGGTGGCCGGCGAACGGGGTGTGGGCAAGCGTGCCTGGGCCGAGGCCGTTGCCGGGTTATTGCTGTGCGATCGCCGGGAAGACCAGGGCAATGGCAACCTGGTGGCTTGCGGCCACTGCAAGCAGTGTGAGTTGCTGCGTGCGGGCAGCCATCCGGATTTGCGAATCTACGCGCCGGAGAAATCCCGTATGGTGAAGGTGGACCAGGTGAGGGCACTGTCTACCTTTGCCGTGGGTTCGCCCCAGGTGGCCCATCACAAGGTGGCCATTGTCGACCGGGCAGACCTTTTGAACATCAATGCCGCCAACGCCCTGCTGAAAACCCTGGAAGAACCGCTGCCGGATGTCACCCTGCTGCTGTTGCAGGAAAGTGGCCGGCCGGTGCTGCCCACCATTCGCTCCCGGTGTCAGGCGTTGACGATTCCGGTGCCGGCGGAAGAACAGGCCCAGAACTGGCTGGCGGCGCAGGTATCCGGGCTGGAGGAGGATCAGCGCCCCGGAGCCGGGGTGCTGGCCAAGAGCCTGATGCTGGCGGGTAATGCGCCGAGGTTGGCGCTGGAATATGCCACCGGCGAGTTTCCGGGGTTACGGGACAAGGCCTTCGAGGCGTTCAAGCAGTTTATGAAAGGGCAGGTCACCGTGGGTGATGCGGCGAAGTGCTTCAAGACCATCGGCCTGGAGGATACTCTCTGGCTGTTCGAAAGCTGGGCCGCCGACCTGGCCCGGTGCAGCGCCGGCGGTCAGCCCAATGATACCGAAGCGGCAGACATGCTGATGTTCCTGGCCCGCAGCAATCCGCCCTGGCGGGCCCATGAATTGCTGGATCGGGTCCGGCAGAGCCGGGAGGCCGCCGTGTATAATGCCAGCCCGGAACTGGAGGCCAGCCAGCTGTTGATTGCCTGGCGTGATTTGATGCCCAGAAAGCGCGCCGCAGGTTGAGCTTTAGCGGTTAACAGCTGCTATGATTGCGAAATATCAGAAAAAAGAAGGTGTTTGATATGGGGCCCGGATTCGGAGCACGCAGTGGTATTCTGACCCAGACTATCAACGACAAAGCCGCGCTGTACGCAGCCTATATGCCGTACATAAAGCAGGGTGGCCTGTTCATTCCCACCCACAAACAGTACCAGCTTGGCGACGAGGTTTTCCTGCTGCTGACCCTGATGGACGAGCCGGAGAAAATCCCGGTGGCCGGCAAGGTTGTATGGATAACCCCGAAAGGCGCCCAGGGCAACCGGGCTGCCGGTATTGGTGTGCAGTTCAACGGTGATGATGAAACCGCCCGCACCAAGATCGAATCATACCTGGCTGGCTCCCTGAGCTCTGATCGCCCCACCCACACCATGTAGGACCTGCCTTGCATGAATGACACAGTGTTACCCGACAGTGGGCACGAAGTTCCGGCCGACTGCCGGGAGGCGCACTGGCCACTCGAAAACATCGCCCTTGCCGGCCTGAGCTGGCATCCGCCCCGCGAAGCAGCCACCCGGCAACCTGTGCTGATGGTGCACGGCTGGCTGGATAACGCCATGAGCTTTGCCCGCCTTGCGCCGGAAATTGCCGCCCATGCGCCGGTCCACGCCATCGACATGGCAGGCCACGGCCAGTCCGGCCACCGGCCGCCGGGGTATAGCTACTGGCTGATGGACTATGTGGCCGACCTTTCCGAACTGATCGACAGCCATTTTCCGCACAGCGAAAAAGAACCGATAGACCTGGTCGGCCATTCTCTGGGCGGCATCGTATGTGCTTTGTACGCAGCGGCCTTTCCGGAGCGGGTTCGGCGGCTGGTGATGATCGACAGCCTGGGGGCGCTTAGCCGCCCGGCGGAAGAAACCATTCCCCAGCTGCGCCGGGCGTTGCAGAAAAAGCGTAACGGTTCGGCACCGCCGGCGATCTATCCGGATGTGGAAACCGCAGCACGAATTCGCGAGGGAGGCCTCAGCCCCCTGAGTGCCGAGGCGGCCAGCTTGCTGGTGCCCCGGAACATGCGCAGTTACGGGGTGGGGTATGTCTGGCAGACCGATGCAAGGTTGCGGCACCCCACGGCTTTGATGATGACAGAGCAACAGGTGGAAGCCTCTTTGGCGGCCATCAAAACTCCGACGCTGTTTGTGCGTGCAGAGGAAGGCCTGCTGACTTACCGGAAGGGGCTGGATCAGCGCGCGGCGCTGATTCCGGAGCTGACCACGGTGGATGTTCCCGGCGGCCACCACTGTCACCTGGATGGCGATACCACGCCAGTCAGTGATGCCATAAAAAGGTTTCTTTTTGATGTTTAACCGATCCCGCAGTGGCTTTTTGAGAGGTTTGGCGGCCGTAGTTCTGTTTGCGTCTGCCGGTGCTGTCCAGGCGAACGCTCTTGCGCAGGCCCCTGTGCAGTTCTCGCAATCGTCGCTGCAGAACACCGCAGCGATTGAATCCAGCGGCCACCTGGTGCTGTTCAGCCCGGTGCGGGAGATTCGCAACGAAATCCGTTCCGATGTAATGGCGCGCCTGCCGGTGTCTGGCCAGGGGCAGCTGTTCGAGATCAACCGGGATGCCAGTCGCGAGGCTGCGCTGGACCATTACCTGACGGAACTCCGGGCCAGGGGCGCCAGCGTTCTGTACCAGTGTTCCGGTATCCAGTGCGGCCGCAACAACGTCTGGGCCAACCAGATTTTCCAGCAATCCCGCCTGTTGGGCCGGGATGGCAGCCAGGATTACGTGGCCGCTGCAGTGGAAGACGAGAACGGCACACAGTGGCTCACGCTGGTGTATACCGTCACTCGCGGTAACCTGCGGGAGTATGTCTGGGTGGAGCAGCTGGAGGTAGGCGCAGGTGCGTCCATTCCGGGCTTTGAAGCGTCAAACGGGCGAATGAAGGGGCCGGTGGTGGTGCCCTGGAGCGGTGGCGTTACCTATCGGTTTGATTTCAGTGCCGATGACCGGCGCAGGCTGACCGACTGGGCGGCAGATGAGGGCGCCGAAGTGGTGTTGGCCGCGTTCTCCTCCCTGCAGGACGGCGAGCGTCTGGAGGCGGCCCTGGAGCGCGCCCGGCAGGCAGGTGATGCCCTGGCCGAAGTGCTGGGCAAAACCGGAATCTCCCGCAGCCAGATTCGAATTGTTACGGTAGGGCCCGTGGTGCAGGTGGAAGACCCGGATCGTCGTGGTGATCGTGTAGAAGTATTGGTGATCAAGAGGTAAGCCATGGCACAGAAGGATAAACCGGTTGATAACGGCGCCAGCGCGGTCATAAAAAGCTCTGATGTTTCCCCTGCAAGTGCGCCTGCCAGCGGCAATGTTCGCAAGACCGGCAAGGGCAAGACCGTTGCCTTGACCCTGGGCAGCGGTGGCGCCCGGGGCTATGCCCACATTGGCGCCATTGAAGTGCTGGTGGAACGTGGTTACAAGATTGCTGCGATTTCCGGCTGCTCCATGGGCGCCCTGATTGGCGGTATGTATGCCGCCGGCAAGCTGAAAGAGTACAAAGACTGGGTAACCGGGTTAGGGCAGTTTGATGTGATCAAGCTGCTGGACCTTACCTTCAGTTCTATCGGCGCCATCCGGGGTGAGAAGGTGTTTTCCATTGTGCGGGAAATTCTGGGTGATACCCGCATTGAAGACCTGCCGATTCCCTTTACCGCCGTAGCGACCGACCTGTTGGCACATAAGGAAATCTGGTTCCAGGAAGGGCCTCTGGACAAGGCTATCCGTGCCTCCATTGCGATTCCCAGCGTGGTAACCCCGCTGGTGCTGGACGGCCGGGTGCTGGTGGACGGTGCGGTGCTGAATCCCTTACCGATTATTCCCACCATCTCTGCCCACGCAGACCTGATTATGGCGGTCAACCTGGCGGGCGAGGAAGAGCAACTCCAGCGAATTCCGGACGCAGCGCTGACGCCTGCAGAAGATACCGGCGGCGATATGGAAGAGTGGATGGATGCGCTCCGGGACAAAGCTTCCCGCTGGTTCGACTGGGATGCCCTGAAAGCGCTCACTAACCGCAAGGGCAGTGAGGACGAAACACCGGAACAGAAGATCAGCCGGGAGATTGCCAAAAAGTCGCAGGAAAAAGCGATGGAGGCCAAGGCCAAGGCTCCGGTACCTGCCGACCACTCGGATGCGGAAAAGCGGGAAGAGCACGACACCATCGACTGGGACAAGCTGGGCATTGGCAAGTTTGATGTGATGAACCTGACCATCGAAACCATGCAGAGCGCTCTGGTGCAGTACAAGATTGCCGGTTATCCGCCGGACTTGCTGGTCAATATTCCCAAGAACGCGTCCCGTAGCTATGACTTCCACAAAGCGCCGGAGCTGATCCAGCTGGGGCGTGAGCGTATGACCGCGGCCCTGGACCGCTTTGAGGCCAGCCGCAGCAGTTCCGGCCCGCTGGCGCTGTGATGGCAGGCAGCCGGAAAGCTGCAGCCACCGGCCTAATCAGCGTATAATGCCGCGCTGAAACTTACCGACCAGGAAACCGACTTTGTGACCAGCCCCGTAGATGACCTGCAGACCATTCGCGACCTGTTGCGCTATGCCGCCTCACGGTTTGCTGCCTCGCCCCTGTACTTTGGCCATGGCACCGATAACGTGTGGGACGAAGCCGTACAACTGGTGTTGCGCAGCGTTCACCTGCCGCTGGAAAACAACAACCTGTTCCTGGATGCGCGCCTGACCCGCAGCGAGCGGGAGGTGATCATCGAGCGTATCGAGCGGCGCATTAACGAGCGTGTGCCCATTGCCTATTTACTGGGCGAAGGCTGGTTCATGGGCATGCCCTTTAACGTGGATGAGCGGGTACTGGTGCCCCGGTCACCGCTGGGAGAGCTGCTGGAAAACGGCTTGCAGCCCTGGCTTGGCGGCACCCATGTTCAGCGCATTCTGGACCTGTGCACGGGCAGCGGTTGTATCGGAATCGGCGCCGCGACGGTGTTCGACGAGGCAGAAGTAGACTTGTCGGATATCTCTGAAGATGCGCTGGCGGTTGCCGAATCCAATATCGAGATGCACGGCCTGGAAGGGCGGGTGCAAACGGTTCGCTCGGATGTGTTCGACAACATCGAGGGCCGCTACGATGTCATCCTCAGCAATCCACCCTATGTGGATGCCGAAGACCTGGCGGACATGCCGGAAGAATACCAGCATGAGCCGGCACTGGGCCTTGCCGCAGGCGACGACGGCCTGGACATTGCCCACCGCATTATCGCCGGTGCAGCCAACCACCTGACCGAAGACGGTCTGCTGATTGTGGAAGTGGGTAACTCCTGGGGTGCGATGGACGATGCTTATCCGGACCTGCCGCTGACCTGGCTGGAGTTCGAGAATGGCGGCGACGGTGTGTTCCTGGTTACGGCCCGGGACCTGCGTGAATGGCAGGCCAGAAACAGCTGAAGTAATTTATTATAAAACCTTTATAAAGTGCTGAATTATGTCCGGAAATACTTTTGGAAAACTGTTTACCGTAACCACCTTCGGTGAAAGCCACGGGGCGGCTCTGGGCTGCATTATTGACGGTTGCCCTCCCGGGCTGGAGCTGTCTGAAGCGGATATGCAGAAGGACCTGGACCTGCGCAAGCCGGGCACATCCCGCCATACCACCCAGCGCCGGGAGCCGGATGAGGTGCGGATTCTGTCCGGTGTGTTCGAAGGTAAAACCACCGGCACGCCCATTGGCCTGATCATCGAGAACACCGATCAGCGCTCCAAGGACTATTCCAAGATTTCCGAACAGTTCCGCCCGGCCCACGCCGATTACACCTACACCCACAAATACGGCGTGCGTGACTATCGTGGCGGCGGCCGTTCCTCGGCCCGGGAAACTGCCATGCGGGTGGCCGCTGGCGCCGTTGCCCGCAAGTTCCTGGAGCAGCGCCTGGGTATTCGTATTCGGGGTTACTTGTCACAGCTGGGCCCCATCAAGATCGAGAAGCTGGATTGGGACCAGGTACACCAGAACCCGTTCTTCTGCCCGGATGCCGACAAGGTGCCTGAAATGGAAGCCTACATGGACGCACTGCGTAAAGAGGGCGACTCCATTGGCGCCCGCATCAACGTGGTGGCCGACGGTGTTCCGCCCGGGCTGGGCGAGCCTATTTTTGACCGGCTGGATGCCGACCTGGCCCATGCCTTGATGAGCATTAACGCTGTTAAGGGTGTGGAAATCGGCGCCGGTTTTGGCTGCGTAGAGCAGAAGGGCACCGAGCACCGGGACGAAATGACGCCGGAAGGCTTCCTGTCTAACCACGCTGGTGGTGTGCTGGGTGGTATTTCCTCCGGCCAGCCCATTGTCGCCAGCATTGCCCTGAAACCCACATCCAGCTTGCGCCTGCCGGGCCGCAGTATTGATGTGAATGGCAACCCGGTAGAAGTGATCACCACTGGCCGGCACGACCCCTGTGTGGGTATCCGGGCCACGCCGATTGCCGAAGCCATGATGGCCATTGTGCTGATGGATCATTACCTGCGCCATCGTGGCCAGAATGGTGATGTAAGCGTCGATACGCCGGTACTCGGCCAGCGCTGATAACCGGGAGGCGCTACCATCTACTGGCGGCTGTCTAACCTTTACTTCTGGTTCTTCGCCCTCCTTGGAGGGCTTTTGCCTTATTGGTCCCTCTACCTGGAGGGGCAGGGCTTTTCCTATCTGCAAATCGCCACCCTGATGGCGACCATTCAGCTGACCAAGGTAGTGGCCCCCAGCGTGTGGGGCTGGCTGGGCGACCGCACAGGCCAGCGGGTAAGGCTGGTACGCTTCGGAGCTATCACCGGTTCCCTGTTTTTTGCCGGAGTGTTTCTGGAGCCCGGCTTTTACGGCCTGCTGTTGGTTATGTTCGCGTTTACCTTTTTCTGGAACGCGATTCTTCCGCTGTATGAAGTGATCACCCTGCGGGTGCTGGGTTCAAAAAAAGAACGTTACGGCAAGGTTCGGCTGTGGGGCTCGGTGGGCTTTATCGGCGCGGTGGCACTGGTAGGCGGCCTACTGGAGCTGGTTCCGATTCGCTATTTGCCCTGGCTGTTGCTGCCGGTCTTCGCCGGCATTGCCGTGTCGGCCTTCCTGGTGCCGTCGGAGCGGGGTGAGCGCAAAGAGCCCGCGCCCAAAGGCAGCCTGAAAGCCATCGTTACCCATCCGGCCGTAGTGGCCTTCTTCCTGATGAACTTCCTGCTGCAGGTGTCCCACGGCGCTTACTACACCTTCTTCAGCATTCACCTGGAGCAACACGGCTACGGCAAACTGTCGATCGGCCTGTTGTGGTCACTGGGGGTGATTGCGGAAATCGGGCTGTTCCTGATTATGCACCGGTTGTCGACCCGGTTTACCGTGCGCCAGATTGTGATCGGCTCCCTGGTGTTGACCATGATTCGCTGGGGGCTGATTGCCGAGCTCACCGGGCTTGTTCCGGTACTGATCTTTGCCCAGCTGTTGCACGCGGCGTCTTACGGCGCCTTGCATGCGGTTTCGGTGCAGTACATTCAGGGCTTCTTCGGCAAACATCACCACGGTCAGGGGCAGGCGCTGTACAGCGGTTTGACCTTCGGCGCCGGTGGCGCGCTCGGCGCCTGGATGTCAGGTTTCCTGGTGGATGGCTACAGCACCTCGGCCGCCTTCTGGGGCGGTGCCGTAGCCATGGCTCTTGCCATCGTGGTTACCTGGCGGGGGCTGCAACCCCCGCCGAAAGAGGCCTGACCCGGGGTTTATTGATCCGGGTCTTCCTCGTCGTCTTCCAGTTGCAATGACAGCCCGCTTCCGGTTGGGCCGCCGGAACCTGTGCGGTCTTTCGCGGAAGAGCCATCCTGGCCGTGCAGCTTGATGCGCAGGCGCAGGTTGTTGGCGGAATCTGCGTTCTTCAGGGCTTTCTGGAAACTGCGGGTATCCACGCCCACTTCCCGCTGGTTCACGATGCTCTTCTTGTGCCTGTGAATGTATTCCACCGGGTCTTCAATGGTGATGATATGGCCGGCAGAATTGCTGTTACGGTGGTCGATCAGCGCCGCCAGGGAGGTGGACTTACCGGAGCCGGTCGCCCCTACAAACAGCACCAGCCCCCGCTTGGCCATCACCACGTCTTTCAGGATCGGCGGCAGCCCCAGGGCATCAGCATTCGGTCAATGGGCTTCAGGGTACCGTGGAACTTGGCGCAGGGCGGAGCACCGGTGCTCAGGTAGAGGTCTGAGCCATCGTGTTTGGCCAGGATTTTCAGGTAATCGTCAAAGCCCATCTTGTCTCCCGTTGTTTATCCGGATCAGGTTGTTTGGTTTGCTTCTTCGTCGTGAACAATACCGAGCAGGGCGGTCGCCGCCGGGCTCAGATGCCGGCCTGACAAGCCCACCGCCCCCAGTACCCGGCTGACCGGAAACCCGGTATCCAGCTGGTGCAGGCTTTCATCCACCATACTCACCGGCAACACACTCCAGCCAAGGCCCACACTGGCCATCATCTTGATGGTCTCAAGATAGTTGGTGGGAATCTGCTGTTTGAGCGGAAGGTTGGCTTCCAGGAACAAACGGCTGACCGCCCGGTACGTTGCCGTGGTGGTGTCTGGCAGCAGCGCGGGATACTGGGCCAGGTCTTCAAGACTGGCGTTTTTACCCACTGCAAGCTCATGGCCGGCGCCTACCACAAAGGCCATAGGATCAGACCACTGTTCGTATACCACGAACTCGCTTCCCATGCTGTCACTGAGTGTGACAAACGCCAGCTCTGCGTTACGTTTGAGCATCTGACTGTAAGCGGCATCGGATTCCATAAACTGCAGGTTGACCATTACCTCCGGGTAGTCACTGACGAACCGTCGCAGCCAGTTTGGGAGATGGTGCAGGCCAATGTGGTGGCTGGCGATGATTTCGAGTTCGCCGCTGATGATGCCGTCGTCGGCTGACAGTGCCATGCGGGCGTTGTGGATTTCATCGAGGATGCGCCTGGCGTGGGGCAGCAGCCTGGCGCCGGCTTCGGTGACGCGGATTTCCCGGTGGCCGCGTTCTATAAGCTTGGCGCCCAGCTGGTTTTCCAGGGCCGCAAGGCGTTTACTGATAGCCGGCTGCGTCAGGTGCAGGGCTTCTGCGGCTTCGGAGAAGGAACCCTGATCGACTATGCCCAGGAATGCTTTTAAGGAGTTTGCGTCCATTTTCGGTGTCCGTGTCTTTCCGGCGTGTTCCGGTGCCTTGGTACAAGTCCCGGCTTGTGGGGCACCTTTCCAAAAACCGCTACAAGCACATCCCTGTGCGCTTCTCTCCGGCCATCCATGGCCTACGACATTTTTGGAAAGGTGCCCCACAAGCCGGAACTCGAACTTTGGGTTACAGCAGATCGAATCATTGGCTATTGGAAACCCCGATCATTGTATGGGGCGCGACTGGGTGGAAAGGCTTTTCAAAACCGTTGAGGGCCATGGACGGCCCGAAACGAGCCTACAGGGACGTACTCGTGGGCGTGTTTTGAAAAGCCTTTTCACCCAGTTGTGCCTGGCACCGAACTTGTTTGGGAACCGGCCCCCACCAACGTGCGCCCGGCACGGAGTTGGATCGAGGTTAACGCCAAACTCCGGATTACCTGGAATATAGAGCATAACCAAAGGGAATGCGATGGATGAAAAAGATGAATTGAGGTTATGTCAGGCGGAAGAGTAAGATAGAGGCATCAAAGCAGAAACAGAAACCCCCAGAGAGTGAGAGAGAACCATGGCGGGCAAGACTTTATACGACAAATTGTGGGACGACCATTTGGTCAAACAGCGGGACGACGGCTCCGCACTGATTTACATCGACCGTCAGTTGCTCCACGAAGTAACCTCACCGCAGGCATTCGAAGGCCTTCGCATTGCCGGCCGCAAGCCCTGGCGGATTGATGCCAACATCGCGACACCGGACCACAACGTGCCGACTACCGATCGTGATCGGGGCATCGACGGCATCGTGGACCCGGTTTCCCGCACCCAGGTGGAAACCCTGGACAAGAACTGCGACGAATTCGGGATCCTGGAATTCAAGATCAAGGATCAGCGCCAGGGCATCGTGCACGTGATCGGGCCGGAGCAGGGTGCAACCTTGCCGGGCATGAGCATTGTGTGTGGGGATTCCCATACCTCTACTCACGGCGCCTTTGGTTGCCTGGCCCACGGTATCGGTACCTCGGAAGTTGAGCACGTTCTGGCCACCCAGTGCCTGGTTCAGAAAAAGATGAAGAACATGCTGGTGAAGGTGAACGGCAAACTTGGCGCGGGTGTGACCGGCAAGGATGTGGTTCTGGCCATCATCGGCAAGATCGGTACCGCAGGCGGTACCGGTTACGCCATCGAGTTTGGTGGCGAGGCAATCCGTGGTTTGAGCATGGAAGGCCGGATGACCATCTGCAACATGGCCATCGAGGGCGGTGCCCGTGTGGGTATGGTGGCGGTGGATGACACCACCATCGAGTATGTGAAAGGCCGTCCGTTCTCTCCGAAAGGCGAGACCTGGGACAAGGCCGTTGAATACTGGCGCACCCTGCACAGCGACGACGATGCCGTTTTCGACAAGGTGGTTGAGCTGGACGGCACGGCTATCCAGCCGCAGGTGAGCTGGGGTACATCTCCGGAGATGGTAACCGGAGTCGACGGCAATGTGCCGGACCCGGCGAAGGAAGACGATCCCATCAAGCGTGAAGGCATTGTGCGCGCGCTTAAGTACATGGGCTTGCAGCCGAACCAGAAGATTACCGATATCCAGCTGGATCGCGTGTTTATCGGTTCCTGCACCAACAGCCGGATTGAAGACCTGCGTGAAGCCGCCGCTGTGGTGAAAGGCCGCAAGGTGGCGCCGAGCCTGAAGCAGGCCATGGTGGTTCCGGGTTCTGGACTGGTGAAAGCGCAGGCGGAGCAGGAGGGTCTGGACAAGATCTTTATCGAGGCGGGTCTGGAATGGCGTGACCCGGGTTGCTCCATGTGTCTGGCCATGAACGCCGACAAGCTGGGGCAGGGCGAGCATTGTGCGTCTACCTCCAACCGGAACTTCGAAGGTCGTCAGGGCTTTGGTGGGCGTACCCACCTGGTGAGCCCGGCCATGGCTGCCGCAGCGGCGGTAACCGGCCACTTCGTCGATGTCCGTGAATTGATGCACTGAGCCACAGGAGAGAGACCATGCGCGCATTTACGCAACACCAGGGCATTGTAGCCCCCATGGACCGTTCCAATGTGGACACGGACATGATCATTCCCAAGCAGTTTCTGAAGTCCATCAAGCGCACGGGCTTTGGCCCGAACCTGTTTGATGAACTGCGCTACCTGGACGAAGGCAAGCCGGACCAGGATTGTGCTGGCCGTCCGCTGAATCCGGATTTTGTGCTGAACCAGGACCGTTACAAGAACGCCAGTGTACTGCTGGCCCGGGCCAACTTCGGTTGCGGTTCCAGCCGTGAGCACGCGCCTTGGGCGCTGGATGATTTCGGTTTCCGGGTGATCATTGCCCCGAGCTTTGCCGATATCTTCTACAACAACTGCTTTAAGAACGGCCTGTTACCCATTGTTTTGGATGAAGAAGTTGTCGACAAGCTGTTCAAGGAAGCCGAAGCGAACGAGGGCTACCAGCTGACCGTTGACCTGGAAGCCAAGACCGTGACCACGCCGTCTGGCGAGTCGTTTGGTTTTGATGTGGATGACTTCCGTCGCCACTGTCTGCTGAATGGTCTGGACGACATTGGTGTAACGCTGGAAGATGCCGATACCATTCGCGCCTACGAAGAGGCTCGCCGCAAGACGGCTCCCTGGCTGTTTAACGCTGGAAACTGATTAACAAGGATTTGGATATGTCCCGTAATGTATTGCTTCTGCCGGGTGACGGCATTGGTCCGGAAATTGTTGCCGAGGCAGAAAAGGTTCTGCACAAGGTTAATGAGCAGTTTGGTCTTGGTCTGAGTTTTGACAGCGCGTTGGTCGGTGGTGCGGCCATCGATGCTAATGATACTCCGCTGCCGGACGAGACCCTGGAGAAGGCCCGCAAGGCCGATGCCATTCTGCTGGGCGCCGTAGGTGGCCCCCAGTGGGACAGCTTGCCGATGGCCAAGCGCCCGGAGAAGGGGTTGCTGGGTTTGCGTTCTAACCTGCAGCTGTTTGCCAACCTGCGCCCGGCCATTCTGTACCCGCAGCTGGCGTCTGCGTCTTCCCTGAAGCCGGAAGTGGTTTCCGGGCTGGATATCCTGATCGTGCGCGAGTTGACCGGTGGTATCTATTTCGGCCAGCCCCGTGGTGTGCGTGAGCTGGAGAACGGCGAGCGTCAGGGTTACAACACCTATCAATATACAGAATCCGAGATTCGCCGGATTGGCCGGGTTGCTTTTGAAGCGGCCCAGCAACGGGGCAAGAAACTGTGTTCCGTAGACAAAGCCAACGTGCTGGAAGTGACCGTGCTGTGGCGGGAAATCATGGAAGACCTGAAGCGGGAATATCCCGATGTGGAGCTGTCCCACATGTACGTGGACAACGCCGCCATGCAGCTGGTTCGTGCGCCGAAGCAATTCGACGTGATTGTGACTGGCAACATGTTTGGTGATATTCTTTCTGACGAAGCGGCTATGCTCACCGGCTCTATCGGCATGTTGCCGTCTGCGTCGCTGAACTCTGAAAAGCAGGGCATGTACGAGCCTTGCCACGGTTCGGCACCGGATATCGCCGGTAAGGGCATTGCCAATCCGCTGGCCACCATCATCAGTGCAGCCATGATGCTGCGTTACAGCCTGAATGAGGAAGAAGCCGCAGCAGCGATTGAAGCGGCGGTCAGCAAGGTGCTGGATCAGGGCCTGCGTACCGCAGACATCATGTCTGACGGCGGCCAGAAGGTCTCCACCCGCGAAATGGGTGAGGCGGTTCTGAACGCACTTTAAGCCAGGCTTGATCCGGCAAACCGAGACCCGACAGCGGCGCGATGCTGCCGCTGCGGGATCATCCATCCTGTCCCTGCCAGCGATAACGGTAATGGGCGGGCATAATGTGAGGTTCAAAGGTCGCACATGAAGCGAGTTGGACTTGTAGGTTGGCGTGGCATGGTAGGCTCAGTCCTCATGCAGCGCATGCGTGAAGAAAACGATTTTGCCGATATCGATCCGGTGTTTTTCACCACTTCCCAAACAGGGAAGCCGGCCCCGGACGTAGGCAAGGAAGGTGTTCCTCCTCTGCAGGACGCCTTTGATATCGATACCTTGAAAGGCATGGATGTGATCGTGACCTGTCAGGGCGGCGATTACACCACCGAGGTTTACCAGAAGCTGCGTGATGCGGGCTGGGAAGGCTACTGGATTGATGCCGCATCCACCCTGCGGATGGTGGATCATTCCGTGATCGTGCTGGACCCGGTTAACCGTAACGTGATCGACTCCGCCCTTGATAAAGGCGTGAAGGACTACGTTGGTGGTAACTGCACCGTCAGCCTGATGATGCTGGCCCTGGGTGGTCTGCTGGAGCAGGACCTGATCGAGTGGGTTTCTCCGATGACGTACCAGGCGGCTTCCGGTTCTGGTGCCCAGAACATGCGTGAACTGCTGAACCAGATGGGCGCCCTGAACGAGAGCGTGAAATCTGAACTGGCCGATCCGTCATCCGCCATCCTGGAAATCGACCGCAAGGTGACAGACACCATGCGTTCCGGCGATTTCCCCACCGAGCATTTCGGTGTGCCACTGGCCGGCAGCCTGATTCCGTTTATCGACAAGCAGCTCGATAACGGCATGAGCAAGGAAGAGTGGAAAGCGGGAGTGGAGACCAACAAGATTCTGGGCCGCTCCGGCAACCCGATCCCCATTGATGGTATCTGCGTGCGTATTGGCGCCATGCGTTCCCATAGCCAGGCGCTGACCATCAAGCTCAAGAAGGATCTTTCGGTTTCTGAGATCGAAGGCATCCTGGCCAAGGGCAATGACTGGGTGAAGGTGATCCCGAACGATCGTGACGCCACCATGCAGGAACTGACCCCGACCAAGGTGACCGGTACCCTGAGTATTCCCATCGGGCGCATCCGGAAACTGGCCATGGGGCCGGAATACATTTCAGCGTTCACCGTGGGTGACCAGCTGCTTTGGGGCGCCGCTGAACCGCTGCGCCGCATGCTGCGGATTCTGCAAGAGCGTTAAGAAATGTTACGCAGGGGCAATTAATGCCAACTGTGTCCGGTTTTTAGCAAACCGGTCGGGGGCGGAGGCTGATTTCAGCGTCCGCCCCTGTTATTTTCAAGGGCAGTAAGGAGTTCCGCCTGACAGGTCAGGAATCAGTGCAAGGATTGCAGCTGATTGATTGATAAAAGGGGACTTATCATCAATACTTTCCCCGCCATAGTTAGACTTACGATATAAAAACGAGAAATAACAAGACGAAACGTCATCCAACCTCGTCCGATTCTGTTGAAAGTCAGCAGTAACGAATAACGGAGACTGGAAAGGAAAAAGCATGAAGGTACGCAAGCTTGCGGTTGCCCTGGCGCTGGCGGGAGGGCTTGGCTCCGGCATGGCACAGGCCCTGGGGCTCGGTGAAATCGAACTGCAGTCCTGGCTGAATGAGCCCCTGGACGCAGAAATCTCGCTTAGACAGAGTGCGGGTGTAGATCCGGGTGATGTATTCGTCAATGTGGCACCGGAGTCTGCTTATCAACGGGTAGGCCTGGAGCGGAACCAGTTTCTGAGCAAACTGAAGTTCGAGGTGGTGACGGGCTCCGATGGCAACCTTGCCATCAACGTGTCGTCCCGTGAACCGGTGCGTGAGCCATACCTGAATTTCCTGCTGGAACTGACCTGGCCCAACGGTCGCCTGATGCGGGAGTATGCGGTTCTGGTTGATCCCCCGGTCTATGCCGAGGAATCCGGTGTTCAGGAGCAGGTGAGCGCCCCTGTATCGTCGGCGGCATCTGCGCCGGCACGTCAAACCACCACTCGCAGTCCGGAATCTGTTCGTCGTGAGGCGGCTGTTCAGCGTGCGCCGGCCCGGGGCTATCAGCCTGACAGCTTTGGCCCGACCGGGCCGTCTGACACGCTTTGGACGATTGCCCAGCGCATGAGGCCGGATAGTTCTGTATCCATGCAGCAAATGATGCTGGCTATACAGGATCTTAATCCGGATGCGTTTATCGCCGGCAATATCAACAAGCTTAAACGCGGTCAGGTACTTCGTGCTCCGACCCTTGATCAGATCCAGAGCCGTACCAAAGCCGAGGCCAATCGTGTTGTTGCCCGACAGAACGAGGAATTCCAGTCTCCACGCCCTGTTGATGCAACCCGTGCCGCCCAGGGTGAAACGGCCCCGGCACAGACTGCTGAAAATGCCGGCACCGACGAACTGAAACTGCTGGTAGCCGAGGAAGAAACCTCTCCCCGTACTGATGACGAAGGCGGTTCAGCCGGTGGTGATGGCGAACAGGCTGGCGGTGCAGACGCCGGTAATGCCGTTGCCATGGAAGAGCTGGATGCGACTCGTCGTGAAAACGAAGAACTGTCCAGTCGCCTGCAGGATATGCAGGAACAGGTTCAGACCCTGCAACGCCTGCTCGAGCTGAAGAACAGCCAGTTGGCAGAACTTCAGGGTATGACCCAGGAAGAAGCTGCTGCTGCGCTCGCGGCCGAGGGTGAGAGTGCCCAGGCCAGTGCCGCAGGTGCGGACGCCGATGCTGAGGGTGAAACCACCGTGGCTACGGAGTCTGCTGCCGCAGAAGAACCGGCGACTCAGGCCGGCGAGAGTGCTGTGGCTCAGAAAGGTGAAAGTGCTGATACTGAGGCTGGTATGGCTGAAGGGAGCGCGGACACGACTGCCGCAGTGGCTGGTGCCGCTGAGCAAGCGGAAGCCAGTGCTGCTGAAGGCGATAGTGAAAGCGCCGAGGCGCCCGCGACCGGCGGCGATGCATCTGGTTCTGGCCAGCCTGACGTAACGGGTGCTGATACAACTGAACAGTCTGGTGCTGACGCCGAGTCTGCAGAAGCGACAGAATCTGCTGAAGCTGGCGCACCTGCAGCGGCTGTAGCCCCGGCTCAGGAAGAAACCAAGCCTCAGCCCAAGCCGTCCCAGACTGCACCTGCCAAAGAGAAAGGCTTCTTTGGTCAGTTGATGGACACCATTCTGGGCAACCCGATGTACCAGATTGCTCTGGGTGGTGGCCTGATTCTGTTGCTCCTGCTTCTGCTGCTGGTGGCTCGCAAAAACGCCAAGCGCGAGCAGGATTTCTACGATGAGTTCAATCGTGGTGAAGACGATTCAGCAGATGATTCGTTAGACCTGGGCACCGCCGGTGTTGTTGCCGGTGCTGCCCGGGAAGAAACTGCCGACGCGCTGGCGGAAGCCGAGACCTACATTGCCTATGGTCGTAACGACCAGGCCATCGAAGTCCTGGAAACCGCAATTTCCCGCGAGCCCAGCCGTGCAGACCTGCGACTGAAGCTGTTGTCTGTCTATGCAGATAACCAGGACCGCGATGCCTTCGAGAAGCAGTACGGTGAAGTAGCGGCACTGGAAGACGAGTCCGCCCTGCAGGAAGCGGAAGCCATTCGCAGCCGTCTGGACGAAGCGGAGTCCATGCCCAGCATTGATGACCTGGAGTCCCAGCTGCGTTCTGATTCCTTCAGTCTGGCGGATAACGAACCGGGGCAGGCGCTTTCTTTTGAGACACCGGAGCAGGAGCCGGAAGAAGACTGGTCCCTGTCTGACGAGCTCAAGGCGGATGAATTTGAAGCCGCTGCCGATGAAGTGAAAGAAAACGAGTTCGGCGAGCTGGAATCCGACAGCTCACTCGAAACCGATACAGACGACAATTCCGTTGAATTCGATCTCTCCGATTTCGAACTGGACGCTGACGATGCCGGCCTGGACCAGTTGGATTCCGAGCAGCCTGCTGAAGAAGAGATCGACCTCGGCCTCGAGGGCGAGTCGCTGGACGAGTCCTTCCTGGACGAGCTGGATGCCGAGCTGGAGAAAGTATCCAGCGAGGAAGACTCCCTGGAAGAGCTGGACCTTGAAGATTCTTCCCTTGATGAGCTGGAGCTGGACGTTTCCGACGAAGACCTGGCCCTGATGGAAGAATTCTCCGAAGACAGCGAGAGCCCGGAGGTCGACGAAGAACTGGGCCTTGAAGATGCCCTGCAGGAACTGGAGACCGAAGAAGATCCTCTTGGCGACGTGCCGGTTGTTGAGCCTGAACCCGAGGCTGAGGCGGTCACTCCCGCTACCGGACTGGATATCGACGAAAGCGATCTTGAAGACGACGACTTCGATTTCCTGGCCGGCACCGATGAGGCTGCCACCAAGCTCGACCTGGCCCGTGCCTACATCGAGATGGGTGACAGCGACGGTGCCCGTGACATCCTGGAGGAAGTTGCACTGGAAGGTAACGATGATCAGAAAGCCGAGGCGCAGGAGCTCCTTAAAAATCTTTCCTGATCCGTTATAATCAGTTCCATCGTGGCAACAGCGCCGGCCTTTGTGCCGGCGCTTTGTTTTTCAGAAGACATCATTCCGGGCTGACCCTTGTTTCTTACTCCACAACCCCTGACCACAGACAACGCCATCGGTAACGGCCGTGTTGCCATTGCCTTTGAGTACGACGGCCGGCACTTCCATGGCTGGCAGTTCCAGAAAAGCGGCGTGCGATCAGTGCAGGCCGAACTGGAAAAGGCTGTGGCAAAGGTGGCTGATCATCCGGTGGACCTGGTATGTGCCGGCCGGACCGATGCCGGGGTGCATGCCAGTTTTCAGATTGCCCATTTTGATACTCCCTCGGTACGCAACCTCAGGTCCTGGGTGATGGGTATGAACACAGCCTTGCCCGACGACATTGCCGTGCACTGGGCCGGCAACGGGGTTGACGACTTCCATGCCCGTTTTTCTGCGGTTTACCGCCGCTACCGGTATATCATCTACAACCACGCGGTCAGGCCGGGAATCCAGCGAGGGCAGGTGAGCTGGAACTTTCGCCCGCTGGACGAGCACAGAATGCACCAGGCCGCCCAGGCGCTTATTGGCGAGCACGATTTCACCTCATTCCGGGCAGCCGGCTGCCAGTCCCGTACGCCGGTTCGTTACATGGAGCGGATTTCGGTAACCCGAAGCGGCAGTTATGTCGTAATTGATGTGCAGGCCAATGCGTTTTTGCACCATATGGTTCGGAATATAGCCGGTGCCCTGATGGATGTGGGCACAGGAAAGGAATCGGTGGAGTGGGTTGGCGACGTGCTTGAGGCAAGGGATCGCAGGCTTGCCGGGGTCACTGCACCGCCACACGGGCTTTATCTGGTGGATGTGGGGTATCCTGACGGGTATGGTATTCCGAAAGCCCTGTGCGGGCCCGGTTTCGCCAGTCCCTGGTTTTCAGTCGAGGCGAATCAGCCCATTCCGCCAAGCCATATTCACCCGAAACAGCCGGTAACGGAATCATGACAACCCGCGTTAAGATCTGCGGCCTGACCCGGCCAGAGGATGTGGAAGCGGCCATTCGCGCCGGTGCAGATGCCATTGGCCTGGTGTTTTTCGACAAGAGCCCCCGGGCTGTCTCTGCAGAGCAGGCAAAACAACTTGCGGCCAGCGTTCCGGCCTTTGTCACGCTGACCGGGCTATTCGTTAATCCGGAGCCAGCGTTCGTCAAACAGGTGCTTGAACAGGTGCCGCTGGACTTGCTGCAGTTTCACGGCGACGAAACGCCGGAATTCTGCGCCTCTTTCGGCCGGCGCTGGATTAAAGCGGTCCGGGTTCAGGAAGCCGGCCAGATCGAACAGGCCTTCGTGGACTACCAGAATGCCTGTGGTCTGCTGGTGGATGCCTGGGATCCGGACCGTTACGGCGGTACAGGTCATTCCTTCAACTGGCAGCTGATTCCGGAACAACGGCCGCTGCCCCTGATATTGGCCGGTGGTTTGTCATCTGCTAACGTAGCCAGCGCTATCGAGCAGGTACGGCCATGGGCTGTCGATGTGAGTGGTGGGGTAGAGCAGAGTAAAGGCAGGAAAGACGCCACCAAACTATCCGAATTCATTAAAGAGGTTCACCGTGTCTGTAAAACTGACTGAAGAAATGCTCAAGGCGCTTCCCGATGCGAAAGGCCACTTCGGTGCCTTTGGTGGCCGGTTTGTATCGGAAACCCTGATGGACTCCCTGATGACGCTCGAGCGGGAGTATCTGCGCCTGAAAGACGACCCTGAGTTTCAGGCAACGTTCGACAAGGATCTCGCGGACTATGTTGGCCGTCCAAGCCCTCTTTACTTTGCCGAGCGCCTGACCCGGGAAACCGGTGGTGCCCAGATCTGGCTGAAACGGGAAGACCTGAACCACACCGGCGCCCACAAGGTAAACAACACAATCGGCCAGGCGTTGCTGGCCAGCTTCCTGGGCAAGAAACGCATTATTGCGGAAACCGGCGCCGGCCAGCACGGTGTGGCCACGGCTACCGTGTGTGCCCGTCTGGGTCTCGAATGCCACGTGTTTATGGGCTCTGAAGACGTCAAGCGCCAGTCCCTTAACGTGTACCGGATGAAACTGCTGGGTGCCACGGTACATGCCGTTGAGAGTGGCACCAAGACCCTGAAAGACGCCATGAACGATGCCATGCGTGACTGGGTAGCGAACGTCGATGAGACGTTCTACATCATCGGCACCGTGGCTGGCCCGCATCCGTACCCGCTGCTGGTTCGCGATTTCCAGTCTGTAATCGGCCGTGAAACCCGTCGCCAGTCGCTGGAGAAAACCGGCAAACTGCCGGATGCCCTGGTAGCCTGCGTGGGTGGGGGTTCCAACGCAATCGGAATGTTCTACCCGTTCCTGACCGACGAATCTGTTGAGCTTTACGGCGTGGAAGCCGGTGGCCTGGGCATTGAAACCGGCCAGCATGCCGCACCCCTGTGTGCCGGCCGCCCGGGCGTACTGCACGGTAACCGTACTTATCTGATGGAAGACGAAAATGGCCAGATTGCCGGCACCCATTCGGTCAGCGCAGGCCTGGACTATCCGGGCGTAGGGCCCGAGCATTCCTGGTTGAAGGATATTGGCCGCGCCAACTACGTTTCGGTAACCGATGAAGAAGCACTGGACGGTTTCCGCAAACTGACCCGTATTGAAGGTATCATGCCGGCACTGGAGTCTGCCCATGCGGTGGCCTACGCACTCAAGCTGGCTGCTACTATGGATAAAGACCAAATGCTGGTCATCAATGTCTCCGGTCGTGGCGACAAAGATATTCACACCATTGCCCAATTGGATGGCATCGAGATCTGAAGGTATCAGGAGCAGGCATGAGCCGAATTGAAGGTGTACTGAAATCACTGAAAGAGCAGGGCCGGAAGGCCCTGATCCCCTATATCACGGCCGGTGATCCGCACCCGGATCAGACCGTGGGCCTGATGCACACACTGGTGGCGGCCGGTGCCGATATCATCGAGCTGGGCGTGCCGTTCTCTGACCCGATGGCAGACGGCCCGGTTATCCAGCTGGCCTGTGAACGGGCGCTGAAGTTCAACACGTCGCTGCGCGATGTGCTGGGTATGGTGAAAGAGTTCAGGAAAACCGATAGTGACACGCCGGTCGTGTTGATGGGCTACCTCAACCCCATGGAAGCCATGGGTTATGAGGCGTTCGCCGATGCAGCTGCCGATGCGGGCCTTGATGGCGTGCTGACGGTAGACCTGCCGCCGGAAGAAGCGGATCAGGTGGCCCCGCTGTTCGCCGAGCGCAAGCTGGATCCGATCTTCCTGCTGGCGCCGACCACCACGGATGAACGAATCAGGGCAATCAGTGAGCACTCTTCCGGCTATGTGTACTATGTTTCTATCAAGGGTGTGACCGGCTCTGCCACCATCGACGTCGACGAAGTGGCCCGGAAAGTAGCACATGTGCACGAACTGACCGCTCTGCCGGTGGGTGTCGGCTTTGGTATCCGCGATGCGGAAACTGCCGCCGCAGTAGGCAGAGTATCCGATGGTGTAATTGTTGGCAGCGTGCTGGTGGATACAATAGCCCGACACCAGACAGATCCGGACGGTCTTCGTAAGGCTCTGACCGATCTGTTGCACCCGATGCGCGAGGCTCTGGACAGTCTCTCCTGAGTTAACGGCGTCCAGGCATCAAAGGACAGGATGAAAGCATGAGTAACTGGCTGGAAAAGATCATGCCGAGCAAGATTCGCTCGGAATCACGGCAGCGTACCGGCGTGCCGGAAGGTTTGTGGAAAAAATGCCCCAAGTGTGGCGCCTTCCTGTACAAGCCGGAGCTCGAGAAGAATCTCGACGTTTGCCCGAAGTGTAACCACCACATGCGGGTAAACGCCCGTCGTCGGCTGGATATCTTCCTGGACAAAGACGGCCGTGAGGAAATCGCTGCGGATCTCGAGCCTTCCGATCGCCTGAAGTTCAAAGACACCAAGCGTTACAAGGATCGCCTGTCGGCAGCCCAGAAAGCCACGGGCGAGAAAGACGCACTGGTGGCCTTCAAAGGCACGACCATGGGTGTTCCGCTGGTTGCCTGCGCCTTTGAATTCAATTTCCTGGGCGGTTCCATGGGGCAGGTCGTGGGTGAGAAGTTCGTCCAGGCTGCCAATGTGGCCCTCGAGCATCGCATTCCCTTGGTGTGCTTCTCTGCCAGTGGTGGTGCCCGTATGCAGGAAGCGATTCTGTCGCTGATGCAGATGGCCAAAACCGCTGCGGTTCTGGAGCGCATGAAGGAAGAGGGCATTCCCTACATTTCCGTGCTCACAGACCCGGTATTTGGTGGTGTGTCTGCCAGCCTGGCCATGCTGGGCGACCTGAACATTGCCGAGCCCTATGCGCTGATCGGTTTTGCCGGCCCGCGGGTTATCGAGCAGACCGTGCGCGAGAAACTGCCGGAAGGCTTCCAGCGCAGCGAATTCCTGCTGGAGCACGGTGCCATCGACATGATCCTGCACCGTCATACCATGCGTGAGCGTATTGCCCACCTGCTGGCCAAGTTCACCGGCGGTGAGAAGCCGGGGACCGAGGCTCCGATCGAATTCGAAATTACCGAGAAACCCGATACAGATGAACCCTCCGGGCACTGATCCCTCTCCGGCGCCGGCATCCAGCCCCGGCGCCGGGGCTTCCGTTCAGGACTGGCTGACCTGGCTCGAAGCCATCCATCCTGCCGAAATCGACCTTGGCCTGGACCGCGTTCTGGTGGTTCTTCGCCGCCTGTTCCCGCGCAAGCCCAATGCCCGGATCATTACCGTGGCGGGTACCAATGGCAAGGGCACCACAGTTGCGACCCTGGAAAAGCTGTTACAGGCAGCGGGCCGCACCACCGGGGCTTACACCTCTCCGCATCTCCAGGACTACAACGAGCGGGTTCGCCTGAACGGCACAGATATTTCAGACCCGGTCTTGGTGAGTGCTTTCGAGAAAGTGGAAGAGGCCCGGGGCAAGGTATCCCTGACGTATTTCGAGTTCGGCACCCTGGCTGCGTTTGTCGCATTTGCCGATGCCGGCGTGGAAGACTGGATAGTCGAGGTTGGCCTGGGCGGCAGGCTTGATGCTGTGAACGTACTCGATGCTGATTTCGCAGTCATTACCTCCATTGATATCGACCACATCGGCTTTCTGGGTGATAACCGGGAAGTGATCGGTTTTGAGAAGGCCGGCATTTTACGGCCCGGAATCTTTGCCGTGTGTGCCGACCCGGAGCCACCGGCTTCCGTTCTTCAGCAAGCGGCCGCGCAGAAAGTGAACCTTCAGGTAACCGGAAGGGATTACCAGCTGGCACCGGCCAATGGTGATGCCAATACCGTTGAACTGACCGTAGCGGGAGATCACATCAAGCTTCCGGCCGGCCCCCTGCCGGTACAAAGTGTTGCCGCAGCGGTTGTGCTGGCGCGTAAGTTGCTGCCAGATGTGGCGCCGTCATCGCTGGGTGATATTGCCCGAACGGTCAGTGTTCCCGGGAGATTCGAGCTGCTCGCTAGAAGTCCGTTTGTGCGGGCAGACGTTGGCCATAATCCCCATGCGGCGCGCTGGCTTTCCGGGCAGGTCTCGGCCAGTCGCCTTACAGGCTCAAAGGTGCATGCGGTCTATGCGGCACTGGCAGATAAAGACGTAGAAGGCGTGATGACGGCCATGAAGTCTGTGGCCGATCAGTGGTATTTCGCCGGGCTGGATGTTCCCCGCGGCCTTGCCGTTGACCAGCTGGTTTCCCATGCGCGCGCCTGTGGCATCACCGATGGTGAGGGCTATGGCTCGGTCAGTCATGCGTTGGATGCGGCTATCGCCAATGCCCGTCCGGATGACTGTATCGTGGTGTTCGGTTCTTTCTATACCGTTGCCGAGGCCCGGGCGAAGTTGGCGGGTGCCGGTTCTTAAACTTTGTCCATTCCCGTGCGGTGGGCTTGGACTTGGCGCAGGTGGCGGTTAGTATCGTGGTGAACGGATAATGAACGGGAGCCGTCAACGGTGGATGGATTGAAGCAACGGATAATCGGCGCGCTGGTACTGATTTCACTGGCGGTTATTTTTGTCCCGATTATTTTTGATGAGCCGCACTCGGAACGTCAGTCCACACCGATCACCATCCCCGAAGAGCCGCCGTTCCCGGAAGTGGATATGCCGGCCCAGCCGGATCCCCGGAATTTCGAAGAGCCTGAAGCAGGCGGTTCGAGCGTCGGTTACCGAATGGTTGAAGAGCCTGCAGAGGCCGATGCCGCGGTGGCGGAAACAGTTGAAGAACCAGCTTCTCAAACAACTGCGGAAGCAACTCCTGCACAAACAGCTCCGCAGGAAGAACCACAGCAAGCGCCAGAGCCACAGCAGGCAACCGAACCGGTGGCCAGTGCCAGTGAGCCCGAGCAACCCAAGGAGTTCTCCAAAACCCTTGAGGGAGCCTGGATTGTCCAGCTTGGCAGCTTCGGCAACGCCGATAATGCCCGTCGCCTGCGGGACAAGGTGATCGAGATGAAGTACGGAGCGCACCTGCAGCAAGTGACCCGTGGTGACACCGAATTGACCCGCGTGTTCAGCGGCCCCTTCGTGAACGAAGCTGAAGCCAGGAAGGCAAAGGCCGTACTCGACAAGGAATTCAATCTGAACAGCCTGGTGACCACTGGCGGTAAATAATCTGCCGGCGCCGGAAATCAACCGCTGTTTTGGGCACTCTGCAGTTTGGTGCGGTGCGGTTTCCTGATAGAATTCGCGTTTCCTTTTCTACACCGGGATGTTCATGGAAACGCTGATCTGGATTGACTGGGTCATCATTGCCCTCATTACAGTTTCCACGGTTATCAGTCTTAAACGTGGCTTCGTCAAAGAAGCCCTTTCGCTGTTAACCTGGATTGGCGCGTTTATCATCGCCCGAACCTTTCACCCCCAGATGCAATCGCTGCTGGAATCTTCGGTTGAAACACCGTTAGTGCGGCTGATCGCCGCGTTCGCGATTCTTTTTTTCGGCACCCTGATTATCGGTGCGATCATCAATAACATGATCGGCCACCTGGTCCGGGCCACCGGTTTGTCCGCGACAGACCGGGTGCTGGGCATGGGGTTTGGCCTGCTGAGGGGCGTGGTGGTGGTTATCGTCGCTATCGCATTTACCCGATACACGCCGCTGGCACAGGATACCTGGTGGAAAACCTCAGTGATGATTGACCGGCTTGCAGTAGTCGAAGACTGGTCACGCCGGACACTGGGGGATGAATTTGCCCGTTTTCTCGGGCCGGCAGACAAAGCGCAGGAACAACCCGTACCTGCTAACGAAATCGAAGACGTGCAACCCGCGTCTGCATCCCGATAACATTCAGTTCTAACACTCGGAGAGTTGCCCAGCCATGTGTGGCATTGTCGGTATTGTCAGTACTTCCAACGTTAATCAGCTGCTTTACGATGCGCTGACCGTTCTTCAGCACCGTGGCCAGGATGCGGCGGGAATTGTGACCTTCCAGGACAACCGGTTTTACCTGCGCAAGGACAACGGGCTGGTTCGGGATGTATTCCACACCCGGCACATGCGCCGCCTGGCGGGTAACGTGGGCATCGGCCATGTCCGTTATCCGACTGCCGGCAGCTCAAGCTCGGCAGAAGCCCAGCCGTTCTATGTGAACAGCCCCTACGGCATTACCCTGGCCCATAACGGCAACCTCACCAACGCCGACGACCTTGCCGAGGACCTGTTCCGCACCGACCTGCGCCATATCAACACCAATTCAGACTCCGAAGTCCTGCTGAACGTGTTCGCCCACGAACTGCAGAAGCAGGGCAAGCTGAACCCCACCAAGGATGAGATCTTCTCGGCGGTGCGGGCCGTGCACAAGCGCTGTCGCGGTGCCTATGCCGTTATCGCCATGATTACCGGCTACGGTATTGTCGGATTCCGTGATCCCAACGGTATCCGCCCGGCCTGCTACGGCGTGCGCGAGAACGAAAACGGCCAGAAGGAATACATGATCGCTTCTGAAAGCGTGGCCCTGAACGCGGCCGGCTTCACCATGGTGCGCGACATTGCACCGGGCGAGGCGGTGTATATTGAAACCGACGGCACCCTCTACAGCGAGCAGTGCGCCGAGGCGCCCAAGCTATACCCCTGTATTTTCGAGCACGTTTACTTTGCCCGCCCGGATTCCATCATGGACCGCGTATCTGTGTACAAGGCCCGCCTGCGCATGGGTGAAGTGCTGGCGGATAAAGTGCTGCGCGAACGCCCGGAACACGACATCGACGTGGTCATTCCGATTCCCGACACCAGCCGTACCTCCGCCATGCAGATGGCTTACCAGCTGGGCGTGAAGTACCGCGAAGGCTTCATCAAGAACCGTTACATCGGCCGTACCTTCATCATGCCGGGCCAGAAGATGCGCAAGAAGTCCGTGCGCCAGAAGCTGAACCCGATTGACCTGGAATTCCGGGGCAAGAACGTGATGCTGGTGGATGACTCCATTGTTCGCGGCACCACCTGTAAGGAAATCGTACAAATGGCCAGGGACGCCGGCGCCCGTAACGTTTACTTTGCCTCGGCCGCGCCCCCTGTTCGCTACCCGAACGTGTACGGCATCGACATGCCGTCTGCCAATGAACTGATTGCCCACGACCGCACGGTTGAGGAAGTTCGCGACCTGATTGGCGCTGACTGGCTGGTATACCAGGACCTTGAAGACCTGGTGGCCTGTGTGGACGACGTTAACGATGATATCGATGGCTGGGAATGTTCGGTATTTACCGGCGAATACGTGACCGGTGATGTCGATGCCGCCTACCTGGCGCGCCTGGAAGACCTGCGCAACGACACCAAGCGTTCCGGTGGCCAGGTGATGGACGAAGATAACGGTATTATCGACCTGCACAATGATGAAGACTGACGCTAGCACCAGGAGAACCCGATGACTTACGGCCGCGAAGAACAGCTCTGGATTCCGGAATCGGACCTGGACGGCATGTCTGTGGACACCCTGGCGGTCAGGGCAGGGCAGATCCGTACCGGGCAGCTGGAACACAGTGATGCGATTTTCCCGACATCCAGCTTTGTCTACGGCAGTGCCGCCCAGGCGGCGGCGCGCTTTGGAGGCGAGGAGCCGGGTAACATCTATTCCCGCTTTACCAACCCCACGGTGCAGGCCTTCGAAGGCCGGATTGCGGCGATGGAAGGCGGCGAGAAAGCCGTCGCCACCGCCTCCGGCATGGCGGCGATTCTCAGCACCTGTATGGCGCTGCTGAAAGCCGGGGACCATGTGATTTGCTCCCGGGGCGTGTTCGGCACCACCAACGTGCTGTTCCAGAAGTACATGGCGAAATTCGGGGTGGAAACCACCTTTGTGTCCCTGACCGATATGGAGCAGTGGCAGGCCGCGGTGCGGCCGGAAACCCGCATGCTGTTTATCGAAACCCCTTCGAATCCTTTGTGCGATGTGGCCGATCTTGCTGCACTGTCGGCACTGGCCCATGCCAACGATGCCCTGTTTGTGGTTGATAACTGCTTCTGCACCCCGGTGCTCCAGCGCCCGCTGGAACATGGCGCAGACCTGGTAGTGCATTCGGCCACCAAGTACCTGGACGGTCAGGGCCGTTGTGTCGGCGGCGTGGTTGTTGGTCCGGCAAAGTACCTGGACGAAATTTACGGTTTCATCCGTTCTGCCGGCCCCACCATGAGCCCGTTCAACGCCTGGGTGTTCCAGAAGGGCCTGGAAACCTTACCGATTCGTATGCGAGCTCACTGTGCCAATGCGTTAGAGTTGGCTCGTTGGCTGGAACAGCAGCCGGAGGTGGAAAAGGTGTTTTATGCCGGCCTGGAAAGCCATCCCCAGCACGAGCTGGCCAAACGCCAGCAAGATGGCTTTGGCGGTGTGGTGTCGTTCCAGGTGAAAGGCGGGCGGGAGCAGGCGTGGCGGTTTATCGATGCCACCCGGATGATTTCCATCACCGCAAACCTGGGCGATGTGAAAACCACCATCACCCATCCGGCAACCACCACCCACGGGCGGCTGGCGCCGGAAGACAAGGCCAAGGCAGGCATCACCGAAAACCTGATTCGGTTGTCTGTTGGCATAGAAGCCATAGATGACCTGAAAACCGATCTGGATCGAGGTTTTCAGGCACTGAAAGATTAAACTCACTGACGGTTTGGGCATTCATGGCGGAATCCGCTAAAGCGAAAAAAGCAGTATCAGCCGAGCTGACGGAAAAACAGAAACGCTTTCGCCGCCTGATGGCACAGGGCGCCCGTGAAGGGGCTGTCATCGGCCTGATAGTGCTTTGCATCTATCTGGCCATGGCCCTGTTTACCTTCAGCCCGTCTGATCCCGGCTGGGCCAGTATCGGCCACGACACCAGCGTACAGAACTACGCAGGGCGTACCGGCGCCTGGCTGGCTAGCCTGCTGATGGATTTCTTCGGCCATGTTTCCTGGCTGTTTCCCGCCATGATTGCCGGTTATGCGGTCATGCTTATTCGCCTGCGTAACCAGTCACTGGATCTGCACTGGCCGTTGTTCATGGTGCGCTTCGGTGGCTTCCTGCTGATCCTGCTCTCAGCCACCAGCCTGTTGTCCCTGTATTCGGTGTTCGGGCTGGGGGAATCCTCCGGTGGTGTCATGGGCATGGCGGTGTCGGAAGCCATGGTGCGCTTCTTTAACTTGCCAGCCACTACACTGCTGCTGATTGCTATCTTCCTGTTTGCCCTGACGGTCACCATTGGTTTGTCCTGGTTCCGGCTGATGGACCAGGTGGGGGCCTTAACCCTGAAAGCCGGACTGGCCGTGAAGGCGCTGTTTACCCGCGCGGGTAACAAAGCCGAGAAACCCGAACGGCCCGCAAAGCCGGAACCCGAACCGCCGGTTATTCGGGACAAGGTGGCTGATGAAGGTGCGGACAGCACCCAACCAAAATCCGGGCGTTGGTGGAACCGTCTGTTCCGCCGCCGCGCCAAGGTCGCCAACAGAGAGCAGAAGGCGCCTGCACCGAAAGTCCGTAAAGAACCCGGGCTGGAGGGCCTTGCCAATGTAGACCCGGAACCGGTGCAGCTGGAAAGCTTCAGCTCCCGTGAAGTCGACGAGCCCCGGCCCGAGCCGGCTCTCAGCTCCGACAAACCGGCTCCTCAAGCCAGCCGGTCCCTGAAGATTTCTCCGTTCAAGAAAGACGAGCAGAAACCGTCGGATAAGAAAGCTTCCAACAAGCAGGCATCTCTCCTCGAGGACATCGAGAGCCCGATTCCGCCCATTTCCCTGCTGGACCCGGCCGAAGAGCACAAAGAAAAAGGCTACTCGGAGGAATCCCTGGAACACATGTCCCGCTTGCTGGAAGAAAAGTTGGCCGATTTCGGGGTGTCCGTCGAGGTTGTAGAAGTGAACCCCGGGCCGGTCATTACCCGGTTCGAGATCAAGCCGGCGGCCGGGGTGAAGGTCAGCAAGATTTCCAACCTGGCCAAAGACCTTGCCCGCTCTCTGGCGGTACTCGCCGTTCGGGTCGTGGAAGTGATTCCCGGCAAATCCGTGGTGGGTATCGAGATTCCGAACGAAGCGCGTGAGATGGTGCGCCTGAGCGAGGTGCTGGGCGCCCGGGTATTCACCGAATCGTCGTCTGCGCTGACCCTGGCATTGGGTAACGACATCGGTGGCAACCCCATGGTGGCCAACCTGGCCAAGATGCCTCACCTGCTGGTGGCCGGTACTACCGGTTCCGGTAAGTCTGTGGGTGTCAATGCCATGCTGCTGAGTATGCTGCTTAAGGCGACTCCGGAAGAAGTCCGCTTCATCATGGTAGACCCGAAGATGCTGGAACTGAGCATCTACGACGGCATTCCCCACCTGCTGGCGCCGGTCGTAACCGACATGAAAGAAGCCGCCAACGCATTGCGCTGGTGTGTGGCCGAGATGGAGCGCCGCTACCGCCTGATGGCGAATCTGGGCGTGCGTAACATTGCCGGTTACAACAAGAAGGTGAAGGATGCCCGCGCCGAAGGCGAACCTTTGCTGGATCCGCTCTGGAAACCGGACGAATACCTGGCCAATGACGAGCAGGAACGCCCGGAACTCGACACCCTGCCGTTTATCGTGGTGGTGATCGACGAATTCGCCGACATGATGATGATTGTCGGCAAGAAGGTGGAAGAGCTGATTGCCCGTATCGCCCAGAAAGCCCGGGCGGCCGGTATCCACCTGATCCTGGCCACCCAGCGGCCGTCGGTGGATGTGATTACCGGCCTGATCAAGGCCAACATCCCGACCCGGATTTCGTTCCAGGTGTCGTCCAAGATCGACTCACGCACAGTACTGGACCAGGGCGGGGCAGAGCAGCTGCTCGGCCACGGTGACATGCTGTACCTGCCGCCGGGCTCCGGCCTGCCGGTTCGGGTTCACGGCGCCTTTGTGGACGATGACGAAGTGCATCGGGTCGTCAGCGCCTGGAAAGCCCGGGGCGAACCAGAATACGTGGACGACGTTCTTAATGGTGCCGAGGGCGAGAATCTGCCGGGCGTTCCAACCCTCTCTGAAGGGGGCGGTGGAGACGAAGGGGATGCCCTGTTTGACGAGGCGGTGGCCTTTGTCACAGAAAACCGGCGGGTGTCGATCTCGTCGGTGCAGCGTAAATTCAAAATCGGCTACAACCGGGCCGCCAATCTGGTGGATGCCATGGAAGCTTCCGGTGTGGTCAGTCCGGCGGGACACAATGGCGCACGTGAAGTGCTGGCGCCCCCGCCGCCACGAGACTAGGAGATTAACCTATGATCAGATCACTGTTGACCGGAATGGCCTTTATTCTGGCGATTGGCACAAATGCGCAAGCCTTCGCCGACAACGATCAGGAATCCGTCAAGGCGGCGGAGCAGCTTTCATCCATTCTGCGCAGCTACGAAACCTACCAGGCCCGGTTTATCCAGATTGTGGTGGACTCCAGCGGTGGCCGCGTGCAGGAAACCCGGGGCAACCTGAAGGCCAAGCGCCCGGGCCTGTTCTACTGGGAAACCGGTGCGCCGCTGTCCCAGTTCATTGTCAGTGATGGTGAAAAAGTGGAGGTTTACGATCCGGACCTGGAGCAGGTAACCATCCATACCCTGGATGACCGTATCCAGACTACTCCGGCGCTGTTGCTCAGTGGCGAGGTGGGTAACCTGAATGAAAGCTACAGGGTGTCCGGTCGCAGTATCGGGGAAGATACCCGGGAGTTTACCCTGGAGCCCCGCAGCGCCGATTCGCTGTTCACCTCGTTGCGCCTGAGCTTCTACGATGGCGAACTGCAGGAAATGCGCATGGAGGATTCCCTGTCCCAGATGAGCATTCTCAGCTTTGACGAGATCCGCCTGAACGAAGACATTGAACGCAGCGCCTTCCGGCTGGAATACCCGGAGGAGGTTGATGTTATCCGGGACGGCGTCTGATGCAGGACAGCCTGTTTCAGACTGAAGCCGGTTTCCAGCCGCTGGCCGCCCGCATGCGGCCGGCAACCCTTGATGACTACGTAGGCCAGAAGCACCTCGTTGGCCCCGGCAAACCCCTGCGCCGGGCGGTAGAGCAGGGCCAGTTGCACTCCATGATCCTGTGGGGCCCGCCCGGGGTGGGCAAAACCACCTTTGCCCGGTTGCTGGCCAATGTTGGCGAGCTTTCCTATGAAACCCTGTCTGCCGTACTTAGCGGGGTGAAAGAAATCCGCGAAGTGGTGGAGCGGGCCCGCAATCGAAAACAGTCCCAGGGGCGGGAAACCCTGCTGTTTGTGGACGAGGTGCACCGCTTCAACAAAAGCCAGCAGGATGCTTTTCTTCCTCATATCGAAAACGGCACCTTTATCTTTGTGGGCGCCACTACGGAAAACCCTTCCTTCGAGCTAAACAGCGCCCTGTTATCCCGTACCAGGGTTTATGTGCTCAAAAACCTTGAGCGGGATGACATCCTGCAACTCCTGAACCGGGCGCTCACCAGTGACGCCGGTTTTGGCGGCAGGCTGCTGATTGACGAAGACGTACTGGACACCCTGGCCGAATCCGCCGGTGGCGATGCCCGGCGGGCCCTGAATATCCTGGAAGTCGCGGCCGACCTGGCAGACCCGGAAGGCCCCGAATCCAGTCGCATTACCGCCGCCACCCTGGAACAGGTGCTGCAAACCAGTCTGCGCCGGTTTGATAAGGGTGGCGACGTGTTCTATGACCAGATCTCCGCCCTGCACAAATCCGTGCGTGGCTCCAACCCCGACGGCTCCCTGTACTGGCTGTGCAGGATGCTCGACGGCGGTTGCGATCCCCTCTACGTGGCGCGCCGGCTGGTGCGCATCGCCAGCGAAGATATCGGCAACGCGGACCCCCGGGCGCTGCAGATCACCATGCAGGCCTGGGACGCCCAGGAAAGGCTCGGCTCTCCGGAAGGGGAACTGGCCCTGGCCCAGGCGGTTACCTACCTGGCCATGGCGCCCAAGAGCAATGCGGTCTACAAGGCCTACAACCAGTGCATGGCCGACATTCGCAAAGACCCGGATTATGAAGTGCCGGTGCACCTGCGAAATGCCCCGACCAAGCTCCTCAAAAGCATGGGCCATGGCGAGGAATACCGTTACGCCCATGATGAGCCCGATGCCTTCGCCGCCGGTGAATCCTACCTGCCGGAAGCCATCCACCAGCGCCGTTACTACAAACCGGTGATGCGCGGGCTGGAAATCAAGCTGGCCGAGAAACGCCAACGACTCGACGCCCTGGATGCCCAAAGCCCGAAAAAACGCTATTGATACCCCCGGTTAACTGAATTTACACCGGGCGCAGGGCAGAAGGTGGCCAGCAGCACTGCGGCAGGTATAATGCCGCTATATTCTAATTCATTCGTTAACCGGAAAATTCAGGAAGATCATGCTCGATCCGAAACGTGTCCGTACCCAGACTGAAGAAATCGCCCGCCGGCTGGCCATTAAGAACTTCGAGTTTGATGTGGCTACCTTCGAACGGTTAGAGGAAAGCCGCCGAGCCATCCAGGTTCGTACGGAAACACTGCAGAGCGAGCAGAACAAGCGTTCCAAGTCCATCGGCAAAGCCAAGGCATCTGGCGAGGATATCAAACCTTTGCTGGAGGAAGTGGACAACCTGAAGCGCCAGAAGGCCGAAGCGGAAGACGAATTGCGTTCCGTCCAGGAATCCCTGAATGCCTTCTTCGCCGGAATTCCCAACCTGCCGGACGAAGACGTTCCGGCGGGCAAGAATGAAGATGACAACGTTGAAACCCGCCTGTGGGGCACCCCCCGGGAATTCGACTTTGAGCCGAAAGACCACGTGGCACTGGGTGAAGACCTGAAAGGCCTGGATTTCGAGAAAGCCAGCCAGCTGGCCCATTCCCGGTTTGCCGTTATGCGGGGCCAGCTGGCCCGTCTGCACCGGGCCCTGGCCCAGTTCATGCTCGACCTGCACACCGAAGAGCATGGTTACACCGAGGCCTATGTGCCGTACCTGGTGAATGCCAATACCCTGTTTGGTACCGGTCAGTTGCCGAAGTTCGAGGAAGACCTGTTCCGTACCGCCGGTGACAACCCGCTGTACCTGATTCCCACGGCGGAAGTGCCGGCCACCAACCTGGTGTCTGACACCATTCTGGATGATGCGGAGCTGCCGCTGCGCCTGGTTTGCCACACACCCTGTTTCCGCAGCGAAGCCGGCTCCTACGGCCGCGACGTGCGGGGCATGATTCGTCAGCACCAGTTCGACAAGGTAGAGCTGGTTCAGGTGGTGCGCCCGGAAGACTCCGCCAAGGCGCTGGAGCAGCTCACCGGCCACGCCGAGAAAGTGCTGCAACTGCTGGAACTGCCGTACCGGGTAATGACCCTGTGTGGCGGCGATATGGGCTTCTCTGCGGCCAAGACCTTCGACCTTGAAGTGTGGTTGCCGGGGCAGGGCAAGTACCGTGAAATTTCTTCCTGCTCCAATACCCGCGATTTCCAGGCCCGCCGTATGCAGGCCCGCTGGCGCAACCCGGAAACCGGCAAGCCGGAGCCGGTACACACCCTCAATGGCTCCGGCCTGGCGGTGGGCCGTGCCATGATTGCGGTGATGGAAAACTACCAGCAGGCAGACGGCAGCATCCTCGTTCCGGAAGTGCTGAAGCCGTATATGAGAGGCCTGGACAGAATCCAATGAGCCAGAATAAAGAAGGTACTCCACCGCCAGGAGCGATTGGTGTGGCCTCTGCCGCACCAAGGTATCGGGCGAATCCGATTACCGAAAACCCGAACAACTCTGCCGGAGAGGTTGCCCTGGTGGGCGCCGGGCCCGGCGACCCCGAGTTGCTGACCCTGAAAGCCTGGCGGCTGATTACCAACGCGGAAGTGGTATTGTACGACCGCCTGGTGTCACCGGAAATCATGGCCCTGATTCCGGAAACTGCCGAGAAGATCCATGTCGGCAAGCAGCGTGCTAACCATACCCTGCCGCAGGATCAGATTAACCAGCGCCTGGTGGACCTGGCCCGTGAAGGGCATAAGGTAGTACGCCTGAAGGGCGGCGATCCGTTTATCTTCGGCCGTGGTGGCGAGGAAATCGAAACCCTGGCCCAGGCCGGGGTGCGGTTTCAGGTCGTGCCGGGTATCACCGCCGCCTCTGGTTGTTCGGCCTACGCGGGAATTCCGTTGACCCATCGGGACTATGCCCAGTCGGTCCGGTTTATTACCGGCCACCTGAAGAACGACAGTTGTGATCTGCCCTGGGCTGATTTTGTGCAGACCAGCCAGACCCTGGTGTTCTACATGGGGCTGGTGGGCCTGCCGATTATCAGTCGGGAGTTGATCGCCCACGGCATGGCGCCGGATATGCCGGTTGCACTGGTGTCAAAGGGCACCACGCCGGAGCAGGAAGTCATTACCGGTACGCTGGAGACCATCGTGGGTATCATCGAAAACCGGGAAGTGGCCGCGCCCACGCTGGTGATTATTGGCGAGGTGGTCACCCTGCGCAACCGCCTGGACTGGCTGGGCGTACAACCCGAGCCATATTGAGTTTGGCCAAACATCAGGCATAAAAAAACCGGGCTGAATGAGCCCGGTTTTTTTTATGCCTCGCGAATCGAATCAGTCGATTCGCTTGGGCAGTACGTCCTTGAGCTTTTCACGCATGGTGCGGATTGCTTTCTCGGTGGTTTCCCAGTCGATACAGGCGTCGGTCACCGACACGCCGTACTTCAGGTCTGCCAGGTTTTCCGGAATAGACTGGTTGCCCCAGTTGATGTTGCTTTCCACCATCAGGCTCTGGATAGACTTGTTGCCTTCCAGGATCTGGTGGGTAACGTCCTGCATTACCAGCGGCTGGATGGCCGGGTCTTTGCTGGAGTTGGCGTGGCTGCAGTCCACCATGATGGACTTGCGCAGATCGGCTTTCTCCAGTGCCTGCTCACACAGGGCAACGTTCACAGAATCGTAGTTGGGCTTACCGCCGCCACCGCGCAGTACTACGTGACCGTAGTTGTTGCCCTTGGTGCGGATGATGGCGCCTTTACCCTGCTGGTCGATACCCAGGAAGCTATGAGGATGGGAGACCGATTTCATGGCGTTAACAGCAACATCCAGGCTGCCGTCGGTGCCGTTCTTGAAGCCGATAGCCATAGACAGGCCACTGCTCATTTCCCGGTGGGTCTGGGATTCCGTGGTACGGGCTCCGATGGCAGACCAGGCGATGGTGTCCTGCAGGTACTGCGGAGAAATCGGATCCAGCGCCTCGGTTGCCGTTGGCAGGCCCAGTTCATTGATATCCAGCAGCAGGCGACGGCCGATGTGCAGGCCTTGTTCGATGTCGAAGGTATCGTTCAGGTGCGGATCGTTGATCAGGCCTTTCCAGCCAACGGTGGTCCGCGGCTTTTCGAAGTAAACCCGCATCACCAGCAGCAGGGTATCGCTGACTTCGTCGGCCAGTTTCTTCAGTCGGTTGGCATAGTCCCGGGCAGCGTCCACGTCGTGGATAGAGCAGGGGCCAACTACAATGAACAGACGGTGGTCTTTGCCGTCCATGATGTCGTAGATTGCCTGACGGCCGTTGGCCACGGTTTCTGCAGCGGTATCTGAAAGCGGCAGTTCGCTTTTCAGGGCTTCAGGAGTGATCAGTGGTTCCTGGCTGGCCACGTTCAGGTTTTCCAGTTTCTTGCCTGACATCTTGTAGTGCTTCCCCGGTGACTGAAGATTAACGCGAATGGTGCCGGCAGGCGGTTCTCCGCCCGCCGGTGAGCTGGTTAGTCTGCGTTATTTGGCAGTGCTTTTCAACGGCGGTGCTCAGTCGTCCAGCGAACCCATGCCGGAGATATTGGCGCCGGCGTCTACGTACAGAATCTCGCCGGTGATACCGGAAGCCAGGTCAGACGACATAAACGCAGCGGCGTTACCTACTTCAATGGTGGTCACGTTACGACGCAACGGAGCGCGCTTGGCGTTCTCGCTCAGCATACGGCGGAAGCTGGCGATACCGGAGGCGGCCAGGGTCTTGATCGGGCCGGCAGAAATCGCGTTCACCCGGATGCCTTCTTCGCCCAGGCTGGCGGCCATGTAACGGACGTTGGCTTCCAGTGAGGCCTTGGCCAGGCCCATCACGTTATAGTTCTGCAGGACACGCTCGGCACCCAGGTAGCTCAGGGTCAGCAGGCTGCTGCCTTCGTGCAACATCTTGCGGGCACCCTTGGCCAGCGCCACGAAGCTGTAGGAGCTGATGTCGTGGGCAATCTTGAAGCCTTCGCGGGTGGTGACATCCACATAGTTGCCGTTCAGCTCGTGGGCCGGGGCAAAGCCAACGGCGTGGATGATGATGTCGATGTTGTCCCAGTGCTTGTTCAGCTCGGTGAACACATTCTCGATTTGCTCGTCGCTGGCGACATCGCAGGGCAGGGTGATGGTGCTGCCCCACTGTTCCGCGAATTTCTCAACGCGGGACTGCAGCTTTTCGTTCTGGTAGGTGAAGGCCAGTTCGGCGCCTTCACGGGCAAACGCCTCGGCAATGCCGTAAGCGATGGAATGCTTGCTGGCTACGCCAACAATCAGTGCTTTCTTGCCACTGAGAATTCCCATGGGTATCTGCTCCCTGTGTTCCTGTGATTTGCGCGTATTATCCCCGACCGGGGTACACGCGGGTAACGGTCAATTGGTCGTAGTCTGGTAGAAGAAGGCTGCGTTCAGCAATTCCCGGGTATACGGCTGTTCCGGTTGCCGGAAGATCTTCTCCGCATCGCCGTACTCCACGATGCTGCCATGATGGAGCACCAGCAGCTTGTGGCTCAATGCCCGGACGACGGCCAGGTCATGGCTGATAAAGATATAGCTTAACCGATATCGCTGCTGTATATCCCGCAACAGTTCGATCACCTGTTTCTGCACGGTTCGGTCCAGCGCGGATGTCGGCTCGTCCAGGATAATCAGCTCAGGTTGCAGAACCAGGGCACGGGCGATGGCAATGCGCTGGCGTTGCCCACCGGAGAACTCATGGGGGTATCGGTGCCTGGCTTCCGGGTCCAGGCCGACATCCTGCAAGGCCCGGATGACACGGGCTTCGTGCTGGTCCTGGTTGTCCGGGTCGTGAATCGTCAGGCCTTCGCCGACAATTTCGGCAATGGACATGCGCGGGCTCAGGCTGCCGAACGGGTCCTGGAACACAATCTGGATACGCTTGCGCCAGGGCCGGAAGGCTTTCTGGGTGAGGTTGCCGATGTCGGTGCCACCCAGCTGGATGTTGCCGGTTGCGCCGGTAAGCTTTAACAACGCGTGGCCGATGGTGGTCTTGCCACTGCCGCTTTCGCCGACAATGCCCAGGGTTTCCCCGGGGCGCACTGTGAAAGCCACGTCCCGAACGGCGTGGTAGCTCTCTTTTACCCGGCCAAACAGGTCCTTTTTGATGGGGAAGTGCACGTTCAGCTTATCGACTTTGATCAGCTCAGGGCCGCCGGTTTCTGCCGCAACCGGGTGTTCCGGTGGCTCCGCATCAATCAGCTTGCGGGTGTAGGGGTGGGATGGCGATTCAAACAGGGTGGCGACCGGTGCTTCCTCGACCCGTTTGCCGCGCTCCATAACCACCACGTTATCGGCATACCGGCGCACCAGGCTCAGGTCATGGGTAATCAGCAGCATGGCCATACCGAGCTTCTGCTGCAGGGATTTCAGCAGTTCCAGCACCTGCTTCTGTACGGTGACATCCAGAGCGGTGGTGGGTTCGTCTGCAATCAGTAACTCCGGCTCGTTGGCCAGGGCCATGGCAATCATGACCCGTTGCTTCTGCCCACCTGAAAGCTGGTGCGGATAACTCTTGAGGCGACGTTCCGGTTCCGGAATGCCCACCAGCGCCAGCAGTTCCATGCATCGCGCCCGGGCTTGCTCGCCCCGCAGGCCCATGTGCAGTTCCAGCGTTTCGGTGATCTGCTTCTCTACCGTGTGCAGCGGGTTCAGGGAGGTCATGGGCTCCTGGAAGATCATGCTGATCTTCTGCCCCCGGATTTGCCGCAACCGTTTTTCCGGGGCCTTCAGGAGGTCTTCGCCCTGATAGGTGATACTGCCTGACGGATAGTCGGCGTGGCGCTCGTCCAGAAGGCGCAGTACCGACAGGGCGGAAACCGACTTACCGGAACCGCTTTCACCCACCAGCGCCAGGGTCTGGCCTTTGTTGATGGATAGCGACAGGTCATCCACCACCAGCGGGCCCTTGTCGAAACGGATGGAAAGCCCCGAGATGTTCAGTAGTTCGCTCATATCAGTTCTTTCTCGGGTCAAAGGCATCACGCACGGCTTCACCGGTAAACACCAGCAGGGTCAGCATTACGGACAAAGACACGAACGCTGAAATGCCCAGCCAGGGTGCGTGCAGGTTGGACTTGCCCTGGGCGATCAATTCCCCCAGGGATGGCGACCCGGACGGCAGGCCGAAGCCGAGGAAATCCAGCGAGGTCAGGCCGGTAATGGCACCGGTCAGGATAAAGGGCAGAAAGGTGAGGGTGGCGACCATGGCGTTGGGCAGTATGTGCCGGAACATGATGTGACGGTTCTCCAGGCCCAGGGCACGGGCAGCCTTCACGTACTCGAAGTTACGGGCCCGCAGGAACTCGGCGCGCACCACATCCACCAGCCCCATCCAGCTGAACAGCAGCATGATGCCCAGCAGCCACCAGAAATTGGGTTGCACAATGGCTGACAGGATAATCAGCAGGTAGAGCATGGGCAGGCCGGACCAGATTTCGATGAACCGTTGCCCGAACAGGTCAACCTTACCGCCGTAATAGCCCTGAATGGCCCCCACGATCACGCCTACAATACAGCTGGCAATGGTGAGGGTCAGGCCGAACACCACGGAAATCCGGAACCCGTAGATAACGCGGGCGGCGACATCCCGGCCCTGGTCATCGGTACCCAGCCAGTTCTCGGCACTGGGGGGCGCTGGTGACGGTACATCCAGGTCGTAGTTGATGGTGTTGTAGCTGAAGCGGATCGGCGGCCAGATCATCCAGCCGTTGGCGTTGATTTCCCCGGCGATAAAATCATCCCGGTAGTCCGTTTCGGTGGGCAGGAAGCCGCCAAAGGTTTCCTCCGGTACGTTCTGTACTACCGGGAAATACCAGTCGCCCTGATAGGACACCATCAACGGCTTGTCGTTGGCGATCAGCTCGGCGGCCAGGGACAGGCCAAATAGCAGCAGGAACAACCACAGGCTCCAGTAGCCGCGCCGGTTGGCCTTGAAGTTACGAAGCCGTCGCTTCTGTATGGGAGAGAGTGTTGGCACTACGCACCCTCCCGGCTTTCAAAGTCGATACGGGGGTCTACCAGTACGTAGGTGATGTCGCTGATCAGCTTCAGGACCAGGCCCATCAGGGTGAAGATGTACAGCGTTCCGAAGATGACCGGGTAATCGCGATTGAGGGCGGCCTCGAAACCCAGCAAGCCCAGCCCGTCCAGGGAGAAGATAACTTCAATCAGCAGGGAACCGGTAAAGAACAGCGACACCAGTACCCCGGGCAGGCTGGCAATCACAATCAGCATGGCGTTACGGAATACATGGCCGTAAAGCACCTGTTTTTCCTCAAGGCCCTTGGCCCTGGCCGTAACCACGTACTGCTTGCCGATTTCATCCAGGAAGGAGTTCTTGGTGAGCAGGGTCAGGGTGGCAAAGCCGCCAATGACGTTGGCGGTTACCGGCAGGGCCAGGTGCCAGAAGTAGTCACCGATCTTCTGGTACCAGGTCATCTGCTCGAAATCGGCGGAGGTCAGCCCCCGCAGCGGGAACCATTCGAAGTAACTGCCACCGGCAAACAGCACGATCAGCAGGATAGCGAACAGGAAGCCGGGAATGGCATAGCCCACCACGATGGCGGAACTGGTCCAGACGTCGAAGCGCGAGCCGTCCGAGACCGCTTTGCGAATACCCAGGGGAATAGAGATTAGATAGATGATGAGGGTAGACCAGAGCCCCAGGGATACCGAAACGGGCATTTTATCGATGATCAGTTCGATGACCGTACGGTCCCGGAAGAAAGACTCGCCGAAATCGAAGGTGGCGTAGTCCTTTAACATCATCAGAAAACGTTCATGGGCCGGTTTGTCGAAGCCGTACATTGCCTCGATTTCTTGCAGCAGTTCCGGTGGCAGGCCCCGGGAACCCCGGCTGTCAGAAGAGCCGGTCGCCACCTCGCCGCCGGTGTCTCCACCACCGGCCCGGGCCAGGGCGCTGCCGCCGTGGCCTTCCATTTCAGCGATCAGCTGTTCTACAGGCCCGCCGGGCGCCGCCTGCACGATAATAAAGTTCAGCAGCATTATCCCGACCAGGGTCGGGATAATCAGGGCCAGCCTGCGGAGTATGTAAATGCCCATTGAGGGGAGGAGTCCTTCCGTTACTGCTGTGGAATAAACCGGCGGATCAGGGTTTGACCCACCAGTTGTTCAGGTCGATACCGTTTTTCGGTGTGACCTCCGGGCGCTGCAGTTTGTTCCAGTACGCAACCCGGTCCCTGGTCAGGTGCCAGTGGGGGATCACGTAGTGGCCGTGCAACAATACCCTGTCCAGGGCGCGGACGCGGTATACCAGTTCGTCCCGGTCCGGTGCCTGGATGACCATCTCCACCAGGCGGTCCACCACCGGGTCACTCACACCCATGTAGTTGCGGGAACCGGACACATCCACGTTGGATGAGTGCCAGTATTCGCGTTGCTCATTGCCCGGAGAATCGGACTGGGGCAATACCTGGGTGATCATGTCGAAATCAAAATCCCGTACCCGCTGAACATACTGGTTGCTGTCCACCAGCCGCACGGATACGTCAATCCCGAGGCGCTCAAGGTTCTGCCGGAAGGGCAGGACAACGCGCTCGAAACTTTTCTGAAACAGCAGCACCTCAAAGGCCAGTGGCTTGCCGGTTTCCGCGTGCACCATCTTGCCGTCGCGGACGCTGTAGCCGGCTTGCTGCAGCAGTTGCATGGCCGTGCGCAGGTTATCCCGCATGGAGGTGCCGTCACCGGTCGTCGGAGGCGTGTAGGTCTCGGTGAAAACAGCCGGGTTCAGCTGATCCCGGAACGTCTCGAGAATCTCCAGCTCACGGCCGGAGGGCAGGCCGGAGGAGGCCAGGTCGCTGTTCTCGAAATAGCTGTCGGTGCGGGTGTACTGATCGAAGAACAGGTTGCGGTTGGCCCATTCAAAGTCAAAGGCATAGGCCAGGGCCCTGCGTACCTTCGGGTCTTTGAACACTGCTTTACGAGTGTTGAAAACAAAGCCCTGCATGCCGCTGGGGCGGTGGTGTTCAACCGCTTCCTTGGTGATTTCGCCGTTGTCGAAGCCGCGCCCGGTGTAGGCAGTGGCCCAGTTCTTGGCGGAGGTCTCCACCCGCAAATCGAAGTTGCCGGCCTTGAAGGATTCCAGGGCGACGGTGTCGTCGTTGTAGTACTCGTACTTGATGCGATCGAAATTGAAACGGCCCTTGCGGATGCCCAGGTCTTCCGCCCAATAGTCATCGACCCGCTCATAGGTTACCGAGCGCCCGGCCTCGTAGCTGTCGATGCGGTAAGGGCCGCTGCCAACCGGGACATCCAGGCCGTTACCTTCGAACTTTCGGTCGGCCCAGTAGTGGGCCGGCATCACAGGCATCTGCCCGAGGATCAGGGGCAGTTCACGGTTTTCGGTTGCACCGAAATCAAAGCGGATACGATGGCTGTTTTCGACGGTGACCTTGCTCACGTCCGCATAGTAGTTGCGGTAAAAAGGGTGGCCTTCGGTGGTGAGTATCCGGTACGAGAATTCAACGTCTTCGGCGGTAATGGGTTCACCGTCCTGGAAGCGGGCCTGCTCCCGCAGGTTGAAGATCACGTAGCTGCGGTCTTCCGGTACTTCAACGCTCCCGGCGATCAGTCCGTATTCGGAAAACGGTTCGTCGGCAGAGGATTCCAGGAGGGTGTCGTAAACGTAGGTACTGACGCCAGCTGCCGCAACACCCCGGATAACAAACGGGTTGAAGCTGTCGAAGCCGTTGGCGACCACAGACATACGCAGGGTTCCGCCCTTCGGGGCGTCCGGATTTACGTAGTCAAAGTGGCTGAAACCTTCCGGATACTTCAGCTCGCCGTGCATGGCAATGCCGTGCACGGGAGCGGGATTCGAAGCCGCCGGGGTTTCCGCAACGGTGGTTGCTGCGGTGGCCATCAGGGCCAGGGAGGTGAAAAGTCTGGTCAGTGAAAAGGCGGCTTTCCGTGTTTTTATCATGGTTCTCGCACGTTAAGGGCTGTTTCTTATGTCAACGTAGAGTACCAGACTTTGTCCGGGTTGCAGATAACGCTTGGTATTAAGATCGTTCCATGATGCGATGTCCCGCACATTCACCGAGAAACGGCTGGCAATGGCAGACAGTGAGTCGCCACTGCGGACCCGGTAGCCCACCTTGCGAACCATCGCCTTGCTGCGGGCAGAGTTGTTGGAGGCCACGGTGGGTTGTGCGCTCTTGGACCAGATAACCAGCTTCTTGCCGGGAATCAGCGGGTCGCCGGGGGCCATGCCGTTCCAGGCAGCCACTTCACGCACCGATACCCGGTGTTCGCGGGCGATGTCCCAGAAGGTGTCACCGGAACGCACGGTATAGGAAACCTTGTTGCCATCCCGCTTGCGTGACTGGGTGCGCTGCAGGCGCTGGGACTGGCTCAGGGCATAGGCATCAGCGCCGCGGGTTGAGGATGGAATCAGCAAGCTCTGGCCAATGCGGATCAGGTCGGAATCCAGCTTGTTCACCTGGCGCACCACGGACGTAGTCGTTCCGAACTTCCGGGCGATGCTGTTCAGGTTGTCGCCCTTGCGGACCTTGTAGTTCTGCCAGGATACACGCTGTTCTTTCGGGAAATTCGCGAGGGCCTGGCGGAACTCTCCGGCATTCTGTTTCGGAACCAGGAGACGGTGCGGACCTTCCGGGTTGGTGGCCCAGCGATTGTAAGACGGGTTCAGCAGGTAGATTTCATCAATATCCACCCCGGCCAGCTCGGCAGCCTGGGCCAGGTCCAGCTGTGAGCCGGTATCCACCACTTCGAAGTAGGGCTCGTCGTCCAGTGCTGGCAACTCGATGCCATAGGCTTCGGGGTTGTCGAAGATCTTTGCCAGTGCAATCAGCTTGGGCACATAGTGTCTGGTTTCCTTGGGCAGTGACAGAGACCAGAAATCCGTCGGTTTTCCGGCATTCCGGTTACGCCGCATGGCGCTGGATACGGTGCCGCCACCGGCATTATAGGCGGCCAGGGCGAGGGTATAGTCACCGTCAAACCGCTTCGCCAGACGGTCCAGGTAGGTCAGGGCTGCGTCGGTTGCTTCCAGCACATCTCGGCGGTCATCGTGCCACCAGCTTTGGGTCAGGCCGAAGTATTTGCCGGTAGAAGGAATGAACTGCCAGAGGCCGGCTGCCCGGCCATGGGAGTAGGCAAACGGGTCGAACGCACTTTCGACAATCGGAAGCAGGGCCATTTCTGTCGGCAAACCCCGTGCCTCGGTTTCTTCCACAATATGGTGCAGGTAACGGGAGCCTCGTTCGACAACCCGCTTGATGTAGCTCGGGTGGCGGGCGTACCAGTCGAGTTGCGATTTGACCCTGGCGTTGTCGACAGCGTGGTCCATGGCGAAACCTGAACGCATCCGGTCCCAAAGGTCCTGGCTGTCGGCACTGGCATCTGCCCGGGTTTTCGGATCATCCAGCTTTTGCCGGGCATCCTTCGCCTTGGCGCGCAGTTCCGGGGATATGGCGTCATCCAGCGGGGCATCCGTGGCTTCATCGCTATTGCCGGCAGCCACCGAGGCTTTCAGGTCTTCGTCTCCCCGGGCTACCACTACCTTCTCGGAATCCACCGGGTTGCCTTGCTGGTCAGTGTCCGATCCGAACCAGGCTGATGGGGAGTTCCAGTTCTCCATGATCTGGGGACTGCTGCAGGCAGAAAGCAGCGAGGAAGCAAGTAACACATATGAGAGTCGTTTGACCGGCATAAAAGAGTTCCGAGTAGCGCCGGCAGCGTCATGTATAAAGGGCCGGCAGAAATGACTGGTTACGGTCGATAGCAGGTTGGGATTCTAAGAAAGCCCTTTCACGGCGGTCAAGAATTGCCGTGTTACAGCTGTGACAAGAACTGTTAACCGGCAGCGCCGGAAAGGATCAGAAATGATCCTTTCCGTGCCGGACGGCTGCAAAAATTTCGCTGTCCGAGCCGGAGGGCAAACCCTGCTCGGCACAGTACCGATGGGCGGCCTCTGCCACTGCCGGGTCGTCCCAGCGCAGGAACAGGTTCAGCGATTTCTCGGCGGCTATGGTTGAGGGCACGGTGGGCAGGCCCTGGTCACGGCGTGCCTGGCACTGTTGTTCGAACTCCGCCAGGGCCTGGTCGTCGGGCAACCAGCTGCGGGCAAAGCGCAGGTTGGCCAGTGTGTATTCATGGGCGCAATACACGGCTGTATCCCCGGGCAGGTCCCGGAGGGTGCTCAGGGACTGGTGCATTTGTTCCGCCGTGCCTTCGAACAAGCGACCACAGCCGCCAACGAATAAGGTGTCGCCACAAAACAGTACCGGCTTGCCATCGACCTGTGTGGGGCTGAAATAAGCCAGGTGGTCGAGGGTGTGGCCCGGCACGGCCAGCACGTCAAAGGTCAGCCCCTGCCAGATAACTTCGTCACCGGGGTGAACCGGGTGATTGCTGCCCTTGAACGGGGATTCCGCCGGCCCGACCACGCGCACGTCTGGCCATGCCTGCTGCAGGTCTTTGATGCCGCCGACGTGGTCCGGGTGATGGTGGGTAACCAGGATGGTGTCTGCAACCAGGTTGTGGGCGGCCAGGTAGTCTTTCACCGGCTGTGCCTGCCCCGGGTCTACAATCAGTGCCTTGCCGGTATCCTGGTCTGCCAGGCACCAGATATAGTTGTCTGAAAACGCGGGAATCGGGTGAATACTGAACATGGTGACCCCATGTGCTCGATGAATGTGCCTGTTATGATAATGCAACCGTGCTGTCATCCCAAGAAGCGCGCCCGTGAATCCGGCCCGGAACAGGGGCGCTGATGTTGGAGAAATCCTGGTGAAAGGTTTGCAGCCTGTAGATTATTCCGCACGCCACGAAAGTTTCGAGCGCTGGATACAGACCCCGCTTGGGCGCGCCCTGCTGGCCAGCCAGCGGCGTGTCCTTGACCATCACCTGGATGGATTAACCGGCGCCCGGCAATTGCAGGTGGGGCTGAGCCATCGATTGCCCCTGGCCAGCGGTACCGACTTCTCCCAGAAAATTATTACCACGCCAGCCTGGTATCCCCATATGCCGGACGGCGTAGCGGTTTGCGATGCAGACGAGTTGCCGTTTCCCGGGGATTCCATGGACCTGGTCATCCTGCACCACACTGCCGACTTTTCACCGGATCCACACCAGGTGCTCCGGGAGTCGGCCCGGGTTTTGCGGGGCGAAGGGCACCTGGCTTTGATCGGATTTAACCCGCTCAGTCTCTGGGGCGCGCGCAAGCTTGTTTCCCGGCATCAGCTTGGCCCATGGGGCGGTCGTTTTCTGCTCAGGGCAAGGATGGAAGACTGGCTCAGGTTGCTGGGGTTTCAGCTGGAGGGCAGTGCCACGTTTTTTTGTACCCTTCCGCTACAAAGAAAGGGCAACTATATAAGCCGGCAAAGCAAAGACCTGGATTGTCATGGACATTTCCTGCCTGTCGGGGCCTATTACTGTATCCTTGCCCGCAAACGTGTCTATGCCCGGTTGCAGCGGCGGGTGCCCTGGCGCAAAACCCGGGTCGTGTCGTTACCCGGGGCTGTGGGTTCCCACGGAACCTGCGCCAGCACCGGTACGGTAAAGAAACAGCAAAACAGTTCAGGAGTGTGAATGGCCGGCAAGGTAGTGATGTATACCGATGGTGCCTGTAAAGGTAACCCGGGCCCCGGTGGGTGGGGTGTATTGTTGCGTTATGGCGACGCCTGCAAAACCATGCACGGCGGAGAGGCGCAAACCACCAATAACCGTATGGAACTCATGGCCGCCATTCAGGGCTTGAGGGCGTTGAAGCGGGAGTGTGAGGTGGAACTGTACACCGATTCCCAATACGTCCGTAAAGGCATCACCGAATGGATGGCCGGCTGGAAGCGTAACGGCTGGAAAAACTCGGCCAAAAAACCGGTGAAAAACGCCGACCTCTGGCAGGAGCTTGATGCTGAAGCCGCCCGGCACAAGGTAAGCTGGCACTGGGTCAAAGGGCATTCCGGCCACCCGGATAACGAGCTGGCGGATGAGCTGGCGAATCGTGGCGTGGCTGAGTTGTCCGGCAGCTGAACCGGCATTTTCTAAAGTCTGATGGGTATTTCTGAAGGTAAGCAATGAGACAGATCGTACTGGATACCGAAACCACGGGTATTGATCCCAACGACGGCCACCGGATTATCGAGATTGGTTGTGTTGAAGTGGTCGAGCGGGAGCTGACGGGCAGGAACTACCACGTTTACATCAATCCGGAACGGGAAGTAGAGGCCGAAGCCATAACCGTTCACGGCATTACCAACGAATTTCTGAAAGACAAACCGAAATTTGCGGAGATTGCCGACGAGTTCTTCGAATTCATCAAGGGCGCCGAGCTGGTTATCCATAACGCGGCGTTCGACGTCGGCTTCATGGATTCCGAGTTTGCACGCCTGAAGCCTGTCCGCAAAACGGCGGACCACTGCGGTGTTGTCGATACCCTGGCTATCGCCCGGGCCAAGCATCCGGGCCAGAAGAACAACCTGGACGCACTCTGTAAGCGTTACGGCGTAGATAACAGCAACCGTGACCTGCACGGCGCTTTGCTGGATGCCGAGATCCTGGCCGATGTCTATCTGCTGATGACCGGCGGCCAGACCGCGCTGTCACTGGACAGCGGCGCCGGTGACGATGGCAGCGCCGGAGGCCTGCGCAGGATCAGTTCAGAGCGCCAGCCGCTGGCCGTTGTACGCGCCAGTGATGAAGAAGCCGAAGCCCATGATGCGTTCATGGCGATGATGGAAAAACAGGCCGGCGGAACGGTTTGGAGCAAGTTACAGGGAACAGAATGAGAACTGGGTCAGGGTGTACCAAATGTTACATTCCGGCTTTCTTGAGGTACTTGAATTCTGTGTTATAAGTAATGGGAAGTTCGCCAGTTTTTTGGTAACTGATTATTCTTTGTAAGGAAGCAGGAAACGTTTATGGTTCAATCGTCTCTGGCGACGAAATCGCAGTCGTTTGATCTGGTCAAAAGCGAAATCGAACAGACCATCAAGCAGGCCGAGGCCAGCCTTGAACGTTTCCAGGAAAACCGCGAGAGCGGGGAAGACCTGCAAAACTGTGTCGATTACCTGAACCAGCTTCGCGGCATTTTCCTGTTGGTGGAGCTGCGCGGTGGCACCCTGCTTTGCCAGGAAGCCGTCAGCCTGGCCAACGATGTACCTGTTGGCGCCAACGACGACAAAAACATTCTCCTGACCACTCTCAGCGGTGCGCTGTTTATCCTTCGCCGCTATGTGGAGTATTACCACCAGCAGCGGGAAGACCATCCCGAACTGTTGCTGCCGGTGATAAACGATCTGCGCGAAGCCCGCCGCGAAAAACCTTATCCCGAATCCTGCTTTTTTGACCTGGAGGTCAGGGAGCGTCCGGATTTCTGCAAGGGCAAGGCGATTCAGCCGCTGGAAGGTGGCGAAGCGGAATACGAAATCCTTGCCCGGCGCATGCGCCTGACCTTCCAGGTGGCGTTGCTGGGTGTTCTCCGGGACAGGAACGAAGTGGTCAGCAAAAAACTGATCGCCCGCTCGGCCCGGGGCTTTGCAAGGTTATGCCAGGGCGCACCCATGGGGCAGATGTGGTGTTTGCTGGCCACTGTGGCGGACACCATGCTCGACCGGGCGATGGTGTTCAATAAAGCCCGCAAGCGGCTGCTGATGCGTATTGAGAAATACGCCCGAGAATTGGTGTATGTGGGCAAGGTTGCTACCGCAAAAGACGCCCCTGACTCCCTGATTCGTGACCTGGTCTACCTGCTGTACCGCAGTGGTTCCGGCAACCCGGAAGTCGCCGAAGTCTTGTCAGCCTGGCAGGTAGCACCGTCTGATTTTCCGGACTCCCTTCTGGAAGCCCACTCCCGCCGGTTATACGGCCCGGGTTCCGATGTCCTGAAATCGCTGTCGGAAGCGCTGCAGGAAGAGCTGAACCAGCTCAAGGACAAACTGGATATTATCGAACGGGGCATCGAGCCGGATCTTGCTGAACTGGTGTCCATTGCCGAGTCTCTCGAACGCCTGGCCAATACCCTGGTGATGCTCGACCTGAACCGTCTGGCGGGTGTTGCCCGTGAAGAAGCTGGCAAGCTTCGCCATTGGCAGCAAGAGGATCGCTTGCCTGAGGAAGATGAATTGTATCGCCTGGCCGATTCGGTGCTGGGTGTTGAAGACGCGGTGATGCAGATTGTGTCCCGTGGTATTACCTCTGAAACCGACGCCCTGGCCACCAGTGAGCGTAAAGCAGGAGAGTCGATTTACCTGCAGGAAGCGGTCTGGGTGGTAGCAGACGAAGCCCGAAGTGCACTGACCCTGGCCAAGCGGGCAATTACCGCGTTTATTGAATCTGACTACGACAAGCTGCACCTGGCAAACCTGCCCGGAACATTGCGAAGTATCTGGGGTGGCCTGGTGATGGTCAACGATCCGCAGGCCGCAGATGTGATCGCGCGCGTTGCCGCTTCTATCCAGGAGCGTTTGCTGGATGCCCGCGAAGCACCGGTTTCCCAGGTACTGGAAGCCCTGGCGGATGCACTGACCTCGCTGGAATACTACATTGAGAGCATCGGCCGGCGGGAAGAGCGTAATACCGATCTTCTGAAGCTGGCGGAATCATCACTGGATGACGTGGGGCTGTAATGGCCGGCCCGCTTTTCGGGCTTTTATCCAGCCACAAAAAAAACCTGCGACTTGCGCAGGTTTTTTTGTGGAACGTTCGACAGGGAGTTAGCCCATGTTGAACAGTTCGCCCAGCTTGGTAGCCAGCATCATGTCGCCTTCGGCGCGCAGCTGACCCGCCATGAATGCTTGCATGCCGTCAGTTTCGCCGGAAACAATGCCCTGAAGGGTTTCAGAGTTCATGATCAGGGTAACGGAAGGATCATCGTGGGCACCTTCGTTCATCTTGCAGGTACCGTCATTGATTTCCAGGTTGTAGGTCTTGTCGTCTTCGATATCGAATTGGAAGACCAGGTCCAGGCCCTGTGCGGCGTCTGCGTTGAAGTTCTTTTCCAGCTTTTCAAATACCTGAGCTACAGACATTGTTTTACCCTTTTTGGTGGTTGTCTTGTCATGGTGACTTCGCAATTCGACTTTATGGGCACAGAGGGTGCGTGTCAAGCTTGATCGAACGCTTGTTTTAATTTTCTTTCGGGCTTATCACACTTGGCCCGAGCGGGTACACTCTTGGCTTTGCGAAACACTTCCGGAGACTGCATTTTGGAATTTCTCACCGAATACGGCCTGTTCCTTGCCAAGGTTGCCACCTTCGTTGTGGCTGCCATCATTCTTGCCTCTATTATCTTTTCGGCTGCCCATCGTGATCGCGATGACCACGAAGGTGAAGGTGAGCTGAAAATCCGCAAGCTGAACGACCAGTACCGCAAGTTGAAAGAGTCTATCCAGACCCGCCTGATGTCCGATGCGGAATACAAAAGCTGGACGAAGAAGAAAAAGAAAGAAGACAAAGCTGAGAAAAAGGCCGCAAAAAGCAGCACCAAGGAAGGTGAGGGTGAGCAGCCTGGCAAGTCTCGGATCTATGTGATCGACTTTGATGGCGACATCAAGGCCAGCGACACCGATACCCTGCGCCGTTCAGTGTCCGCGGTGCTCAGTGTGGCAGACCCGAAAACCGATGAAGTAGTGGTGCGCCTTGAAAGTGGTGGCGGCCTGGTACACGCCTACGGCCTGGCTGCCGCGCAGCTGGACCGCATCCGCAGCAAGGGAGTTCCGCTGACCGCCTGTGTCGACAAGGTGGCCGCCAGTGGCGGTTATATGATGGCCTGCGTCGCAGACAAAATTATTGCCTCTCCGTTTGCAGTGCTGGGCTCCATAGGCGTGGTGGCACAGCTGCCCAACTTCCACCGGTTCCTGAAAAAGAACGACGTGGACTTCGAAGTGCTGACAGCCGGTGAGCATAAACGCACCCTGACCGTGTTTGGTGAGAACACCGACAAAGGCCGCCAGAAGTTCCTGGAAGACCTCGAAGACACCCACGGCCTGTTCAAGGAATACGTCAGTGAGCGCCGTCCTGACCTGGATATCCAGGCGGTGGCGAACGGTGACATCTGGTTTGGCAAGCGGGCGCTGGAGGTCAAACTGATTGACGAGATCAAAACCTCAGACGAATACCTGATCGAGGCTTGTGATCGGGGCGATGTGGTGTCGGTATCTTTCCAGCGCAAGCGGACACTGCCGGAAAAACTCGGGCTGGCCACCAGTGCCGCGCTCGAGCACACCGTCTGGAAAGTGCTGAGCGCGTTCCGTAACCAGAAGATCCAGTAACGGGCTTCCTCAGGAAGCCCGGCGGCGGAACAGCGGCACGTCGGTGTCGGCTGCCGCCTGGTAGGTCTGGGAGAAGAAGTTCAGGCAGCGGGCTGCCTTGGTGGCGTCTTTGTCAGCCCGAAGCACAAAGGCATCGAAGCCGCAGCGTTTCATAAACTGGAGCTGATCCAGCAGTACGTCACCTATGGCCCGCAGCTCGCCGCTGTATCCGTACCTTTCCCGCAGCAAGCGGCCAATGCTGTAGCCCCGTCCATCCACGAAGCGTGGGAAGTTAACGGCTATTACCGGCAGCTGGTTGGCTTTGTCGGCCAACAGTTCTGGTTCGTGATGGCTGTCGAACCATACGCCGATATCTTCCCGCCCGGCATAGTGTTCAGCGCCGGCCAGCCAGAGATCCACCGGGATCAGTGCCGGCTGGCCCTCTGGAATGGCCAGCGATTCGCCGGCTTCCGGGCGGGCAACCACGGCCCAGTTGTCGTTACGAAGGGTGCCGTCAACGGCAATGACATCAGGCATAAACCCGCTCCTTGAAAGGATCCAGACCAACCCGGCGATAGGTATCCAGGAAAGTCTCTTCTTCTGTGCGTTTCTCAACAAACACGTCAATAATCTTCGCAACCACATCGGGCATTTCTTCCCGGGCAAATGATGGCCCAAGGATCTTGCCGATGGCGGCGTCGTGATGGGAAGCGCCACCAAGGCTTACCTGATAGAACTCTTCGCCCTTCTTGTCGACACCCAGGATGCCGATATTGCCGACATGGTGATGGCCGCAGGCATTCATGCAGCCGGAAATGTTCAGGTCGATCGGGCCCAGGTCGTACAGGAAATCCAGGTTGTCAAAGCGGCGCTGAATGGCTTCCGCGATGGGGATCGACTTGGCATTGGCCAGGGCGCAGAAGTCGCCACCCGGGCAGCAGATGATGTCGTTCAGGGTGTGCAGGTTGGCGGTGGCAAAGCCCATCGGGGTGATGCGCTGCCAGAGCTCGAACAGGCGGTCCTGGCGCACATCTGCAAGGACAATGTTCTGTTCGTGGGTAGCCCGCACTTCGCCAAAGCTGTATTCGTCGGCCAGGTCGGCAATCTGCTCAAACTGGGTATCGGTGACATCCCCGGGCGGCGTGCCGGTCTGTTTCAGGGTCAGTGTGACGATGGCATAGCCGGGCTTCTTGTGCTCGTTGACGTTGTGGGTCAGCCACTTGTCGAACTCGCGGCTCTCGAACCGCTGCTTGCCCAGCAATTCACTGGCGTTATCCAGCGCCTGATAGTCCGGCTCGGTGAAGTAGCCTTGGAACTTTTCGATGGTTTCCCGGTTAAGGCGGGTAGGGGAATCCTTGATTTCGGCCCACTCGGCTTCCACCTTCTGTGCGAAACCCTCTGGGGTCAGTGCTTTCACCAGAATCTTGATACGGGCCTTGTACTTGTTGTCGCGGCGACCATAGCGGTTGTACACGCGAATGATCGCTTCCAGGTACGTCAGCAGGTCCAGCTCTGGCAGGAAGTCCCGGATAACCGGGGCCACCATCGGGGTTCTACCCAGACCACCGCCTGTGTGTACCCGGAACCCGGGTTCACCCTGTTCATTGCGGACAATCTGCAGGCCGATGTCGTGAACCTGGATGGCGGCCCTGTCGGTTTTCTCCGAAGCATTCACTGCAATCTTGAACTTGCGGGGCAGAAACGCGAACTCCGGATGGAAGGTCGACCACTGGCGGATGATTTCGCAGTAGGGGCGCGGGTCGGCAATTTCATCTGCCTGCACACCGGAGAACTGGTCTGTGGTGGTGTTACGGATGCAGTTGCCGCTGGTCTGGTTGGCATGCATTTCCACTTCGGCCAGTTCCGCCAGGATATCCGGCACATCTTCCAGGTTCGGCCAGTTCAGCTGGATGTTGGTCCGGGTGGTTACGTGGGCGTAGCCACGGTCGTAATCCCGGGTAATCCGGGCCAGCCGGCGCAATTGTTCAGAGCGCAGCATGCCGTAGGGCACGCAGATTCGGAGCATGGGGGCATGACGCTGAACATAGAGACCGTTCTGGAGGCGAAGGGGAAGGAATTCCTCTTCGGAAAGCTCGCCGGCCAGCGCGCGTTCGGTCTGGTCCCGGAACTGGGCCACGCGCTCGGCTGCGATTTGCTTGTCGTGTTCATCGTAAACGTACATAGGGTAACGTCCTGCCTGCTACATCTGAGTGTCTGCATTTTCGGGCGCGAAGTGGAGCGCCTTATTCCTGATGGGCAGGATATCACCGTGTTTTTATTCTCAAAATGATTATTTCAACATAACATTATCGATTCAGGCGATAAGCCAGGTTTGTCGAGGCTGGACGAATATCAATTAACTGCTTAACTGAAGGTGGAACCACCGGGAATAACAACAAACCAAGAGGTGAGGGTAACCATGAGCAAATCTGCAGGTTCAGACAGCAAGGCCGATGCCGTAGCCGCCGTTCTGCTGGTGATGTTAACGGTGTCGTTTGCCGTGTTCTGGGTAGCCGGCCAATAGCTTACTGCCCGGCCAGTACCAGGTTCACAACAAGGATCAGGCCGCCTACGAAGGCGGCCGTAAACAGCAGCCCCGCGATAATGTAGGGGGCGGGGCTGTGGCTTGAGAAGTCTTCCTGCCGCCGGCGGTCTGATTGCACACCGAGGGCGCCGGCCAGGATGCTTTGCATGATTTTCAGAACACCCGGCGAACCGGTTTTTTGGTCTTCGTTGTCCTTTTTGTTTTTGTTGGCAACGTCAGTCATGGTTTACCGCCCTGATTTATTCTGCGGGATCATAGGCCAGGCTCGGCATCAGCCAGCGTTCGGCTTCCGCTTTTGACAGCCCCTTGCGTTCAGCATAGTCCTCAACCTGGTCCACGCCAATTTTACCCACGGCAAAGTACTTGGAGTCCGGGTGCGCGAAATACCAGCCGGAAACCGCAGCGGTCGGGAACATGGCGAAATGTTCCGTTAGCTCGAGGCTGGTGTTGGCGGTGGCATCCAGCAGTTTGAACAGGGTGGCTTTTTCCGTGTGGTCCGGGCAGGCCGGGTAGCCCGGTGCCGGGCGGATACCGCGATAGCGTTCCTTGATCAGGTCGTCATTGGCCATTTGCTCGTCGTTAGCATAGCCCCAGAACTCCTTGCGCACCCGCTCGTGCATGCGCTCGGCAAAGGCTTCCGCCAGGCGGTCCGCCAGGGCCTGAACCATAATGGCGCTATAGTCGTCGTGGGCGTTCTTGAACTCGGTGGTGAGTTCATCCACGCCAATGCCGGTAGTGACCGCAAAGCCGCCCACATAGTCACCCAGGTGCGAACTTTCCGGAGCCACGAAATCAGACAGGGCCATCATCGGCTTGCCCGGGGCCTTCTCATCCTGCTGGCGCAGGTGGTGCAGGGTGGTGAGTTCCTCGGTGCGGGTCTCGTCGGTGTACACCACGATGTCGTCGCCCCGGCGGTTGGCCGGCCAGAAGCCGATCACGCCACGGGCACTGATCCGCTTCTCCTCAATCATCTGCTTGAGCAGTTTCTGGGCGTCATCGAACAGGTTGCGGGCGGCTTCGCCACGCTTGGGGTCGTCGAAAATCGCCGGGTACTTGCCGGCAATGTCCCAGGAGATAAAGAACGGCGTCCAGTCGATGTATTCCGCCAGTTCGTTCAGGTCATAGTCTTCGAACACCCGCACGCCGGTAAATGCCGGCTTGGGCGGCTGGTAGTTTTCGAAATCAATCTCCGGCGCCCGTGCCCGGGCTTCTTTCAGGGATACCAGCTTGGTGCGGTCGCCACGGTTCTTGCGGCGCTCACGGATTTCGTCGTATTCGGTGCGGGCAGCTTCCACAAAGGCCGGCTTGGCGGTCTTGCTCAGCAGCTGTGACGCCACGTTGACGCAACGGGAGGCATCGGACACGTACAGGGCAATGTCGTTCTTGTAGTGAGGCTCAATCTTGACCGCAGTATGGGCCTTGGAGGTGGTGGCACCACCGATCATCAGCGGAATCTTGAAGTCCAGCCGCTGCATTTCACGGGCAACGTGCACCATTTCGTCCAGCGATGGAGTGATCAGGCCACTCAGGCCGATGATGTCGACGTTTTCTTCCTTTGCTTTTTCCAGGATCTTGTCGCAGGGCACCATCACGCCCATGTCGATCACTTCGTAGTTGTTGCACTGCAGCACTACGCCCACGATGTTCTTGCCGATGTCGTGCACATCGCCTTTCACCGTGGCCATCAGGATCTTGCCCTTGGCTTGCTGGTCTTCGGTTTTTTCCGCCTCGATGTACGGAATCAGGTGGGCGACCGCCTGCTTCATAACCCGGGCGCTTTTCACCACCTGGGGCAGGAACATCTTGCCATCGCCAAACAGGTCGCCGACCACGTTCATGCCGTCCATCAGCGGGCCTTCGATCACCTCGATCGGATGGCTGGCATTCTGGCGACAGGCTTCGGTGTCTTCGATGATGAAGTTGGTGATGCCTTTAACCAGAGCGTGCTCAAGCCGCTTCTCAACCGGCCATTCACGCCAGGCCAGGTCTTCTTCTTTAGCCTGGCCGCCTTTGCCTTTGAACTTCTCGGCCGCTTCCAGCAGGCGGTCGGTGGAGTCTTCGCGGCGGTTCAGCACCACGTCTTCCACCAGTTCTTTCAGGTCCGGCTCGATTTCATCGTAAATCACCAGCTGGCCCGGGTTTACGATACCCATGTTCATACCGGCCTTGATGGCGTGGTACAGGAACACCGAGTGGATGGCTTCGCGCACGGCATCGTTGCCGCGGAACGAGAAGGACACGTTGCTGACGCCGCCGGAAATGGATGCGTGGGGCAGGTTCTCTCTGATCCAGCGGGTGGCGTTGATGAAATCCACCGCGTAGTTGTTGTGTTCCTCGATGCCGGTAGCGATGGCAAAGATGTTCGGGTCGAAGATAATGTCGCCCGGGTTGAAGCCGATGCTGGTCAGCACATCGTAGGAACGTTTGCAGATCTCGGTCTTGCGCTCGTAGGTATCGGCCTGGCCGTCTTCGTCAAAGGCCATAACCACCACGGCGGCGCCGTAGCGCATGCAGTCTTTTGCCCGCTTGATGAATGCCTCTTCGCCTTCTTTCAGGCTGATGGAGTTCACCACTGCCTTGCCCTGAATGCAGCGCAGGCCGGCTTCGATCACTTCCCACTTGGAAGAGTCGATCATGATGGGCACGCGGGAGATGTCCGGCTCGGAGGCAACCAGGTTCAGGAAGGTAACCATTACCTCCTTCGAATCCAGCATACCCTCGTCCATGTTGATATCGATAATCTGGGCGCCATTCTCCACCTGGTCCCGGGCAACGCTGAGGGCCTCTTCGTACTGCTCTTCCTTGATCAGGCGCAGGAAACGCTTGGAGCCGGTCACGTTGGTGCGTTCACCCACGTTGATAAACAGGGTGTTTTCGTCGCCGGTAAAGGGCTCCAGGCCGGCCAGGCGCAGGGCCTTCGGGCGATCGGGAATCTGCCGGGGCGGATATTTCGAGACCGCGTTGGCAATGGCTTCAATGTGTTCCGGGCGGGAACCACAGCAACCGCCGATGATGTTCAGGAAGCCGTCTCTGGCGAAGCCTTCGATGATCTCGGCCATTTCTTCCGGGGTCTGGTCGTACTCACCGAACTCGTTGGGCAGGCCGGCGTTCGGGTGAGCGGAGACATAGGTTTCCGCTTTGTTGGACAGTTCTTCCACATAGGGGCGAAGGGCATCCGCACCCAGGGCGCAGTTCAGGCCAATGGAAATCGGCTTGGCGTGGGCCACGGAATTGTAGAACGCCTCGGTAGTCTGGCCGGATAGGGTGCGGCCGGAAGCATCGGTAATGGTGCCGGAGATCATGATCGGCAGTTCAATGCCGGAATCTTCGAAGAACTGCTGGGTAGCGTAGATGGCTGCCTTGGCGTTCAGGGTATCGAAAATGGTTTCAATCAGGATGAGGTCAGAGCCGCCTTCCACCAGGCCTGACACCGCCTCGTAATAATTATCCACCAGAGTCTGGAAATCGACGTTGCGGTAACCCGGATTGTTCACATCCGGCGACAGCGACGCGGTGCGAGAGGTGGGGCCCACGGCACCGGCCACAAAGCGGGGCTTGTCGGGATTCTTCGCGGTGTATTCATCAGCGATTTCCCGGGCCAGCCTGGCCGAAGCCACGTTCAGCTCCCTTGCCAGCTCTTCCATGCCGTAGTCGGCCTGGGACAGGCGGGTGGAGTTGAAGGTGTTGGTTTCGATAATATCGGCGCCGGCATCCAGGTATTCTGCGTGGATATTGCGCAGCAGGGCAGGCTGGGTAAGGTTCAGCAGGTCGTTGTTGCCCTGGACTTCCCGATCGTAGTCTTTGAACCGGTCGCCACGGAACGCGGCTTCATCCAGTTTCTGGTTCTGGATCATGGTGCCCATGGCGCCATCAAGAACAATGATGCGTTCCTTGAGTGCCTTTTTAAGCTGGTCCAGACGGGTGTTGCGATCGGTCATAGGGAAATCTTCCGGATGTCGTGAATAACGTCTAATACGGTTAATGGCGCGGGATCATAGCAAAAAGCGAGCAGTTCGTCTTAGTACGGATGATCATTATCAAGTGCCTTGCCGTGTGCGGCGGTTAGCCGGGTCATAAGGGAAACTCATTAGCCCGATTAATGCCCGACTATTTTACTTGGTCTTTTAAGTTCCTGCGAACTCTCCTAAAATGGAGGTCACATTTGAAAACAGGTAGGAAGCATGGCTCTGGTAACTGTTACTGATTCTGCAAGGGACTATCTTGCACAACTGATCGAAAAGCAGGACGTCGAAGGTATGGGGGTTCGTATCTTTGTGACCCAGCCCGGCACTCGTAACGCAGAAACCTGCCTGGCCTACTGTCCGCCGAACGAAATCGTCCCCACCGACGAAACGGTAGACCTGCAGAAGTTTACGCTGTACCTGGATCACAACTCGGTACCCTTCCTGGAAGAAGCCTACGTGGATTATTCCAAGGATCAGATGGGCGGCCAGCTGACCATCAAGGCGCCGAACGCCAAGGTACCCCAGGTATCTGACGATGCACCGCTGCCGGACCGGGTGAACTACGTACTGGCCTCCGAGATCAACCCCAACCTGGCGGCTCACGGTGGCGATGTATCGCTGGTCGAGATTGTTGAAGAGTCTGTGGCCGTGCTGCGTTTTGGCGGTGGCTGCCAGGGTTGTTCAGCGGTGAGTCTGACTCTCAAGCAGGGTGTCGAGAAAACCCTGAAAGAACGCGTGCCGGAAATTACCGCCGTGCGTGACGTAACGGACCACACCAACACCGAAAACGCTTACTACCAGTAAGCGACCGCTGTGGCAGGCTGACTTCCCGAGCCTGGACAGTCTGCCACAGACACCCCTCCGCCGTGGCTACACGGCCAATGCCCGAGAGTGCCTTCTGTTTCATTATTCCCGCCATCAACAGAATGACTTGGTATTTACTCGGGGTAAGTCTTGTCGGACCTAACACTTCTATCCGTGCCAGTGATGGCTGCCGTAGTTGGCTGGTTTACTAACTGGCTGGCTATTCAGATGTCGTTCTATCCGGTTCAGTTCATCGGTTTCGGCGTCGTTGGCTGGCAGGGCGTGATTCCCCGCAAAGCCGAGAAAATGGCCCACATCTGCATCGACCGCACCCTGCAGCATTTCGGCGACCTCAACTCGGTGTACCAGAAGCTCGAACCCCAGCGCATTGTCCAGCAGGTTCTGACCCAGGTATCGCCGCGCATGGACGAATACATCGATGAAGTGATGTACGAAGTGCAGCCGGTGCTTTGGGACAACCTGCCGATGTTTGTGAAAGGGCGCATTTACCAGTGGGCGCGACAGCAATTGCCATCGCGCATAGAGGAGCTGGTGGAAGACTTTGGTGACGACCTGGACGACCTGGTAGACCTGAAAGCGCTGCTGAGCCGCGAACTGCAACACCATCCGGACCTGATGAACCGCATTTTCAAACAGGCCGGTGCCGTGGAATTGCAGTCTGTGATCAACCGGGGTGCGCTGATCGGTGCCTTGCTGGGCGCTCTGCTGGTGCCATTTTGGGTATCCTATCCGCAGCCGTGGGTGTTGCCGGTGGGTGGCTTTGCCATCGGTTTTATCACCAACTGGCTGGCCATCAACCTGATTTTTGCCCCGCTGAGGCCACGCCGGATGCTGTTCTGGAAGCTTCAGGGCCTGTTTTTGCAGCGACAGGACGAAATCAGCGACATCTGGGCGCAGCTGGTGGCCGAGGAACTGATTACCGTGGAGAAGGTGGCGGATGCCATGATTAACGGTCGCCACGGCGCCCGTACCCGCTCCATTTTGCAGAAACACCTGCGCCCGATGCTGGATAACTCCACGGTCATGCGACTGGCTGCGCAGGTGACCGTGGGTATGTCCGGTTATACCGACCTGAAGCGGGCCATGAATGACAAGGCGGTACTGGCTACCCGGGATGTCTTCTCTGACCCGGTATTCAACAAGGAACGGGCACCGGTAGTTGCAGGAGTTCTGGCGGGCCAGATGAAAGCCCTCAAACCGGAAGAATTCCAGGAAATCCTGCGCCCGGCATTTCGGGAAGAGGAAATCCAGCTGATGCTGATCGGTGGCTTGTTCGGCGCGATTGCCGGCTTTATCCAGTTTGTGCTGATCTGATTACGGTTCAGGGTTAGAGGCAATTGGTGGGGCGGGGCAGGCCGGCTATCCGGCACGCGGTTTTGGCCGGTGTGCCGGGGAACAGCTGCATCAGGTAGATGCTGTTGCCTTTTTCTTCGCCCAGGGCTTCCTTTACCGCCTTTACGAACAGCCGGTTTGATGGCGGCGACATTTCATGTGATTTATAAAAATCCCGCAGAAACTCTATGATTTCCCAGTGCTTTTTTGATAGCTCTATTTGGTCATCTGCGGCGATCTGGCAGCCCACCTCCGGTGTCCACTGATTGGCGTCTTCCAGGAAACCTTCGTTATTGCGGGGCGGCATGTCAGTTATGGGCATGGTTTACCAGCTGATGATGCGTGAATGTTCGGCGGTCAGGCGTACCAGTTCGGCGTAGTCGATCGTTGCTGTCCGGGCTTGCTCATCCAGCGCCCTGGCGTCGACATCCGCTTTCATGGCCTTACAGGCGTCAGGCAGGGCGACGGAATGATCGGCCAGGGCAAGTACCGCGTTCTCAGAAAGTACCAGCTGATCGCCGTCCTGGATGGCCTGGAGGCAGGTTTCAAACCGGGGGTGTCCCGGTGGCTTGTTCAGAATGTGCAGTGTCGGGTTTGCTGGCTGCGTGCTTGTCATTATCTTCCTGCCTCAGCCCGCAAAGGCCACGTTGGTGTGGGCGTTCATGACGTCTTGCAGGTTTTCGGCGAGGGTGACACCGGAAACCAGTTGCTCCTGCCCAAGCCCAAAACGCTCGCAGGATGCCGCGTCTGCCAGGATTTCTTCCACGCCGAACATGGGCGCTGCCGAGAGGTTTTTCTCCACGGATTTCTGGCCAATGGCGTCGGGAGCCTGTTGCTTGCGCAGCCAGTTGACCCCGGCGCCGGTAAAGAGCAGGGCAGCCGGCTGGTCGAAGGCGGCCAGCGAGAACACCATGTCCAGGGCCTCGCGACCGGCCCAGTTACCGTATGGGGGCTGGTCTACTATGATCAGCGTGCTCACCGTCAGTTACTCCCGTGGAAATAGATAACCCGGTCCGATTTCACATTGCCTTCCACCCATTCACCAAGGCCGGCAATACCAAACGGCTCCAGCAAATTGTTGCCGGGCAGTTCGTAGCGGGCCTGTTCGGTATCGTCAATGATTCCGCGGCGCAGCGCCGAGGCAATACAAACGGTGGCATGGATGGCGTTGTCAGCCAGGAAGTCGGCCCACTGCTTCGGCCAGTTCACCTCGTCAGAGGGTGGCGTCGCCAGCGCCGAGGCCAGCAATACGCCCTCACCATACAGGAATACCCGGTCAATCCGGTGGCCCGCAACAAGCAATTCCCGGGCAAAGGCCAGGGCGCTCTGGGGGGCCTGGGAAGACCAGGGGGCTCCGGTGATTACGAGGGTATAGTTCAGTGGCGTCATGGCGTCCTGCACCCGGGAGTGAATCTTGAGGATTTGCAGTGTACCTAAAGCAGAAACCCCGGCAAAGGCCGGGGTTTCTGGAAGCGAGGGACTGACCGGAGATCAGTCTTCGCCGCTGAATGCCGCCAGCAGGTGCAGCAGGCTGACAAACAGGTTGTAGATGGATACATACAGACCAACGGTGGCGATGATGTAGTTACGCTCGCCGCCTTTGATGATCTGGCTGGTTTCAAACAGGATCATGATGGAGGCGAAGATGGTGAAGCCTGCAGACACCGCCAGGTGCAAAGCAGAGCTTTCCATGAAGAACGCCAGCAGCATGGCGCCGATCAGCACAAATGCGCCAGCGGTCAGGAAGCTGGACATGAAGCTGAAGTCTTTCTTGGTGATGATCGCTGTCGCAGACAGGCCAACAAAGGCAACGGCTGTCAGCGTCAGGGCCTGGGCCACAATCTGGGAGGCGCCGGCTGCCACAAACGCACCGATGATCGGGCCAAGGGTATAACCCATGAAACCGGTCAGCGCGAAGGTGGTTACGATGCCCCAGGGGCTGTTCTTCAGTTTATAGGTAGCGAACAGCAGGCCAATGTAACCCACGATGGTGATCAGGAAGCCCGGATGAGTGCCGTTCATGTTCAGGAACGCAGTCAGGGCTGAGAAGGCGAGGGTCATGCCCAGCAACATGTAAGTGTTGCGAAGCACCTTCATGGCATCATCGCTGATACCCGCAGTGACCTGGCTTCTTTCCCCGGTCGTGTCGTAGGCAGCCTGGTTGTTCTGAACGCCGAAACGTCTGTCTTCCATTGTCATCTCCGTTTAGTGAAACTGGATACTATGTCCCATCATAATGTTGAATCCGCAACTTTCAATCATTTACGACAGTAATTCGCCTTCTGGATTCCATTAAACCGCTGTAATCTTGTTTATGGATTGTTCAGAAGCTCCGGAATTTACATCGTTTTTTCTACAGGGCGTTGACAGCACAGGCAAATCCGGTATCATTCCACCCGCTGTCGCAAGGCAGCTGAGGAAAGGCGAGTCATCGCCGATCCAACAAGACGGTGGGCTGGCAGAGTGGCTGAATGCAGCGGTCTTGAAAACCGCCGACGGTTAATAGCCGTCCCGGGGTTCGAATCCCTGGCCCACCGCCATTTTTCTGTTTTCTCTCAGACACACCTTCCCGAATACGCATTTTCCTCCGCTTTACCAATCAATTCCGATTTTGCCGTACACTCATTGCTGAACCGTTTACCGAAAACAGCAGGTGTCGATATGGACGAACATCAAACTCCTGAAACCGAAAACGAGCGCAAGAATCGTCGCTTTGCTGTGTCTGCCAATCGGGGCAAGGCCAGCCATCGCATTCGTTACGTGGAAACGGGTGGGGCGGCAGTGGATGCCGAAGAGTGCACCTTTTGCCAGGCGGTGCCGGACCTGGAAGATGACGCCAACGTAAAATCAACCCGGGTAACCGGTCATTCGCACCCTGCCGAGTAATCAGGGGCTCCCGTCGGCTTTCTGGCGCCGGGCTTTATGCCGCTTTGCCGAGTGCTGTCCGTATGGCGCGAACGGCTTCAAGGGCGGCTTCGTTGTCGCCGTGAACGCACAGGCTGTCGGCGGGTAAATCCAGCCATTTGCCGGTAGCGCTGGTGACTCCGCCTTGGCGGGCAAAAGACAAGGCCTGCTTTACGATCAACTCCGGATCTTCGTGCACAGCACCGGCCTGGCGGCGGGACACCAGTTGGCCCTGATCGTCGTAGGCGCGGTCGGCAAAGGCTTCCAGCAGCAACGGCACACCCAGGTTCTCAGCCAGGGCCTGATGCTCCCGATAACCCAGAGTTACCGGAATCATCAGCGGCAGGCCTTCACGGAAGGTCCGTACCGCTTTCATAACCACTGCCAGGGTGTCCTTATCCTTCATCATGTCGTTGTTGAGGGCGCCGTGGGGTTTTACATAGCTCACGGCCAGGCCTTCGCTGCGGCACATGCCTTCCAGTGCCCCTAACTGATAAAGCATCAGGGCTTCGATTTCATCCGGGGTGTGATAGATGGAGCGTCGGCCAAAGCCTGGAAGGTCGTGATAGGAAGGGTGGGCACCGATTTCAACCTTGTGCTGTGCTGCCAGTGCCAGGGTGTGCCGGATCACCATCGGGTCTGCGGCGTGAAAGCCACAGGCCACATTGGCCATATCAATCAGCGGCATAACCAGGTCGTCCTGGCCCATTTGCCAGGCACCATAGCTTTCGCCCAGATCACAGTTCAGCTTCATGGCACCCCCTCCTGATGCTATCGGGCCGTTCAGAGGTCGTCCCGGCCGGGCCAGGTTGCCTGCTTGCGCTCGCTGGCCAGCGCGGCCCTCTGCTCGAGTACTTCCGGTCGGCTTTCAGGTGCGGCCCAGCCCTGCAGGTTATCTTCTACCAGTTGCACCAGGGCGTCTATATGGCCCTGGGTGGCGTTCAGGCAGGGGATGTAAGCAAAGCCTTCACCGCCGGCTTCCATGTAGTACTCGCGGTTCTCTTCGTTGATTTCCTCGATGGTTTCCAGGCAATCGGAAGAGAAGCCGGGGCAGAACACATCTATGCTCTTCACGCCTTTGCCCGGCAGGGATTTCAGGGTGTCGTCGGTATAGGGCTGCAGCCACTCTTCACGCCCGAAGCGGGACTGGAAGGTGGTCATGTATTCGTCGGGCTTGAGCGCCAGTCGCTCAGCCAGCAGGCGTGAAGTCTTGTGGCACTCGCAATGGTACGGGTCGCCCCTCTGCAGGTACTTGAGCGGCACCCCGTGGTAGGACAGGATCAGCTTTTGCTTGCGCCCGTGCTCGGCCCAGTGGCTCTCAATGTGCTTCGCCATGGCTTCAATATAGGGAGGGAAGTCATGGTAATGGGAAACAAACCGGAAATCCGGCAACCATCGCCGCTTGGTGAAATCGCCAGCAATGGCATCAAAGGTTGAGGCCGTGGTTGAGGCCGAATACTGGGGGTAAAGTGGCAGCACCAGCAGCTTGCGTACACCTTGTTCCTGCATCTCGTCCAGTACGCGGGCAATAGACGGGTTGCCATAACGCATGGCAAAGCCCACCACCACGTCGTTGCCGTATCGGGCTTGCAGGGCTTTGCGGATACCCTCCGCCTGGTTGGCGGTGTGGATCAGCAGGGGTGAGCCGTCTTTGTCCCACACGCTGGCGTAGGCTTCAGCACTTCTCTTCGGGCGGATGCGCAGAATGATGCCATGCAGGACCAGCCACCAGATGGGGCGGGGAACTTCAACCACCCGGGGGTCCCACAGAAATTCCCCGAGATACCTGCGCAGTGCCGGGGTAGTGGGGGCATCCGGTGTGCCCAGGTTGGTTACCAGAACGCCAAGGCGCTCCGACTGCTTGTGGCTGAAGTTCTCTGTCCCTTTGTATGGCATTGAAGCTTTCCGGTGTTGGGTAGTTAGTGCTGGTCTGCCTGCTGCTGAAGCCGCGGAATCAAGCCGGTTATGTCGTAGCCGGCCCGGCGGGCCCTGGTCAGGATTTCCCGTGGGTCAAGCTCGCGGGCGGCGCTCAGGGCCCATAGTACGGTACAGCGGGTGCCAGATCGACAGAAAGCGAATACGGGTTTGTCGGCATCCCGGATCATCGGGGCAAAGTTGTCGACATCCGCATCGGTAATGTTGCCGGACTCCACTGGCAGGTAGACCCACTTGAGCCCGTGCTCGGCGGCAGCGGCTTCAATATCGGCCATGGACGGCTGGCCCGACTCTTCGCGGTCCGGCCGGTTGGCAACCAGGGTTTTAAACCCCAGGCGGGCGATTTCTGCGACATCCTGCACCGCAATCTGCGGTGCTACGGAGATGTTGTCATCGATCTTTCTGATTTCCACTAGCATTCTCCAACGTTCTGTCAGGCGGCATCACTGCCGGCGAATTCTCGATCGGTTTCAGAGCCGGCCCGGGCGCGATTGCGCTCGAGTACCTCGAACAGTGCCATGCCGGCCACCATGGAAGCCACGAACACGGCGCCCTTGATTTCGCCGGCGCCCAGTGCCACCAGCCCGGGGCCCGGGCAGAAACCGGCAATGCCCCAGCCGATGCCGAACATCATACTGCCGATAACCATGCGTTTCTCGATTCGGTTATTGGTCGGCAACTTCATGTTGAAGCCGAGGAACGACAGGGTGCGTTTACGGGCGACTGCGAAAGGCACCAGCCCAACGATGATGGCGCCCCCCATCACAAACGCAAGGGAAGGATCCCACAGACCGGCGATGTCGAGAAAGCCCAGTACTTTTTCCGGGTTGGCCATGCCGGAAACAATCAGGCCCATACCGAAGACCAGGCCGGCGAACAGCGAAGCAAACGAGTATTTCATGGCATCAGGCTCCGATCAGGTGGCGAATAACAAAGACGGTAATGAAACCGGTGGCCATAAAGCTGAGAGTGGCAACCAGCGAGCGCAGCGACAGGCGGGACAGCCCGCATACGCCATGGCCGCTGGTGCAGCCGGACGCGTAGCGGGTGCCGATGCCCACCAGCAAACCGGCCACGATGAGTGCCGGGTAGCCGGCATTGATTTCAACCGGCGGAAGTTGGGCGAACAGGGCCCAGACCGCTGGCGCGCCGATCAGGCCGGCCAGGAAGGCAACGCGCCACAGGATGTCGGTGCGAACGGGGGTGAGCAGCCCGCCCAGAATTCCACTGATGCCGGCAATACGCCCGTTCAGAAGCAGGAGGCTGGCCGCTGCCAGGCCGATAAGGATACCGCCCGTGAGGGCTGCGCCAGGGGTAAACTGGCTCCACGCAATATCAATCATTCAGAATCTCCGGATTGAATGGTTGGTTTTGGAATAAGGATATAGCGGGGTGTGATAATAACAAAAAAAGCCCGGCAAGGGATGCCGGGCAGAGGCGTGCGAGTAGTATCCATGAAAGACTTCCAGACAAACCGGCATCAACTCGGATACCGGTATCGAGAAGTATTGACCATAATTTGAGCAGTTCAAGCCAGCGGCCCTTTCGTTTGAAAACATTTTTTCATATCGCACCCGTGTTTATACTGCGGCCTTTAACGATGCGGGGTTCAGGGCTGCCCAAGGTAACACTGAAATCGCGGTATAGCTGTAATACAATGGGCGCTGAACACCCTTTGCCCGCATTCAAGAGGTAGCTATGTCCGACCAAGACCAAAATTCGCCGGAGAATGATCCGCAGCTGGCAGACAAAATCAAGGGCTCTGCCCGTCAGATCTGGCTGGCCGGGCTGGGCGCCTACACCAAGGCTGAGGAAGACGCCGGCAAATTTTTCGACCGTCTGGTTCAGGAGGGTGAACAACTGGAATCGAAAACCCGTGGTGTGGTCGGCAAGCAGATCCGTACCGTGGAAGACCGGGTTGGCGAAGTTCGCGAGCGGGCAACCGGTACCTGGGACAAGCTCGAGCACATGTTTGACCAGCGGGTGTCCGGCGCGCTCCGGCGTCTGGGTATTCACCGCCGGGAAGAAATCGAAGCCCTCGAACATCGTATTGCGGCCCTTGAATCTGAATTGACCCGCCTTCGCGATTCCGACTCACTGGCCCGTGACGAAGAAGAATAAGCCTTACAGATACGTGTGGCTGGTGAGACGGATCTGTTCCTGCTCCTCAGCCGCCATATAGGGCAGTATCAGGTGCAGCATCTGGTACACCCCTTTGCCTGGATCCACCGACTCCCGGTTATCCAGGTGTGACAGCGTGTCGAAACTGCTCCAGTAGCACACGGTCAGCGTGAGCTGTTCACACAGGGATTCCAGTTCTGCCTCTTCAATGGCCATGGTCTGCTGGCCGCGAAAACTCTCGCACAGGGTACGAAACGCTGTCGTTTTCTTTTTGAGAATGCGCCGGAAACGGACCTGCAACTGGCTGTAGCGCGACAGCACGTTGACCAGGTCCTGGTACATAAACCGGTAACGGGCTACCGCCTCGAACAGCATGTGCAGGAAGAACCCGAACTGGTCCAGTGAAATCTCCACATCTTCCGGCACCGCCAGCAGGTCGAGCATCTCGGCCTCAAAGCCGTCGAACAGCTCCTCGACAATGTCGCCCTTGCTCTTGAAGTGGTAATACAGGTTACCCGGGCTGATCTCCAGTTCGTCGGAGATCAGCAGCGTGGTGACATTGGGTTCGCCCAGGCTGTTGAACAGTTGCAGGCTGGTGTCGAGAATCCTGTCTCTGGTTTTGACCTTTTTCATAAGGGCAGTAGCGCGCCTTTACAGCTCGAAGCTGGCCCAGACCGGGCAGTGGTCGGATGGCCGCTCCATGGCGCGGATGTCGTAGGACACCCCGGCTGCCCTGGCTTTCGGCAGCAGGCTGTCGCTGGCCATGATCAGGTCGATACGCAGGCCCCGTTTCGGCTCCCGCTCGAAGCCCTTGCTGCGATAGTCGAACCAGCTGAAGGTATCGGCTTCATCCGGGTGCAGGTGGCGGAATACGTCGGTATAGCCCCGTTTTTCGACTTCTCCCAGCCATTCCCGCTCTTCCGGCAGGAAGCTGCATTTTCCGGTGCGCAGCCAGCGCTTGGCGTTGTCCGGGCCGATGCCGATGTCTTTGTCGGTGGGGGAGATGTTCATATCGCCCATCACCACCACATGGCCCGGTTGTTGTTTCAGGTCGTCCAGATAGGCCATCAGGTCCGCGTAGAATTTCTGCTTGGCCGGGAACTTCACCGGGTGGTCGCGGCTTTCGCCCTGGGGGAAGTAACCGTTGATGACCGTCAGCGGCTCACCGTTTACGGTAAAACGGCCGGTAATCAGGCGGCGCTGGGAATCCTCGCCATCAGACGGATAGCCTTTAACCACATGCTCCGGTTCCATCCGCGACAGCAGTGCCACGCCGTAGTGGGTTTTCTGGCCATGGAAATGCACGTGGTAGCCCAGTTGGCGGATGGCTTCTTCCGGAAATTCCGCATCGGTCACCTTGGTTTCCTGCAGGCCGATGAAATCGGGATTCAGCTCTTTAATCACGGCTTCAAGCTGGTGCAGGCGGGTGCGGATACTGTTTACGTTAAACGACACAAACATCATGGCGTGGAATCTCCGGGTCAGTTTGCCCGGAAGTTTACCATAAGGGATGGCCTATGCCGTGTGGCTGAAGGGGCGCCGTCAGTCTGTCAGTTCACACTCCGGGTATCGGATGACCCGGTAGTTGATTGCAGCGGTGTAATTGGCATCTGCGTTCTTGCGAATGTTGGTCAGCCCCAGGTAGTGGGTCAGGGCGCCCTGGCGGTTGTAGCCGAGAACAATCGGATCAACCAGCACTCTCAGCATCAGGCTTGTGGGGCGGATTTGCACCACAATGTCGGCATCTACCCGGTTTTTCGGGCCGGGTTCCAGCACAAAGCCGTAGTAATCGCCCCGAGTGGGAGCCAGGAAATCGAATTCTACAGACTGGCCGCTGGTTACCGCGGCCCAGTTGGCGCGCACGAACTGGTCAAAGCCGGCATCCACCACCAGTTTGCCGCCAAAGCGCAGCTCGAACATGGCGGTTTCGCTGGAAGGTTTCTGCCAGGTGATGTCCAGCAGGTTGGCTTCAGGGTAGCTGATCTCCAGGCGCTCGTTGAACTCCGGCTGGTGAAAATCCACCTCCGGCAGCTGGACAGATTGCCGGTAAGTCAGTTGCTTGCTGGCAAAGGGCGTGTCGTCGCTGGCCCTCAGGTAATCGACCCGGTGTTGCTCCGGAACGAATACGCCCGATTCACAGGTACCGCTGACGGCATGCTGTTCCTGGTAGATCGGGGTGTCGTTATCAAGGCCTCGGGCGCTACCATGGAATTCGAAGACAGCGGCACCGGCCTGGCTGCAACCGAGCAGGGCGCCAACAACCGCTGTTGTCATTTTCATGGCTCAAGCTCCGTGTACAAACTTTTCCGGATAAACAGCAGCAGCGGGAAGATCACCAGCCAGCCCAGCGCGATGGCCGCTACCGACAGGGCAGTGTCCGGCAGTGTGACTGCGCCAAGCTTGGCGGCAGACCAGTAAGCCAGTGCCCCGGCAAACGGTGCCAGTACAAACGGTAGCCAGCGGTGCTGGCCTATCCACGCAAGTGAGTGGCACAGGGTGGTCATGAACAGGGCCCAAATAGCCACCAGCCAGGGCGGCACAACGGCAATTTCTTCGATACCCGGGATGCCGAGAATGCCAAGCCGGAACCAGAGCGTGTCCAGCAACCCGCCGAGCACCACACCAACCCCGATAAACTGCAATTCGGATAAGCGTTTCTGGCTGACCAGCGCCATATGGGCGATGAAAAACCCCAGTGCCAGGGCAGTGACCGGGAGGCCGGGGTACAGCACACATGCGAACCAGCCGGCCTGGAACAGTACGAAGTTCAGGACATTCCGGGCCGTTTCCGAGGTGATCATAGGCTGATGATATTGGCGCGCTTGTTGGCGGGCTTGGCCATCAGCAAATGGGCCACACCAATGGCACGCTCACTGAAGCCTGCTTCGCAGTAAGCGAAATAGAAGTGCCACAGGCGCTGGAAAGCGGTGTCGTAGCCCAGGGCATCCAGCTCACTGCGCTTTGCCATGAAGCGTTCACACCAATCCCGAAGCGTGCGGGCGTAATGGAAGCCGAAGTCTTCGTTATGGGTGAGTACCAGGTCTGACCCGCGGCCCATGGACTGCAGGATCGCCCCAAACGAAGGAATAAAGCTGCCCGGGAAGATATATCGCTGGATAAAGTCCACGTTCTTCAGGGCACGTTCATAACGCTGTTCCGGCATATTGATCGCCTGCACCAGGGCCAGGCCATCCGGCTTCAGTAACTTGCTGATCTGGGACAGGTAGCTGTCGAGGAACTGCGGTCCTACCGCTTCGATCATTTCAATAGAGACCAGCTTGTCGAACTGGCCGGTGAGGTCGCGGTAATCATCGAACAGCAGGGTAATGCGATCTTCCAGCCCTTCGGCCTTCACCCGTTCCCGGGCCAGCTCCAGCTGTTCTTTGGAGATAGTGGTTGTGGTTACGTGACAGCCGTAATGTTTGGCGGCATGGATAGCAAAGCCGCCCCAGCCGGTGCCGATCTCCATCACCTTGTCGCCGGGTTGCAGGTCGAGCTTTCGGCAAATGACATCCAGTTTGTGAACCGCAGCCTGTTCCAGTGTGGACTCCTCGCCCGGATAAATGGCGGAGGAATACATCATGGTGGGGTCAAGGAACAGCTGGAACAGGTCGTTGCCCAGGTCGTAGTGGGCGCTGATGTTCTTGCGGGAACCTTCCGGGGTATTGCGGTTCAGCCAGTGCAGGGCCTTGAGGGCCGGTTTGCTGATCCAGCTGAACTTGTCCTCGAAAGCGTTCATGGTGTCCAGGTTGCGGGTGAAGAAGCGCAACAGGGCGGTCAGGTCCGGTGAACTCCAATCCCCGGCCACGTAGGATTCCGCGGCACCCACGCTGCCACCGGTAACCAGGTCCCGCCAGGTGCTGTGGTTGTGGATGACCAGTTCTGCGGTCGGGTAACGCTGGTCGTTGTCGCCGAATACCTGGTCGTCGTAACCGCGTTCACGTACCACCAGTTTGCCGTGCCTCAGCATGGACAACTGATGGCATACCAGCTTGCGGGCAACCCGGCTGATGGTGCCGGTGTTGGCAACGCTGGAATCCTGACTGGTGACGGAGGTATTCAGGTTCTCCATGAGCTTACCCTTCCTGAAGGTTGTTCATTTGACGCGTTGATGGCCGGTTCACTGACATCGAACCCCTGATCTTCCAATCCCCGGCGGAACTCCGGTGCCTGTGGCTCCAGTTTGTCCGGGTGGGTGTAGAAGGGGGCGCCCTTAAGTTTCAGTTTCAGGGCGTTCCAGTAAATACCGGCGGTGCCTTTGATAGTTTCCAGGGGGAAACGTCGCAGGCTTCGATGCAGGGTTTTACGATCAAGTACCTGCCGTTGGACTACCAGGGTGGCATCAAAATGTTTGTGATCTTCCTGTTCCACGTTCATGTGGATGCGCAGTTCCGGGCCCCGGAAGCTGAACAGCCACTGGTAGTGCTGGTTCATGCCGTTAAACGGCGACACGTGGAAACGCTTGCTGAAGGAAAAACGCTCGGTTTGCAAGTTGCTTGCATCCCCCGGCCCGTGATTACGGCATTCCAGGCAGTAAACGTGGCGTTCCTTCCAGGGAGTATTGGTAATCTGGGCCAGAATCACCCGGGGCACGTCACCCCGGGCCGGGTCCTGGCCCTTTTCGTAGCACAGGTAAAAGCTGACCGGGTTGAACACGTAGCCCAGATACCGCGGGTGGGTGATCAGCTGAACCGGCCCGTCCGGCTGCCAGCCGGTGGCCTCCCGAACCCGTTGAACGACAGCCTGGTGCAGGTTCGGGATGTGCGGGTCCAGGTAATCTTTCCGGCAAAGCCCCAGCCAGTTGAACCGTTCCAGTGAAAAAAAGCGGCTGATGGAAGTGACAGAAGACCACTCCTCAAGGTCCAGTGCCAGCATGCCAATGTTGTACCGAAACTCATGCTGTACCGGCAACTTACGGCGATGTCTTATAGTGCCTTCTAGCCACTGGCTGGCCATGCTCAAAGCTCCACACCAAAGGCCTGTGTCACCCGCAGGGCGCTGCGCACGCCGTCTTCGTGAAAGCCGTTAAACCAGTACGCACCGCAGAAGTGCGTGCGGTTATGGTTGCCGATTTCGTCATAGCGCTGCTGTGCGGCAACAGCCTCAAGGGTGAACACCGGGTGGTCGTATTCGAACCGCTTGATCACTTTGCCCGGATCGATATCCCGGCTGCGGTTCAGGGTTACGCAGAACGTCTCCGGAGCGTCGCCGAAGTTCTGCAGGATATTCATATTGTAGGTGACAGATACCGGATGGGTGCTGTGCTCGGGAATCATGTAGTTCCAGGCCGCCCAGGCACGACGGTTGGAGGGCAGCACGCTGGCATCGGTGTGCAGCACCACGTCGTTCTTCTGGTAGCCGATGGCGCCCAGAATGTCCCGCTCCTGGTCACTCGCGTCGCTCAGCATGGCCAGTGCCTGGTTGCTGTGGCAGGCGAGGATAACCTGGTCGAAGCGGTGGTTTTTCCCGTTAACAACCAGCGTTACGCCGTTTTCATCCCGCTGGATGGCGGAGACAGGGCTGTTCAGGTGGGTTTTGTCCCCCAGTCTCTGCATCATGCGGGTGACATAGCTCGCGGAACCGCCGGAAATGACCCTCCAGGTGGGCCGGTCATCTACCGACAACATGCCGTGGTTGTTGAAGAACTGCAGGAAAAACCGGATCGGGAACTGCTCCAGCACGATTTCCGGCGCGGACCAGATGGCCGCTCCCATGGGCACGATGTAGTTGTTGCGGAAGTATCGGCTGTAATGGTTGCGGTTCAGGTATTCGCCCAGGGTTTCGCCTTCGGGAATGTCACCGGCGGCCAGGTCTGCCCGGGTTTCCTTGTTGAAGCGCAGGATCTCCCGGATCATTTTCAGGAAATGCAGGTTCAGGACGTTTTTTCGCTGGGCGAACAGGGTGTTCAGGCTGGTGCCGTTGTATTGCAGGCCGCTGGTGTGGCAGTCCACGCTGAAGCTCATATCGCTGACTTCCGAGGCCACGCCAAGCCGGTCCATCAATTTGATGAAGTTCGGGTAGGTCCAGTCGTTGAAGACGATAAAGCCCGTGTTGACCGGCCAGGTACGACCCCCGGCCTGTACCAGCTCGGTGTTGGTGTGGCCGCCGGCATAGTCGGCGGCTTCGAACAATTCTACGTCGTGGTGTTCACTGAGCAGCCAGGCGGCGGTCAGTCCTGAAACACCGGCGCCAATAACTGCAATGCGCTGACGGTCCTGATTCATTGATGGTTTTCCTTAAGCGGTTTGTTCACAAAATAGGTTCGGTCAGGAATTCTGGTCGGCTTTGCGGGCCATGGATGCTGCCATGCGATCCACCACGCCCTGAGGCAAGGCGCCCAGCACTTTCAGCAGCCAGGTAAACCGCCGCGGGAAGGCAATCTCGTTGCGGCCTTTGGCCAGCCCGTTGGCAATCCTTTGTGCGGTATCGTCTGCGGTCACCATAAATGGCATGGGGAAGTCGTTCCGATCGGTCAGCGGCGTTTTTACAAAACCCGGTGAGACCACCACCACATCAATGCCTTCGGCAGCCAGGTCTGCCCGCAGGGCATGGGCAAAGTAGGTCAGGGCGGCCTTGGATGCGCCATAACCTTCGGCCCGGCCAAACGGAAACCACCAGGCCGAGGAGCTGACAATCACCAGGGTTGCCGGCTTGCCCTTGGCCCGGGTGGCCCGCAATGCGGGCAGGGCGATGTCCAGGCTGCGGGCGGTGCCCAGCACGTTGGTAATGATATTGGCCTCGATGACCTGGCTGTTATAGTTGGCGACTTCCAGGTACTCACAGGTGCCGGCGTTCAGAATGGCCATGTCCAGGTCGCCAAAATGCTGGAGATCGCCCTGAATGGCAGACAAATCGTCCAGGCTGGTGGTGTCTGCCACGGCGGATGTAATCCGGTTCGGGTGCTGGCTGGCCAGCTTGTCCAGCGCCTCGGCTCGCCGGCCGGTAATGACCAGGTTGTGGCCGCGCTTTGCCAGTTCATTCACCAGGGCCTCGCCGATTCCGGAAGAAGCGCCGGTAAGCCAGATGTTCGATGCGGATTGCAGTCGTTTGTTCATCCTGCCTGCCTCTTCACCCAGCGGATGGCGCCACCGACCACCGGCAGGTTTTCGTAAAGCAGTTGCCCGGCGTCGAAATAGTCCCGATGGAAGCGCACCTTGCCGTTGCTGATTTCCAGGTGACTGATGCCGTCTACGAACACGGTCTTGCCGTTACGGATGCGCTTGTGGCGCAGCTCCATTACCCAGGGGATGGTGCACCATTGCTGCTGGATAACCGGCGAGCTGAAACGGAACCGGCAATGGAGTACGTTGCCATAAGCCCCGGCCATGTATTCGGTAAGCTCGTTCAACCCGGACACCTGGCCGAACGGATCCTGGAAGTGGATGTCCTGGCTGTACACGTCCTTGAGCTGGCTCAGGTTGCCTTTGTCGAGTTGGTTGTACAGTGTGCAGAAGCGCTCAAGCACTTCCGGTAGTTCAGCAACCGGTGTGCTGGTGTCTACGCTGGAAAGGTGTTGGCTCATTGGCTTGCCCTCCCGGTACGGTTGCGGTCGAGTTCGAGGGTTTCCTTACGGATATGGTCGGGGATCGGATTCAGATCCCAGATAATGCCCAGTTTCGACAATACCCACAGGCCGTACCAGGTAATGTCTATTTCATACCAGCGGAAGCCCTGGCGAACCGCCGTCGGCCAGCGATGGTGGTTGTTGTGCCAGCCTTCGCCCAGCGTGATCAGTGCCAGCCAGAAGTTGTTGCGGCTGTCATCGCTGGTTTCAAAGCGGCGCTTGCCCCACACGTGGGACAGGGAATTAATAGAGACGGTGGCGTGAAACAGCACCACGGTGGAGATAAAGAAACCCCAAACCAGTAGTTGCAGGCCGTTGGTGCCCAGCCCGGGCGCCCAGGCAGCCAGTGATTCGCCAAGCAGGTAAATAGCAACTGCGAAGGCGGCAGGCACCAGGGAGTCGAAGCGATTGATAAAACGCAGTTCCGGGAACTTGAGCCAGTCCTTTACCCGGCGCTCGTTCATGGCAAAACCGGCATCGCAGGTAAACCATCCCACGTGGGACCACCAGAATCCGCCCTGGTGGGGGGAGTGAAGGTCTTCCTCGCGGTCTGAATGCTGGTGATGGTGCCGGTGGTGTGCCGCCCACCACAGAGGGCCGCGCTGCGCGGCACTGGCGCCCAGAACGGCAAACACAAATTGCGCGGGCCGGCTGGTTTTGAAGGATTTGTGGGAAAAGTAGCGGTGATAGAAGCCGGTAATCGCGAACATCCGAACCAGGAAAAATCCAAGGGCAAACACCATCGCGAAGGTGCTTGTGCCGGTCACCAAGACCAGGAGACAGGCCAGGTGCAGTGCAATAAACGGGAGTACCCGTACCCAGTTAAAGGTTCGGGACGAGGTATCCAGGTGATCTGATCCCGCTTCGGAATCGAACCATCTCAGAATGTTTGTCAGCCAGTAATTCACTCGGGTCATAAATAACCATGCTCAATGTAACGTCAGACACCCCATCAATACGAAGTATCGCGATTATTGGTTCAGGCCTTGCGGGCCTTACCGCAGGAATTCTGCTTGGCCGAAAGGGCCATAATGTCAGGGTCTTCGAGAAAAGTCGTGGCCCCGGTGGCCGTATGTCGTCTAAACGGGTTTCGGGAAGCTCGGCGGACATCGGAGCCCAGTATTTCACGGCCCGTCACCCGGAGTTTCTGGCGTTTTTGAAGGCGTTTGCCGGAGCCGACAATTTTGGCCCCTGGCAGGGCCGTTTCGGCTTTCAGGGCGAGGATAAACAGTGGCAGGCGTTCCCCGAGGAAACCCGCTACGTAGGCGTACCCCGAATGACCGCCATTACCCGGGCGTTGTCCGAACACGTTCCGGTAACCGCGCAGGTACGGATTGCGAAACTGGAGCGGGTCGGGGAGCAATGGCGCTTGATCTGCACCGAAGGCAACGACCACGGCAGCTACGACCAGGTGATCATCACAGCGCCTCCGGCCCAGGCCCGGGATCTGCTGGAGGCCAGTGGGCTGAACGAACTTGCCGGCGGTCTTGGCCATTCTGAAGACAGTATTCTGGCCTGCTGGGCGGTGGCCGCGCACTTTGAAGAAGCGCCGAGCGATGATTTTGATGCCATGCGGCCGGATTCCGACGTGCTTTACTGGGTGGCTAACAACTCCTCCAAACCGGAGCGCAACGATCAGGGCCAGTGGTGGGTGCTGCATGCCACGCCGGAATGGACGCAGGCCCATGTAGAGGAGCCCGCCGAAAAAGTGTCGGAGCAACTGCTGGCAGCCTTTTACGAACTGACCGGGTATCAGGGCGCTGCGACCGATGCCGTAGCGCACAGGTGGCTTTACGCCCGCTCGGTGCAGCAGGAACAGCCCGGTTATCTGCTGGAGCCCGGGCTGGGCGTAGGTCTGGCAGGAGACTGGCTCAATGGCGGCCGGGTAGAGGGCGCCTGGGAGAGCGCCGCTCGCCTGGTTGAAGCCCTGGGCTGATTATTCCATCAGGTCGGAAGGGGCCCGGGTGGTCACTTCCGGCCGGTGGTAGAAGTGGGTGATGGTGCCATCGCCAAACTTGGAGAAGAACGCGCTGACATCGGTGATCTTCCGCAGCGACCGCTCCCGGCTGACTGGATTCTTCACCAGTACCTTGATGCCGTTGAAATTGTCCTGGATGTTGGAAAACCGGGCCCGCATGGAGCAGGTGACCACATCCACCGGGTTCAGGCCCAGCTCTCCGGCCAGCCAGTTGCCGTGTTGGGTAATCTCTGCCTTGGCCATGTTCTCCCGGGTGTCCAGGTGCTTGAGCTTCACCCGGTTCACAATGCTGAAGGAATAGCTCTTCGGCTGCCGTCTTGCCACTTTCCGGAACGCCTCCCAGAAGAAACTGTCGGTCAGTTCGGCGAAGTAGTTCATATCGCTCAGGCAGGTATCGATCCACTCAAAACTTTCCGGGTCTTCCAGGACTTCGTTAATCGCCTCGCGCAGCAGCCAGTCAAACCCCAGGGCGGTCTTGTGGGCATAAACCTTGCGGTACATCTGGTAACGGCTGTACACAAAGTCTTCCAGCGCGCCCAGGCCTTTCTGGGTAATGGCCAGCCCCATCCAGGGCTCGGTTACGTCCCAGCCAAATCGCAGGTTGCTGAGCAGGTGGTCCAGGTTAAAGCCACCGATGGTGACGGAGCTGTGGAAGCCGTCACGCAGCATATAGTCGGCCCGGTCGGCATCAATCTCGCCTGATACAATAGACGACAACAGTCCCATGACCAGCCCGGGTACGTCGCGTTCCGGAATCGCCCCGGCAACGGCATCGTCGCCGGCGATGAAATCCCAGAAGGTGCGTGCGTGGCGGCAGAAGGTGTCGCTGGGGGTGACGTCTGTGGTCTCCATAATGCCGATCACATCCACCGCATCCAGGCCGGCGCTTTCCAGGTCGACCGAGGTCAGCACTTCGTGTGCCACCCGCACAGAATAGTGCTCATGCTCCAGTTCGTCCGGCTCGCCCTGGTGGTAGCGGGAGTAATCCACGCCCTGCCAGAGGTCGGCAAACCGTCCGGGGCGGGACATCAGCTCCCGGATGCGCCGGGCCTGGGTAAACTGGTGGGAAAAGCTGGAATGGCCACTGTCGTGCAGCAGGCACCCCAGCCGGATGGTCTTGGCAAGGTAGTCGATGGCATCAAGCTGGCTCAGGCTCAGGTCCATGCGCTCACTCAGTTGCCGCTCCCGCAGGTAGGCATCGATCATCGAGCGGAACATCCGGGTGCCCACATGCATTACGCCAATGCTGTGCAGAAACCGGGAGTGGGTGGCACCGGGGAACACCAGGCTGAGAATGTCGTTCTGGCAAATGTTGCGTAAACGCTGGAACAGCGGGTGGTCAATAACCTGTATTTCATGGCGGTACAGGGGAATACCCCCGTGAACCGGATCCATGATCAGCTTGTCGTAGGCTCCGAGCAGGTCGTTGACGGCACGTCGCATGGTTACAATTCTCCCAAAATGATGACAGCGACCTTGTTATATCACAGGGGCATGCCAGAATAGGCGATATGACCCGAATTTCTCTTTTATCGCTGGTAGTTTAAGGCAATCAACATGAACTCGCGCACCGAGCGCATACTGATTATCGATGCCGACGAACAGGCTCGAAACGATTTGTCACGCTACCTTGAAGCGAGGGGTTTCTACGTGACCGGGTATCCCGATATCCAGTCCGCCCGCGGCTTGTTCGAAGATAAACTCCCGGACGTCATCTTTGCAGACCTGCCCGCCGACGCCATCCGTGATCTCACCACCCGGCTGGCGGACTCGGAAAGCTTTATTCCGGTGGTTACCTGCACGGCCAGCAACTCCAGTACCGATGTTATCCAGGCGCTGCGGGCCGGTGCCGCCGATGTGGTGCTCAAGCCCTGCAACGACGACAAAGGCGCACTGGATGATGTTATCGGTAAACTGTTCGACCGGGTGCGGGTTAACCGCTTGAACCAGTTGTACCGACAGGAGCTGGAAGAAACCAACCGGGAGCTGCGTAGCGGTATTGCGGAGCTGAGGGCAGACCAGAACGCCGGGCGCAAAGTGCAGCTGCGAATGCTTCCGGACCACGATTTGCAGATTTCCGGGCTGCAGGTCGACCACAAGATCAAACCCTCGCTCTACCTGAGCGGCGATTTCCTCGATTATTTCCGCATCTCCGAAGACAAGGTGCTGGTATACATCGCCGATGTTTCCGGCCACGGTGCCAGCTCTGCCTTTGTCACCGTCTTGCTGAAAAACCTGACCAATCGTTTGCAGCGCAACCTCAAACGGCAGTCCAGCGACGACATCCTTCACCCGGAGCGCTTTCTCGAGCGGATCAACTCGGAACTGCTCGATACCGGCCTGGGTAAACACGTAACCGTGTTTGTGGGGATAATTTCCATATCTGAACGTATACTGAGCTATGCGGTGGGGGCACATTTCCCGATGCCGATTTTGTCGTTTGAAGACGGCGAAACCCGGTTTCTGGAAGGCAATGGCCTGCCTGTGGGGTTATTCGAAGATCCCGAATGGGAGGTGTATCAGGTTCATCTGGACCGGCCGTTCAGGTTGTTGATGTTTTCAGACGGCATTCTGGAGGTAATTGCTCCGAAATCGCTGGATGAAAAGGAACGAACACTACTTGAACTCGTGTCTGGAGGTAGTCACACTATCGCATCGCTGAGTGAGGCTCTGGGATTGGATACCATCTCCGAGTTGCCCGACGATATCGCGATAGTTTCGGTAACTGATGCCCTTGACGGGCCAGATAACACGTCGTCGACGTAGTGGCAGTGTGAAAAATGGCTGGTTATAAGATCCTGCAAGCAGAAAAGCAGGGAATTTACGTCCTGAAGTTTATTGGGGAAATCCGGCTGAACCTGTGTTCGACGCTGGACAATCTGGTTGAGACCATCACGGGTAACCCGCAGTTCAAAACGGTAATTATCGATCTGACAGAGACCGAAATTATCGACAGCACCACCCTCGGGTTGCTGGCCAAGATTGCCCTGGCTGCCCGAAAGCAGAGCCGCTTCCTGCCGACTCTGATCTCGACCAACCCTGATATTACCCGCATTATTACCTCAATGGGTTTCGACAAGATCTTTATCATTGTGCGCGAGCCCGCTTCCCGGATAGAAGAACTCGAAGAAATTCCCGTACTCAAGGCCAGCGAGCAGCAGGTGAGAGACAAGGTTCTGGACGCCCATAAAATCCTGATGGGTATGAACAGCAAGAACAGGGAAGAATTCAAGAATCTGGTGCGTGCCCTCGAGTGTGAAGAAACCGGCTAGGTTTCAGCACGCCACGGGTGCGCTGCCCGTACGCAATAAAACGGAAATGATATGCCTGAAAACACCACTCCCCCGAAAGACGGGGCGAAGTCTTACGACGTTGCAGTGCTGGGTGGCGGTAGCTTTGGTACCGCCATGGCCAAGGTTCTTGGCGAAAACGGCCACACCGTCCATTTCTGGATGCGCGATGAAGCCCAGGCGGAGGAAGTTCGCCGTACCCGTGTGAACAAGCGCTACATGCCGGATGTCACCATTGAAGGCGACGTGCAGCCCACCACAGACCTGGCCGAAGCGGTTGCCAGGGCCGAAGTGGTATTGGTCGCTATCCCTTCCAAGGCTTTCCGCTCTGTGATCCGCGAGAATGCCGACGCATTCCGGGAAGGGCAGATTGTAGTCAGCCTGACCAAGGGTATTGAAGAACACGGCTTCAAGCTGATGAGCGAAATCCTGATGGAGGAGCTTCCACGCTGTCGCTCCGGTGTGCTCAGCGGCCCGAACCTGGCGGCCGAGATCGTCAATCGTGAGCTGACCGCCACGGTCATTGCCGCCAAGGATCCGGAAGTTCGCCGCACGGTGCAGGATCTGCTGGGGTGCGAGTATTTCCGGGTATACGCCAACGTAGACGTGTATGGCGTAGAGCTGGCCGGCGCCCTCAAGAACATTTACGCCATTGTGGCCGGACTGGCCTCGGCGCTGGAGATGGGTGAAAACGCCCGGGCCATGCTGATTACCCGAGGGCTGGCGGAAATGAGCCGCTTTGCCGTAAGCCTTGGGGCCAACCCGATGACCTTTATGGGGCTGGCGGGTGTTGGCGACCTGATTGCCACCTGTACATCGAACAAAAGCCGGAACTACCGGATTGGTTACGCGGTGGGCAAGGGCAAGCAACTGGACGAAGCGGTGAAAGAGCTGGGCCAGGTAGCCGAGGGCATCTACACCCTGAAACTGGTGCGGGAGAAATCGGAATCCATCGGCATTTACATGCCGCTGGTGCGGGGGCTTTACGAGATCCTGTACAACGGTGCTTCGATCAACGCGGTCATCAGCAGCCTGATGATGGCGGTACAGAACTCTGACGTAGAATTTATTCTGCCCCGGACTATCACCCAGTAAAGGCTTCTGCGAACGAGGAGCGCTTATGCAACTGATCATCATGCGCCATGGCGAAGCCGGCTGGCACAGCCTGGACCAGGAACGGGAGCTCACCGATGTGGGTCGGCACGGGGCTGCAGCCGTGGCCGCGGCAATCGGCAAATCCTCCTGGCGCCCGGACCGGATCTGGTGCAGCCCCTACACCAGGGCCCGGCAAACCGCAGCGATTGTCTCTGAAGTGCTGAATTGCCCGGTAGACGAAAAGCCGTTCATTACCCCGGACGATGATCCTGGGCTTTGCCTTGACGCTTTACTGGAAACCGATATTTCCCGTTTGATGCTGGTGTCCCACATGCCCCTGGTGGGCAGCCTGTCTACCTTGCTGGTGGACGGCCATCGCAAGGGCATTCCCTTTATGACCGCCCAGGCCGTGGTGCTGGATATGCCGGTGGTGGGCCCGGGCTGCGCTGACTTGAAAGAACAGTTTTTGCCCTGATCTTTACCCTGCCATTCCATTTCGCAAGTTTCGAGACGCCATGTACAGCTTTCCGATCGAGTATATCGAACCCGTCTTCCGCCCGCCGAGCGAGGCAAAGTCCCTGATCCTGCCGGTGACCAACGGCTGCTCCTGGAACCAGTGTACTTTTTGCGATTAGTAGAATTAAATTTCTGTACTAAAAACCCCTTAAAAATCCCCAATAGCTCCTAATCCGCACTTTCTTTTTTTCTTTAAGCACACTATAGTGCTATTAAAAATATACTACAAATACGAGAAAAATGTGCTTAATAGTGTTTGTGTGGAAGCGAACATCAGAATGGATAACACCGGACTCCAGGTCAGTCTTCCGGTAATCGTGACGCACGATGGCCTGCTGAGAAGTTATCTGGACTATTTGATCGTCCATCGGAATAAGTCACGGAGTTGGAAAGACAGAAGCGCCTTCGCAGTCCGGCTTTTGATCGATTACACGAAGCAAAATGAGGGCTGCTTCGATAAACCTTATGAACTTTTTCGAGAGTTTTCCAACAGCCTTTACACGGGAACGATTGGCGAGGACGGTAATGACCCCAGTTGGTTGCGCTGGAAACCACGCTCAGATAACGATGCGGCCTTTTTGATCAAGCTCATTACAAGTTACACCGACTGGTTGGCTCGCCAACACGAAGAAAAAAAATTCCAGATAAACCCGAAGGTCAAACCAACTCGTTACGAGGAATGGATGGGGTTGGCAGCCCACTATCAGAAAAAGCGCCGTGCCTTTTTATCCCATCTTTGGGCAAACAATCCGGATCCCTCTTATTCTCGATATGTCATGCCCAGGAAGGTTTCTGGCTCTAAGGGTACCGAAAGCAAGAAAAGTTTTCCGGAAGGACGGATTGATGATTTGCTTTGGGATGGATTCGTTCGATACGGCTTCGAGACCAGCGATAGGATTCATGAGCGGCTCGACCTAAAAAATGTACTGATCACGATGCTGATGCACTATGGAGGGCTGCGCCTTAGCGAATGCTTTCACCTTTGGGTAGAAGACATTATCCCCTGGGAAGATGGAACGGCGCTTGTAAAAGTCTTTCACCCCGACAAAGGAAAAGTCGGTCAGAACAGCCCAAGCAGGCGAGAAGAACTGCGTCAGCGGTTCGGCCTAAAGCCGCGATTCGAGTACCCGAAATCCCACACCCTGCATGCGGGCTGGAAAGATCCGAAAGAAGACAATGAAAATAGGCACTTCTTACAGGTTTGGTGGTTTCCACAATCTGCGGGCGAAACCTTCAATGAGTTATGGCGGCTTTACCTGACCTATCAGCGGTATTCGGACGATGACAATCATCCGTTTGCGTTTACAACACGCACTGGGGCTCCTCACTCGATCAAAGGCTACAACCAGTCGCTCAAAAGAGCAGTAGAACGAATCGGCCTGCCATTCTCAAAAGAAGCTGGAACGACGGCCCATGCCCATCGTCACTCATACGGGCAGGCGTTGTCTGACGCCAAATCCAGCTCCCTGATCATTAAAAATGCTCTCCATCATAAATCGATAGAAAGTCAGCAAGTATACACCGAACTGTCCGAGAAACAGATGCGAGCGCACTTGAAGAGGCTCTCACCCGAACAGCACTCGATATCTGCCATTTCGAAGGGAATTTCACATGACGACTAAATACGCCACCTACGCCGAAGCGTGCGAGGCCGCGCAGAAGTTGGGTTTTAAGACGGCGGCAGAATACCAAAAGGGCTATAAGGAAGACGACAGGCTGCGAAGAATGCCGGACAAAGCCTACCCAGATGAGTGGGTAAGCTGGCCTCATTTTCTCCGTAATGCACAACAAAAATACATTACCCTCGACGAAGCGTCAGCGGCCGCACGGGCGCTGGGTTTGATGAGTCAGAAAGAATACTACATGGGGTATAAAGATGACCCCAAACTGCCGAGTAGCCCCGAACAGTCCTACCCCAATGAGTGGGTGGGCTGGTACGAGTTTTTGGGTACAGAGCGTCCGGTTGAGAAATACTCCACCCTGGCCGAAGCATCAGAGGCCGCGCGGGCGCTAGGTTTCAAGAGCCAGAAAGAATACAACACGGGGTATCGAGACGATCCCAAGCTCTCGCGCACTCCCCAGCAGTCCTACCCCGATGAGTGGGTGGGCTGGTACGAGTTTTTGGGAACAGAGCGTCCGGTTGAGAAATACGCCACCGTGGCCGAAGCGTCACAGGCCGCGAGGGCGCTAGGTTTCAAGAGTTCGAAAGAATATCGGGCGGGGTACCGGGACGATCCAAAGCTTCCGCACCTTCCCCAGCAGTCCTACCCGGATGAGTGGGTGGACTGGTGCGAGTTTTTGGGAACAGAGCGTCCGGCTGAGAAATATGCCACCTTGGCCGAAGCGTCTCAGGCCGCGCAGGCGCAAGGTTTCAAAAGTATAAATAAATACCAGGCGGGGTATCGGAACGACCCCAAGCTGCCGGGTCGCCCCGACCAGGTGTACGCCGATGAGTGGGTAGGCTGGTTTAGCTTTTTGGGAAACGAAAGCGCGTTCGATCCAGAATTACTCACCGTTTATCCGAGGTTCTGGGAAGCAATCCAGAGATATGTGGAAGCAGGGACCAACCAAAACACTAAATACTATCAGTTAAGAGCCTTCTTAAAAGACGTTGTTGCGAAGCAAAACCTACCTGACAATCCCGGCGCCATGCTGTCGAAGGACATACCGTTCAACGAACGCATTTATGAGGCGTTCGTCCAGTCGACGGGAGATACCCAAAAAAGGACAAGGCACAACATTTGTGCGGATTTCTTTGACTGGGCTTTAGACACCTATTGTTCCGATGAGGACGATGAGGGCGTGCTGCTTCTCTTGCCAGGATATCGCAACCCATTGCGGACCGTTCTCAAAGGCTACTTGGACCAGTTGCCAACCATAAGACGCAGCGAGTCCAACAAACCGCCGCTCCCAATGGACTCTATCGTCCGCGCCAGAAAGCATCTGATTCCTTCGGAGATCAAATCTTTCCGCGATCTGCATCAGTTACATTGCTTTTTGGAGGACTGCTGGTTTGAGTGCGATCCCGAATTAATTGATGAGACCGATCCAAACTGCATTTATCGGACCGTGACTAAGGATCGTAGAAAGTCGGATGGTGAGCGGTATTTTGAGGAGGTCGTCGAACTCTGGTCGCCGGTCAAGGTTGTGGCGAACTACATGTTGTTGTCGATGCCGCTGCGCGGGCAGCAAATCTGTTGGCTGGACAGTGGCGAGGGCGACGAGATCATTCCTGTCTGGCACGACGGTGAGGTTCGATGGGTCAAAAATACCAGTCATCTTGCCACTCCGAAGCGCAACCAGGGCTTCCTGCGAAGAGGCGAAGACGGGGAACTGAGTTCCTACATCACGACGAACAAAACCGGAAAGAAACTCGGGGGCTACAGCGTGCCCTATATGCCCGATGACCTGGCCTACTGGGTGATCCAATTACGGGAATGGCAAGCCAAGTACAACCCAATCGAAAGGTTAACCCCTTGGACTGCAATCAAACTTCGACAAAAAACTAACAAGGACATCCTCAAGAGAAGGGGGACGCAGGCGTTTTTGTTTCGCGATCCGGCTTCGTTGGCTTGCGAAGACAAAGTTTCGCCCATGTTCACGACAACCGCCTTCGCACGCACCTTGCCTGCGTTGCTATTCTATAGCCAGAAACTAGGGGAAGACCTCGCTGAGAAAATTGAGAAAAAGAACAGTGTGGAGTACAAGAGCCAATTTACCCCCCACGCTCTGCGGGTCAGCCTGATTACGGCGTACTGCGTATTCCGGCCCATCGTGACCACCCATTCCGTTTGAACGTGACCGCCTGTTCCGGGCGATCGTGACCACTGATTCCGTTTTATCGTGACCGATTTCGGGTGCTTTTCCGGAATCGCCGGTCACGATGCCGGAATCACCGGTCACGTTCCTCCGGAATCACTGCCAACACGCTGGAATTCTTCAACTTTATCCGGCATACCTGTTTCTTTTTCATCACGAGGAAGGGCGGATGCCGGCAGCGAGGATTTCCATGCGACAGATCATCGAGGTCTTGCGCCTCAAGTACGAAGCGGGCCTAAGCCATGAGCGCATTGCCCGTGCCTGCGGGCTCTCCAAGGGCGTGGTCGGCAAGTATGTCAGCCTGGCCACTGCGCAGGGCATCACCTGGCCGTTGCCGGAAGGCACGGATGAAGTACGGTTAGAGGCCCTGCTGTTCCCGGCCAAGACACCCCCATCTCGATTTGCTGAACCCGACTACTTCCAGGTCCATCAGGAGCTGAAGACCAAGGGCGTCACCCTGCAACTGCTCTGGGCCGAATATGTGGAGCGCCACGGCGACAAGGCCCGCCGGTACAGCCAGTTCTGCCATCACTACCGGCTCTGGCGCGGCCGGCAGAGGCGCAGCATGCGCCAGGTCCACCGGGCCGGTGAGAAGATCTTTATCGACTACTGCGGTCCCACCGTGCCAGTGGTGGACCGCAGCACCGGTGAGATGCGCAAGGCCCAGGTCTTTGTGGCCGTGCTGGGCGCGTCCAGCTACACCTTCGCCGAGGCCACCTGGAGCCAGAGCCTGCCGGACTGGATCGCCTCCCACCAGCGGATGCTGGCGTTCTACGGCGGGGTAGCTGAGCTGTTGGTGCCCGACAATCTCAAGGCAGCGGTTACCAAGGCAGACCGATACACGCCTCAGATCAACGAGACCTACGCCGAACTGGCCGCCCACTACCAGACCGCCGTATTGCCAGCACGCCCTTACAAACCCAAGGATAAAGCGAAGGCCGAAGCCGCCGTGTTGCTGGTCGAGCGCTGGATACTGGCCCGGTTACGGCACCGGATGTTCTTCTCCCTGGCCGAACTGAATACGGCCATTGCGGATCTGTTACCGGCCCTGAATCAGCGCCCGTTCCAGGGACGCTCCGAGAGCCGCCAGAGCCTGTTCGAGGCACTGGATCGTCCAGCACTGAGGCCTCTGCCTGCAACACCTTACGTCTATGCCGAGTGGCGCAAGGCGCGACCCGGCATCGACTACCACATCGAGATCGACAAACGCCTGTACAGCGTGCCTCACGCCCTAGCCCGGATTTCTCATAGTGCTCCAACAACCTTCGCAGACCAAGCCTGGTAGTGCCAGATCCGAGTGGTCATGGTCGAAGTTGGCGATTATTTAGCCAGTTTCCGGCATTCAGGCACAACTCCCC